>Ga0070695_100002103_pt1 | contig 11393 bp, 10 predicted proteins | sample KBSK1252metaG_FD_65471 | JGI IMG/M metagenome (GOLD analysis project Ga0070695, IMG submission 65471) | Corn, switchgrass and miscanthus rhizosphere microbial communities from Kellogg Biological Station, Michigan, USA - KBS K1-25-2 metaG | ecosystem: Host-associated > Plants > Roots >...
GCAAGACGCTCCTCCACCGCGATGGCATCCCCGAGTCGGAGTGGCTCGAGCTGCCGGTGTCCTATTACCGAGAGGCCAACCTGCGGATGATGTGCGAGGCGATCAAGTACGCGCGGGAACAGGGCGCGACCTCGATCGAGTTCGGCGGCGAGGACGGGAGTCGCGCCGACGTCGACTACATCGCCGAGATCCACCGCGAAGGTCTCAAGGCCGGCGGCACTCGGCCCTCCACGCCCGACACCGTGGGCTGCTACTCGCCGTTTGCGGTGCGCGAGTACATCCCCGCGATCAAGGCCGCGGCGCCCGACGCGCCTTTGGTGGTGCACTTTCACAACGACCTCGGCCTGGGAGCGTGGAACACCGTGATGGCGCTGGGTTCGGGCGCGGAGGTGTTCACGACCAGCGTGAACGGCATCGGGGAGCGCACCGGCAACGCGCCGATGCACCAGGTCCTCCTCCAGCTCCGTTACCTCTTCGGGATCGAGATCCCGCGTTTCAAGTACGACAAGCTGCGAGCGCTGGCGCGAAGCCTCGAGCGCATGAGCGGGATCCCCGTCCAGCCGACCGAGCCCGGCATCGGCCTCGATGTGTTCAGCCACGAGTCGGGCATCCACACGGCAGGGATGCTGATCCACCCCGCGATCTACCAGTTCATCCCGCCCGCCGACCTCGGCGCGGAGATCACGTATGTGTATGGCAAGCACTCGGGCGCCCTGGTCATCGAGCACGCGCTGCGCCACGCCGGCATCACGCCTGAGACCGAGCTGGTGGCCAAGGTGCTCGCCGAGGTGAAGCGCATCCGCGAGGAACGTGCCGAGCGCAGCGACTTCTCGGATTTCCACCGCCGGTACTACGATCACCTGAACCGGATGGGACTCACGGCCGAGGAAGTCGTCGATATCGCGAAGGCCCTAACGGCCTGATGGCGACAACCACCCGCGAGGACGCGGCCACACGCCAGGAATACCTGAACCTGCATCGCTGGATGTGCATGGCGAAGGCCCTCGATGACCGGATGCACATCCTGGTCAAACAGGGACGCGCGCCGTTTGTCGGCTCGAGCCGGGGCCACGAAGGCATCCAGGTGGCCTCGACCGCGGCCTTGACCGCAGACGACTGGTTGGTGCCCCATTACCGCGGCCTTGCCAACGCGATCGTGCGCGGGCTGACGATGAAGGAGTGGATGCTGGCCGTGTTCGCCAAGGCCGGCGACCCGCTCTCCGCGGGCCGCAACATCCCAGGTGGCTGTTACAGCTACCGCAAGCTGCTCATCGCACCGGTTTCGCAGGTGGTCGCGAGCTGGATCCCCAAGGCGGCGGGCATCGCATACGCGACCAAGCTGAGGCGGGAGAAGACGGTGACGCTGTGCACCTTCGGCGACGGAGCGACGAGCCAGGGCGAGTTTCACGAGGGCGTCAACTTCGCCGCGGTGCACAAGCTGCCCGTCGTGTTCGTGTGCGAGAACAACGGTTACGCGATCTCGGTCCCGATCCGGCTCCAGATGGCCAACCCCGATGTCGCCGATCGGGCGGCCGGCTACGGCATTCGCGGCGTGACGGTGGATGGGACCGACGTGCCCGCCTGCTATGCGGCGGCGCGCGAGGCGGTGGCCCGCGCCCGGCAAGGCGAGGGCCCGACCCTGATCGACGCCAAAGTCTGGCGCATCAACTCGCACACGTCAGAGGACAACCACCTCAAGTACCGGTCGAAAGAAGAGCTCCAGGAGGCCTCCGGCCACGACCCGATCTCACGGTTTGTCTCCTGGCTGGTCGACCGTGGATGGCTCACCACCAAGAGCGCGGCCGAGGTGCAGGCCGCGTGCGACAGGGAGGCGTCGGACGCGGCGGACTGGGCCGAGGAGCAGCCGGACCCCTTGCCCGCAGACGCCTTGAAACACGTCTTCGCATCAATCTAGATACAAGTTCAGAGCTCAAAGCTAGACTGACCCAGATTTGGAGACCGAGCCAGCCGAGTCTCGCGACTCGACTCCGCCCGCCGACACATCGGAAACGACCGAGGAGCCGGCCCCGGCCGTCCCGACGGGCGAAACGACGCCTGTCTGGGCGCAGACCAGGCCGGTTGCGCCTCCTGAAGAGGCCCCCGGCGAGGCGGTCGATTCCGAGGCCGAGGTCTTTGACTCGACCCCTCCGGTCGCCCCGACGGTGCCGCCCAAGGGCCTCTCGGAGAAGGCCGAACGGGACTCGTCCAAGTCGGAGTCTTCATCGAACGGCAAGGGTGGCAAGAAGACGCCCGAGTGGGCGCGTACCGTCCCCACCGATCCTGGCTCACCCGTCGAGGCCGCGGTAGGCGAGGAAGCGACCGCCACAGAACCGCCGGACGCATCGCGATCCACGGATCCTGGGGAGACCGAAGAGACCGTCGCGCACATCACGGAGCCGCCAAAAGCGGTCGCCGCCGACGCCACCAAATCCACCTGGCCGCCGGCGTCGGAATCATCGCCGGCGCCGCCAGAGGAGACCGATATCTGGCCGCCTGAGCCACCGACCGAGCACGCGATGCCGGCCTGGCCTCCGCCGTCTGAGCTGGAGGAGCCGGTTACGCCTGCGCAGGTGATCCCCAGCTGGCCCGACTCGTTCGACCCGGTGCCGCAGGCACCGGCCGCGCAGGCGCCCACGGTGCCTGGAGCTCCACCGGTCACCGCTCCCACCATTACGCCGCCCGCGGGCGCGTCGACTCCGCCGCCGTCCGCGCCTGTCGCGCCCGCTCTGCAGCGCGGCGAGCCGAAAGCGGCGCCGACCAAGGCGTCGGCGCCACCACCGCCGTCAGCGCGGTCGGTGCAGTCGGTGCCATCGGTCCCGCCCACACCGACGGAACCGCCGGCCCCCATCCCGCGCGACCCAATCCCGCCGGCCGCCTCAGAGCCTCCACCCAAACCCAGCACGCCGGCCGCGGCAAGCCAGCCGCCCGTCGCGCCGGCGCAGCCTGGACCGCCTTCCCGCCCGGTCTGGGCGCCGAAACTTCCCGAGCCGGGTGGCGAGGCTCCACCTGAGACGAAGCCGCCTGCGCCCCTCAACGTCCCCGCGTGGGCGCCTCGGGTGCCGCTGGCGGCGGAACCTGGAACGCCAACGTGGTTCTCGCCCAAAGAGCAGGTCCCGCACACCACCGCGCAGCCCGCGGCTCAGTCGGCGCCCACGCCTCAGGCCGCGCCTGCTTCGGCTCCGCCTGCCGGCGGCGGCCAGCTTCCCGTGGCGAAGATACCGGCGACACCTGCCAAGCCGGCGCAGGCCGCGCAGCCTGGACAGGCCGGGACGGCCAAACCGACGTGGGAGGTGGTCAACCAACCGAGCAAGTCAGGTCCGCATGCCAAGGCGGAGGCGGGGCCGACGGCCGAGGATCGTTCCTATGCGGAATGGTTCGCATGGGCGAAGAGGGGAGGAGCGCCGGCGAGCGCCTGCCACGCGGCGGCACAGGGCGCTTTCAAGGCCCTGTCGACAGGCAAAGACGTGACGACCGCGGTCCAGTGGGCGACCGCCGCGATGAGCCGTCCGCCGGAGAACGTGTCGTACACGCGCCAGACCTACTGCGCGTGGTTCTCGCTCGCGAACATCGACCTGAACCTCGACCAGCATCGGGCGCACGCTTTTGCGATGGCCGCCGTCCAGGTGCTCGACGCGGGCCAGGACGCCGCGGCCGCGCACGCAGCGGGGCTGGCGGCCGCCGGAATCCGATGACCTCGAGGAGCGCCCGCGCGCCCTTGGCGTGACCCTCTCGGTCTAGCGCAGCCGGCGCACCTGCCGGCTCGCCGCGAAGCCGGCGCCGCACGTCAGCATCATCGCCCCGCCGATCAGGAACAGCAGCGCCGGGTTGATCTGCGCGACGACACCTGACAGCGCATAGGAGAGCGGAGTGAGGCCCATCGACGCGAGCATGACCAGCGACATCACCCGGCCCTGCATGGCCGGGTCCGTGCGCCGCTGCAGCCAGCTGACGCCATATGTGTTGACGACGCCGGTGCCGATGCCCGACAGGCCCATCAGCAATGCCGCCGGAAGGAGCGAAGGCAGAAGGCCGATCGCGCCGACGCCGGCCCCGAGCCACACGCAGAGAAACACGATCATCCAACCAAATTGCTTTGGCGCCGGCCGGAAGCCCGCGCCGAGCGCGCCGAGGGTGGCTCCCACGCCCCAGGCTCCGAACATGATTCCCAGGCCGGCGGCCCCGGCGCCGAGGCGGTCATGGGCGAGGGTGGGGAGCCCTACTCCGAGAGCGCCGTTGGCGGCGAAGTCGATCACCGCGATGGCGATCAAGGTCACCCGGATTCCGATGTCCGCCCAGGCGTAGCGCAGGCCGGCGACGATCTCGCCGCCAAAGCCGCCACCGCCTGCCCGCGCCTTACCGCCGGCATTGTTTGAGGCCGCTGACGGAAGCCACAGGATGAAGAGGGCTCCGATCGCGAAGCAAGCGGCGTCCGCGGCGAACGCCCACCCGATCCCCAGGACCGCGACGATGACCCCGCCCAGGATCGGGCCGGCGATGACCGAAGCCTGCCCTGTCACGTTCAAGAGCGCGTTCCCCGGTTCGAGCTCGGCGTCGCCGACGACCTTCGGCAGGATGGACGAGCGCGCGGGCATGAAGAACGCGTCGACCACTCCGAATACCGCGGCGATTCCGTAGACCTGCCACATCTGCACGCGACCCGTCAGGACGAGAACCGCAAGTGGGGCCACGAAGGCGGCGCGAAGTCCCATCGACCCGAGCATGGTCAGCCGCGGCGAGATGCGGTCGGCAAGCGCGCCTCCGACGACCATGAGGACGGCTCGTGGCAGGGCTTGCACGACAAGCACCGAGCCAAGGGCGAGGCCAGAGCCCGTGAGCTGGAGCACGAGCCATGCCATGGCGATGTAGCTGAAGAAGTCGCCGAACAACGACAGTGACGTCGCCACCCACAGCTTGCGAAAAGATGCGGACGCGAAGACCGTCCACGGACGCGGACGGGCGACCGCAACGGTTCCAGACGCCGCCTGCTCCTCGATTGCGTCTTCCATGTGGATCATCACTCAGCTCCCTTCATTCAGGCGCCGCAGCGCTTCATCGATGTCGATCTCTCCTCTCGCCACCTGCTCCATCAGCTCGACCCGTCCCTGCGCGGGCGGAGCCGGGGCGCGATCGATGCCCAGCCTTCCGAGGAGCGCGTCGAAGCGCGCTCGGGCCGTCGGATAGCTGACGCCGAGGTGGCGCTCGAGGTCCTTCATGTTTCCGCGCGATGCGAGGAACACCCGCAGCACCTCGCGATCCTCATCGCTGAGCACGCAGAATTCGCACGACGCGAACGCGCCGGAGAGCTCCGTCTCGCACGATGGACAGGACAGCCGTGTGACGGCGAGCCGCGAGTTGCAGACGGGGCAATTGGAGGGCGGTCTTCGTGCCGCGGTTCGGACCATCAACCGACCGCGACCTTGATGTTGCCCATCGTGCAGTCCATCTCGAGCGACCCCGCGCCTGAGCCGATCGTGACCTGGTGGCTGTCCTTGCGGATGCCATCGCCTTCGATCGCCACCTTGCCCATCGTCGTGCGGGCATTGATGCGCACGCTCGAGCCGCGGGCGAGTCCGACCTTGACCTGTCCCATCTCGCAGCGGATCGAGCTCGTGCCGGAGTCGATTCTTCCGAACGCGTCGATGTTGCCGGCCACCACCGACAACGTGATCGGGCCGCAGAAGTCGCCAACCTTGCAGTTGCCGGCCTGGACCTCGGCCACGACCGGGCCGTCGAGGCCGTGGATGCGGAGGTTGCCGGCCTGGACGTTCGCCGCCAGCGGCAGCGCGGGGTTCATGCGGATCGTCAGGCGGCGGCCGAAATCGAATCCGTTCACGACGACGCGGGAGTGGGGCCTGCTGAACTCGAAGCTCGTGTCCTCGTTCACCGGCGATTGCTCGATGAAGAGCGTGTCGCCTTCCTGGCGGGCGCGATGAGGGCCGTCCGCCACAGCGGAGGCGACGCTCGGGTCGCCGACGATCTCGGCATTCCCGAACCGCGACACCACCCTGACCTGCCTCACGGCGATGGTCGTGGGAGGCACGGGCGCGCTCGGGGTCGGCGGGGACTCGAGGGCGTCGAGCCGCGTCGCGCCCTCTTCCGCCGAGATCGCACCGGAGGCCACCTGGCTCAGGATTTCACGCTGCATGTCTTTCATGGCGCTAATTAGAAAGCCATATTTGTCAGTTTGTCAAGTCGATCGTGTAAAAGCTCATATTCGGACCTCGGATAAGCTAGGTGGGCCGTGACGACCCTCGTCGGCGTGGTCGCCGACACGCACTGCCCGGAGTTCATCGACCAGCTCCCCGCTCGAGTGTTCGCCGCTCTGGAGGGGGTCGACCTGATCCTCCACGCGGGCGATATCACGACGACCTCGACGCTGGACCGGCTGGCCTCCATCGCGCCGATCCAGGCTGTGCGCGGGGACCACGACCGCGGCCTCGACTCGCTGCCGGGCGCCAGAGAGCTCACCGTCGAGGGCAAGCGCATCGTCCTGGTGCATGGCCAGCGATCGCCGTGGATCGAGGAGCCGAGCACCTTGCTGTGGACGCTCAGCTTGGGATTCTGGGAACCAAACCGCGGGCTGCCGGCAAGCCTCCGCAGGCGATTTCCGGACGCGGACCTGATCGTCTACGGGCATACGCATCGCGCCGAGGTGCGCAAGGTCGGCGGCGCGCTTCTCTTCAACCCGGGAGGCGTTCATCAGTGGAACCCGACCACCGCAAAGCGCCGTCTAGCGCAAAGACCTGGGTGGTTTGAGTGGTGCTGGCTCCAGGTGGCGCGTCACATGCGCCGCTATGGGTCGCCTTCGGTCGGCATCCTCGAGATCGGCGAGGACGGAGTCGTGCCGCGGATCGTCAATCTCTAGAGTCTTCGTTTGTGTCCGCTGTCACCTATCGCCCGGCCACGCTCGACGACGCAGCACTCGCGTCGGACGTGATGACGCGCGCCTACCCCGCGCTGGCCCAGGATCCGCTGCTGACGCGGTACCGGTGGGAGCGCGTCCGCTCCGGCTACGAATACGCTCGCTTCCTCGCCGAACGCGACGGTGAGCCGATCGCGTTTCTCGACTGGATTCACGGACCGTGGGACAAGCTGCCGGAAAGGCATTGCGAGGTCGAGGTGTGGCTCGACCATGAGCTGCACGAGCTCGATCTGCTGAACGGGATGTGGTCGTGGATCGAAGAGCAGGCGATGCCCGAGGAACCCGGCATCCTCCTCGCGTTCTGCGGCGAGGACGAGCCCGTGATGCTCGACTCGCTTGCCTCGCTCGGCTATGAGCGCGAGCGCGCCGAGAAAGTGTGGGAGCTCGACCTCAAAACCCATGGCGCGCGCCTGCGCGCGGAGGCTGCCGATTCGGCGGAGAGCGCGGCCTCCGCCGGGATCAGGCTGACCACGCTCGCGGCCTGGGACGCAGCGGACAAGGTGAGGAGGCTCTACGAGCTCGACTCGATCACGCGGCAGGACATCCCGTCGACCCTGCCCATCCTCACCGAGTCGATCGACGACTTCGAACGTCGCATGCGCGGCCCAGATCGGTGGCCGGAGCGCACCTGGATCGCGCTCGACGGCGATCGCCCGGTGGCCATGTCCTACCTTCGCTTCCCGCCGGTGCGCGGACGCGTCTGGACCGGCTACACCGCGTCCCACCCCGAATACCGCGGGCGCGGGCTGGCCCGAGCGGTCAAGCTGCAGAGCCTCGGTCAAGCCTCGGAGCTGGGCGTCCCCATCGTCGGCACCGACAACGACGCCGAGAACGCGGCGATGCTGCACATCAACGAGAGGCTGGGCTACGTCCGGCGGCCTGGATTCGTCGAGCACCACAAGCGGGTAACAAAGACCTAGAGATGCCTAAGACCAGGGACTTCTACGACGTGCTGGGCGTGTCGCGGTCCGCCACGCAGAAGGAGATCTCGTCTGCCTTCCGCAAGCTTGCGCGCAAGCACCACCCGGACCTGAACGCCGGCGACAAGCAGGCGGAGGCCCGATTCAAGGAGCTGTCGGAAGCGCACGAGGTGCTGTCCGACACGAAGAAGCGGAAGCTGTACGACGAGTTCGGCGAGAACTGGGCCTCGGCGCAGGCCGCGGGCATCGACCCGAACGAAGGCCGCCGCGGCGGTGGTTTCCGGCCTGACGCGGGCTCCCGGGTGGAGTACCGAACAGTCAGCCCGGAGGACATGGAAGACCTCTTTGGCGAAGGGGCGGGGTTCGGCGACATCTTCGGCTCGATCTTCGGCAACGCTCGCGGCCGAGCGCGCCAGCAGCCAATCGACGTGGAGGCGCCCATCACGGTGAGCCTGGCCGAGGTGCTGCGCGGAACCTCGCGCACGGTCGAGCTCCCGGGAGGAAGGCGGGTCGAGGTCAGGGTCCCCGCCGGCGTCAAGGAAGGCACAGTCCTGCGGGTGCCCGGCCTGCGCGCGACCGTCCAGGTCGCGCCGGACTTGATCTTCACGCGTGAAGGCAAGGACGTCCGCGCCCTGGTCCCGGTACCGCTTCACGTCGCCCTCCGCGGAGGCGAGGTCGCGGCGCCGACCTTGAAGGGCGGACAGGTCAAGTTCAATGTTCCACCCGAGACGCAAAACGGGACGAAGATCCGGCTTCGTGGGCTTGGCTTGCCGGATCCGAAGGGTGGACCGCCGGGCGATATGTACGCGGACATCCGCGTCCAGCTGCCGGTGCCGATGGACGAGCCCACCCGCAAGTGGGCGGCAGAGCAACCAATCTGATCCCTAGATGACGGCCGTCCACAGCAGACGGCTGCTGCTGCCTCTCGTCTTCATCTCGGGCATGGCGTCGCTCGGCGTGGAGTTCGGCGCATCGCGCCTGCTCGCGCCGTACTTCGGGACGAGCCTCTACGTCTGGGGCGTCCTGATCGGCCTCATCCTCATCTACCTGTCGGCCGGCTACGTGATCGGCGGTCGCCTCGCCGACAAGCATCCTCGCGAGGAGGTGCTTTACCAGATCACGGCGTGGGCAGGATTGTGGATCGGCATCATTCCACTCGTCAGCTACCCGATCCTGTTGATCTCCCAGCAGGGGTTCAAGGAGCTGAGCGTCGGTCTCGTCGCGGGCACCTTGCTCGCGGTGGTCCTGCTGTTTGCCGCCCCGGTGATCCTGCTGGGCTGCGTCAGCCCGTTCGCCATACGCCTCCTGCTTCGCGACGTGGAGACCGGGGGCAACACGGCCGGACGTGTTTACGCCCTCTCGACCGCCGGAAGCATCCTGGGCACATTCCTTCCAGTGTTCTGGTTCATCCCGACCTACGGCACGCGACCGACCCTGGAAGGGTTTGGTCTCGTCCTGGTCGCCGTGTCGGTCGCCGGATTGTGGCCGTGGCCGCGCCGCCGCCTGTACGCATCGTTCGCGGTGGCTGTGATCCTCGCATGGATCTTTCTGCCGTCAGGCATCAAGCCGCCGCAGGTAGGACAGCTGATCTACGAAAAGGAATCAGCGTACGGATACATCCAGGTCGTACGCGACGGCACGAGGACCGAGCTGATCCTGAACGAGGGCGAGGCGGTCCACTCCATCTATGACACCCAGAGCCTGCTCACAGGTGGTCCGTGGGACTACATGCTCATCGCTGACTCCTTCCGGCCGGCGGAGCAGGCGGAGGTGACGCCGAAGAGCGTCGCGATCCTCGGCCTGGCAGGCGGCACGGCGGCGCGCCAGTACACCGCTGCCTTCGGCGACGGTGTGCAGATCACGGGTGTCGAGATCGACCCCGACATCCTCGACGTCGCGCATCGCTACTTTCATCTCGACGAGCGGAACGTGCATCCGGTCGTCGCCGACGCCCGTTACTGGCTCGATACTAAGGCCGCGAAGTACGACGTCATCGTCATGGACGCGTATCGCCAGCCCTACATTCCGTTCCACCTGACGACGCGTGAGTTCTTCAGCTCTGTCCGCGACCATCTCAATCCGCACGGCGTGGCTGTTGTGAACGCGGGTCGCACGGCCAGCGATTACAGACTGGTCGATGCGCTCGCGAGCACCATGGCTGCCGTCTACCCGAGCGTCTTTCTCGTCGACGTGCCGGCCTTCAGCAACACGCTCGTCTACGGGACGATGGAGCCGACGACGATCGAGGACGTAAAGCACAACCTGGGGCTGATCGGCGAACCCCTCGCGCAAGATGTGGCACGCAGCACCATCAACGACGGGCGGCTACGCGTATCCCCCTATCACAGCCAGGTCTTCACCGACGACCTGGCGCCGGTTGAGCGCTTGATCGACGAGATCATCTTCGGCTACGTCACCGGTCACTGAGCGCACCCTTCACCTGCTCGCCCGCGAGCGACTGACCTGACTCGAGGCACAGCAGGCGGACACGGCCCGTGGCGACGATCCGATCGTCCTCGTCGACCACCTGCGCCTGCCACACCTGCGTTTGCCGGCCCCGCGTGATCGGCGTGGCGGCAGCGCGCAGGCGAGCGCCCGCCCGCACCGCGCGGACGAAGCTGGTGGTGTTCTCGAGGCCGACGACGTGCTGGCCGCGCTCGCGCGCGAAGAGATAGGCGCCCATCGACGACAGGGTTTCGATGATTCCGCAGTGGACGCCACCGTGCACGATCCCGTAACCCTGAAGATGCTGCCGTCCGACGGTGAGCTCGGCGCGTACCTCGTCTTTCGTCGCGTGCGTGATCGTGATGCCCATCGCCTGGACCCACCCTTCGGGGATTTCGTTCAGCTGCCGCGAGAAATCCTCGGCCACAACCCGCCAATGCTAGTCGCGAGAAAAAACTGAGGGTCGGGACTTCCCCGACCCTCACGCTCTACGTTCGCAGTGCAACCGCCTCCGACTCCAGGAGTCGGTGCGGGATCAGAAGCCTAGAGGCTTACGTCCTCCCGAGCTCCCAGCTGGCAAACGAGGCGGCTGGCACCACGACTCGGTATATCCAAGCTTCGCCTCACCTCCTTGCCCCACGGGCGTTGAACTTCGTCGGAAATTCTACCGAATAGACTTGTGCACCGATGCATCGCCGGTATGTCGCCGTGTGCGGAGCCTCAGAGGCGACGCATTCGCAGCTCGACGCGGCGCGCGAGGTGGGCAGGCTTCTCGCACGCGGCGGAGCGATCCTGATCAACGGCGGCTATGGCGGGGTGATGGGCGCGGCCAGCGAAGGAGCCGCGATCGAAGGTGGAACCGTCGTCGGCATCCTGCCCGAGTCCGACCGCGCCGAGGTCAACCCGCACCTCACGATCGCGATCGCGACCGGACTGGGCCAGGCGCGCAACGCTGTGATCGTCACCGCGGCGGACAGCGTCATCGCGATCGGCCACGGATGGGGAACGCTCAGCGAGATCGCGCTCGCCCAAAGGCTTGGCCGGCCCGTGTTCGCGCTCGACACGTGGGAGATCAAAGGCCTCGACGTCGTGCACACCCCCGCCGA
>Ga0070695_100002104_pt1 | contig 11390 bp, 11 predicted proteins | sample KBSK1252metaG_FD_65471 | JGI IMG/M metagenome (GOLD analysis project Ga0070695, IMG submission 65471) | Corn, switchgrass and miscanthus rhizosphere microbial communities from Kellogg Biological Station, Michigan, USA - KBS K1-25-2 metaG | ecosystem: Host-associated > Plants > Roots >...
GCCGGGAAGGCGACACCGCGCTGCATCATGCCGTCAAGGCCACCGAGCCCGACGTGGCAAGGCTGCTGCTGGAGCACGGCGCCGACATTGAATTGCGCGACCTCTCAGGGGCAACGCCGCTGTTTCTGGCCATCGAGGCCAACCGGCCAAAGGCCGTGGCGCTGCTGCTTGAGCGCGGCGCCAACGTCAATTCGCCGGGGCGGTCGGCGGTTGCACCTATTGCCGCGGCGGCCTTCAACGGCAGTGAGCGGATCGTCAATCTCCTGCTCGAGAAGGGCGCCGATCCCAATGCCGCCGATAGCACCGGCAAACCCGCGATCGTCTATGCCGTCGCCCGCGGCTTCACCCGCATCGCCGCGCGCCTGCTGATGGCGGGCGTCGACGTCAACGCTCGCTACGGTAACGGCTTGACGGCTTTGATGTGGGCCGCCGGCCATGCCAACGACGTCCCCGATGCCGATGGGGTCAAGACCACCGAGCTGTTGTTGGCGCGCGGGGCAAGGCTCGACGATGTCGACGATCGAGGACGCAGCGCGCTGATGATGGCGGCGGAGCTGGGACACGGTGACATCATCAAGCTGCTGTTGGCGCGCCGGGCCTCGACCGACCTCAAGGACAAGGACGGCAAGACCGCGGCCGACCTCGCCGATCCGGCGGTGCGCTCGGTGCTGCCGTAACGATAGCTAGCGTACCTCGAGCGCCGCCAGGTATTGCGCCAGGGCTTTGATGTCGTCGGGCGACGTTGCCTTCATGAGCGTGGTCATGCCCGGATTGTTGGCCCGCTCGCCGCTGCGGATTTCGAGCATGGTCTTGGCCATGTAGGCCTCGTTCTGCCCGGCCAGTCGCGGTTGCGTGCCCTCGCCTTGATACTGACCTTGGTGGCAGCCGGTACAACCGACCGCGGTATTGGCCCGCGCCGCCCTTTCTGCCACGTCCTGCGGCGCCGACGCGGCGTCGTTGCGCGGCCATGGTTTTTTGGAAAAGTACTCGGCGAGCGCCAACAGGTCGCTCTTCTCCAGCATCTCGACCACGGGTGTCATCTGGTCGTTCTTGCGGTCGCCATTCTTATAGTCGCGCAGCTGCAAGTACTGGTAGCCCAAGGTCTGGCCCCAGATGATCGGCGTCGTCTTCTCCAGCGGCACGCCATTGTCGCCGTGGCAGGCCGCACACAGCTGCACCTGCTCCTGCAACTTTTGCGAGTCCTGGGCTGCGGCGAATTGGCTGCCGGCAGCCAACAGCATCGCCCAGCACAGGGGGGAGAGGAGGCGCGTCGCGACGGTTGGCATTGCTTGATTGCGCGGGGATTGGGCGAACCAAAAGAGGCGAACCAAAAGATAAGGGCGAGACGATCGCGCGCCGTCTCGCCCCTCGTCAAGTTTCCTGTGCTTTGGCCTCAGTCGGCCAGCGAGAAGGCGATGAGCGTGTTGCCGCGCTTGTAGTCGAGCTGCGTATTGCCGCCCGCCGCAACGACGATGTACTGCTTGCCGTCGACGGTATAGGAGGATGGTGGGGCGTTGACGCCGGCCCCGGCCTGGAATTTCCAGAGCACGGCGCCCGTGTCCGAGTCATAAGCCTTAAACAGGCCGTTGCCCTCGCCGGCAAAGGCAAGTCCGCCCGACGTCACCAGAATGCCGCCGATCATCGGCTGTTGCGTCTTGACCTGCCATTTGATCTTGCCGGTGTCGTAGTCGACCGCGGTGACGTTGCCCCACTGCTCCTCGGCGGGAATGACCTTGAAGGCGCCGCCCAGCCAGAGCTTGCCCTTCGGATAGGGCGTCGATTCGACGTGGTAGGTCATGGGCTGGTGCAGGTTGATGGCATAAGCCAGGCTCTTGCTCGGGTCGAGCGCAATGGGTGACCATTCGACCCCGCCGTTGGCGCCCGGCAACATTCTGGCGCCTTCCTTGGTCGGCAGCACCCACATGTTTTCCTGCGGCACCATCGCCTCGGAGAAGCGGATCAGGGTGCAGTCGCTGGCGTTGTGGACATAGATGTGTCCGGTCTTGCCGGCATGCAGCAGGCCCTTGACCGGACTGCCGTTGGCGCCTTTGACCGTGGCGATGACGACGGGCGAGACCGCGTCGAGGTCCCACACATCGTGCGCGATGTATTGGAAGTGGCAGACGTAGTTGCCGGTGTTGAGATCGACCGCGACCAGGCTGTCGGTATAAAGGTTGTCGCCTGGGCGCAACGCGCCGTCGAGGTCGGGCGATGGATTGCCCACCACAAAGTAGATGCGGTTGGTCTCGAGATCGACCGCGGGATTTTGCCAAACGCCACCGCCGAGCGTCTTGTAAGGATCGCCGATGCGGGCGAGATCGGCCTTCTCCTTGTTAATATCGCGCTTCATATCGCGGCCGGTGGCGTCGTGTGTGGCCCACACACCCACGGACTTTTCCGGGATGGTGTTGAAGGTCCAGATCAGCTTGCCGTCTTTGGCGTTGTAGGCCTTGACGAAGCCGCGGATGCCGTATTCGCCGCCGTTGGTGCCGATCAGGATCTTCTCACCGACCACCGTGGGGGCCATGGTTTCGGAATAGCCAAGCTCAGGATCGGCGATCTGGGTTTCCCAGACCAGCTGACCGGTCTTGGCGTCGAGCGCGAGCAGCTTGGCATCGAGGGTCGCCATGAACACCCGATCGCCGGCCACTGCGACGCCGCGATTGTTGGGGCCGCAGCAGTAGACGGTCACCGGACCCATCTTGTGTTTGAATTGCCAAAGCTGCTCACCGGTGCGCGCATCGACGGCATAGACATGATTAAAGGCCGTCGTGAAATACATGATGCCGTTGATGATGATCGGCGAGGTCTCGAAGGTGTCCTTCACCTCGGTCTGAAACATCCAAGCCGGGCGCAGCTTTTGGACATTGGAGGTATTGATCTGTTTGTTCGGGTAGTACCGCGTCTGCTGGTAGTTGCCGTTGGTGTGCAGGAAATTGTTGCCGTCGCTGGCCGCGCGATTGAGCAGATCCTGGGTGACGAGGCCCATATCGCCCCATTTGGTAGCTGCCTTGACCTCCTGGGCGTCGGCGCCGGGCGCGCTCAATAGGCCAAAGCCCGCGATGACCGCAGCGAAAGGACGTAGCCTCACTGGTGACATGATGTGTCTCCTCCGACTCGATCTCCCTTGCTTTCCGGGGGTGGGAGTGTCGAGCCCTCCTGTTACAGCACGGCGCGATGCTCGCGCCCCCTCGTCATGGTGTCAAGCTGCCGCAGGCGGCGGCGGCAGTTATTCACGGGCGGTGTCGGTGGCGCGCGATCGTCTTGCCCCGGAGAAGCGGCATCCGGTTTAACCGTACGTGAACTGCCTTTTTTTACCCACAAGCGCCGTTGCGGCCAGGGCGATGCGCGGCCGCCCGTCGCCGCCGCAGCTTAAGAAAATGCCGCGATTAGCGCGTGTTAGAGGCCGCCAGTGCCGCAAAAAGAAAAGCGCGCCGGCGTGCGCGCCTCGAGGCAACGGCGCGTTGGCGCCGCGGCCCGGGCGCGATCGAGCGCCATGCCTGCGTGGCCTTGAGACATTTTCCCAGTTGGCACATGCCTCGTTCCCGCCGGGCACACCTGGCCGAGCTGGCGGCCCAACGCTTGGGGTCTGGCGCTGGGGGGCCATCCCCACCGACCTTGCGGGCGCGGCGCGGCCCCTTGCGCGAGCCTAATCGAGAAAGGCGCGCTCGCGATTGCGCATGCGCTCGAAATTGCGCGCCTCGGCGCGTCCCTTGAGACCAAGCAACCGCGCGGAGGTGGCGTCGGCACCCTCAAAGTCGGCGTCCGTGACGTCGGCGCCGGCAAAATCGGCGCCGGCAAGCTCCGCCCCGGTTAGCTTGGCCCCCCGCAGGTTTGCCTCCCGCAAGGAGGCGAACTCCAGCACCACGCGTGCCAGGTTGGCATCGGCAAAGCTGGCGCGGTCGAGCTTGGCGGAGCGCAAGACGCCCCGCATCAGCCCCATGGACTGGTTGCGCATGTCCGCGGACAAGTTGGCCCCGTCGAAGCGGGCTTCGATCAGGCTTGCGCCGGTGAGATCGGCGGCGACGCGGGCTTGCGAAAAATCGGCCCGGTCGAGGCGCGCGCCCATCAGCTGCGTGGCAAACAGGCTGGCGCCCCGCAGCGTTGCTCCCGTGAGATCGGCGCCTAGCGCCCAGGCCTGATCCAACACCACGCCATCGAGGTTGCTGCCGGCGAGCTTGGCATTGTTGAGCCGTGCGGCCTGGAGTTTGGTGCGCCTCAAATCGAGCGCCGACAGATCGAGGCCGTTGAGGCGCTTTCCCGAAAGATCAACGAGGCTCGTCGGAGCGGCCGCCGCGAGGGCGGCCTCGAGCTCCGCGCGGGTTAGATCGGCTTTGGTGAACTCTTCAGACTTGAGGTCCAGGTAGCGGAGCATATCTTGGGCGGGGGCGACGGCTGGGCCAAGCGTCAGGCACCCCAGCAAGGCGACGATCGAAATTGGCTTGCCCCAGCGGCCCGCCTGCATGGCTCTCACCTAGCTCACCCGCACACCCTTTTAAATGTCTTCCCGGCTGGCGTTGCCGCATTGCCAGCGTTCCACGTGCCAACCCGGGTGCTCTTCGCTCCATTTGGCGATGTGCGGCGGCGCCGTCATCAAGCACTGGGCCAGGGTGACGCCGGGAACCAGGGTAATCTTGTAATCGCGGCAGGTGTTGGGATCGCCGATCAGGCAAACTGTAATGAGAATAGCGACCACGATCACCTCCTGCACGGGGACAGGCTCGACGGGATCTCCCGTCCGCAAAGGTTGGCGCCTTGGGATCCGTCCCGCTCGACCGGGCAACCAGCTTGCCACCCACCATAGGCCAGCACGGCCTTGGCGCCTAGTTGGGTGAGAACAAAGCTGGTGAAAGTGCCTGCGCCCGTCGGCTGGCGTGCTCGCCAAAGCCTCCGCGCGCCTCGCGCGCGCCGAGGCAGCGCACGCGCCGAGCCAATGTCTTGTCGGGGACTTTGCTTGCCGGGGCGATCGATTGCGCGGGCCTGCCCGCCGAGTCTATCCTAGGCTTCTGAGCCGCCGCGGTCGGCAGTGGGCGCTGGCCCACCGGCTCCGGCTTCGGGGCTTGGGTTCAAGGGTGCGTGGGCGGCGCCCCCCATGGAAGATCAGAGGGCGGCAACGGAGGATTGGATGCAGCGCATCGTCCTGGCGATCGTGGCGCTCATTGCTGGCGGTGCGGTTGCCGCCGCCGAAACCCCACAGATCCAGTTGCCCGGCAACGATTATCCGACCGTGGCCCGCGCCGACTACGTGTTTGCCTGCATGCAGGTGAATGGGCAAACGCGCGATGCCTTGGAGCGCTGCTCGTGCTCGATTGATGCGATTGCCGCGCTATTGCCCTACGAAAAGTACGAGGAAGCCGAAACCATCATGCGCGTGCGCCAGCGCGGTGGTCAGAATGCGTCGATGTTTTCGAGCACGCCGCAGCTGCGAGCCAAAGTTGATGACTTGAAGCGCGCCCAGGTCGAAGCCGAGTTGCGCTGCTTTTAAATCCCACACCGGTCATGCGCGCGGGGGCCAAGCGCGCGATCTCGCGAGCGCGAAAGCACCGCGTGGTCCTGGCGTTGTCGGGCGCTTTCCACTTGCGGGATTAGGCGGAGTGTGCGTAGGATTTTGATCGGTAGCACTCGCCTCCAGGAACGCCCCTGTTTGCGGGGAACGAGCGTTCCGTTCGCAAGCCCTGTATTGAGGAATGGGGGGCTTGGCATGCGACGTGCTGACGATCGCTACCGCTCTATAAGAAATGAAATTCAAGGAGTGGCGCTATGCACAGACATACACTTGTAGGTGTATTACTGGGGGCGGCCGCGTTGGCGGTGCCTGCCCAAGCAAGCAAGGACGTCCTCGATCGATCGGGAGATCCCAATCAATGGGTGATCCAGACCGGGGACTACGCCAACCAACGCTACAGCAAACTCGAGCAAATCAACCGGGACAACGTCAAAAACCTAAAGGTGGCCTGGACGTTCTCAACCGGCGTGCTGCGTGGGCACGAGGGCTCGCCCCTCGTGGTGGGCGACGTCATGTACGTGCATACGCCCTTTCCCAACATCGTCTACGCTCTCGATCTGAAGAACGAGGGCAAGATCATCTGGAAATACGAGCCCAAGCAGGATCCCTCCGTGATCCCGGTCATGTGTTGCGACACGGTCTACCGTGGCCTCGCTCACGCCGACGGGACCATCTATCATCACCAGGCCGACACCACCTTGGTGGCGCTCGATGCGGCGACGGGCAAGGAGAAATGGAAAGTCGTCAACGGCGATCCCAAAAAGGGTGAAACCAACACGGCGACCGTCTTGCCGGTGAAGGACAAGATCATCGTCGGCATCTCCGGTGCCGAATTCGGCGTGCGCGGCCATGTGACGGCCTACGACGCCAAGACCGGCAAGCAGTTGTGGCGCGCCTATACGCTGGGCCCGGACTCTGAGACCCTGTTCGACCCAGAAAAGACGATGTCGCTCGGCAAGCCCGTCGGCAAAGACTCCTCGCTCAAGACCTGGAACGGCGATCAGTGGAAGATCGGCGGTGGCACCGCCTGGGGCTGGTTCTCCTATGATCCGGAGACCAACCTGTTCTTCTACGGCACCGCCAACCCCTCCACCTGGAACCCGGTGCAACGCGCCGGTGCCGATGGCAAACCCATCGACCAGAAATGGACGATGTCGATCATCGCCCGTGACGTGGATACCGGGACGGCGCGCTGGGCCTACCAGATGACGCCCTTCGATGAGTGGGACTTCGACGGTGTCAACGAAATGATTCTCGCCGACATCGACGTCAAGGGTCAAAAGCGCAAGGCGCTCGTGCATTTCGACCGCAACGGTTTGGGCTATACGCTCGATCGCGTCACGGGCGAGCTGCTGGTCGCCGAAAAGTACGACCCCGCGGTCAATTGGACCAGCGGCGTGGTGATGGACAAGAACAGTCCGCAGTATGGCCGTCCGCAGGTCGTCTCGAAGTTCTCGACCTTCCAGACCGGTCAGGACAAGAACACCAAGGGCGTCTGTCCGGCCGCGCTCGGCTCGAAGGATCAGCAACCCGCAGCCTTCTCGCCGCGGACCAACCTGTTCTACGTGCCGACCAACCACGTCTGCATGGACTATGAGCCGTTCCGGGTGTCCTACACGGCCGGTCAGCCCTACGTCGGGGCGACCCTGTCGATGTTCCCGGCGCCCGGGAGCCACGGCGGCATGGGCAACTTCGTTGCCTGGGACGCCGGCCAAGGCAAGATCGCCTGGTCCAAGCCCGAGCAGTTCTCGGTCTGGTCCGGCGCGCTGGCCACGGCAGGTGGCGTCGTCTTCTACGGCACGCTGGAGGGCTACCTGAAGGCGGTCGATGAGAAGGACGGCAAGGAGCTGTTCAAGTTCAAGACCCCCTCCGGCATCATCGGCAACGTGATGACCTATAGCCACGGCGGCAAACAGTATGTCGCGGTGCTTTCGGGCGTTGGCGGCTGGGCGGGCATCGGCTTGGCGGCGGGCCTCACCAACCCGACCGACGGGTTGGGAGCGGTCGGCGGCTATGCCGCTCTGCGCGACTACACGGCGCTCGGCGGTACGCTGACGGTCTTCACGCTACCCTAGGCGCGCTGCTCGGGAGGCCGCCCCTAGCGCGGCCTCCCTTTTCTGCTCCACGTCGTCCCCGGTTCACCTGCCAGAGGTTGCTTGTGAAGCCAGTTCGCTTTGCGTTGATCTTCGTTGCGCTTCTCGCCGCCCTGCAGGTGTCGCAAACGGCCGGCCAGACCGACAAAAAGGAGAAAGACGGCAAATGGGAAACGGCCGACGGGACGCCGACCTATCAGATTTCCAGCGACGGCACGGTCGATTGGTACACGTTCTCGGGCTTCCGCCGCTATCATTCCGAATGCCATGTCTGTCACGGTCCCGATGGCGAGGGCTCGACCTATGCCCCCGGCCTGATCGAATCGCTGAAGACCATGAGCTACGCCGATTTCATGCTGGCGGTCGCCAGCGGTCGCGAGGTGGTGCGCGCGGACAAGCAAAGCAAGATGCCGGCGCTGGGGGATAACCCCAACGTCATGTGCTACCTCGACGACATCTACGTTTACTTGAAGGCGCGTGCCGACGGCGCGCTGCCGCGCGGTCGGCCCGCCAAGCGGGTCGAAAAGCCGGCGACCGCGGACGCCGCGGAAAAGGCCTGTTTCGGTGGCAAGTAAGCGACAAGTGGCTTTGGCGGCGGCGCTTGCCCTGGCGGGCGGCGGCCTTAGCGCGGGCGCGGCGCAGGCCCAGCGCGTCGACCTCGTCAACCGCACGACGTTGCGCGTTTGCGCCGACCCCGCCAACCTGCCGTTTTCGAACGAACAAGGCGAAGGCTTTGAGAACAAGATCGCCGAGATCGTTGCCGGCGACCTCAAGATCCCGCTCGAGTACGCCTGGTTCCCGCAAGCGACGGGCTTCCTCCGCAATACGCTGTTTGCCAAGCGCTGCGACGTGGTCCTCGGCTATGCCCAAGGCGACGACCTCGTGCTTAACACCAATGCCTACTACCGCTCGACGTACGCGCTCGTCTACCGCGCCGGGGCGGGGCTCGAGGGCGTCGACAGCCTCGCCGACCCTCGCCTTCGCGACAAGCGCATCGGCATTATCGCCGGCACGCCGCCCTCGGCCAGCATGATCCGGCTCGGCCTGATGCAGCACGCCAAGCCCTATCCCTTGATGGTGGACCGACGCTACGACTCGCCTGGCGAGCGCATGATCGGCGATATTCGCTCGGGCGACATTGATGCGGGCGTGTTGTGGGGACCGATCGCGGGATACTTTGCCGCGCGCGGCGGGGAAAAGCTCGTGCTGGTGCCGCTGACCAAGGAGGTGGGCGAACCGCGCATGGCCTATCGCATCACCTTCGGCGTGCGCAACCTCGAGGACGAATGGAAGCACCAGCTCAACGACATCATCGCCAGGCACCAGGGCGATATCAATGCCGTTCTCCTCAACTACGGCGTACCCTTGCTCGACGAGCAGTCCAATCTCATCACGGCGCCGCCGCGCTAGCGGACAACAAGCTCGGTCGCGCCCTTAGTCGCGCCCTTAGTCGCGCCCTTAATCGCGCCCTTAATCGCGCATGTGCGAGCGGATCTCGCGCCCGAGCGCAAACAGGCGCTGTTCGATCAGCACCGGGATCTCGCACGCCAGCGGCAGGGACTGCTGACGCTCGCTAAACACGCGCACGTCCCAGTTGTACTTGTCCTCGGCGAGCTTCAGTGCGTTGCGGGCGCCTTCGTCCTGCGCGGCGCGCTCCTTGAGGTGATGCATCTCGGCGCCTTGGCGTTCGATTTGCTGCGCGCGGGCCCGCTGACGCTGCTGGAAGCGCTCAATGCCGCCCATCACAAGGTTGCGCTCGCTATTGGCGCTCGCAAGCAGGCCGGCAAACAGCAGCTTGAGCGCTTCATCGCGTTCCGGTTCGCCTTGGGCGCTCGCAAACTCGGCGATCGCCGCGGCCGCCGTCTCGAGCGGCACGCGGCGGCTCAGCAGCACCGGGAGCAGCTGGCTGATGCGCTCATCGCCTTGCCAGCTCGAGAGGCCGTCGATTTGCGGCCCGTCCCAGAATTGTGCCGACGTGAGGAGGCCAACCTTGCGCTGCACGCAGGGCCAATCGGGGTTGCTGGCATCCGCGGCCAGGGCGGGGGTGGCGGCGAGGATCAGGCCTACGAGCACCAGGCTGGCGTGGGACATGATGCGGCTCCTCAACCGGCTTCCCCGCGCCGGGCCAGCATTCCCTTCGATGGATTATAGGCATAGATAGCCGCCGTCAAAAACGCACCCGTGCAGGCCAAGACGACGGCGAGCGCGACCGGCTCGAGCCGGCCGTACATGGCAAAGCGAATGAGTTCGACGGCGTGCGTGAAGGGATTGGCGCGGCAAATCTCATAGAGCAGCGGATTGGCTTCCCTGATGCGCCACAGGGGATAGAGTGCGGAGGAGGCGAAGAACATCGGGAAGATCACGAAGTTCATGACGCCGGCGAAGTTCTCGAGCTGCTTGATCACCGACGACATAAAAAGGGCGATTGCTCCCAGCATGAGACCGCAAATGAGGAGCGCCGGCAGCACGGTGAAGTAGCCGATGATTGGCAGCTCGATTTCCCAGAAATAGGCGATCAGCAAAAAGACGTAGACCTGCAACAACGATACGACCACGCCGCCCGCCAGTTTGGAAATTAGAAGAAAGCCGCGGGGAAAGGGTGAGAGCAGCAAGGTGCGCATCACGCCGGTCTCCCGATCGTAGACCATGGATAGGGAGGTTTGCATGGCGTTGAAGAGTTGGATCATGCCGACCAGGCCCGGCGTCACGAACACCTCGTAGAGCACGTAGGTTTGATAGGGCGGGATGATCGACACGCCGAGCACTTGCCGGAAGCCGGCGGCGAAGATGAACAGCCAAACCAGCGGCCTGACCAGGGCGGAGAGGAAGCGCTCGCGTTGATGCAAAAAGCGTAACACCTCGCGCCAGGCGATGCCCGCAAAGCAGGTGGCATAGCCGGCAAGGCCAAAGCGGTCCGGTGAGACCTCGACGCTCATGGCGCGGCGCCTCCGCGCGCGTTGTCGACCAAGCGCAAGAAGGCGGTGCGCAAGCTCTGGGTTTCGGCCAGCGCCAGCAAAGCCGGGCCGTGGCCGTTGAACAGCACGCGTCCCTTGTGCAACAGGACGATGGCATCCTCCTCGTCGACCTCGTCCACGAGGTGGGTGGCCCACAACACTCCGACGGCGCGCTCTGCCACCAAGCCACGGACCATGGCGAGCACGCTGGCGCGGGAGGCAACGTCGAGGCCCGTCGTCGCCTCGTCGAGCAACAGACAGGTTGGCTCGTGCAGCAGGGCGCGCGCGATTTCCACGCGGCGCGCCTGTCCGCCCGACAGCGCGCGCACCTTATCGCCGGCACGCTCCGCGAGCCCGACCGTGGCCAGGGCGCGAGCAGCGTGGTGCTTGGCCTCGCGGCGGGGAATGCCGTGCAGGGAGGCGTGATAGATCAGGTTCTGCTGCAGGCTGAGATCGCTATCGAGGCTTCGGCTTTGGAACACCACGCCCAGGTTCTTGAGGGCTGCCATCGGCTGGCGGCGGACGTCGTGGCCGAGAATGCGAATTTCGCCGCTGACGTTGTCGTAGAGCCGGGTGGCAAGAGCAAACAGCGTCGACTTGCCGGCACCGTTCGGACCCAACAGCACGACAAAGGCCCCGCGCGGCACCGCTAGCGACACGTTGTCGAGCGCCAGGGTTTGCCCGAAGCGATGGGTCAGGCCGGAAACGTGCAGGGCATAAGCCTCGGGCGGGGGGCTGGCAGGGGGTGTCATCACTCGACGATAAACGTTCCGGTCAGCGGGTCGGCAAGCTTTTCGGGTTTTTGCGCCAGATCGCCCTCCGATGCGGTCGCCACCG
>Ga0070695_100002105_pt1 | contig 11389 bp, 10 predicted proteins | sample KBSK1252metaG_FD_65471 | JGI IMG/M metagenome (GOLD analysis project Ga0070695, IMG submission 65471) | Corn, switchgrass and miscanthus rhizosphere microbial communities from Kellogg Biological Station, Michigan, USA - KBS K1-25-2 metaG | ecosystem: Host-associated > Plants > Roots >...
CTGGTGGTGTCCGAAGAAGATAGCGCTACCGCGGTGGAAATCCTCGATACGCCCCCCGGGCCCACACTCATATCGTAGATCTTGCATTAGGACGCTCGAGCTCAGCCAAGTCGGGCCGTCTGCGATTTCGAGTTCGTACCGTTAGTTTACGCCATGTTCTCACACTCCCTGAACGGCGCAGTCGGCGTCCTGCTGCTCATCGGGTCCGCGAGTCCGCTCCGCGCCCAGGCGGGTTCAGCCCCAGCCGAAGACGTGTATCTCGCTCGGGCAAAACGGATTCTCAGCCAGACTCCGCTCATCGATGGCCACAACGATCTGCCATGGCGAATCCGCGAAGATTCGATCGCGCGGGGGAACGTCGACATCTACGATCTTCGTAAACATACGCCGGGGCACACGGATCTTGACCGTCTTAAAAAGGGCATGGTCGGCGCGCAGTTCTGGTCCGTATACACTCCTGGCGAGTATCGCGACTCCGGATATGCGCGGGTCCAGCTCGAGCAGATAGACATCGCACGCAGATTCATCGCCAAGTATCCCGATCGGCTGGCGCTTGCGCTCAGCGCTGATGACATCAAGCGTGACTTCAAGCAAGGCAAAATCGGCTCGCTCCTCGGACTCGAAGGCGGTCACGCCATCGAGAACTCACTTGGCGCTTTGCGCGCGTACTACGACCTCGGCGTCCGCTACATGACGCTCACGCACAATGTGACGCTCGATTGGGCCGACGCAGCGCTTGATTCGGCGAAGCACAAGGGGCTGACACCGTTTGGCGACAGCGTCGTGCGCGAGATGAACAGGCTCGGCATGCTCGTGGATCTGTCGCACGTCTCACCGGGAACGATGAGCGCGGCGCTCAATGTGAGTCAGGCCCCGGTGATATTCTCGCATTCGGGAGCGCGTGCCCTCGTCGATGTTCCGCGCAACGTTCCGGACTCTATCCTCCGGCGAGTAACGACGAACGGAGGAATCGTGATGGTTCCCTTCGTCACCGGCTTCGTCTCGCCGGCGGTCCTGCTCTACGATCAGTCCACTCGCCCGGTGATGAAAGATCTGCAGGCGAAGTACGGCAACGATACAGCCGCTATCACGCGCGAAATAAACCAATGGCGTGCAGCGCACCCCGAACCGCGTGCAACCCTTTCACAGGTGGCGGATCAGATCGACTATGTGCGCAAAGTGGCTGGTGTCGATCACGTTGGAATCGGTAGCGATTTCGACGGCATCACCGAAGTGGTTCAGGGGCTCGAGGATGTGTCCACGTTTCCGGCGCTGTTCGCGGAGCTGGCGAGACGCGGGTGGACCGACAGCGATCTGCGTAAGCTGGCTGGGGAGAACCTTCTGAGAGTGTTTGCTCAGGCTGAAGCTGTTTCCAAACGGATGCAACGGGAGAGTCATTAACTGCAACTGAAGACTACCTGCCTAGGGCTGTCAGCCGAACCGGCTCTGGGGCTCCGAGCTGTCGCTCAATTCGTTGCAGTTCTAGCTCGTAGCCATCAGCCGCTCCGCTGACAGCACCTGGCAGGTAGTCTTCAGTTTGTTTAGCTGTTGGCGTGCGCCGGCGCCCCGCCCGATCTGAGAAAATCCGCGAATTCGGCCGGAAGCTCAGATTCACGAATACCTCGCGCAGCTTCATCGACATCATACGCCACGCGCACGAACTCGACCCGCACCGAGGATCCTTCGGTCGTCAGCAGCACGTAGCCGGCGCGCGGATCCCCGTCCTTCGGACGTCCGACGCTCCCCGTGTTGACGAACTGCACTCCCTCGACGACCCGGTGCCACGGCTTGTGAGTATGACCGAAGCAAATGACACCCTCGGGATGTGAGCCGAGGTCCTTTGCCATCTTCTCGAGAAAAGCGTCCGACCTGTCCTCAGTCACATAAACCGTGTTCAGCGTCTGATTGCCGTGCACGAGAGTGATCGTCGGGCCCGACACGTGTCCACCGAACGGTCGAATGTCCAGGCGGAAGGGAAGGCTCCCGAGATATTTCTTCGTTTCGGGCGTGACGTGCGCGAGCGTCCATTCGAACGACGTGTGCGACAGCTCCTCTTCGTGCGGAGTGTCAGCTCTGCATCCGCAGTGCTTGTAGTTGGCCGCGACGGTCGAATCGTAGTTGCCGGAAATGCCGGGGATTGCCCGCTCGCGAAGCAGTGATACCACCTCATTCGGCCACGGCGCGTAGCCTGTGAGATCGCCCAGATGATAGATCGCGTCAATGTTCGCTCGATCGTCGATGTCGGCGAGTACAGCCCGCAACGCTGGAAGGTTTGCGTGGATGTCGGAGATCAACGCGAGTCGCTTCATGTCCGTACCCTCGGAGCAGCGCCAACGCGGCGTGTCATCACCACGGCTGTTTCGGGGCACGCTCCGTGAAATTCGGCAGATGCTTTCACAGCGTCCGGAACCGCCGACCGCGTCGTCTGCGCGAAGCCGAATCGCGGGAAGTATTTATCGGCCGTGGTCGTCAGAAGATAGAGCTCCTCGATTCCCGCTACCTCGGCACCTTCCAGCAGCCGCTCGACGAGCCGGCGACCGATCCCGCTTCCACGATGCTCAGGCGACACTACCGCCGAGCGAAGCAAAGCGACTGCGCCAAACTCCTCGAGCCCGATCGCTCCGGCGATTCTGCCATCCTTCTCGGCTACAAGGAAGCTCGAGAAGTTGTCCCGCACGCCAGCAATCGGAAGATCGCTCGCCGAGAGCAGCTTCTCGACTGCGGGTAAATCCTCGTTGGTCGCATTTCTGATTCGCATCTTCCCCCGCCGTGCCGCGCTCATGCTGAGCAGCATGTGCCTCAAGAATCAAAGACAGTCTTCACCGCAGCAGTCAGGACCGCAAGAATCGGGGCCACAGCACTCTGCGACCGGTTTCGTCGCGCGAACGAACGCGCTCATGAACCTTCCCTCGATCTGTGAAGCGAATTCAGCGGAGTCGAGACCACTTCCACTCAGAAACGCAGCGGCATCGTCAGCCTGGTAAACTCTCGTTGGCTCAATCGACGCCTTCTTGAATCCGACCTCTCTCAGCAGGTCGAGGAACTCCTGCTCTTCCAGAGCGCCGGCGACGCACCCGATCCAGAGCTCCATGTTCGATTTCACAGCCGCTGGGACGTCCCCACGAACGACGACATCCGACACTGCGAATCTCCCACCGGGTTTCAGTACCCGGAAAGCCTCTTTCAGCACCTTACGCTTGTCGGCAGAGAGATTGATCACGCAGTTGGAGATGATGACGTCGACCGATCCGTCGGGCAGCGGGATCTGCTCGATCTCGCCCCTGAGGAATTCGACATTCGTCGCGCCAGCGCGCCGCTTGTTCTCGTTGGCGAGTGCCAGCATCTCGTCGGTCATGTCCAGCCCGTATGCCTTTCCTGTCGGACCAACGCGTTTTGCCGAGAGAAGCACATCAATACCTCCGCCGGAGCCGAGGTCGAGAACGGTTTCGCCCTCATTGAGAGCGGCGAGCGCGGTGGGATTGCCGCAACCGAGTGAGGCGAGCACTGCTTCGACCGGGATGCCGGCTTTCTGCTTCTCGTCGTAGAGATCGGAGGTGATCGGATCCCACGCTTCCGTCGTCGCTCCACAGCACGCGCTCGACCCGCAACACGATGTGTCGGTGGCGCCCTCGGTGACGCGGAGCGCGGCGTGGCCGTACTTCTCCTTCACACTTGATTTCAGGGTTGAGTCGGGCGAGGTCATACGGTCTCCAACAAAATTTGTTGATGGATAGGTGAAATAAAAATCAAGCGCAGCACGATTCGGAACGCTTGAGCACGCGCGGCTTCATGCTCGATACCAGGCTCTCGACCTCTTCGAAGGCATCCGGGACCAGCTCGTAGTGAACCCACCGGCCGTCCTTCCGGTCGCGGACGATTCCCGCGTCTTTGAGAACGCGAAGATGGAACGACAAGCGGGACTGCGCGGCATCGAGTGTGTCAGTCAGCTCGCACACGCACCGCTCTCCTTTCCGGAGCAGCTCGATGATCTCGAGTCTGGTTTCATCGGAGAGGGCGTGAAAGAGCTCGATCGCGCGCTCGGTCGTGTGGTGAGTCAGCACAGCCATGGATTTAATGTATCAAGAAATATTGTTGCGTCAATAGGCAGCTGGTTGTCCTTCAGTTGACCCTGGGGATGTTGGTGCGACGGTTGACATCGGTCCCGTGGTTGACGCCGTTGTCGGGCGCGGTGGTGTCGGCTGGTACGCGAGAAAGCCACCGATCAGAATTACCGTAACCAACACCGCGATCTCCATTTTCACCGATCGCGACAAATCTCTGGGTCCGCCAGTCGCGTCCAGCCGGGGAAGCAGCGTGTAGCGGTTGTAAGCTCCGAATCCAATGAGGATTGCGAGGCCGGTCATCTTCGCGATCACCAGGCGTCCGTAAGTGGACGCGATCAGATCGGCGGGAGTGTTGAGAAAGAAAAATGTCTGCAGCAGTCCCGAGAGAGCGATGACGATGACCGCGATGAGGGCGACCGAGGAAACGCGCCCGGCTTCGGTTCGGCAGGCGGCTTCATCGCAGCGCGACAGCCAGACCAGCCACGCCAAGCCACCTATCCATACCGAGCCGGCGAGCAGATGCAGCATTTTAGCTGGGATCGTCCAGTATGGGTCGATCGCAGCTGGGTGGCCGATTGCGCCGCTCACGATGAGACACGCTGCTCCCAGAACAAGCGCCGATTTATCGCGCCCCGTAAGCGCGACAGCCCAGAGTGTGAGCAGCGCGAGGATTGTTCGAAGCAACTCGGCCCGCCCTACGATCGTTCCCAACACGGACCCGACGAAATCACTGCTGATCCCCTTACCGGCCGAGAGATGCCCGAGCCACGCGATCAGATGCGCGACGAGCAGGGCGGCCCCGATCGCGATCGTGCTCATGATGAACTTTTTCGGCACGAGATTGCGGCGCTCACCCGAGCTCACGCCAAAAAATAGAATTCCCACTCCAGTCATCACCGCGCCGAGTCCCAGTCCGCGGAACATGGAAGCGAAAAACGGCATTTCTTCCGCATTGTTTGGCGCGACCGACGACAATGGCGGTGAGACAGAATCGGTTGCTGCCGAATCGCGCAAAGGAGCCGCTGTAGCAGTTGGTGGCGATGCTACAGTGGTCGATCGCGAGCTATCGCTCGCCGCTACAATCGAGAACGTGAAAGTTCCGCCGACCGGATGCCCATCCGCCGACACAACGTGCCAGGAGATTTCATAACTGCCGCTCGGCAGTTTTCCAACCACAGTCCCGACGAGTGTACGCGCATCGTTCGGGTCCGTTGCCACCCCAAGCTGAACACTTCTGCCGTCAGGCTGACCGAGTGTGATCTGACTCAGAGCGGGAACGATCCGTTCGCTGAAGACGAGCCTGATGGTCTCGGGAGGCTTTGCGAGATGGCTGTTCGCCGCCGGTGACGAGCGGAGAAGGGTGGCATGCAACAGCACACGCGTCGCGCCGCCTGCGACTCCCACGCGGGCGGCGAGAAAAACAATGACTGCTGCCGTTCTAAGCAAACGGCGACCAGCGAAGGATGAGGAAGCGATCAGGAAGTCCTAGCGCACCAAAGGATACGATGACCAGTCGAGCATTTTTCGACGCGGTCTGCGTGCGGGGAAAATAGTATCTGGGAATCCACCCGACGAGCTATGACGGCGGGGTAGGCGCGGCGCGAGCGATACGCCCAAGCGCGGCAACGAGAGATAGCTCGGTCTCGGGCGCCCACTCGATCAGGTCGCGCACGGTTTTTTGAAACCATTCCCGGTCGACTCCGCCGCGCTCAAGGACCCGGGCTCGCTCGAGCGTCAGCTCTTGCTCCAACCTCTGGAGGTGCGCAGCGGCCGGCTCCCCCGCGATGGTCTTCATCCCGGCTCTCAGACTTTTCCGCGTCTGCGCAATGGCCGCATCAAACGCCGTTTCAAGCTCAGCAGTAGTCGCCAATGATCGCTCCCTGAACCATATCGTGGAAACGGGTGTGTAAGTAAGTGACTACTTGCATTCGCCGACCCGCCCCCCTAGTTTCCGCGCCATGAACCACCGCGATGCAATCCTCAACGCCGCCGCCGGAGTCTTTGCCCAGCATGGCTTCCGCGGCTCTACTACTCGCCGCATCGCCGATGCCGCGGGGGTAAACGAGATCACGCTCTTCCGTCAATTCGGGTCAAAGGAAGCGCTGATCCGCGAAGCAATGCTCCACCTCGGAGAATCTGCCACCTTCGCGCCACTGCCCGATACTCCGGTCGATCCGGAGCGCGAGCTGACCGAATGGAGCGAGTCCTTTCTTCAGCATTTGAGACTTCGGAGCCCGATCATACGTAAGTCGATGAGTGAGATTGAAGAACGACCTGACATGTGCGAATTCGCGGGCAAGGTACCAAAACGCGCCTCGAACGAGCTTTGTCTTTACCTCACCGCACTCAAACGGAAGGGAATGGCTACCGGAAAGTTCGAGCCAAAGACGGCAGCCGCGATGCTCATGGGAGCGATTTTCTCCGATGCCATGGGCCGCGATATGATGCCGGAAGTCTTCCCGCAACCGGAATCCAAGGCCGCGCAACAGTATACGCAGCTGCTTCTTCGCGCATTGGGTGTCGAAAACGGGTCGGCCAAAACGACGCATAAGCAGACCAAACGATCGAAACAACTTTCATCCTGAACAGTGTCTTCCAGAAAACTTCTCCTCCGCGCCCCCGGGCTCGGCAGATTCCAAAAATTGTCCATTGGCGTCATCGCGCTTGCAATCACGGGTTCATGGTCGCCGGCGATCGCGGGCGCGCAGGCGACGCCCACCCTGCCTACGGTCCACACGACCGGTACACGTCGCACGCTCTCGCTGGACGAGGCGGTTCGAATCGCGGAGGCACAGAGCGAGGCCGTCAGAATCGCGCGCGCTGGAGTTCAGCGTGCACAGGGTCAACAGTACCAGGCGCGTAGTCAGCGCCTGCCGCAGCTTTCGGGTTCCGCCGCTTACACCCGCACGCTGGCGTCGCAGTTCTCCGTTGCTGCCGGCCCAGCACCGGATACGACCAAGCCCAAGCCACCACCGGCACCGTGCGACCAATACCTTGTCGGCCCGACCGGGACCACAGACGCGCGGCTCGCCGGTCTCGAAGACGCGTCTCGCTGCGCCCTCGGCGGAAATCCGTTTTCATCGTTCGGCAGCCTCGGATTCGGCGCCAAGAACCAGTACAATCTTGGCCTTTCCTTCTCGCAAAGCCTCTTTGCGGGTGGACGCATCAATGCGCAAAACAATGTCGCTGATGCCGGCCGCCGCTCGGCTGACATCGAATTGACCGCGCAACGCGCGCAACTTCGCCTGGATGTCACCCAGGCGTACTTCGATGCGGCGCTCGCCGACAGGCTGGTCGCGCTCGCGGAGTCGTCAGCGGTTCAGACCGAGAATGTGCTCAAACAGACTCAACTCGCGCGCAATGTTGGAAATGTCTCCGAGTTTGATCTGCTGCGCGCGCAGGTCTCGAGCGCCAATCAGAGACCGATCGTGATCCAGCGTCAGAGCGATCGCGAGGTAGCCTACCTGCGGCTCAAACAGCTCATGAACATTCCGCTTGATTCCGCGGTCGACCTCACGACAGCCGTCGATGATTCTTCCGCGACGAACGCTGCACTCGCAAGCATCGGCGTGCCCAGTGATACCGCGGCAATCGATCGAGCCACAGTTCGGCAGGCGGCGGAGGCGATCGATGCCCAACGCGGGCTGCTTAAAGTCGCAAAGGGACAGCGATACCCTACGCTTTCATTAACGTCGGCATACGGCAAAGTCGCGTTTCCGCTGGGCTCGTTTCCACAGTCGGGAGATTTCAGAACCAACTGGACGATCGGCGTCGCATCGCAAGTCCCGCTCTTTACCGGCGGCCGCATCAAAGGCGATCAGTTGGTGGCGGAAGCCAATCTCCGTGAAGCGCAGGCTCGCTACGATCAGGTCCGTGAATTTGCCGCGCTCGATTCCCGCGTGACTATCAACAATCTCCTTCAGGCTCGATCGGCCTGGCAAGCGAGTCAGGGCACAGCGGAACAGGCAGCACGCGCTTACTCGATCGCCGAGGTGCGTTACAAGAACGGGATCTCGACGCAGATCGAGCTGAACGACGCGCGAATTCTGCTCGAGCAGGCCGTGACGAATCGTGCACTGGCGGCGAGAAATCTACAGGTCGCTCGCGTGAAGCTGGCGCTCTTGCCAGACCTCCCGTTGCAGACCACCGGATCCGCGACGGCTCAGACGCAATCGACGGCCACGCAGCAAACGCAGCAGCAGCAAACCAGTCAGCCGGCGCAGGCCACGCAAACACAGACGCAGGGACAGCAAACCAGCGGCATTCCACCACAGTAAGCAATTCAGACGAGACCATATATGAAGCGAGATCGAAGAATTTTGAGAACCAGTGCCGCTGTTCTGCTGAGCCTTTCCGCGGTTACCGTCGTCAACGCGTGCAGCAAGGGCGACAAGGCGTCCGCGTCCGAGACGACGAAGACGGAAACGATGATAGTCGGACCCGAGAACATCGCGATTGCCGCCAATGGATCCATAATGACCGGTCCATCGATATCGGGAACGCTCGAACCCGACCGCGAAGCAGTGCTTCGCGCGCAGGTCTCCGGCAGCGTCCTTCAGACGTACGCCGATCAGGGGCAGGCTGTTAACGCCGGCACCGTCCTGGCACGAATTGACGCGAGCGGAATCCAGGATGCATACAACTCGGCGAGGGCCGGCCTCGTTTCCGCGCGCAACGCGGCTGATGTCGCGGCGAAAGATCTTGCCCGCAACGAGAAGCTCCTGGCCGCCGGCGCAATCGCCGAACGCGATATCGATCAGTCGCGCCGGGCATCGATTGCCGCGCAGGCAGCTCTCGAAGATGCGAACTCCAGGCTCGCGAGCGCCGAGAAGTCTTATCGCAGCACGACGGTCACTTCGCCCTTCAACGGGATTGTGAGCGAGCGTCCGGTCTCATCAGGTGATGTCGTCCAGCCGGGCACGGCGCTATTCACGGTCGTCGATCCCTCGAGCATGAGACTCGAGGCATCGGTACCGGCCGAGCAGCTCGCGTCGATCCGCATCGGCGTGCCAGTAAATTTTACTGTCAGCGGATATCCGGGTCGCCAATTCATCGGACGTATTACCCGAATCAACCCAACCGCGGATCCGACAACGCGGCAGGTCCGCATCTACGTTTCGATTCCCAATGAAGGACGTGCGCTCGTCGGCGGTTTGTTCGCGAATGGGCGGATGTCCACCGCAACGAAGATGGGGCTGGTAGTTCCGCAATCCGCGGTCGACGTCCGCGGATCGATTCCTTCCGTGATACGAGTGAAGCAGGGGAAAGCTGAGAAGGTCCCTGTGAAGATCGGCCTCACGGACAAGACGTCAGAGACCATCGAGGTATTGTCAGGCATTCAGGCGGGCGACACGTTGCTTTTGGGCGCGGCCATGGGAATAACTCCGGGAACTCCCATAAGGATCTCGGCGCCAACGGCAAGCACGGCAGCAAATAGCGTGAGAGGGAACTGATTTTATGGTTATTTCGGATTTTGCGATCAAGCGGCCGATGATCACCGTCGTAACGATGGTGGCGCTGGTCGTATTCGGGTTGTTCGCGCTCTGGCGCCTTCAGACCGACGAGTTCCCCGACATTCAGCAGCCCGTCGTGCTGACGTTCATTCCTTATCCGGGTGCATCACCCGAAGGCGTCGAGCGCGAAATCCTCAAGCCGGTCGAGGACGCCATCAAGGGAATCTCGGGCGTCGACAAGATCTACGGCACCGCTGGCGACGGATACGCTCAGATCATCACACTGTTCCTGTTCGAGAAGGATCCTCAGATCGGCTCGCAGGACATTCGCGATGCGATCTCGGGAATCCGTTCAGACCTTCCGCCTGAGATGAAAGAGCCGGTGCTACAACGGTTCGATCCATCGGACCAGCCGATCGTCTCCATGACGATTGCTTCGCCAGCACTGACTCCGGCGCAGCTCACACGACTCGCTGATCCTGACATCACGAGCAAGCTGCGAGGAATTCCAGGTATCGCCCAGGTGCAACTGGTTGGTGGTGTGAAGCGCGAGATGACGATTCAGCTGAGGCCGCAATCGCTTCAAGCGGCCGGCATCAGTGTCGGCCAGGTTGTCGGCGCGCTGGAAGCGCAGAATCTTGCCGCGCCGGTCGGGCGTCTCAACGGAAACCTGGACGAGCGGACGATTCGTCTGCAGGGGCGTCTGGAGGGACCGCAGGATTTTATGAACCTCGTGGTGGCCGAGCGTAATGGCCAGATCGTGCGACTGGGTCAGGTCGCCGACGCGATCGACGGCACGCAGGAGCAGCGCTCGCTCGCGCTCTATAACGGCAACGAGGCAGTCGGCATCAACATCGTCAAAGCGAAAGGCTACAGCACCACCGATGTGAGCGCCAAGGTTCGCGCAAAGGTGGCGGAGATTCAGAAGACGCTTCCGGCAGGCGTGAAGATCGACGTCGTGAAAGACTCCGGTCTCCGCGTCAAGGCATCGGTGACCAATGTCGAAGAGGCGCTCCTCATCGGCGCGCTCCTCACGGTTTTGGTTGTGTTCGTGTTCCTGAACTCATGGCGGTCGACGGTCATCACTGGTCTGGCGCTGCCGGTGTCGGTGATGGCGTCGTTCATAGCGGTGTGGGCGTTCGGATTCACGCTCAACACGATGTCGCTGCTGGGGTTGTCGCTCGCGATCGGAATTCTTATCGACGATGCGATCGTGGTGCGCGAGAACATCGTGCGCCACATCGAGATGGGTAAGGATCACATGACGGCGTCGCACGAGGGCACAGACGAGATCGGCCTTGCCGTCGCTGCCACGACGTTCTCGATTGTCGCGGTGTTCGTTCCGGTGGCGTTCATGTATGGAGTCGCGGGACAGTGGTTCAAGCCATTCGCTCTAACGATCGCCGCGTCGGTGCTCGTGTCGCTGTTTGTGTCCTTCTCCCTCGACCCCATGTTGTCGGCGTACTGGGCCGATCCGCAGGTCGAGGCGCACGAGCATCGCAATCCGATCGCCCGCACACTCGAAAAGTTCAACGCCTGGTTCAACCGGATGGCGCAGCGCTACAAGGGGCTGATTGCCTGGGCGCTCGATCACCGAGTCGCAGTAGTGCTGCTCGCGATTGCCTCCTTCGTTATCGCGCTCGCGCTTCCGGCCGTGGGTCTCGTAGGTGCGAGCTTCTTCGGGGCCGAGGACCAGTCGGAGGTCAACATCGCCATCGAGACTCCGCCGGGTTCGAATCTCGCCTACACGAGAATCAAGGCTGAGGAAGCGGCTCGAATGGCGCGCACGCACAAGGAAGTCACTTTCACTTTTACGACGCTCGGTGGAAGCACCGGCGACGTGAACGTCGGAAATATCTACGTGCGTCTCGT
>Ga0070695_100002109_pt1 | contig 11375 bp, 8 predicted proteins | sample KBSK1252metaG_FD_65471 | JGI IMG/M metagenome (GOLD analysis project Ga0070695, IMG submission 65471) | Corn, switchgrass and miscanthus rhizosphere microbial communities from Kellogg Biological Station, Michigan, USA - KBS K1-25-2 metaG | ecosystem: Host-associated > Plants > Roots >...
TTGCCCTCCGACTCGACGACGCAGATCGAGCCGGTGTCGGCGATTGCGAAGTTCGCGCCGCTGAACCCGGCGTCGACGCGCAGGAACTTCTCGCGCAGGAACTGCCGCGCCGCCGCCGCCAGCTCCTCCGGGCGGTCAGTCAGCTCGGCGCGATTCATCGCGCCGCGGAAGATGTCGCGGATCTCGGTCCGGTTCAGGTGCAGCGCCGGCACGACGATGTGCGAGGGACGATCCTCGCCGAGCTGGATGATCAGATCGGCGAGGTCGGTCTCGTGCGGCACCAGGCCGGCGGCCTCGAGCGCGCGGTTCAGCCCGGTCTCGTCCGAGGTCATCGTCTTGACCTTGATCATCTCGGTGCGGCCGGCCGCGCGCATGATGTCGATGACGATCCGGTTCGCCTCATCGGCGTCCGCCGCCCAGTGCACCGAACCGCCGGCTCGCGTGCAGTTCTCTTCGAACTGCTCGAGATAGAAATCGAGGTACCGGACGGTGTGTTCCTTGATCGCGTGCGCCGCGTCGCGCAACTGCTCCCAGTCGGGCATCTCGCCGACGACCACCGCGCGCTTGCCGCGGATCACGTTGGTCGCGTGGCGGACGTTCCGCCGCAGCTGCGCGTTGCCGAGCGCGCGTTTCGCGGCCACCGGGAACGGCGGCGCCTCCGCCGCCCGGCCGACGCGAATCATCGGCCGTCCCCGGCGGCGAGGATCTCGGCGACGTGCAGGCAGCGCACCGGCTCGCCGCGCTGCGTCAGCGTGCCGCCGATCTGCAGCAGGCACGAGTTGTCCGCGGCGGCACAGACCGCGGCGCCGGTCTCGACCACCCGGCGCGCCTTGTCGGCGCCCATTGCCGCCGACACGTCGGCGTTCTTCACCGCGAAGGTGCCGCCGAAGCCGCAGCACTGATCGGCGTCGGCCAGCTCGCGCAGCTCGAGCCCGCGCACCGCGCGCAGCAGCCGCGCCGGCCGATCGCCGAGCTGGAGCGAACGGATCGAGTGACACGAGGTGTGCAGCGTCACGGCGTGCGGAAACGAGGCGCCGACATCGGTGACGCCCAGCTTGTCGACCAGCAGCTCGGTGAACTCGAAGACGCGCGGCACGAGCTCGTCGACGCGCCTGTGCAGCCCGGCATCGCCCGATGCCGCCGCCATCTTCGGGTAGTGATCGCGGATCATCGCGACGCACGACGCCGACGGCGCGCAGATGGTCTCCGCCCCATCGAAGTCGCGCACGAACTTCTCCATCAGCGCGCGCGCATCGGCGGTGTAGCCGGTGTTGTAGTGCATCTGGCCGCAGCAGGTCTGCGCGGAGCGGAACTCGACCCGGTGGCCGAGCCGTTCGAGCACGCGGACCACCGCCTTGCCGGTGTCGGGAAACAGCGTGTCGTTGTAGCAGGTGATGAAGAGGGAGATCAGCACGTCGGACCGGCGGTGATCATCGCAGAAACGCGTCCGCCAGCCCACCGTCGACCGGGATGACGTGGCCGGTCGTCTTCGCGCTCGCGTCGCTCGCCAGCCAGCAGATCGCGTTGGCGCAGTCGGCCGGCAGGATCGGGCGGCCGGTGATCGTGCGCTTCGCATAGAAACCGGCCAGCTTGTCGCGCAGCGCCTCGGTCGGCTCGTCGTCTGCGAACTCGATCTTGTACTTGCGCAGCGCGACGATCACCCGGTCGCGCGGGAACATCGACGAGCCGGCAATCACCGTCGCCGGCGCGATGCCGTTGACGCGCACCAGCGGCCCGAGGCCGATTGCCAGCTCGCGGATGAGATGGTTGACCGCGGCCTTGCTGACGTCGTACGCCTCGCTGCCGTGCTTCGGCACGATCGCGTTCGCCGAGCTGGTGAGGACCATCGACGCCGGCAGGTTCTGCGTCCGCAGGATCTTCCCCGCTTCTTCCGCCAGCACCATGTTGCCGGTGACGTTGACGTGGAGCGTCTTCGTCCACAACGCCTCGGACGCGGTGGCGCCGGGATCCGGAGTCGGGTAGACCGCCGCGGTGTTGACGATGATGTCGACGCCGCCGAAGGCGAGAATCGTCTGGCGCAGCGCCGCCGCAATCGTGTCGCGCGACCCGAGATCGAGCGCGCTCGACGCCACCGCTTCGGCGAAGGTGTGCGTGCGCGCCTCGGTCGAGGCGGCCTCGGCGTTCGCCCCGTTCTGATCGGCGAGCATCAGGTGCGCGCCCTTCGCGGCCAGCTGCAGCGCCACCTCGCGTCCGATCCCGCTGCCGGCGCCGACCACCAGCGCGATCCGCCGGCTGAACTCGCGCTCGGCCGGCATCCGCTGCAGCTTCGCTTCCTCGAGCGCCCAGTACTCGATCCGGAACGCCTCGCTGCGCGGCAGCGCGACGTAGTTGTGAAAGCTCTCGAACGCCTTCGCCTGCTCCGGGTGGCGCGCCTGCGGCAGCGCGCCGTCCTGCGCCGCGTCCTCCTCGAGCGAGGTCGCGCCCGCCATCACGTGCACCGCGTTGACGAAGAACTCGGTCGTGATGCGCGCTTCGCGCTTGTCCTTGCCGAAGCCGAAGACGCCCAGGGCAGGAATGACGACCACCGACGGGTTCGAGTCGCGCAGCGGCGGCGAATCAGCGCCCGCGCAGGCGGTGTAGTAGGCGACGTAGCCGGTCCGGTACAGCTCCAGCTGTTCGCTGACTCGCTGCTGCAGCCGTTCGAGGGGCTCGCTGTCCGGGTTCCACGGCACGAACATCGGGCAGATGCGGGTCCGCAGGAAATGGTCCGGACAGCTCGTGCCGAGCCGGCACAGGTCGCGCGCCCAGCGCGAGTTGGCGAACTCGATCGCGTCGTTCGACTGGTCGTAGTGCGCGACGACGCGCCGTCGGCTCGACACCGCGCCGCGCAGGAACGGCAGCAGCGCGGCCGCCGTCGGCTCGCGATCGAGGGTCGCCGCCACCTCCCGGCCGCCGAAGAGCGCGCGGCCGGAACGCCGGCGATGATCCTCGAGGAACTCGCCCATCTGATCGATCGTCCGGATGCTGTTCGCGTAGCACGCCTGCTGCGTGTCGCCCCACGTGAACAGGCCATGGCTGCCGAGGATGATGCCGTCGCAGCCGGGCTCGGCCTCGACCGCCTGCCGCAGCATCACCGCCAGCTCGAAGCCGGGCCGCTGCCACGGCACCCAGACGATGCGCCGGTGGTAGGCGGCGTTGAACTCGGCCAGCTTCGCCTTGCCGTTCGCGCTCGCCGCCAGCGCGATCGCCCAGTCGGGGTGCAGGTGATCGACGTGCGCAAACGGCAGGAAGGCGTGCAGCGGCGTGTCGATCGACGCGGCCACGCGGTTCTCGCCGAACGCGCACAGCGGATAGAACCCGACCATCTCGTCCTCGTGCGCCTCGCCGCGGTAGCGGTCGACGAGCTGCTCGAGCTTGTCGAGGTAGAGGATCGCGAACCCTGCGGCGGTGATCGATCGCAGATCGCCGCCGCTGCCCTTCACCGCCATGACCCGCACCGGTTTGCCGGTGAGCGGGTCGGGCAGCGTGAACTTCGAGCTGGTGTTGCCGCCGCCGAAATTGGTGATGCGCAGGTCGGCGCCGAGCAGGTTCGATCGGTAGCGCAGGAGCTCGAGCGGATCGGCGGCGCGCCGCGCGGCTTCCTGCTCGTCCCACAGGTTCTGCAGGAACTTCGTCGTCGCCGTCTCAGGCACAGGTCAGCTCCACGTAATCGCGGAAGCGCCGGTAGTGCGTCTCCCAGCGACCGCCGTCCATCGGCTCGCAGCGATCGACGGGGAACGACCGTTCGATGATCGCGCGCCCCTCGGCCAGCGATGACACCGCGCCGGTCGCCAGCATCTGCATCGCCAGGTTGCCGAGCGCGGTCGCCTCGATCGGCCCGGCGACGACAGGGCGGCCGGTGGCGTCGGCGGTCCATTGCCGCAGCAGGCGGTTGCGCGCGCCGCCGCCGACGATCCGGATCTGGTCGACGCGGCAGCCGGTGAGCTGCTCGAGCGATTCGAGCACCGCGCGGTACTTGAAGGCAAGGCTCTCGAGGATCGTGCGCGTGAAGCCCGGCGGCCCGGCCGGCTCGGGCTGCCCGGTGCGGCGGCAGTAGTCGGCAATCGCCGCCGGCATGTCGTGCGGGTGCAGGAACCCCGGGTAGTCGGGATCGATGAGCGATCGGAACGCCAGGCGCTGGTCGTCGGTGGCGTCGACGAGCGTCTCGTAATCCAGGTGCGGTCCACCCTCGGCCCATCGACGCCGGCAGGCCTGCAGCAGCCAGAGGCCGCCGATATTCTTCAGCAGGCGCGTCGTCCCGGCGACGCCGCCCTCGTTGGTGAAGTTGAGCGCGAGCGCCGCCGACGTGATGACCGGCGCCGGCAGTTCGGTGCCGAGGAGCGACCAGGTGCCGGAGCTGAGGAACGCGCTGTGCGCGCCGGTGGCGACCGAGGCCACCGCCGACGCGGTGTCGTGGCAGGCCGGCGCGATGACGGGCGTGCCGCGGAACCGCGGCGATGCGTTGTCGACCAGCCGGCCGACAATCGAGCCCGGCTCGACCAGCGGCTGCAGCAGCCGCGTCGGCAGCCCGATCTCCTCGAGCATGCGCGTCGCCCACGACCGCGAGCGCGCGTCGACGAACTGCGTCGTGGTCGCGACCGTGTACTCGGACGACAGCGATCCGGTGAGCCAGTAGTTGAGGAGATCGGCGATCGTGACCAGCGCGCGCGAGGCGTCGATCAGGCGCGGCGTGCGGATGCACGCGGCATAGAGCTGGAACAGCGTGTTGATCGGCAGGAACTGGATGCCGGTGACCGAGTAGATGCGCTCGCGGCTGACGCGCTCGAAGACCGCCTCCATCATCCCTTCGGTGCGCGCGTCGCGGTAGTGGTAGGGGTTTTCGAGCAGGTTGCCGCTCTCGCCGAGCAGTGCGTAGTCGACGCCCCAGGTGTCGATGCCGACGCTCTCGATCGGCACGGTGACGAGATCGAGCGCGCGCCGCATCTCCTGCCAGAGGTGGAGGATGTCCCACTGCAGCGAGCCGTTCTGCCGCACCGGGTCGTTGGCGAAGCGGTGCACCTCCTGCATGTCGATCACGCCGCCGCGCAGGCGGCCGAGCATCGCCCGTCCGCTTTCGGCGCCGAGATCGAACGCGAGGAAGTGCCTGCTCACGATGCCAGCTTCTTCAGCCAGACGTTGCGGAACTCCACTTTCATCGGCGGGCCGACGTGCATCTGGAAGCCGATGAGGCCGCTGTCCTTCCGATTGGCGGTGTCGTCGTCGACCACCATGCTGGTGACGGCGCCGTTCAGCACCTGGATGATGGTGTTGCCGCGCGCGATGATGTGGACCTGGTTCCAGTCGGCGCCCTTGATGATCGCCTTCAGTTCGTCGGCGCTCTGCTGCAGGTTGCCGATCACGCGCGGCTTGCCGCCGTCGGGCACGTAGGTCGCCTGGCCGCGCATGGCGAGGAAGCCGCGGCCCCGCTCCTCGTAGATCTGGCCGGTGAACTGGTTGGCAAAGTCGATGTCGGCCTGGTAGCCCTTCATCACCCACTTGCCGATGTCGCCGCCGGCCGGCAGCTGCACGCTGCGGATCTGGATGCCGCTGTTGGTCGAGTCGAGGCGGTACTCGACCTTGAGCTCGAAGTTCTTCGGCTCGCCGCCGCGCCAGATGAGGAAGGTGTTCTGCTTGACGGCGTTCGCCGGCGTGCTCTGGCCGACGAGCGCGCCGGCTTCGACCTTCCAGAACGCGGGATCGCCGTCCCAGTTCTTCATCGACGTGCCGTCGAAGATCGACTCGAAGCCGGCGTGATCGCCGGGCGACAACGCCTCCGGCCGCGGTGGCAGGCCGCCGCGGCCGCGCTCCTGGCCCGAGAGCGGAACGATGGCGAGAGCGATGGCGACGGCGAGCGCGTATCTCATGGCGAGCCTTTGCAAATGCGCCGCATCGGGCACAGGCGCCTGATCAGGCGGCGTTTACCTGTGCGGCTGGAATCGATTCCCACTGTCTGGTCTTCGCCGATTTGAGCACGGCGTCGGTGACGAGATCCGTCGCCAGCCCGTCGCGGAAGGTCGGCGACGCCGGCGTGCCCGTGTGCAGCCCGTCGAGAAAGTCGGCGAACTGGTGCACGAAGGTGTGCTCGTAGCCGATCTGCAGGCCCGGCACCCACCAATGCTTCATGTACGGGTGATCGGAGTCGGTGATGTGAATGCTGCGCCAGCCCCGGACCGTCCCCTCGTCGCGATGATCGAACCACTGGAGGCGATGCAGGTCGTGCAGATCCCAGCGCGCCGAGGCGTGCTCGCCGTTGATCTCGAGCGTGTAGAGCGCCTTGTGGCCGCGCGCGTAGCGCGTCGCCTCGAAGATCGCCAGCGAGCCGTTCTGGAACCGCGACAGGAACGCGCTGGCATCGTCGATCCCGACCGGCTCGACCTTGCCGGTGAGCGTGTGCGTGCGCTGCTTGATGAAGGTCTCGGTCATCGCCGACACTTCGGCGATCGGACCGTTCAGCCACAGCGCGGTGTCGATGCAGTGGGCGAGCAGATCGCCGGTGACGCCGCTGCCGGCGACGCCGACGTCGAGGCGCCAGAGGCCCTCCCCTCCCTGCGGCAGATCCTGCGAGATCGTCCAGTCCTGGAGGAACTGCGCGCGGTAGTGGAAGATGCGCCCGAGCGTGCCGCGGTCGATGATCTCCTTGAGCAGCATCACCGCCGGCACGCGGCGGTAGTTGTACCAGACCATGTTGGCGACGCCGGCGCCCTCGACCGCCGCGACCATCGCCTGTGCTTCGGCCGCGTTCCGCCCGAGCGGCTTCTCGCACATCACCATCTTGCCGGCGCGCGCCGCGGCAATCGCGATCTCGGCGTGCGTGTCGTTCGGGCTCGCGATGTCGACCAGATCGATGTCGCGGCGATTGACGACGGCGCGCCAGTCGGTGTCGACCGATTCGTAGCCCCAGTTGCCGGCGAACGCCTTGACGCGGTCGGCGTTGCGCGCGACGACCGCTTTCAGCACCGGCTGATAGGCGAGATCGAAATAGCGCGGCGCCTGCAGGAAGGCATTGCTATGCGTCCGCCCCATGAAACCGTAGCCGATGAGCGCGATATTGAGCGGCTGTTTGGCCATTACTCCCACCCATGTTCGTTTCGGACCGCGATCATCGTCCCCAGCACCTTCTCCCACGTCCGCGGCTGCATCATGGTCGCGTTCGGGAACATGCAGCCATCCCAGCAGATGTGCTGGAACGCGCGCGTCGGCTTTCCGGAATCGTCGCGCATCCAGAAGCCGGCGTGGTGCGCGACGTTCAGCTTGCCGTTGGGGTCGTCCGGCAGGCAGTGGCGGCCGGTCTTGTCGTGCGAACCGGAGCCTTTCACCGTCGCGTCGTTCTGCGCGACGTGGAAGTCGATCGTCCACGGCCGCAGCGCCCTGGTCATCGTCTTCAGCGCGGTGTCGAGCGTGCCGGGGCTCGACCAGTTGAAGTCGGCGGGCAGCAGCCGATCCTCCGGCGCGTTGTAGCCGAGCGTGAACAGCAGCGTGTGCGCCATGTCGGCCTGGAAGCCGAGGGTCTTCGGCCGATCGACCATCTCGAGCAGCTGCAGGTTGCGCTTCCAGCTGTGCATGCCGCCCCAGCAGATCTCCCCTTCGGCGGCGAGCCGCTCGCCAAATCCTTCGGCGACCTCGCAGGCTTCGCGGAACGTGTCGGCGATCTTCCGGGTGTTGCCCTCGGGATCCTTTGCCCACTCGCCGGGACTGGACGCCGAGTCGATGCGGACGACGCCGTAGCGGCGGACGCCGAGATCGCGCAGCTTCCTGCCAATCGCGCAGGCCTTCCGCACCTGCGTCACGAACTGCTTCCGCTCGGCCGCGTCGCCCATCGCCGAGCCGCCGCCGGTGGGAGGCCAGACCGGCGCGACCAGTGAGCCGATGACGAGGTTGCGCGAGCGGACCCGATCGGCCAGCCGCTGCAGCTCGTCGTCGGTGGCGTCGATGCTGACGTGCGGATCGAACAGGAAGAGATCGACACCGTCGAACCGGACGCCGCCAACCGAGGCGCACGCGGTCAGATCGAGCATGGTGTCGAGATCGATCGGCGGCTCGGAGTCGGGTCCCTTGCCGACGAGCCCCGGCCACATCGCGTTGTGGAGGGCGGGATACGTGTGGGTCGCGGCCGCGTTCATCGATCCTCCGTTCAGCGCGCCTCGCGCAACGGCTCGGCGTCGGGGTTTCCGGGGCCGAAGTGCTTCAGGACGACGAGCGGATCGAACTCGCTCGTGTTCTCGATGCGGACGCCGGCCTGCGCGGCGTCGGCGGAGACGAAGAGCTCGTCCTCGGTCATCGCCCCGTAGCGGATCAGCGCCGGCGTCGAGACCGGGTGCGTGCCGATGCGGCCGTGCCCCTGCGTCAGGATCAGCCCGTAGGCGGCGGCATCGCGAATCGTGACGCTGCGCTTCGGCTGCACCGTCAGCTCTTTCGCCGAGTAGTAGCCGGTGCCATAGGCCACCCACCGCTCGCAGTAGCCATCCGGCTCGCTTTCGGCGCGCGGCTTGACCGGCCGCGGGAACACGCGGTTGCTCTTCGCGAACGCCGGGTTCACGTTCGCGTCCCAGTCGAGCATGCCGACGAGGTAGTCGAGATCGCGATGGTGCGCGGGCGGCACGTCCTTCGTCAGCAGGCTCCAGTCGATGATGCGGCCCTCGACCTCCGACTGGAACATCGCAAAGACATCGCTGTTGACCTGCGGCTCGTAGGTGACGAGCGAACCCGGCGCGTGCAGGATGCCGGGATCGATCTGCCAGCCGCTGCCGGGCTGCAGCCTGAACGATCGCGAAAGAAAAAGAATGCCGTTGTCGCCCTTGTTCCAGTTCTCGAGGCAGCGCCGCACGTCGTCTTTCGTCGTGCCCGGCTCGAGCCCCATGAAGGTGTAGGGGAAGTTGTTCTCGATCTGGTTGTACTGCGGCGGGAAGTAGTAGGCCTCGGGCTTGCCGCGCCGGCCGACCAGGCGCGCCTGCGCGTCGCTCTGGTGCATGTGATGCGGAATCGGCCCCATGTTGTCGAAGAACTTGCAGAGCAGGTTCCAGCCGCCTTCGCGCTGCATCACCGGCGACCCGATCAGCAGATCGCCGGCGGCTTCGACGGCGGCCTTGAGCAGGAACCGCTTGCCGTCGGGGTTCCGCACGTAGCTGAGCCCTTCGTCGTCCGGCGTGCCGGGACCGTTGTCGGCGTTGGTGGTCGAGGAAAACCAGCGCTCGTTGATGCCGCCGCGATGGCCGCCGAGCGCGTAGAGATCGTCGGGATGCAACCGGAGCCGGCGGCCGGGCAGCATGAAGGTGCGCGGCACCCACGCCGGTTCCAGCCGCAGGACACCGGCCCCGGCGTCGAGAGCGTCCTGAACCGAGGCGCGATTCAGCATGCGGAAACGGTGTCCTTTCGGATCGCGGATCGGCCGGGAGCGGCCGAGGCGGTGACGATACTCGCGGGCGCGGATGCACATCAAGGCTCGCGCCCGCTACCGGCTGGCGTTTCGCACTGAGAGACGCGCCGTCCGCCGCAGCGCCCCGGGCGTCCACTCGCTCCGATGGCTCGGGATTGCGCGATGCGAAACGCGCCCGGTACCCTCGCTCGCCCGCCGCGCTCGACACCGGTCCGGCGTAATGTCCCCGTCGATGCCAGGCGCTCCTCTGCACCGCGGCCGGCGGGCGGCCGTGATCGAGAACGGGGATCTGCGCGTGACCGTGCTCGAAGAAGGCGGCCATCTCGCCGAGGTCGTCGACAAGCGAACGGGAATCAACCCGCTGTGGACGCCGCCCTGGACGTCGATCGAACCATCGGAGTTCGACGCCGCGCGCCACACCGAGTACGGCGGCGGCGCCGACGCGAAGCTGCTCGCCGGCATCATGGGACACAACTGGTGCCTGGATCTGTTCGGGCCGCCGTCCGACGAGGAGCTGGCTTCAGGCATGGGCCCGCACGGCGAAGCGTCGGTCGCGCGCTATGAGGTCGACGCCGGCGGTGACCGGCTGGCGATGCGCGCCCGCTTCGCGCTGGCCGCGCTGGAGGTGGAGCGCCGGATCACGCTGCACGATCGATCGGTCCGCATCGTCGAGACGGTCGAGAGCCTGTCGAGCTGCGACCGCCCGATCGGCTGGACGCAGCATGTCACCCTGGGGCCGCCATTCCTCCAGAAAGGCGTCACCGAGTTTCGCGCGTCGGCGACGCGATCGCGAGTGTTCGAGGGCGCGTTCGGCGCGGCCGACTATCTCCAGGCCGGGGCGACGTTCGAGTGGCCGATCGCGCCGCGATCGAACGGCGGCGTCGCCGACCTGCGCGTGTTCACCGACGCATCCTCGTCGAGCGCCTACACCGCGCACCTGATGGACCGCCAGCAGCGCGACGCGTTCTTCGTCGCCTTCAAGGCGGACGAGCGGCTCGCGTTCGGCTACGTGTGGACCCAGGCGGATTTTCCGTGGCTCGGCATCTGGGAAGAGAACCGCAGCCGACGGCAGGCGCCGTGGAACAGCCGGACGCTGACGCGCGGGATGGAGTTCGGCGTCTCGCCGTTTCCGGAGACGCGCCGGCAGATGGTCGATCGCAACAGCCTGTTCGGCACGCCGACCTACCGCTGGCTGCCGGCAAAGAGCCGGCAGTCGGTCGAGTACTGGATCGTGATCCGCAGCGCGGACGTCGTTCCGGAGTCACTGGAGAGACCGTAGGGATCAGAAGATCAGACGCGCGGCCTCTCGTAGCGCAGGCCTTCAGGCCTGCCAACGGCCGCGGGGCAGCCCTGAAGGGCTGCGCTACGATCATTGACCGCGAGACTACGGGAAAGGCCAATATGAGCGCCGATCGAGCCGACCGCATCTTCGCCGCGCTGGACGGGTTCCGCATCGAGCTGCCCTCGTGGGGCTTCGCCAACACCGGCACCCGGTTCGGCAAGTACATGCAGCCCGCGGCGGCGACGACGCTCGAGGAGAAATTCAGCGACGCGGCGCAGGTGCACGCGCTCACCGGCGCCTGCCCGACGCTCGCGCTCCACGTGCGGTGGGATCTGCCGGCGGGTGTCGACAGCACGCCGCAGGTCGCCGCGCTCGCTCAGCGGGTCGGGATCGCGGTGGGCGCGATCAACCCGAACCTCTTCGAAGAGCAGCACTACAAGTTCGGATCCTTCGGCAACCCCGACGCGGCGGTGCGCGAACGCGCCCGCGCGCACGCGTTCGAGAGCGTCGAGATCGGCCGCCGGCTCGGCACCCGCGACGTGTCGTTCTGGTTCGCGGACGGCTCCAATTACCCGGGCACCGCCAACATCCGGCAGCGGCGACGCTGGTTCGAAGAGGCGCTCGGCGCCGTGCACGCGCGGCTCGGCGCGGGACAGCGCATGCTCGTCGAGTACAAGCCGTTCGAGCCGGCCTTCTATCACACCGACATCGCCGACTGGG
>Ga0070695_100002110_pt1 | contig 11373 bp, 10 predicted proteins | sample KBSK1252metaG_FD_65471 | JGI IMG/M metagenome (GOLD analysis project Ga0070695, IMG submission 65471) | Corn, switchgrass and miscanthus rhizosphere microbial communities from Kellogg Biological Station, Michigan, USA - KBS K1-25-2 metaG | ecosystem: Host-associated > Plants > Roots >...
TGTACTCCATCATCGCCTTGCGGTGCACGAGCGTGAACGCGGCCTGGCGCAGTGCCAGCACCTGGCGCGCGAAGCGGCCCTCGCGCGAAATGCCGCGCATCAGCCGGTCGTGCTCGGCCATCCAGGCTGCGTACACGGCCGGGGACTCGAGCACGCGGCTCGCCACGGTATCGGCCTTCGTGTGCTGAAGGGCCGACATTTGAACCCGGGTCTCGGATTCTTCCATGAGCCGCGTATGTTTATACGCTTCGAGCAAGCTGTTTCTTCCACCCGCGGGATGGTTATAGTCTTACTACACGCGCAAAGCGCGAGCCCGCGGACCCAGTCTCCACGCTCCGGGGTGCGCGCGCAATCCCAGAAATATAGTAATTTTCTACTGCTAAGGCTTCGTTGCAGGCGAGGGGGAAAGATTGTCGGACATCCACCACTACGGACTGTTCGTGCTGGCTGCAATCGTCCTCATTCTCACGCCGGGCCAGGACACCCTCTACATTCTCGGACGCAGTCTCAGCGGCGGTCTGAGGTCCGGTGTGGCCTCGGCTCTCGGCATCACCGCAGGCAGCATGGTGCACACATTCGCGGCCGCGGCCGGACTGTCCCTGCTTTTGAAGGCATTTCCTCCCGCTTTCGTGGCCGTGAAGCTGTGCGGCGCTGCGTATCTGATATATCTCGGCGCGCGGCTATTGCTCGCGCGCAACGCCGTATACGATTTAACAATCCCGTCGCCCCCATCGAGTGCAAGGCGGGCCTTCGTCCAGGGTGCGCTCACCAATCTGCTGAACCCGAAGGTGGCGCTGTTCTTCCTCGCCTTCCTGCCGCAGTTCATCGATCCGCAAGGCGCCTCCAAGAGCGTGGCCTTCCTCACCCTCGGCGCGACCTTCGTGTCGATGGGCGGGATCTGGTGCCTGGTGCTGGCCGGTGCGGCCGCGCGGCTGCGCGCCTTTTTGGTGCGTAACGCAGTCCTGCGCCGGCGCATCGACCGCGGCGCGGGGGCGCTGTTCATGCTGCTCGGCGCGCGGCTCGCGTGGGGGCGCTGAGCGTGCGCGCGCCGGCGGTGCTTGCGATGCTGCTGATGGCCGCCCCGCCCGGCGGCCCTGCGGCGGCGCAGGGGGCGGACGACCGACGCTACGACATCCGCGATGACGTCCTGATCCGCACCCATGACGGCGCGACGCTGTCGGCGACCGTGATCCGGCCGAAGGGCGCGACCCAGCCCCTGCCCACGCTCCTCACGCTCGACATCTATACGGACCCGGCCGGCTTCGCCGCCCGCGGCAAGGACGCCGCCGATCACGGCTATATCGCCGTGACCGCCGATACGCGCGGCAAGCGCCTGTCCACCGCTCCGATCGACCCCTACGAGCACGATGGGGCCGACGCCTACGACGTCATCGACTGGATCGTGCACCAGGAGTGGAGCGACGGGCAGGTCGGCATGCGCGGCGGCAGTTACTCCGGCTTCACCGCCTGGGCGGCCACCAAGCACCTGCACCCGGCGCTGAAGACCATCGCGGTATCGGCGGCGGCGATCCCGGGCCAGGGCCTGCCCATGGTGAACAACATCTTCCTCAGTGCGAACTACGGCTGGGCGTTCTACGTCGGCGACAACCGCTTCCTGGACGAGAAGACCTACAACGACAACGCGCGCTGGTCGGCGCTGCCGGACAAGTGGTTCGCGAGCGGCCGCCGCTACCGCGACATCGACGTCATCGACGGCACGCCGAACCCGTGGCTGCAGCGCTGGCTCAGGCACCCCGCCTACGACGGCTACTGGCAGGCGATGGTGCCGTACCGGCAGGACTTCGCGCGCATCGGCATCCCGGTGCTCACCGTCACCGGCTACTACGACGACGGCCAGGTCTCGGCGCTGGAGTACGTGCGCGAGCACCACCGCTACCGCCCCGACGCCGAGGACTACGTGGTCATCGGTCCCTACGATCACTTCGGCACGCACCGCAGCCAGAAGGCCCCGGTGCTGCGCGGCTACGGCATCGACCCGGTGGCGCAGTTCAGCACCCCGGCGCTCTTCTACGAGTGGATGGACTACGTGCTGCGCGGCGCACCGAAGCCCCCCGTGCTGGTGGACCGCATCAACTACGAAGTCATGGGGGCGAACGAGTGGCACCACGCGCCCTCGCTCGAGGCCATGGCGAAGGCCCCCGAGCGGCTGTACTTCAGCGCCTCGCGCGTCAGGCACGAGAAGGATCACTACCTGCTGACGGCCGAGGAGCCCAAGGCCTCCGACCTCAAGCAGAAGATCGACCTCGCCGACCACCGCGTGCCGCACAACAATCATTACTACCCCGACCCGATCATCGAGAAGAAGCTCGACCAGCTGACCGAGCTCATGTTCGTGAGCGCGCCGCTGCCGGCGCCGCGCGTCGTGAGCGGGGCGTTCACGGGGACGCTCGACGTCACCATCAACAAGAAGGACTTCGATGCCGGGGTGACGGTGTTCGAGGAGCTGCCGGACGGGCGGCTCGTGCACCTCGCCTACTGGATCGGGCGGGCGAGCTTCGCCGCCGATCGCAGCGTGCGCACGCTCCTGACCCCCGACCGGCCGGCGCAGATCCCGTTCGAGACCAGCGTCGTGAGCCGCCGGCTCGGCCAGGGGAGCCGGCTCGTGGTGCTGCTGGACGTGAACATGAACTCCATTGCCCAGGTGAACTACGGCACGGGCAAGGACGTGAGCGATGAGTCGCGCGCCGATGCCGGCCGCGACCTCAAGGTGCGCTGGCACAGCGACAGCTACCTGACCGTGCCGTTCGAGCGCTGAGCCTGCCCTGTCAGGTTCGTCAGGCGACGCGCACGTGCGCGCCACTCCCGGCATCGCCGGCGAGATGCCACGCGAGGCGCTCGGCGTGCACCCGCAGCTCCGGCACCGCGGTCGTCTCCCAGTACCGCGGCCGCAGCATTGGACCTACGTAGTAGAGACGGCCGGACACGCGGCCGCTCGCATCAATGAGCGCGCCGCGCTCGTCGGTGCGGATCCCGAGGCCGAGCGGATCGGCGACCGCGACGCCCTGGGCGAGCAGTGAGCGCAGCAGCCGCTCGCGGCTGTGGCGCGCATCGTAGTCGGGCCCGGTGCAGTTGATCACGCGATCGACGAGCAGGGTCTTGGCGCTGCGCGCGCCGCGCGCGCGCCAGCGCACCCGCACCTGCCGGTCGGCGGGCTCGAGGCGCTCGATGCGCCCGGCGTGCACGTGCAGCCGGCCGGCGCGCCACAGCTCGCTCAGCGCCGCCCAGGTGCGCTCGGGCAGGCGATGGCGGTGCACTTCCCAGTAGCCGCGCACGTGCCTGAGGAACCGCCGCCGCTCCGCCGCAGGCAGGCTCTGCCACAGCGCCGGCACCAGGTTGCGGACCAGGGTGACCGCCTCGCGCCAGTCGCCGCCGCGCACCTCGATGTCCTCGGCCAGCGAGCGTACCGCGCGCACGAGGCGCCGCACCGAGACCGCGGCGGCGCGCGCCAGCGTCGCGGCGCCGGAGCGCGGCTCGACCTGGCGCGCCTCGCGCTGTGGCGCGGGGATGAGCCCGTGACGCGAGATGGCGTGGATCGTGGCCCGCCCCTGCGCCGCGGCATCGCCGGCGAGTGCGATGTCGGCCATGGTGAGGCCGGTGCCGACCAGCAGCACGGTCTCGCCGGCGCGGAACTGCGGCGGTGCCCGCCAGGGGTCGGCCACGTAGCGCGCCTGCGGCAGGCGCTCGCTCCCCGGCAGGGGCTTCGGGGCCGGGTTGCCGAGGGCGAGCACGATCGTGTCCGCGGTGAGCCGCAGGCCGTTTTCGAGGTGCAGGCGCAGCCCCGCGCCGCGGTGCTCGCGCTCGATCGCGATCACGTGTCCGCGGATGCGCTCGAGCTGCACGTGGGGGGGCGCGGCCTGGGCGGCGCAGGCGAGCGCGGACTCGAGGTACTCGCCGTACAGCTCGCGCGGCAGGAAATCCGCGGCCGTGGCGTCCGGATGCCGGCGCTGCGCGAAGGCGAGGAACTCCAGGGGATCGGCGGAGCTCGCCGACATGCGTCCGGCGGGCACGTTGAGCAGGTACGCGCGGTGCTGCCGGCCGTAGGCCGTGCCGCGCGCCATGACCTCACGCTCGATGAGCACGACGCGCAGCGGCTGCGCCTGCGGCAGGCGTAGCAAGTTCATCGCGACCGCCGTGCCGCTGAAGCCTGCCCCGACGATGACGATGGTGCGCGCCGGCGACGCCGGTGACTCGCCCGGCGGGTGCGCCGCGCCCGTGGAGAAGGTCCGTGAGCCCGTGTGAACGTCCATGCATCCGTATCCCTGCGTGAGAGGGTCCGCGGACAGCATAGGCACGGTGCGGTTACACGGCAGTAACACAGCCTGAGCGGGGCCGGAAAATTCAGCCGATGGCTGATTGGAGCCCCCGAGGCTGCCTGCAAAGCGGGCGGCGCCGTGAAATCATCGCTTCGCGCGGCAGTACCCGGGCTACGGGGGGATTTTCATGAGCAATGATCGGGACCCGGCCGGAGCCCGGCCAACCCGCAGGGCCTTGCTGCGTGGCGCGGCCGCCGCGGGGGCCGCCCTCGCGGCGCCGCAGCTGTTCGGCGCGAACGCGCGCGCGCCCGCGCTACTTCACGGCGCCCGAGGAGTTCGAGCTCTACGACCTTGAGCCCGATCCCGACGAGATGCACAACCTCTACGGGGAGGCGGCTCACCGGGACCTGAGCGGGCGATCAGTACGTCTACCAACCCACCGTGGTCGTGCGGGAGGAGAACTGCGAAGAGAAGTAGGCGCGCCGCCGCTGCGTGCTACTTGGGCTCCGGCGCGTCCTGACACTTGAAGAGCTCGATCGAAGTCTTGTTGAGGTCTTCCTTCTTGACGTACGGCATGTGCATGTCCGGCGTGCGGTAGACGTTCACGATGTCGTTGCCGACGAGGAGCTTCACGCCTTCCAGCTTGAAGTAGTTGCCGTACAGGGAGTCCTTGTTCACGTCCTCGGTCCGCGCGTTCGGCAGCGCCTTCTTGTACCAGTCGATGACGCTCGCGAGAGCATCCTTGGTGCTGCTCGAGTAGTGGGTGCAGTGCTGGCCGTTGGGGAGCTGACGCGCCACCGCGTCCATCTTGCGGTGCTCGTCGTGCGGGTAGCTTGGCAGGCCGGTCGTGTTGTGATCGTCGCCCGCTGCCTGGGCGGCCCCGGCGATCAGAAGAGCGATTGCCGCGGCGGTGCCGCGTGCGGTGCAGGAACGATGCATGGGTGGTCCTCTCGTTGAGTGGCCGGGTCAGTGGGCTGGTGGCCGGGTCAGTGGGCTGCCTGCGGCTTCGACTTCCACAGCACGGCCGCGGTCTGGCTGGTCTTGGGATCGACGATGATCCACACGGTGCGCGGATCGGCCTTGCGGTCCGGCGGCCAGAACATGATGAGCTGACCGACGTTCATCTCGCTCCAGTTCGCCGGCAGGTGCTCGTGGTACCAGGCGGCCACGGTCTGCGGCGGATCGGTACTCAGGATTTCCGAGACGCTGGCGTTCGGATCCGGCGTCTTGGTCCCGGGCAGGAGGCCGGTGCCACTGCCGACCTTGGTCACGGCGTTGGCATAACGGGGGAGCCCGGAGCTGTCGTAGCGGAAATCGAGCGCCTGCACCCCCTCCGATCCCGGCTTGGTCACGTTCGGCAGTTCGAGTGGGGGGCCTGCAGTACCCGTGCTCCCCGCGCCACCGCCGAGAGGGACGGCCCCCTCCGCGCCCTGCTGCACCGGTGGCTTCCCCTGGGCGGGAGGCGCGAGCTTGCCGTCCTTGCCGCCACCGTCGGGAGCATCGCCTGAGGCATCGGCCCCGTCCGTCGGCTTGTCGGCCCCGGACCCCGATTTACCGCTGAAGGTCTGGTCATCGCCGTGTGCCTGCCACTTAGGGCCGCCGCCCAGATCCCCGTCGCCGCCTGCGCCCTTGCCACCGCCACCGCCGCCGTCGCCCGCGGGGCTCGGGCTGCCGGAGCCCTTGTGGTCGGCAGTGCCCGAGTCCGGTGCGCCGAGATGCACGGGACTGCCCTTATCGGGGGCGCCGTGATTGCCCGAGGAGCCCTGCGAGGCTTGCTGTCCACCCTCCTGCGTCGCCGCCGCCTTCGTGCAGGGCGGCAATTGCTTGTGCAGCAGGTACCAGGCGAGCAGGAACCCAAGCACGAACGCGATGATGAGCGCCACGATCCAGCGGCGCCGCTCGCGGCGGTTCAGGCCGTTTGCCGCGCCGGCAGGCGGCGCGCCCGGAACTGCAGCGGTGGCTGACATGGCGCTACTTCTGCGCCTGTGCCGGCGCGCTCTGCGCCTTCATGGTCTCGAGTTTGGCGAGGTCCACCTGCCCCATCGCCGCGTGCACCGTGTCCATGCTGACGCCGGTGCCGTCGACATCGACTTCGAAGCGCTTGGCGACGATCACCTGCAGCGAGCCCGCGCTGCCCGCCTTGGTGAACTTCTCGTGCATCGACCGCCCGCCCAGGGTCACGTCCTTCTCGTAGCCGTCATCGCTTTCCGAGTCGGTGTCCTTGGGCATCATGTCCGACATGCCGATGATGCCGGCGACGCCGGTCAGGTCGGTGATGCTGACCTTGATCGACTGGCTGCCCGCGCCGTGATACTCGGCGTGCGCGGAGGCGCTCTTGACTCCCATGCTCTGGGAATTGGAGCCGCCGCCGTTGGTGCGCTTCATGCCGGGGAGCTGCGCCGGCAGCAGCGCCTGCAGCGAATGGAAGTCGACCGGAGCCACCGGCTGGCTGCCGCCCATCGAGGCGCCCACGGAATTCAAAAAGCCGCCCAGCGCGTCGCCGAGGTTGGGAGCGGCGGCCGGGGCGGAGCCGCCGCCGGTGTTGCCCTGCTGTGCGGCCTGGGCCGAGGCGGCGGCGATCAGCAGCGCGGCGCACAGCACTGCGCAGCGAACGGGCCTGCCGCGCGGTGCCGGGGCGCGAGCATTGCCGGTCGCGTGCGGGATCTTGCTGCTCGGATTCATGGGGTTCCTCCTGGTTCAGGTTTTGGCGGCTGACGCGCAGCCGGGTGGCGCTTGCGTGGACTCGTCGAGGATCGTGGCCTCGGGACCTTTGATGAGAGTCCCGGACTGGTCGATGCGGTACTTGGTGAAGGCGGACAGGACGGTATTGACGACGGCGACGAAGGGACCGGCGAGCTGGTAACCGACGCCCGAGAACACCTTGGCGTTCATGTAGCCGGCCTTGCAGGCCGTCAACGCGATGCTCGACTGCTTCACGACGCTGCCGCCGAAGTCGAGACCGACGTAAATGCCGGTGTTGAAGCCGAAGGCGCCGATGCCCACCATCGGCTGCACCATGAAACTCAGCGCCATAGAGTTGATCCCGACCGACACCCCGTCCGCCGTCTTGCCGAAATCCGTCTCTGCTTTCGGCCTGAGGCTCGGCTCGACCGCCGGGCCACCGTCCCAGCCGATGAACAGCTCGCCGGTCAGGGTGTATCTGGCGTTGGCGGACAGGGTGGAGGTCTTGGCGCTGAAGCCGGTGTTGAGCACGAACTTGGTGTGCACGGTGAGCGCGAGCGGCACGCCCGCGATCGGAATGGGGAGCGTGAGGTCCATCGGCAGCTCGCCGAGCTGATGCGCGTTGACGAAGCCCTCCTTGGCGGCCGAGGAGGTGAACTCGAACGTCATGGACGCCGCGCCCGAGAGGTCCATGCCGAACTTCTTGATCGCGGCATCCTCGATGTCCAGCACGAAGCGCACCTTCGCCTGCCCGAGCCGCAGCCGGCCCTCGGACTTCACGAACAGGCCGTTGGCGTTGTAGTCGAACTCGAGGCCGAGTGAGCCGTCGGAGCCGGCCAGCGGATACACCTTGAAGGCGTCGTTGAGATTGAAGGGCTGCGGGTTGCCGATGCTGGGCGCCGGCGCAGACTTCAGGGCACCGGGAGCCGCGGCCGCTGCGTTCGCCACGGTCGCAGGCGAGGGCGGAGCCGCACCGGGCACAGGCGCGAGCACCGTGCGCACCAGATGGGGGATCGCGTCTTCGGCGCTCCACGCCGTCGTGGGCTTGGCCGAGGGCGGAGGGCTCAGATCGAGGACCGACGGGAAGTCCGGCGCGGTATAGACGATCAGGTCCTGCGGCCTGAAGTTACTGTCGATGAGGAAGTGGCCCTGATGGATCACCTCGGTGATCTGTACCGGCGCCAGTTTCACGGTGACCGTGCCGCCTGCACGCGTGATCTGGCCGATGCGGCCGACCGCGCGCCCGGTGGCGAACACGATCTTGCCCTCCTGCAGCTCGTTGACGTGCGGAGCCGAGGCGTCGAACACCCAGGTCATGCCGTCGCTTGCGGCCATCTTGATGGCCTTGTCGCCCTCCTCCATGAGGATGACGTCGGGTGCGTACACGACGCGCGGGTCGCGCTTGGGCGCGATGCCGTACAGCAGCTGCGAAGGCGTGAGCTGGTGCGGATCGAGCGGCGTGCCCACCGCCGCGCCCGGGTTGTGCGCCAAGTCGAAGAAGCGATCGCCGGCGGACTCACCCGCGCTGGATCGGGCCGTCTCCGGCTGCTGGGGCGCAGCCGGCGGGGCCGGGGCCGGGACGCTCGGGTGCTTAGCGCACGCCGCTGCCAGCAGTGTCGTTGCGAGCGCGCATACGAGGGTGCCCCTGGCATGCACCGTCCTGAAATCCTTCATGGTGAGCGCCCCGCGCAGTCCACTGACGGGCGCAAGGCTGCCTGCGGGGGATCATGGGATTCCTAGCCGACGGGCTGGTATTTTTCTGGCAGTCGGCTGGCAGGGGCCGCTCAGCGCACCAGAGCGGCACGCACCGCGTCGGGCAGTGCGAAGGTGGAGTCCGGCACGTCGTCGTAAGTCACGGCCGTGACGACAAAAATGGAGACCGAATCGCCGTCGCGCGTCGTGCTCCGGGTCGCCGTGAGCACCCCGCCGAACTCCCGGTAGTCCTCGAACAGCGCCGTGGCATCGCCCGCCCCGCCGCGCCACGCCGTATTGAACTTGTAGCCACGCAGCAGCCCCGTTTCCCGGTCGTAGAACTGCTCGTTCTCCCGGCCCCAGTTGTTGGTGCCCCGCAGGTGGTAGCAGGGCCGCCCCGCGAAATCCTGCACGTCGACCACTGCCATGCTGCGGAAGATCCGGCGCAGCGGCTCTCCGGGCCTGAGTCCCGAGTGCCGCCCATCGTGGAGCTGGCAGCGGTGGACGGACGCGCGCTCGACGCTCCGGGCGAGGTGCGCGACCCGCGCGCGGCCAGGCTCGGCGCGCGGCTCTTTCGCGAGCTCGTCTCGGGCGACGATCTTTCGATGCTCGGCATCGAGGACGCCACGCTGCAGCTGCTGCGGTGCGACGGCTGCGGTGACCGCTCGCACGAGCGAGCGCCGCCGCCGTGGGTGCTGCGCGTCGCCGACATGCTGCGCGCGGAGCTCCAGACCCGGTTCGCGCTCTCCGCGATCGCGTCCAGCGTCGGACGTCATCCGGTGCAGGTGAGCCGCGCGTTCCGCGGGCACTTCGGCTGCACCCTGAGCGACTACGTCAGGCGCGCGCGCGTGGCGCGCGCGCAGCAGTTGCTGCGGCAGGGAGCACTGTCGCTCAGCGAGATCGCGCTCGAGTGCGGGTTCTGCGACCAGAGCCACTTCACCACGGCGTTCCGCAGGCTGACGGGCGTGCCCCCGCAGCGCTACCGGGCGCGCAGCCAGGAAGAGTAAGCGCCCGCACTGTGCGCGCGGCTCGCCGGGGCCTTAGGGCAGCTTGTGGCCGTCCTGCTCCTGGATTCTGCCGTGGGTGTCGTCGAAGCGGGCGTGGATGGTCTTGCCGTCCGGAGTCACCACCCAACGGGTGATCTTCAGGACCTTGCCATCGCTCTTGTCCAGCTCCTCGATCGTGTGGCTGTCGACGAGCTTCACCGACACGCTGGTGAATTCCGGCGTCCCGGAATACGGAGCATCCGTCCCGTCCAGCCTGGCCTTGAACGAGCGCCCCATCTTGTCCGACATCGACAGCGTGTCGCCCTCCACCTTGAGCGTGGTGTCCTCATCGTTGTTGGGCATATCGAAGTCTAGCTGCTGCCATTCCCCCGCTACCGCGTGCGAGCCTGACGGCGGCGCACCCACGCGCTTGGAGCGCATCCGCACCACGAACGGATGCGACGTCATTCCATAGATCGTCTGCAGCTCCGTCAGCGACGTGCCGTCTGCGCCGGCGGTGACCTTGGACTCGAAAACGACGCTGCCGCCTTTCTTGACGCTCTTGGTGATGGTTTGGGCGTCCACGATCTTGACGTTACGCGCGTCATAGTCGGGATTGTTCTTGACCGGGTAGTCCATGCCGTCGGCCTGGATGGTGTACGGCGGCGTACAGGAGCGGCACTCGTATACCCCGTTCTTGAGCTCGGTGATGTCGTGCTTTTGTCCCGGACTGGCCTTCTGGGGGTATTCGGGTCGCCAGGTTCCGTCGAAGAGGCTGTCGGCCCAGACGGCCGGGCTCATGGCTGCAATGACACTGCAGAAGACCAGGGTTTTGCGCTTCACGACGACATCTCCCGTGAGGGTTTCCGACTCAATTGCCCGCGACCCCGGGTCCAGGTAACACCAGCGGTGCGAGGCGATGCTGCGGGCTGCGATCCCGGGATTCCTAGTGGTCCGGCTGGTATTTTTCTGGCATCGGTCTGGCAGACTGACTCCTGCCCCCCTCAGTGTCGCCTTCACCTGGGTAAATCCGATTGCATTGCGGTTCATCGACTCATGCGACGAGACGACGAGACGACGAGATGGAACACTCGCGTCTGATGTTGCCCGGCGCATGTGACATGCGGTAGAGCCGCGGCCAGCGCGCGGTGCAGCACCGAACTTACGTGAGGGCGCCGGAAAAGGAAAAGCCCCTGAGACCTTGCGATCTCAGGGGCTTTTGTTTGAAGCCTGGCGGTGACCTACTCTGGCATGCCTGAAAGGCACACTACCATCGGCGCAGAGCGTTTTCACTTCCGAGTTCGGAATGGGATCGGGTGGTTCCCACTCGCTATGGCCGCCAGGCAAACTGTTTGAGGTTCATGCAGCCGGACCTTGCGGTCCGGCTGCAAGCGCCTCCAATCCGGTTAGTTTCTGCTTCGACGCTTGTCGCGTTCACGATGGAATCACTCCATCGGCATCGATCCTCTCGTGGATCAAACCACTTGAGGTTATATGGTCAAGCCTCACGGGCAATTAGTACTGGTTAGCTGAAGCCATTACTGGCCGTACACACCCAGCCTATCAACCACGTAGTCTTCGTGGGCCCTTTAGGGGAGTCGAGCTCCCAGGGAGATCTAATCTTGGGGGGGGCTTCCCGCTTAGATGCTTTCAGCGGTTATCCCGTCCGCACATAGCTACCCGGCAGTGCCACTGGCGTGACAACCGGAACACCAGAGGTGCGTCCATCCCGGTCCTCT
>Ga0070695_100002112_pt1 | contig 11369 bp, 9 predicted proteins | sample KBSK1252metaG_FD_65471 | JGI IMG/M metagenome (GOLD analysis project Ga0070695, IMG submission 65471) | Corn, switchgrass and miscanthus rhizosphere microbial communities from Kellogg Biological Station, Michigan, USA - KBS K1-25-2 metaG | ecosystem: Host-associated > Plants > Roots >...
CCCACGACGTTGACGGCCAGATCGCGCAGCGGCTCGCGAACCGAGATCGACACGCTGGCCTGCGCCGCGAGATGGAACACGACCGTCGGGCGCCAGGCGCGAAAGACCCGGTCGAGGTCGTCGCTTGCGATATCGACCTGCTCCAACCGCGCTCCGGTCGCCAGATTCCTGGCCTTGCCAGTCGACAGGTCGTCGAGCACGAGGACGTCCTGGCCCTCCGCGAGGAGCCGATCGACGAGATGGCTCCCGACGAAGCCGGCACCGCCGGTGACGATGGGCCGGGGCCGACTGCCCGCGCGGGCGCGCCCGCGCGAGGGCGTCTCGTTGGCCGCCGCGCGCGTGTCGGTCACGTCGCTCCCCGCTCGGCGGCGCGATAGTAGTCGACCAGGCGGGCGGCATTGCGATCGACGTCGTACGAATCGACCACGAAGTCGGCCAGCCGTCTGGCTGCCGCCGCGGCGCCAGCGCGATCCGCCACGAAGCCGTTCAGCGCGGTCGCGATCGCCGTCGCCGACACGTCCGGCAGGATCGTCCCCCGGTCGTGGCCGAGGAGCTCCGGGACGCCGCCGACATCGCTCGCGATCACCGGGACGCCCAGTGAGCCCGCCTCGACGATGACCGTCGGCAGTCCCTCCCCGTACGACGGCAGGACGAGAACGTCCGCGGCCGACAGGTAGCGCACAACGTCTTCGTGCGGTCGGGCGCCCACGTACGACAGCCGTCCAGGCGCGCGCGGGTCGCCCCTTCCGTAGCCCGACTCCACCCCGCCCCCGACGAACACGCCGAGGAACGGATCGCCGAGGCCCAGGAGCGCATCCGCGAGCTCGCGGATCCCCTTGGTCGGTTTCAGGTTTCCGACGAACAGGACGACCACGCGATCGTCGGGCAGACCGAGCAGCTGCCGGGCCTCACCCCGTGGCAGCGCGGCGGCCCGCAGCGCCTGGTGGTCACTGCCGATGGGCAGGTGGATGGCCTGGACGCCGGTGACATCGCGGATCCGGTCGGCGAGCGCGGCGCTGACGGCGATGACGGCGCTGGCATCGCGCACGGCCGCACGGAGATCGGCGAGCCGTTCCGGGTGTTCGTCCGGCCACGAGTTCATGTCGCTGCCGTGGAACGTGAGGACGAACGGCAGATGCGCCCGTCGCGCGAGCCGCCAGGCGGCGAGGCCAGTGATGGCGAAGTGCCCGTGGATGACCTTCGCCCCGGACCAGCTCTTTCGGGATCCCCAGGCCGCCCTCGCGATCAGCCGATCCGGCCGGGCCCAGGTCGGCTCGCCGGGTGCGTTCGGGTAGCGCGGACGCACGACGGTGACGTCGCCGTCGTCGGCCAGCGTCGGCGTTGCCGCATGGAGTCGCCAGCGCGGGCGCATGAGCGGGAGCGGCCAGGGCGCCCAGGGCGTCGGGGCGCAGACGGTCACGGATCGGCCGAGGCGAGCCACGGCTCGCGCCTGCGTCCGATAGAAGACCCCGACCGCCGGCTCTTCGCGCCAGGGGTATCCGGGGGTGATCCAGAGCGTATCGGTCACGAGCCGGTCGGAGCCAGGGGCCCGGCGACCTCCGGTGAGGACGGATCGACAGTGGCTGACGAAGGCACCAGGACGCGTCGTGCCGCCATCGCCGCCTCCCGCTCGCTCTGGACACGAGCGAGGTAGAGCAGTCCGCACGCGATGCCGATCAGCAGCCACAGCTGCTTGCGGTTGAGGACGTCAAGGAAGAAGGCGGTCATCACGAGTGACGCGAGGGCGGCCTGGACCATCGCCGCATCGGGTCCCCAGCCTCGGCGCAGGACCAGCGGGAGCAGGAAGATCGTCAGCAGGAACAACCCGATCAGGCCAAGTTCCCCGAGCGTGCCGATGACGATGTTGTGGGGCGCGCGGAACGCGGGATTGTTCGCGGAATAGACGCCGACATCCGAGTCGCGGACGCGTTCCGGGGTGTAGGCACTCGAAAAGTCGGCGAGCCCGACGCCGGTGATGGGGGCGGACTCATAGATCGTCAGCCCCACGGACCAGATGTCGGTCCGGCCGGCGCCGCCCGTGGTGACCGCCGTTTCCGCACGCTCGAGGAGGAACGGGGCGAGCCCCGGGATCTGCAGTGCGATCAAGCCCGCGGTGGCGATGACGAGGATCGCGCCGAGGCGCTTCGCGGGATCCAGTCGCGGCATGATGAACACGGCAACCACGACGATCACCGCCACCCAGGCCCCGCGCGTCCCCGAGGCCGCGATGGCGGCGGCCGACAGGGCGGCGATGATCGCGCTGATCACCATTTGCCGCCCATGGACCAGCTCGAACAGGCTGAACACCAGAGCGGGCAGGAGGATCGCCGCGTAGTAGGCCGGGTTCTGGTCCTGGAGGCCCCCAGCACGGTCATTCGCACCGGCGATCGCCCCCGAGGCTAGCGTGCTGTAGACGCCCAGGGCGGCCGTCGCGGCGGCGGTAAGGCTGTACGCCCACATCAGCGGGCGGATGATCGTCGGACGGTCGATGACGACGGTGGCGAGCACCACCGCCGTGATGAACAGCAGCACCAGGACCGGGATCTCGAGCAGCGTCTCGCTCGGAGCGATGGCCCAGCCCAGGCTGAGGATGGCCCACGCGACATAGCCCCAGGCGGGCACCGGCATCGCCCGGATCGTCAGCTTGCCGACGCGCGGTACGGCGTAGGCGACGATGAACAAGATCTCGGCGTAGCGGCTGAGCGTCCCACCGCCCAGCACCAGCACCTGCTCGACCGGGATGAGCATGACGAAGGCGAAGAGGGGGATCAGCGGCCAGCGCAGGCTCATGAGGATGACCGCGAACGCTGCGACGATGCCGGTCGCTTCGGGCAGGATGCCCAATCGCGTGGCGACCGATACGCCGACCACGACGACCCCGAGTACCGCGACGGCGATCGTCGCGGCCCGACGCTCACTGATACCGAAGGTGTCCTCGATCCGGGTCAACGCCGGACGGAAACCACCGACCAGCACGCCCGGTCCACGCGCGCCCGTCGACGCCCCACGGGGGAAGGCGATTCGATTCACCGGCGACCCGCCCTTCGTCGAGAGTCGGCCTGTCCGTTGATCAAGGTGGACCGGCGTTTGCGCGGGCAGCATAGCTGAAGGGCCGAACGCCGAACGCTCACCTGAGGTCGACGTTGACGAGCGTCACGCCAGGTGGGGTCGAGCCCTGGGAACTGAAGAAACCCTGGGTGCCGGATCCGGTCGAAGTCAGGTTCGCGAACACGATCCCGCTCCCGCCGATCGATTCGTAGCGCACGGCGTAGCGCAGCGCGTCCTTGATGTCGGCTCCGTCGAACGTGATGTCGTGGAGTGCCGGTTCCCAGAGGATGATGGCCTGCTGCGTGCTGACGACATGGAGTCGTCGGACCGTCACCTTGGTGGCGGCCGGGGCGGCGGCGTCGCCGTGATCGAAATGGACGGCGCTCGCGAGGTGGCCGCGGCCGTCGACCGTCAGGTCCTCGATCAGGATGTCGTGCGGCCCAGTTCCGGCCGCGTTGGCGATATATACCGCGTGATCGACGGTGGGCGCCGATGCGCTGGTGGCCGAGCCCGTGCACGACGACGTGATGGTCAGATTGCGCAGAGTCAGGTGGTGCGGGGGCCGCCGTGGCACGTACCCGCCGATCTCGATGATCCCCGACTGGTCGGCCGTCATGTTGGCGAACGTGAAGCCGTCCCATGTCTGATCGTGAGCGCCGTCCTCGAAACTCAGCGCGCTGTAACCCGAGGCCCCGCCGCCGTCGAGGATCACGCCACCGGGCGTGGCGGCGCGCACGATGACCGGCCGGGTCCGGTCGGCGAAGTCGGCCCCGATCCACAGCGAATCGGCGCTCTCACCGTTGGACGGACTGACTTGGTACGTCCCGTCTGCCACCACGATCTCATCGACCGAGTCGTTGGCGAGCGCCGACTTGAGCGAGGCGATCGACGAGACGCGCACGCTCTTCAGGCTCGACCCGGAGGGCGCCGCGGCGCCGCCCGTATTCGGCGACACGGCGACGGTCGGGGTCGGTGTCGGGCTCGATCCGGGCGCGACGATCGGCGAGTCGCCGGCCGCGATCACGGCGGCCAGCAGCACGACCACCAGCACGAGCGGGTAGACGTGCGCCGAGGACAGCCTCCGGGATGGCTGCGGGGTCCGTCGAGCGGCCAACGGCTTCAGCCGACTGCGGCCGTCGACGCTCTGTGGGCTGGGGACTCGGCGACGACCTCGTTTCCCTCGACCGAGCAGGCGGCGTCCACGTCGTCGACGTGGCTGACGATGAAGTCGTAGTCATGGAGCTGGTCCGACCGGCGCAGGTACCCGACGCTGTTGCTGATCTCGCACGCAGTGGCCGGCGCGCCGCTCCACCGTTCGATGATCTCCCTGGTCCCGTCCGTTTCCGGGGCGTAGCCGACCTCCATGAGCAGCCCGCCGATCCAGGCACAGCACATCTGGTCCTCTTCACGGAACTCGCCGCGGCTCCCGGCGCCGATGATGGCGACCTTTCGATGGTTGCCGATCAGGCTCCGTGCGACGGCCGTGAAGTTTCGAAAGCACGCGACGTCGGCCCCGCCGGGGACGGCGCCGGCCTCGAGCATCAGGGGGCCGCCCGAGGTCGACACCATGATCAACGGCCGGTCGACGTCGGTCCTGAGCTCAAGCTCCGCGGGACTGTTGTTCATATCGAAACCGTCGGGCAGGTCCCCGCCGAGCTCGCCGGCGAGGATGCCGCCGCCCAGTCGGTCCCGGATGGCGATCGCCTCGTCGGGACTGCTGGCCACGATGCAGCGCCGTCCGGTCGCGGTCGCAGTGACGGCGAGGGTCGTGGCGCGGATGACGTCGACGACCACGATCCGGTGGTCGTCCGAATAGCGGGATACGGTGCCCGGAAAGCAGTCGATGACGACGCTCCCCCGGATGGGCGCGGGCCGCGAACCGTTCACTTCGGCGCCGGCGGTCGCAGGTTCGCGTGCTCGAACGCGTCCGAGTGCAACCCGCGGCGGTAGATCTCGACGCGCAGGATCTCCTCGAGCCGGATGTTGCAGAGGTGGACCCTTGGGCCGAAGTGGTTGAGGAGCGCGAACTGGCTGGGCTTGTTCGGCGCCTCGAACATGCACGCTTCCAGGCCGAACGCCTGCTCGAACCGATCGGCGAGGGCCGCGTTGAACCGACCTTCGGCATCGAAGCAGCCGACGCCCACGGCGCTCTCGCGGGCCTCGATCACGACCTGCTTGGCACCGGCGTCGAGCCAGTCCCGGCCCTGCTGGATGAGGCTGGTGACGATGTCCCCGGTGAACGCGCCGTCGTGCTTCTTGCCGAGCTCGAACTGCACCTCGAGGCCGCGCTGTTCCGCCAGGCGCATGACCTCGCCCGGCGGAAGGGGCATGTCGGTGAAGCCCTCCCCGGCCTCGATCCTGCCGACACCCATGTCCGCGACGAGATCGAGGTATAGCGGCAGCTGGCCCTGCTGGACCGCGATCTCGAACGGCCCACCGCCGGTCACCGTCGGAACGCCATAGCTCGCGCAGGCGGCCACTTTCCAGCGGGCGACACCCTCATCGCAGACCTGCCAGGTGGCCATCGAGATCTTCATCTGGGCCATCAGGTGGCTGCTCTGGACCAGGTGACCCTCGAACGTGTACGGGTCGTAGCCCGGGTCGAACGGTGCGGTGGCCGGTGCGATGTCCGGCACACCGATCGCCTTGAGGTAATCGCGGGTATGGACCCGGCCCTCCGGGACGTCGAAGTCGCGGCCCAGACGAGGCTTCTCACTCATGCCCACGTCCCCCAGTAGCGGTCGCCATGGTGGCTCCTGTGCTCTCGGACTCCTGAGCCTCTCCCGCCCCCGCTGAGGGTCGGCTCACCGATGCGGCCCCGATCTTGCGACGGACGAATTCCGAGAGCACGCCCAGGAACGGTTTCGGGTCGTCCCGCGCGAAGAACGCGCTCTCCTGGACGCCCGCCATCGAGGCGATCCACTGTCGGGTCGTCAACTTGCCGTCGCGACGATACCGCAGGAACGAATCGACGTCCCCCAGCTCCACCAGCCACTTGCGCCCGTCGACCGGTTCTGCGGTCGGCACGGGCTGGCCGGTCAGGTCGAGGTAGAGCGCGCGAGCCACGTCCATGCCGTTCTTCGCTACGAACAGGCGGAACGTCGCCCCGATGCGCGGGTTGGCATCGAGGACCTTGTAGCTGCCGTCGCGCGCGTCATAGCGATAGCCGATGTCGAGGATGCCGCGATAGCCGAGGCGCTTCATCCAGTCACGTGTCGTCTTTTCGACCACATCGTTCGGGAGGCACACGCCAAGGCTCGTGACCCCGGTGTACGGCGGCGTCTGGCGGAGCTTGCGTCCGGTGAAACTGGCGAGGCAGTCGGAGTTGGCGTCGAAGTAGCCGTTGAACATCCAGATGCTGTCGTCGCCGCCCGGGATGTACTCCTGGAGCATCAGGTTGGGATCGGCCGGGTCCTCCATCTCGAGATAGAGGCGCACCAGGGCCTCCGGGTCCGCCACGATCTCCATCTTTCGACCGGTCCGCCGCTTGAGGCGGTTGCCGTCGATGCCCTTGAGCATCACCGGGAAGGTCGCCCGGGCCGCGAACGCTCGGACCTCCTCGACATCGGCCGGGAACGTGACATCCGGCGTCGGGATGGCGTCCCGCTTCGCGAGTCGGTGCATCTCCTTCTTGCTCGACAACCCGAGCACGAGGTCGTCCGGCTGGTGGGGCAGGATGAAGTGCTCGCTCAGGGCGCCGTACGCGTCCGAGGCAAGGCGTGCCGTCTCGTCCCAGGTCGGGATGAGGATGGGTCGCGATCCGAGTTTCTTCGCGACGCGGACCAGGTAGTCGACCGCCTGATCGTCCGTCGCGGTCTCGAGGTCGAACGGGAATCGACCGCGGAGGTAGCGCGAGCTGGCGGTCGGACGGCGCGGATCGGCATCGACCGCGTAGACGCGCACGCCCAGGCGGCCGAGGCTGCGGAAGATGCCGAGGCTGCCGTAGTTCTGGGCACTCAGCACCACCACGGGCGTGCCCGTATCGATCTTGCCGATGCTCGACGGCCGTGCGACGAACGAGGATGCAGCCGGAAGTGCGCCTTCCTCGGGCGTCACCGGGACGCCAAATCGCCGGGCGGAAGAGAAGCTGCCACGCGGATCCCCCCAGCTGCCAGACCGACCGCCCAAACGTCCTCCCCAGACTACCCGGCTCCGACCTGCCATGTCATTTACAACGTTGACGATGCGCACCAGATCGTTCGCCCGGCCCTCTACGCGCTTCCCGCGACCTTGCGCAGGAGCCGGCGGCCGAACGTGACGATGGTTCCGACCGTGTACTTGACATCGCCCCAGCGCGGGATCCAGAAGTCGAGCACCCCGGCATGGGCGATCCTGGACGCGATGATCGAGAACGTGATCGACGAGGCCGAGTAGGAGATCAGCGAGGAGGCCGCGGCCCCCAGGATCCCGAAGCGTGGGATGAGCATCAGGTTCAGCGCGATGTTGAGGACGAACGAGCTGACCGCGACGGTCGATGTCAACCCGGTCCGGCCGAGACCGGTTAGGTAGCCGCTCAGGACCTTGGCGATGCTGAAGACGACCACGCCCGGCAGCAGGATGTACAGCGCCGGCAACGCCGGCGTGAAGTCGGGCAGGATCACGGTGATCAGGATGGTCGCCACGGGCACCAGCGCCAGCCCAAAGAAAGCCGTCATGAGCAGCGTGACGCGCGCCACGACCGGGACCTGCCGATCCGAGTCTTCCCGCACGGACCCGGCCACATGAGGGAAGAGGAGGATGGCCACGGCGTTCGGGAAGAAGAACACCATCTCGGCCATCGACACGCCCATGCTGTAGTAGCCGAGCGGCGCCGATGCGTCGGGCACGAGGAACGCGAGCATGAACACGTCCGCCCGATAGCTGAAGAACTGGGTGATGATGGCCGGGTAGAGGCGCAGCCCGTAGCGGAACAGGTCGCGCACGCCGACCGCCGCGGGCCTGGGATCCAGGTGGCGCGCCGTGACGCGGGCCGACCCGATCAGGAAGCCCGCCGCCTGGACGCAGGTGATCGCCACGAAGATGAAGAGCGCTCCAGGCAGCCCCAGTCCGAGCACCGCGACCAAGACGACCAGCAGGACGCTGTAGCCGATGACCTGGGTGATGTTGACGCCGGCGTACCAGCGCACGGCCTGCCGGCCGAGGACGATACCCGTCGTGTAGGTCGCGTTGAGCGCAAGCGGCAACGCCAGCAGGGCGAAGAGGATGTGACTCGTCTCCAGGCCGGCCATGAACGTCGTCTGGAGCACCGGCAACAGCAGGATGGCCGCCGCGAGTGCGGGCAGGGCGATGGCGGCCGTGAGCAGCAGCGACTTTCGGGTCAGCCCCTCCGTCTGGCCCCGGGCCGCAAAGAAGCCGAATGCCTGCGGCAGCCCGAGCTGGACGACGACCATGATCGTCGAGGGCAGCAGCGTGAGAAGGTAGTAGTCGCCCTTGGCGGCCGGCCCGAGCAGGCGGGCCAGGACGAATCCGTTGAAGATGCCCACGCCGGCCGTGACGACCTGCGTGACGAACAGGACGAGGACCCGGTCGGAGAATGGCTGGCCAGACGCCGCGGCCCGCGGGCTAGCTTCCAAGTGGCACCGACGACCGTCGGTCCGGTCCGGGATCGATGGACGTCATCGCTGGGTTGGGTCTCCGCTGTCGTGATCGGTGGCCAAGGATATAGTCGCGCTGTCCTGACCGGCGTTCGATCATGCAGCTCGGGCCGTCGGCGGCCTGGAGGGAGACCGCCTCACGATGAACGCCGCCGTCGACGCGGACAGAGCAAGATCCCGGCGCGTGGTGTGGATCGTGAACCAGTACGCAGGTTCGCCGGCTCACGGGATGGAATACCGGCACTACGAGCTTGGGCGCGAGCTCGTTCGCCTCGGCGTGACGGTGGTCGTGATCTCCGGCTCGTATTCGCACCTGTTCACGTGCCAGCCGTCGACCACGGGGACCTACACGCTCGAGGATGTCGGTGGGCTCACCTACTGCTGGGTGAAGGTCCCCGCGTACCGCCGGGCGATGAGCCTCGGGCGCGTCGTCAACATGCTGGCCTTCGCGGCGCGGCTCTTCCGGCTGCCCGTCCGTCGCCTGCCCGAACCTGATGCGATCGTAGTGTCGTCGCCATCCTTGTTCCCGATCGTGCCGGCGCAACGGTGGGCGCGGCGCTGGGGAGCCCGGCTGGTCTTCGAGGTTCGCGACCTGTGGCCGCTCACGCTCCAGGAACTCGGCGGGCTGTCGGCGCGCCACCCTCTCGTGGCGTTCATGCGCTGGTTCGAGGAGCGGGCCTACCGCGCCGCGGACGTGGTCGTATCGGTCCTGCCGGCGGCCGGGCCGCACCTGGAGGCGCACGGCATGGCGCCATCGAAGCTCCGGGTGATCCCCAATGGCATCGGCGACGACGCGCTCGCCGAGCCGACGACCAACCTGCCCGACTCGATCGCTGCGGCGGTCGCCGGTAGCCCGTTCACGATCGGCTTCGTCGGGACGCTGGGCATGGCGAACGCCCTCGAGGCGTTGATCGGCGCCGCTCGGCTGTTGGACGAGGAAGACGTCCGGTTCGTGATCGTCGGCCACGGTCCCGACGCGGACCGCCTCCGCGCCCTGGCCAGCGGCCTCGACAGTGTCGTGTTCACCGGACCCGTGGCCAAGACGGACGTGCCGGTGACGCTTCGCGCGTTCGACGCGTGCTACGTCGGCTATCACCGCAGCCCGCTGTATCGATTCGGGATCGCGCCGAACAAGGTCTACGACTACCTGGCGGCCGGTCGCCCGGTCATCCTGGCCGCCGAGGCGGCCAACGATGTCGTGCAGGAGGCGCGGGCCGGCGTCACCGTCCCACCCGACGACCCGGCCGCGCTGGCGGCTGCGATCCGCTCGCTGCGGGCGATGACGCCCTCCGAACGAGCCCAGCTCGGGGCGACTGGACGTGCCTGGGTCGAGCGCGAGCACAGCTATCGCGCCCTTGCCCGGCGCTACCTGGCCGCCCTCGATACGGCCGAAGCGTGAACGCCGACAACCGTAGCCCGGGCGCCGATGCGCGCGACGTGTTCCGGGCCCGCATCTCGAAGGTCATCGGCGTGTCGCCGGACCGCGTGACCCTGTTCGCGAAAGGCCGCGTCGCCCTGTTCGCGATGCTCCGGGCGCTGGACCTCCGCCCCGGCGACGAGGTCATCGTGCCGGCCTTCACGTGCGTCGCCGTCCCGAACGCGATCCTCTACGCGGGGGCGCGCCCGGTCTACGTGGACATCGACCCCCGCACCTACACCATCGATCCGGCCGCGGCGAACGCCGCGATCACGCCGCGGACGCGGGTCATCCTCGCCCAGAACACCTTCGGCCTGTCGGCCGACATCGAGGCCCTGCAGGCGATCGGCGGTCCGCATGGCATCAAGGTCATCGACGACTGCACACATGGACTCGGCGGGCGGTACGGCGGCCGACCGAACGGCTTCAGCGCCGAGCTTTCCTTCTTCTCGACCCAGTGGAGCAAGCCCATCTCGACCGGTCTTGGGGGGTTCGCCATCGCCCGCGATCCCGCGACGGCTGCGCTGCTCCGTCGCCTCGAGGAGGGCGCGGAAGAGCCGACGTCGGCACGCGTCGCGATGCTGCGTGCGCTCGTCTTCGCCTCCGAGCACGCGGGCCGTGGTGGCCTGTTCCGTGCGGGCCGGGCCGCGTACCGGGCGATGAGCCGGCTCGGCGTCGTGCCGGGCTCGTCGGATCGCGACGAGCTCGGCGGGACCGACATGCCCGACGGCTTCTTCGCCCGGCTGTCGCCGTGGCAGGCACAGGTCGGTGCGGACCGGATCGCGCGTCTTGCCCATGACATCGGCTTGCGCCGGGCGACCGCCGGGCGGTACACGGCGTTCCTCGTCGGTCACGATCGGACCCGCGCCGCGGAACCGACCGGGTCGACCCATTCCTTCCTTCGCTATCCCCTGCGGGTGAAGGACCGGCGGGCCTTCGTCGCGGCCGCGGAGCGAGCGGGTATCGACCTGGGCGACTGGTTCGTGTCCCCGCTGTACCCGATCACCAAGGGCCTCGACCGCTGGGGCTTCCGTGCAGGGACGGCCCCGATCGCCGAGGCGGTGTGCTCCGAGATCGTCAATCTGCCGACTGACCCGAGCTTGTCCGAACGGGACGTCGACCGGGTGCTCGGGTTCCTCGGGTCGCGGATCGAGTGGATCCGATGAGCCGAAAGAGCGGATCCGGCCTGCTCGTCGCCGTGGCCACGGACGCCCCCGTCGTCCAGTGGCAGGCCCGCTGCATCGAGGCGCTGGCCGGGGTCCCGGGCGTCACGTTGCGACGGTGGATCCAGGTCGCCCCGGCGCAGCCGA
>Ga0070695_100002113_pt1 | contig 11367 bp, 7 predicted proteins | sample KBSK1252metaG_FD_65471 | JGI IMG/M metagenome (GOLD analysis project Ga0070695, IMG submission 65471) | Corn, switchgrass and miscanthus rhizosphere microbial communities from Kellogg Biological Station, Michigan, USA - KBS K1-25-2 metaG | ecosystem: Host-associated > Plants > Roots >...
CGCGCGACATGCGGGGCCACATCCTCGAGAGCGCCCTCCGCCTCGACACGCTCGGGCCCGAGATCCCTCCGGTGAAATCCTACGAGACGAAAGCGGTCATCCGACGCGTGAAGACCGCCCCCATGCCCACATCAATGGACGACGAGTTCCGCAATCGGCTTCGCACACTGGGTTACATCCAGTAGCGATACCGGAGTGACCGTCCGCCAGGATCACAAGGGCTTCTGGATCTGCAGCAACTCGATCCGGTGGCTCGCCGTGGGGTGGCGTGGCGACGGTCCTGTCACCAGCAACACGCGGGACCCGGCGATTCCCTGGCTCCGCAGGAACTGCGCGGCGAACTCCCCCCAGTTGGGCGGCTCCTCGTTCACGTCCACCGGATGCACGCCGTAGGAGAAGGCGAGGCCCTGGGAGACGGCGGGATCGGACGAGGGTGCGACGATCCAGACCGGCGGCTTGTGGCGCGCGATGCTGCGGGCCGTGGCTCCGCTGCGGCTGGGCACGAGCACGGCGTCGCACTCCACCGTCTCCACCGCATGCTCGACCAGCGCCGCCATGCGGTCGCTGCGTCCCGGCCGGGGGGTGGGGGCAGGCGTAGGGGCGCGGTGACGCTCCGTGAATGCTGCGATCTTCGCGAGCATGGCCACGGCCTCCTCCGGAAAGCGGCCGGTCGCCGACTCCCCGGAGAGCATCACGCAGTCGGTGCCGTCCAGGATGGCGTTGGCGACGTCGGTCGATTCGGCGCGGGTAGGGAGCTTGCTGGCCACCATGGACTCCAGCATCTGGGTGGCCGTGATCACCGGCTTGGCGGCCAGATTCGCCCGGGCGATGATCTGCTTCTGCGTGTGCGCCATGGTCTCGATGGGCACCTCCACCCCCAGATCGCCCCGCGCCACCATCACGCCGTCGGCCGCAGCCAGGATCTCCTCCAGGTGGTCGAGGGCACCGGCGCGCTCGATCTTCGCGATGACGAAGGGGCGGGCCCCCAGCCGCGCCGCCTCCGCCCGCAGCGCCTGGAGATCGGAGGCGCGCTCGACGAAGGACTGGCTGACCGCGTCCACCCCCGCCGCCAGCGCGACTTCGAGGCAGGCCCGGTCATGCTCGGTGAAGGCGCCGATGCCGAGCTCGATGCCGGGCAGGTTCAGCCCCTTGCGGGAGCGCAGCTCTCCTCCCACCGCCACCGTGCATTCCACGTCCGTCCCCTGCACGCGGACCACCACGAGTTGCACGAGACCGTCGTTCAGGTAGAGACGGTTGCCGGGCTTCACCACCCGAGGCAGCGGCTCGAAGCTCATGGAGGCTCGATGCGCGTCGCCGACGATCTCCTCGCTGGTGAGCGTGAAGGGCTGCCCGGCCGAGAGATGAACGGGCTCGGGATCGATTCTGCCCAGGCGCATCTTGGGCCCGGGAAGGTCGGCCATGATCGCCACCCGCCGGCCGGCGGCCCGAGCCGCCCCCCGGACACGGCGGATGACCTCCTCGTGCTGCTCGAACGTGCCGTGCGAGAAGTTGAGCCTGGCGACGCTCATGCCGGCACCCACGAGGCGCGCCAGCATCTCCGGCGACTCCGAGGCGGGCCCGATGGTGGCGACGATCTTCGTCTTCGGGCCGGCGAGGGCGCCGATCATGGCTGCAACCTCACCTGATGGCAGGTCAGACAGGTGGCGACGGCGTAGGTCTCGTGGCTCCGCGGCATGCCTTCGTCGCCCACTTCATGACAGGAGAGGCAGTCCGCCATCTCTTGGACAACGCTGTGCGACACGGAGGGGATGCCGGCTGGAAGCTTCCCAGGCGCGCCGGTGGTGACACGATGGACGAACCCCCCCGTCGCCGCCAGCAGGAGCAGAACCACGATGGCCACGAGCTTGTGCGTGAGCCTGCGGTTGATGGGCGCCCCCTCACACCATGTCGAAGCGTTCCGTGTGGATGCGGTCCTTGGGCACGCCGAGGTCCGGCAGCACCTGTTCCAGCGCGTCCATCATGGGCGAGGGCCCACAGATGAAATACTGCCAGCGCCTGTACTGCTTGGGCGGAAGGTGCCTGCGCAGCACCTCCGCCGTGATGCGCCCCTTCTCCCCCTCCCAGACCGGCGGCGCCTCGCTCACCACGTACACCACCTTCAGGTTCATGCGCCCCCGGAGCGCCAGCAGCTCCTCCCGGAAGATGAGATCGTCCGGCGCGCCGGCGGCGTAGAAGAGCACCACCGGCCTCACGTCCTCACGCTCGGCCATCGTCAGCAGCATGGAGCGCAGGGGCGTGATCCCCACGCCCCCCGCCAGGAAGGCATAGCCCGGTCCTTCCTCCCGGTCCAGGGTGAAGACGCCGTAGGGCCCGTCCACCCAGACGAGATCGCCCGCTCCCACCTCCGGCACACGCCGTCCTGACCAGTCCCCCAGCTTCTTGATCGTGAATGCGATCTCCCCCGTCTCACCCGCCGTATCGCCGCTGGACGACAGCGAGATGGGGTGCTGGTCGTAGCCGAGCGGTGAGCGGCCCAGGCGCAGCCACGCGAACTGGCCGGCAGCGAAGCCCGCTCTCCACCCGGGATGGTCGACCGGCATGAGGCGCAGGGTGCGGGCGTCCCCCGCCTCCGCGCGGTTCTCCACCACGCGCCAGGCCCGTCGGGTAAGGAGCAGCGGCCGCAGCAGGCGGTAGAACGCGAAGAAACCGACGGGGAGCAGCACATAGAGGGCACAGAGGACCAGCATGGGCGCTCTGTGCACGAAGCGGCCCACGGTGGCCACGTGAACGCCGGCGACGACGATGAGGGCGATGGCCAGGAGCCCGTGAGTGGCCAGCCAAGCCTCGTAGGAGAGCCGCAGCCGCTTGCGCCAGATGGAGAGAGCGATGAGCACCAGGAGCAGCAGGAAGGCCAGGGTACCGGCCGCCACGCTCCAGGGGACCCGGGAACCGAAGCCCACGATGCGCGCCGGGTACCCGCCCAGGACGAGCAGGACAGGATGCGTCAGCAGCAGGCAGAAGGCGGCAATGCCGATCTCCTTGTGGAACTGCTGGAGGACGTCGAGGCCGAAGGCGGAGGCCGCTCGCTGCACGCGAGAGATCAGCGACAGCTCCAGCACCATGACGGCGAAGCCCACATAAGCGAGCCCGACGGACAGGTTGACGAGGTAGGAGGAGGAGGCGTTGGACGGCGGGAAGGCGGTCCCGCAAAGCAGGGGCAGCAGCAGCAGCAAGAGATACAGCCCCAGCCCCGCCGCCCCACGCAGGATCAGGTGCACCCCTGCCTCCCCGCTGCCGCGAGGCTAGAACGCCACCATGGAGCGGTCAAGGGCCCGCGTCGAGCGGTTTGTGGCGGGCTAGAATCCAGCAGGAGCCCAGATGATGCGTGAGACGAACGATGCCGACGTCACCGGGAAGGTCCGCCTGTCCGACGAAAAGGCCGTGGAGAAGATCCTCGCCTCCGCCGTGATGGGCCTGTGGGAGCTGGTCAACGACCTCACCCGTATCCAGCCGTCACGGCGCGAGCGCTACCGGGTGGCGATCTTCGGCTCGGCGCGGGCCAAACCGGACACCTTCGCCTACGACGCGGTGAAGCGGACCGCGGCGGCGCTCGCGGAGATGGGCTGCGACATCGTGACCGGAGGAGGGCCCGGACTCATGCAGGCGGCGAACGAGGGCGCCGCGAGCAACGGCCTGCCCGAGCGCTCGCTGGGCATCCGGGTGGACCTGCCTTTCGAGCAGGAGGTCAATCCGTTCGTCGAGCAAGCCTTCGCGCACAAGACCTTCTTCACCCGCCTGCACCACTTCGTGATCGCATCCGACGCATTCGTGGTGGTTCCCGGCGGCATCGGCACGGTGCTGGAGACCATGATGATCTGGCAGCTCCTGCAGGTGCGCCACGTGGGCGGCGTGCCGTTGATTCTCGTGGGCGGGATGTGGCGTGGACTGGTGGAGTGGGCCGCGGCGAGCATGCTCGATCCCCGCCTGCCCCTGGCAGGTGCAGAGGACATGAAGATCCCGATCTGTCTCGACACGGCGGACGAAGCCATCGCCGCGATCCGGGAGCACCACGCGAAGTGGACGGCGCTGGGGCCGCGCAGCGCATGATGCGGGAGTGCCGCGACCTGACGTACTGATGTAGGCTGCGAACATCGGCCGGGCAGAGACAGGCGGAAAGCCCGTGCCGTGGGTCGCTCTTGCTCGATTCCAAGGATCTCATCGCCTCGGCCATCGCCAAGGCCCAGACAGAGCTGGAAGATGCTCTGACCGAGCTGGCGAAGATGCCCGCGTTCGACGCGGGCTCGGTCTCCCTCGCCGCCCACAAGCTCAACAATTACCTGAGCGTCTCTTCCGGGATCCTCGAGCTGACCCGGCTTCGTCTGGGCGCTCGGGCCGACCCCAAGGTCCAGGGTGGGCTGGAGGGCGCGCAGCACGTCACGCAGCTCATGGCCCGTGTCGTGGCGGAGCTGGTGCGTGGCCAGGCCGCCGCGGAGTCCGACTTCCGCTTCGTGAAGTTCGAGCTGCCTGCGCTGGTCCAGGCCGCGTGCAGCTACTACCGGCGCGTGGCGGATCGCAAGGACATCCGCGTGATCGCCGGCCCTGCCGTGGATGTGCCGCCGGTGTGGTCGGATCGTGCCCCCGTGGCGGCGGTCCTGGACAACCTCCTGTCCAACGCCGTCAAGTTCTCGCCGCCAGGCACGGAGGTCCGCGTCGACGTCCGCGGAGAGCCGGGCTGGGCGGTGTGCAGCGTGACGGACCGGGGCCCCGGCCTGAGCGTCGAGGATCAGGCCAAGCTGTTCCAGCGAGGGACGCGGCTCGCACCGCAACCCACGGGAGGCGAGACCTCGATGGGGTACGGTCTGGCAGTGGCCAAGGATCTGGTGGAGGCGCTGGGCGGAACGATCTGGTGCGAGAGCGAGCTGGGACGCGGGTGCCGCTTCTTCTTCCGGCTGCCCGCGTACCGGGGACAGGACGACACGCATCGGGCCTGACCCCCGCGGACATGGGGGCCGCGCTCAGGGGCAGGTCCCCCCGAGCTGCCGGGGCAGGTTGCACGTGGGCACGCTCGACCCCGACGGGCGCTCGACCCCGGCCGAGTTGCGTCCGTAGGAGCCCTCCTTCCCGCCGTTCGAGGGGACGACCACGAAGTAGTAGAGCCAGCCGGGAGGGGTCATCCCCAGGCTCACGCTCGCCCATCCATTCGGCCCAAACCCGCACGCGGCCCGGATCCACGCGATCCCCGTCATGGCACCGAGCGACTGCCCCCAGTAGACGGTGGAGTCCGCGGTGTGGCAGCTCAGCCCGAAGGTGAGCTGGAGCAGATCTTCCGACCCCGTCTTGGCCAGCCGCAGCATGCCCGAGCCGGTGCCGTTCTCCACGGGAACGGCGCCGTTGCACACGGCTTGGGAGCACGAGCCCCCCGCCGGTCCCACCCTGAGATCGAGAATCTGCGTGACGCTCCCTTGGGCGGCGTCGAGCTGGAGCGTCAACGGGATCGTCGCGCCGCAGGGCACCGTGGGCTGCACCCACACCCCAAAGTGCGGTGCGGTGCTGCTCCCAGTCCCGCCGCTGGGCACGGCCGTGAACGAGGCGGTCGGCCGTGTGACCAGCACTCCGGGCACGCTCGTCGTCAGGGTACCGGTGAGCGCGGTGCCCCCTTGATCGCCGAGGTTCTGCAGGTTCACCGAGATATCCGCATCCTCTCCCGCCTCCAGGATTCCGTTCCCTCCCCCCCCACCTCCGCCGCTGCACCGGTCCGAAGCCACGCCGCTGGAGATCAGCCGCAGATCCATCCCGCAGGACGCGGGAACCGTTGCGGACGAGATCGTCAGGTCGTCGAGGTAGAACCCCTCGAACTCGGTCGCGGGGTCGGTCGAGAGTCTCCACCGGATCCGGACGGTCCGGCCACCATACGCAGCCAGGCTGTGGGTGACGACATGCCAATCCCTGCCACCGGCGAAGGCGCCATGCGTGCTGGCATACCCGCAGCCGTTGATGGGTGGGTTTCCCGTCCACTCGAAGGTCGAGGAGTAGCCCCCGATGGGCGGCAGATCGCTCCAGGACGCTCCGTCATTGGTCGAGATCTCCACCACCACACCGTCCCACGAATTTTCCAGTCCCCAGCGCGCCCAGTAGGAGAGGACGGGCGACGGGCTGGTCTGGAGGAGGATCGGCGGTGTCGTGGCAGACGCGCACGTGTTCGCCGGATAGGTCGAACCGTCCGGCCCGGAGTGGTAGGCCAGCGCGCCCGAGTGGCGAGACTCACTGCTCGACCGCCACGGAGCCTGCAAGGTCAGGCGAACCGTCCCATCCACGTCGTCGGACCAGGTCCCTGGGAACCCGACGCTGGAGGTGGCCGTGGCCCCGACGAAGGCCGTGTTCCCGTCCACGTTCCCTCCGTTCACCGGCCCACCGTTCTCGACGGTCCCATCTTCGGCGAGCACCCGGTAGTAGTACCCGCGATTGGGCGCCGTAGTGGCGTCGCGATAGCTGTCGCCCGTCACCGCCGGAGCCAGCTGGGTGGCCGGTCCGGGCGTGAAGTACGGTGTGGAGGAGCGATACACGGTGTAGCTGATTCCCGGCCCCAAGGGGCAACGGCTCGATCCCGGGTTCCAGTCCAGCAAGACGTCACAGGCGGACGTGGTGGTGTCGTTCACCGCCGATGCCAGACCCTGGAAGGCGGGGACCAACGTGCAGTTCCCCGTGGAGGTCGCCGTGACACAGGGCGAGAGCGGTCCCTCGATGCAGCTCGTGGAGGCGCGGATCTTGTACGCGTAGGGATAGCCACCCTGGATCGGGTCCACGTAGCCGGTCGTCGGCGTCTTTCCCAGGTAACGGAAGGACAATGCTGCAGCGCCGCAGGAGCCGTCCGCGCGGTAGATCTGGTACTCCGTGGCGCCCGGAACGGCGTTCCACGTGAGCCCGATCCCCGAGGACGCCTGGTCGCTTGCCACGACGCCCGCCGGTGCGGCCGGGACCGAGCTGCAATCGCCGTACGTCGCCACCAGGGCGTACCCCTGCCGGGTGGAGCCGGGCTTCGCGGGGATCCCGGGGACGTCGCTCGCCTTCACCCGCAGCGTCCACAGACCCGCCGTGGGGGAGCGCGCGAAGAAGACCTCCGCCGTGTTCAGGGTGTCCGCTCCCGGGGAGGGGATGCTGACGCCGTCGGAGAACCAGTTGCCTCGATAGCGGTTGCCCAAGGGGTCGATGACCTCGAGGTCGAGATCGTTCACGCGCTTGACCCAGATCAGGAGCGATCCCGGTGGATCGGTCCAGGCGAGCGCGACCTTCAGGGGCTGTCCGGCGGCGACCTGGAGGGTGTAGGTGTCCATCTGCCCGGTGGAAAGACCATGCGCGTTCCAGCGATCCCAAACCCGCGTCCGCCGGGCATCCCGGGTGGGGGTGGCGAAGAACGCCACGTTGTCGAGGTGGATCCGGCCGAAACCCTGATGGATGTCGAACGCCGTGCGGTCGAGCATGGTCGCCTGGGACGTGGCGGCGACGTCGATCGCGCCGTTGATCAGCGCGGCCCGGAGCAGCGCGGCACTGGGCGCCATGGCATCGGCGGCCGTCTTCACGCCCGACGGGTAAAAGCCATCGGTGAAGTACTGGCGGAGCAGGGCCGCGCCCCCGGCGACGGCGGGGGCGGCGGTGGACGTACCGGAGGCCACCTTGAAGCCGCAATTGTTCGAGGTGTGACTGGAGTCGCCGGAGGCGGACACGATCGAGCCTCCCGGCGCGACCAGCTCCGGCTTCACCCTGCCGTCCCTCGTCAATCCACGGGACGAGTACGACTCCACCTGGTTACTGCCGCCGTGTCCCGTCGCGCCCACCGCCACGCAGTTCTTGGCGGTGGCGGGGGAGCCGACGCTGGTGGGGGTGGGACCGGCGTTCCCCGCGGAGAAGACGAAGAGGAGGTCCTCGAGGTCATAGGCGGCCTCGTCCACCATGCTCGAGAAGCTCGTGTAGTCCCCGGCGGTGTCCGAACCCCAGGAGTTGCTGTGGACGCGCGCCCCGGCGTCGTAGGCCTGGCGGGCGATGAGGCGGAAGTCGTTGCCCAATCCCTCCAGGCACCCGCTGGTGTCGTTTCCGACGTCCTGGAAGATGAGCTTGGCGTGGGGGGCCATGCCATCCCCGATGTCGTGGCCGGTCAGCGGCGGCTGCTGGAACGTGGCGTAGTTGTCGCCCGCGAGGGTGCTCGACGTGTGCGTGCCGTGGTAGCCCTGCGGCACCCCGTTGCACACCGCGTTGCCGTCGTAGGCGGTGGCGTGCGGCATCACGTAGTAGGCGGCGACGCGCTTGCTGGTGTCGATCGTTCCCGTGCCCGGGAGCGCCGGCGACTGCGCGGGGGTGACCTGGCTCGCGAGGGAGTTGTAGCGGAAGAAGCACATGTCACTGTCGAGGCCGGTGTCGGCGATCCCGATCCTCTGTCCCACTCCCGTGATGCTGTGCTTCCAGATGGGAGCGCTGAAGTCGTAGGCTCGCTTGTGGACGGTGTCGTAGGACTGCTCGACCCAGATCGAGTCGTCGTTGTGGATCTCCGGTAGATACCAGGGGACGAGGCTCCACACCGCAGAATCCGCGGCCACCTGCTCGGCGAAGGTGTGCACGTGCTCTCCGGGGACCAGCACGCGAAGCGTCGCGCCTTCCCCAGCCTCTCCGTGGATGGCGGCGAGCTGGACCGCTTCGTCGAGGCCGCGCAGGCGATCGAGCAGCGCGAGCGGGCTCTCGTCGGGCAGGAGCCGGACGTCCAGGAACACCGGTTCCGTCCAAGCGCTCGAGCGCAGGACGCCCGGGAGCTTGTGCCCGCCGCGGAAGGCGTCCATCCAGCGCACCAGCGGGTTGGATTGCAGATGGGCGAAGGTGGCCGGCGAGGCGCGGAGCACGTAGGCCCGGCGCGGCAAGTAGTCGATGAACCGGACGCCGACAGCTTCGAGCTCCGCTCGATCCGCTTCGGAGAGGTCGCGGCGAAACTGGACGAGGAAGGTTCCTTCATCCCCCCGCACGGGCGCAGCGGTGTTCACGCCTGGTGCCGGCTCGACCAAGGGATCGAACACACCGGACTGGAGCAGGATCGCGTCCCCCCGCTCGAGGAGGCTCGAGAGCTCCTCGGCGGACGGCTTGGTCGCCTGCTCCTCCTGCAAGGCGGCCGCGGGTGGACGGGTCGCCGGTCCGGCAGCCGCCGCCACCGCCGTGCAGGCGATTCCCAGGATCGAGCCGAAGACCCCCCGCGTCAGGCACATCCGCCCGTTCTCCCAGATGCGTGATTATGCCGCGAGAGGAATGAAGCTGCGGCTGCGGGTGCGTACCTCTTCGGTCCACATGAAAGCAGCGATGAGCGGTTCAGGTGGGTGCTAGTGGCGGAGCCGACGGGGCTCGAACCCGCGACCTCCGGAGTGACAGGCGAAAGCACGGCTGTTGCGGCGGGCTCACTTCGTTGCGAGGCCTGCCCTTTTCCCTTCCGCCGTTTCCGCCGCCGTCCACCGTTTCCGTCCGGTTGCGTCACCCGGTGCGTCACCTGTCTCGGTGTCCCGCCTAAGCTAGATCACCGTCTCGTGCGATGAGTACTCGTGAGTGGATGTGTTGACGAACGTCCAGCCCAGACGAAACGAACCGTCCTCCAAGAGAGTCAACCCAACGGGGCCCAACACCCGAGCAGTCGGGATGTTAGCTTCGACAAAGGCATGTATGGCGTCGGCCTTCTGAACGAAGCACGCGAGGTACCACGCGGCGTCTTCGACATTCTCAGGGCGAAGGCTAATGGCGGTACCGTAGAATCCATCGGGCACGGAGATCCGTAGGACCACGTGGAAGTTGTCCCCACCGGCTTGCTGCGCTTCCCTGATGGCGGTCGCCACAGCTAGCAACGCATCACAGGCCCTGTCCTTCAGTGCGCTGGCGATGGCCTGCTTCCGATCCCATACGGCATCCGCGGCCCGTTGCGCGAGTCTTGTGACGAAGGCCGTGACGGGCACTCCAAGGGCAGCTTTCCAGGTGAGCAAATCGGCGACAATCGCAACCCACGTCGGTGGCTCGACCGAAAAGAGGCCAATCTTTCCTTCGGTTGCTTCCCCGAAGTACGGCTCCAGCGATTCACGAAGTGCCGTGGGGATTCCCGGATCAAGCTCTCGCATCGTGTATTCGACTCTGAGTCCCATAGTGATCCCCATTCGGTACAGCGGGTTGCCCTGGCGGCGCTAGACTGCCACACATGAGCCGTCGTCCGCAGGGGATGTGTACCTACTGCGGGCGCCTCGGAAAAGTCACCCGCGACCATGTTCCCCCGCAGCTATTCTTCGACTCTCCACCGCAGAACGCGCGAACCGTTCCGAGCTGTCGGTTGTGCAATGAGGCCTTCTCCAAAGACGAGGAATACTGTCGAATGGTGCTCACTCTCAAGGACGACGTTTCCGGCCATCCAGTCGCGAGCCGGCTCACTCCCGCGGTCATGCGTGCCTTCCAGCGTAGGCCATGGCTCTCGAACCTTATCGGGCCCCTGCGGCCGGTTGAGATCAGGTCACCCGCAGGCCTCATCATCGGCAACCGCCACGCATTCGAGGTTGACTGGAGGAGGCTACGTCGCACCGTGGGCAAGATCACGCGGGGCCTCTTCTACTTGGAATTGAAACGCGCTCTTCCTCCAGGCGCAGGGCTGACGGTTTGGAATGTTGAGGAGATTGCGCGCATAGAGGAGAGCGCGCAGCAGAGACTAATTGATGCGTTGAAGCCCTCTGTCCCGCAGGTTCTAAAGGGCGATGTCTTGGCCTACTTCTGGAGGGTCACCGGCGATCAGGCCGACGCGTCGGTCTGGTTTCTGCGCTTCTATGGAGCAGTCCCCTTCATGGTCTTTACGTGGCCCGTCGGCATGGAGCCGAGACGACCGCACTAGCCCCCTACATTCCGTTGTTACCGCGGCTGATCTCAACCCATACCGTGCCGTACCTCGGGCGGGTTACCGACAGCGGTATGATCTGGGACAGGATGGCGATGCTAACGTCGTGTCCGAATTGCAGCGGGGGGAGTAGCTGATGACCAGGACAGTCGCTGTGAATGCCTCCATCGCCCCATGAGAGAACTCGCGTATCTTCTCCTCGGATGGCTACTTGGGGTTCTGAGTCCGGTAATCAGCGAGCGCGTACTCGTTCGGTATCGACGGAATGAGTTCATTCGTACAGCCATCCAAGAACTCCAAGATTTGCAATTCCGTATGGCACTGCTCGCTTACAGAGTGCGCTCGTATCTCACTACGGTGGACGCCGAATTTGCTGCCTGGCTCCAGCCGATTCTTGAATCCTACGACGGACCCGAGAAGGATCCTAGAGCGATCGAGGGATTCCGCAAGCTGGCAGGAATGAAGGACGAGGATCGAAAGGCTGTGCAAGCTGCTCTCCGCCGCCCAGGCCAGTC
>Ga0070695_100002115_pt1 | contig 11364 bp, 7 predicted proteins | sample KBSK1252metaG_FD_65471 | JGI IMG/M metagenome (GOLD analysis project Ga0070695, IMG submission 65471) | Corn, switchgrass and miscanthus rhizosphere microbial communities from Kellogg Biological Station, Michigan, USA - KBS K1-25-2 metaG | ecosystem: Host-associated > Plants > Roots >...
CCCTTCGCGACCGGTCTGACGCTCGCAGGCATTCGCGACGTCCGCATCGACAGAGAGCCCGCAGACCAGCGGAACATCCTGATCGGCGCCGCCGGCGCCATCAACCGCTACGTGCTCGCCTTCTCGGAGTTCCTTTACAACGACCTCGGCGAGTCGCGCGTGTCCGGCCGCGTGGGACTCCGGCCTCGCACCGACTTCACGATGCGGACGCAGTTCTTCGAGTGGACCAGTGGAGTTCACGTGCAGGTGCCGGCGGGAACCTGGCGCGTCCGTCCTTACTTTGGCGGAGGCGCAGGAATCGTTCGCACGAAGATGGATTCCGGGAGCGCCGCCGGAAGCCTCAGCATGAGCGGCGACGACTTCACGTATCACGTGGATCTCGGCGTCAAGCTCCTCGTCACGGACTTCTTCGCTGTGGCGCCGGAATTTCGCGTCGTGCAGGTCCCCGACGACACGTATTACCGCGTGCTCGCGGGCGCGACGTTCCGATTCAAGTGAACAGGCCAGGACAATTCGTGGAGGTCACAATGCGTGCAACATTCATCGTCTCGATCGCTCTGCTGGCGGCAACGACTGCATTCTCGGCGCGGGCGGTGGCCTCGAGCGACAAGCCCAACGCCTATGACGCAGTCGCCGTGGCGCAGTTCACGGCGGCCGACGGTCTCGAGGTTCCTGCCGATTACGTCGCGGCGCTGATGCAGGAGCTCGTCGGAGAATTGCAGCAGACCAGGAAATTCACGAACGTCCACGCGGGCGACGGGTCTTCAGCGCCCGAACAACGGCTGCTTCGAATCGCAGGCACCATCACCGAATTCGACAAAGGAAACCGCGCGACGCGCTACTTCGTCGGCTTCGGCGCCGGCCGAAGCAAGATCCGCGCGCACGTCACGTTCACCGATGCCGCGACAGGCGCAGTCGTCTTCGAAGACGACGTCGACGGAAAGGTGGTGATGGGACCTTTCGGCGGCGATTCGAAGGGGACGACGCGCGGTCTCGCGAAGGAAGTCGCCAAAGTCGCGAAGCGGCGATTCGGCAACTGATCCGATGCGCGTCGATGCCGAATCAGTCGGCGCGCCGCGAGGCGCGCGATCCGCCCGGGGCGGATTCATCTCGAAGACTGAGCGTCCGGGCGAGACGATGGAGGTTGTTCGGATGGAGGCCGAGCGCGCGCGCGGCGTCACTGTATCGGCCTCCCGCCTGTTCGATGGCGTGGCGCACGATTTTCCGCTTGGCTTCACGCAGGGCCGCGTGATAGCCGCCGGTGAGGCCGCCGGCGGCTTCGGCCTCGAGCACCACCTCCGGCAAATCCTCTGGCAGGATGCGCGCCGAATTCCCCAGCACGATCGCCCGCTCGATTGTGTTCTCCAGCTCGCGTACGTTCCCCGGCCAGTCGTACTCGAGCAGCTGCGCGCGCGCTTCCGCCGACAGTCCGAACACGCGGCGATTGCACCGCTCCGCGTACCTGGCGATGAAGTACGACGCGAGCAGCGGAATGTCTTCCTTCCGCTCGCGCAGCGGCGGCATCGTAATCGTCACGACGTCGAGTCGATAGTACAGATCGTCTCTGAAGGATCCTTTGCGCAGTGCATCTTCGAGATTCTTGTTGGTGGCGGCGATGACGCGAATGTTCACTTTCAGTGACCGCGTCCCACCGACTCGCTCGAACTCGCGCTGCTGCAGCACGCGCAGCAGCTTCGCCTGGAGCGCGAGCGCGAGATCGCCGATCTCGTCGAAGAACACCGTGCCGCCGTCGGCCGCCTCCAGCTTGCCGAGCTTCTGCGCGAACGCACCGGTGAACGCGCCCTTCTCGTGGCCGAACAGCTCGCTCTCGAGCAGCGTATCGGTGAGCGCAGCGCAGTTGATCGAGATGAATGGCCTCGCGGCGCGCGGGCTGTTTCGATGGATCGCCTGCGCCGCCAGCTCCTTTCCGGTTCCGCTCTCGCCATGGAGGAGAACGGTCGAATCGGTCGCAGCGACACGCGCCACGACTTCGTAGACCTGCCGCATGCGCTCGCTCTCTCCGACCATGTCGTGTTGCAACGCCGGTACGCGCGGGAGGCTGGCGTGCGACTCGATCACGGCTGCGCCGTTCCGTTGATCGCCCTGTTCCGTCGACAGCCGCACCGTCGATGCCACGGTTCCGTCTTCCGCCGGCAGCGACACTGACGCTTCAGATTCTGAAGGGATCTCGCCGGTGAGGAACACGAACAGCGTGTGGCCCAGCTTGACTTGATCACCATGTCGCAGCAACCGTTCGCGAACCGGAATGCCGTTGACGAACGTGCCGTTCAGGCTCTCGAGATCCTTCAGAACGACGCGATCGGCTTCATTGATGAGGGTGCAATGATGGCGTGAGAGCGCCGCGTCGGGAACGCAAAGGCCGCTGGTGCGCGATCGGCCGATCGAGAGCTGCTTGCCGAGCCGAACGACCTCGCCGCTGTTCGGCCCGGCGATTGCGACCAGGCTCGCGTGCATCGGAACGGTCCTCCGATCGAATCAATGACTCAGCGCGTCGGCTCGTTTGCGCGCGTCGGCAACGAGCGAGTCGCTGTGAGCGTCGCCGCGAAGCTGAACGTACATCTGGTAGTTCGCAGCTGCGTCGGTTCGAATGCCAAGACCCTCCTGCGCGCGGCCGAGCCAGTAGTGAAGCGGCGCGAGGTGCCGGAACGACGGCACATCATCGAAAAAGACGGCGGCCGCTTCGCCTCTACGTCGGTGGCACGTTTCGAGCTCCGACAACGCTTCGGCATGATGTCCGGCCTCGACGTACGCAATGCCGAGACCCAGGCGTGCCAGCCAGAGATCCGCAAGGCTGCGCGCGGCCCGATACGCGTCGACCGCCTGCAGCGGTTTCCGTGCGCGCAGCGCGATATCGCCTTCGATGATCCTCGCAGCCGCTCTGCTGTGAGGCTGAAGATGATTCGAGAGCTCGTCGACAATTGCACGCGCGTCCGGGTTGCGCCCTGCGCCGATCAGCGTTCGAGCGGCAGGCAGCAGCACCGATCGATCGCGTACGAGGCCGATGCCTCGTTGCGCCGCTTCCACAGCCTGCATCGTCTTTCCAATCGACAGATAGGCCTCCGCAAGCGCGACAAGTTTTTTGGCCTGCGCCGTCTGGTTGCGCGCCTCCACATCGCCGACGACACCTCGTTCCAGGATTGCGGCCGCCTCCGCGTATCGGCCGCGGTACATCTCGAGATCGGCAAGGCCGGCGAGAGCGAGCGACGATCCGGGCGCGCCTGTCGCATTCATCTGGTCGTAGGCTCGTGCGGCAGCGGCGAGATCGCCTGCGGCCAGCGCCGAAACGGCGACCGGCAGGTACGCCTGATGAAACCGGGCATTCTGCTGAATCACATGGCGCGCTTCGTCAGCTGCGGTGGTGAAATCTGTCGCATACATCGCGTAGAGGGCGAGGTTGTTGCGAAACCTGATATTGGCCGGATACATGTCGACCGAATGGCGAGCCTCTTCGAGCGCCTTCGTGAAATTCAGGAGGTAGAAGTGCGAGAGCGCGAGATTGCTGTGACCCGCCCGATCGGCGGGATACAACTTGACGAGCGTTTCGTAGTTCTCTACCGCCTTCTCGTAGTTCTGCACGTGATCGAGGTAGTAGCCGCCCAGCGTGCGGTACTTCTCGCGTTCGGTCATGCGATTGAGCAGCGCCAGCGCCTTCTTCCACAGCTCGATCGACTCGTCTTTTCTGCCGAGGCGCGACGCGCTGATCGCCCATCCGGCGTAGGCGCGTCCGAGCCGCGGATCGTGTTCGGTCGCGCGACGGTAATTCGAGATCGCTTCCTCGTCCTTTCCCGACGCCGCGAGATCCTGCGCGTGGGAATAGCTCTGCATCGCCTCCAACGAACCGGCGGTGAACGTTTCGCCCGCCGCGAGGTTCTCTGTTTCCGGCGCCGAATCGCCCAACGCATCGCGAATTCTCGCCGCCAGCGACGACACAGTACTGAGAACGTCGGCCTTGCTTCGCGCGGTCATCGTCGCCGCTGCGAGATGTTTTCCGGGGACCGGATCGGTCACGCGCACTTCAAGGGTGTAGCCCCGTTCGGCGCTCTGGATCATTCCGGCCACGAGCACCTTCACCCCTTCGCGCTGACAGATCAGCCTCGCGGTTGTTTCGTCGAGACGGCCGCCGATCTGAATCTGGCCGGCGAGCGCGCGTGCCTCCCTTCGCGAGTAGGACGTGACAAAAGGGGCGCCTTCCAGACCGATCGCGAGCGCTTGCTCGAGCGATTCTTCGAAGACCGGATCGCCGGTTCGATTGTCGAAATCGGCGATCAGTACCGAGACCGGCTCGTGTCTGAGCGGCCGTACCGTTGAACGGTCGAACACGACGCTGCCGGAAAACACCGCCACGCCAATCGCGAGCATCACACCGACGATCAGACCGGACAGGCCGATTGTGAGGCGGCGTGTTGGCGTCGTGCGGCGCCGCAGCCGACCGGCGTCCTCGAGGCGCTCGAGTTCAAGAGCGAGATCCGCTGTGGTCTGGTAACGCGCAGAAGGGTCCGGGTCGAGACAGCGCGCGACGATGCTCTCGAGGCGTTCGGGAATTTGAGGATCGATCGAACGGAGAGCGGGCGGCGGGTCCTTCATCCGCTGCATCAAATCGGCCACTGCAGTTTCAGCGGCTGATCGACGCCGGCCGACGAGCATGTCGTACAAGATGAGGCCGAACGCATAAATGTCCGCGCGGTGATCGACCTTCTGGCCGCGCCCCTGCTCCGGCGCCATGTACTCGATGGTGCCGAGAACGCCGGTCATCGTACCGCCACCGACGGCGGTTGGGCCGGCGAACGAGCCCGCGATGCCGAAGTCGGTGATGATCGCGTGATCGCCTTCGATGAGGATGTTTGCCGGCTTGAGATCGCGGTGAATGACGCCTGCATCGTGCGCGGCCTTCAGACCGGCGGCGATCTGACGCGCGATCGACAGCGCCGTCGTCACCGGCAACCGGCCGGCCTGTCGGATCACCGCCGCGAGAGTGGGACCGTGGACGTTCGGCATCGTGATGTACTTGACGCCGTCCACTTCTCCGAGATCGTGAATGCGAATGACGTTCGTATGCGTGACTTGACGCGCCAGCATGAGCTCGCGCTTGAATCGCCGTTCGAGATCCTGCGCGGCCTGCGGGTCCATGTCCGGTTCCGACCGAATGACCTTGAGCGCGATGGCGACTCCGAGTTCGTCGTCGTATGCCTGATACACGATGCCCATTCCGCCGGCGCCGAGTACTTTGATGATTCGATAGCGATACCCGAACTGCTGGCCCGGCACGAGCGCCGACGATGCGGTCGGCAGGGAGCCGCCGTCTGCATTCGCCGGCAGACCGTTTCGCGGCGTCTGTTCGACAGCGAGCGTCGGTGCGTCGTACAGCGTTCCGAAAGCATCGCCGTCGAGAACCGCGCTCGATGGGATATTGGAGGGAGTTACGCGCAGCGCAGCGCTGCACGCAAGGCAGCGGCTCGACCCGGCCGCTGTGTCCGCGCCGCATTTCGGGCAGAGCATGCTTACGGAAAGACGCCCCGAAACGGGGCGTTCAGGCGCGCCATTATCGTGCCATACGCTCCGCAAAGCCAAATGGCCGCCGCGGCCGTCGTGCAGCGGTCGTACGGCGCCCTGCAGGTGTCGGCAGATCGCCCGCTCGTCCTGCGGTGATGACCGTCACTGTGCACCTCGGCGCGGCGAGTCTCAGGACGGCGAGAACGCGCGATGCGCATCACGGAGTATCGCGCGCACCTTGTTCGCTTCGCGCACGAGCCCCACCTTCACGAAGGGTTTGAGCGCGGGCGGCGCCGACGCGAGGGTCGTCGCGGCTTCAAGTCGCGGCACCGCGCCGAACTTCAGCGCCGGGTCGTGATCGAACCGCTCGCCGCGCGCGTAGTTGAGTGGCACGAGCAGCCTCGCGATCCGCCGCAGCATCCCGTTCAGCCGCCGCCGCTCGTGCGCGTCGTGAGGCGCCTTCGCAATCTGCATCTCCGCATCCGTTCGCCACGCGCGGAATTCATCGGCAAGCCGTGTCACTGATTCGAGAATCGGCCCGAAGTCGATTTCACTGCCGGCGGCCTGCTGGTACTGAGCGACCGTCGATCGGATCTCTTCGAGGGCGGCGGCATAATCGAACGGGTGCAGCGGCGCGTTGACGATGCGAACGATCGTGGTCAGATAGACCGCCAGATCGCGACGCAGGATCTCGAGGTCGGCGACCGCCATGAGATCGTCGGGCGTGTGCCACGCCGTGTTGCCGCCGCAGCCCCCGACCGCGTAGTAGCCGCGGCGCTGACGCTCTTCGATGGGAATATTCGAGAGGAGCATGTACAGACCAGTGGGGCCGATTTGATTGAACGAGTAATCGCCGGCGCGCAGCGGCCGGACCCGCTCGGAGGGCACGCCGAGCGCGTCGCGAATGGCGCTGCGGCACAACGCATCCGCCTCCGCCATCCACATGACTTCCTCGTAGGCGGTGGCGCCGGCACAACCCGGCGAATCGATGTCGAGCTGCGCGATGCAGTTTTCGTCGAGCTCCTCTGCAAACGTGTCGGCATACCACGTCGATCCGGCGTAGCGCCCCGTCGAATGTCCGGGCCACCACGCGATCCGCACGCTGCGCTTCAAGCGCTCGCGGAGTGTCCAAAGGACGCGGGCCAGCTCGAGCAGCGCCGCATCACCCGTAGCGTTGTCGCCGATGCCCTCGTACCACGAATCGTAGTGACCGTGCACCAGGAGGAACTCGCCGGGATCCTCCTGTCCGTGGATTTCGGCGACAGGAAGCAGGCAGGCCGTCCAGCCCTCGCGCAGCCACGTGCGCACCGCGGCGCGGACGGTGCCGCGCTGAACCTCCGCGATCAACGACTCGCCGTCCGGATGATTGATGCAGACGACCGGCGTCGCCGGCTTGCGCGCGATCGACTCCGCAGTCGGCGCGCCCCAGATCGGCGTGCAGATGCCTTCGTGAATGCGCTCGCCCGGATGGATATAGATCTGCGCGAGCGCACCGCGACGTTCGAACGCCTGCACGGTGCCCGGCATCGAAAACCCTTCGGTGAGGACGATCCGTCCCGCGACCGGATCCGCAGCCTGCGTGACGCCGCGCGCCGAATCCGGCGTGTCGAAAAGCGATGAAGTGCCAGACGCGTAGCGCGACGGCACGTAACACACCTCGCCTTCGACCGCATCGTCTCCTGTCGATCGCGCCATGGCGGGCGGCCTGGCGCGCAACATTTTCCCCGCGATGGTGAGCTCCGCGCGTTCGGGAACGCTGATGTAGAGATCCGGTGTGTGAAGCGTCACCGGAACGCCGAGTGCCTGCAGCCGCTCGACGATATAACGTCCTGCGGCCTCCTCGTCCGGCGTGCCGGACTCGCGGACCAGCGTCGCGAACCGGTCCAGCAGCGCGCGAGGTTCGTCGAGGCCGATTGCGTCACGGGCGGCCGCTTCGACCGCGACATCTTTGAAGACGTTGAACGGAGTGGACACGGTGGACACGGAGGCTCTCCTCAGTCGTCGAAAAATATTCGGAGGTTCTCGGGCGGCGTCGGCGGCGTCGCACGGCTGACCAGGACGAACGTCAACGCGCTCAGCGCGACTCCCACTTCAACGGCGTCGATCCCATGTGCGGCAAAGCTGCGCTGGAACGTGAACGTCCAGGCGAGGCATCCGGCGAAGCCCGCGACCATACTCCAGATCGCGCCCTCTTTCGTGCCGCGGCGCCAGTTCAACCCGAGCACCACCGGAACGAAGAAGAAACTGGCGATGAACTTCGCCTGCTCGACGACAATCGTCTGGACGTCGGCCAGCTTCCTCGACGCAAACCAGAACGGGACGATGCCGAGCACGACGATCGAGACGCGGTTGACCCAGATCAGGCGGCTCTCGGACGCGCGCGGGTTGACGAGGCGTTTGTAGAGGTCGTGCGCGAAGGCGCCGCCGGTGACGAGCAGAATCGAGTTCACCGTCGACATGATGGCGGACACCATCGCGATCAGAAACAGCGCTCCGAGGAGCGGCGACATGACCGTCGACGCCAGGATGCTGGACGCCTGATCCGGCGATGCGAGGAACGGAAACAGTCCGCGCATGCCGATGCCGAGGATCATGACGGTGGAGCCAATCAACGCCTGCGCGACGAGCGAAATTCCGATCGCGTAGCGCACCGTCGCGACGTCGCGCATCGAATAGTAGCGCGTCATCTCGTACGGCGCCGCCGCGATCGACAGGCCGAAGGCCATGCCGAACGCGACGATCTCCTTCCACGTGAACCACCAGCCGGTGACGCGCGGTTCGATCGATCCGACGTATTCGCCGAGGGCGGCGATGCCGCCGTTATGGGAAATCACGACGGGCACCGCCAGGACGAGAGCGCCCACCATGATCAGCGTCTGCACGAACTCGATGTACGAGCTCGAGCGGACGCCGCCGAGCCCGGTGTAGAAGCCGGTGCTGGCCAGCAGCGCGCTCATCGCGACGAGCGGAGCGATGCCGAAGATGGCCGACGCGATCTCGCCGATCGCCTGGAACTGCGCCGTCAGGAAGATGGTGTAGGTGACGATGATCAGCGCGGCCGCCAGCGTGCGGGCGCCTTCGCTGGCGAAGCGTTTGCCGACGTAGTCCGCGACCGTCAACGCGCCGAACCGCCGCAGTTTGGGCGCGACGAAGATCGCCGACAGCACCCACCCGCTCCAGACGCCGAACCAGATCCAGATCCAGCTGACGCCGGTGAGATAGTGCCGGCCGAGCGTTCCGACGAACGTGCCGGCACTGATCTGGGTGGCCGCGAGCACCGCGCCGCCCACCCATGGACCGATCGTTCGTCCGGCGGCCAGGAACTCTTCCTCGGTCCCGGTGTGGCGGTAGCCCCAGATCGACACGCCGAAGACGATGGCGAAGTAGACGCACGCGACGACGAGCTGAATTTCGCCGGCGGTCATCGGGCGCCGCGCCGCCGGTCGCGCGCAGCCGCCCCGACAGCCCAGAGGAAATACAAAAGCAGCCAGACCGCCGCGGCAACGAAGAACCCGTAGAAGCTCGCCCCGAATCCCATCGCGCTATCGCCGTGCGCGCCACGTCCATATCGCGGTTGCGACTGCGAACAGGGCGATCGCCAGCGCATCCATCACCGAGTCGATGCCCCACCCACGCGCTTCACCCGGCGACGAGTACGGGATGCGCACGGACGCGGGAACGTTCCCGAGCGTCGCCGCCCCGTGTGGGCCCGTCCACGTGAACGCCGGCATCGACGCGCCTGGCGTCGTCGACGCCGGCAGATCGACTTCGAGGCGAACCGCTCTCGACCGGCCATCGGTCGGCACGACCGGCAGCCAGATCGGGCAGCGATGCTCTCGACCTGCCGGCTGCTGGGCGCGATAGCGGAGCTCGTACGTTTCCGCCTCGGGCCGCAGCACGAGCGATTGCGTGCGGCCGATCGCGCGAACGCGATCGACCTGCCGCGCGCCGCGGACCGCCGCAAGCTCGATGCGGCTGCCCTCGAACGTCTCGATCCGGTGATCGATGTCAGCACCGCCGTCGACTGCCAACGACATCGTGACTTCGCACGACGTCGGCGAGGTGACGGCGATCTTGAGATCCGCAGAGCGCAGAACCGGCGCGGCGAGGATCGAAGACGAGGCCGTCAGCACGCACGCGACGATCGACGCACTGCGCCGGCCGGCGATGATGAACATCGGCGACGAGCTTATTTCAACACGCCGCCGACCGTCGTCCGGCCGGTGCCGCTGCAGCCTTCTTCGCCGTAGCGGATGAACTTCTGAAGGCGCTTCCCGGTGTCGACTTCGGCGGTGTAGATGTTGCCGCGCGAATCGAGGCTGACCTGGTGCAGCCAGTGGAACTCGCCCACTTCACGTCCGCTCCGCCCGAGACGTCCGAGCTCCTCCAAGGTGTCGCGCTTCAGCACGTAGATCGTCATGTTGGAGTTGTCGCCGACGTACAGGCATGACTGCCTCGCGTCGGTCGAGAAGTTCATCGACACCGCCGATCCCGGCAAGCCGTTGGTGTGGACCGCCACGAACTGCTCTCTCACGAAGCCGCACTTGCCCGCCTCGCCAGACGGATTCCGGCATTCTTTCCCGAGGTTCGGATCGCGGCCGTTGAAGACCTGGATGCGGTTGTTGCCGCGATCGCAGACGTAGATCAGACCGTCTTTGGCCATCTTGGTGCAGTGCACCGGCGTGCGGAAGAATGCCGGCTTCATACTGCCCTTGGTGAAGTCGTTCATCCAGATGCCGGCAGCGGCGGCGGCCTTGTCGTCAATCGGGTTGTTGCCGTAGGCGCCGAAGTGGCCGACGTACTTTCCGGTGGCGGCGTCGACGATGACGATGCGGCGATTGCCGTAGCCATCCGACACGTACATCCGGTTGGTGACCGGATCGACCGTGATGTCGGCCGGAAGGTAGAACATCGGCGTCCCGTTCTTGCCGCCATCCTTGTTGTTGCTGTCGGGCCCTTTGGCGCCGGCGCCGCCGATCATCATCACGAACTTCCCGTCCTTGGTGAATTTCAGGATCATCCCGTCGGCGCCGTTGTTCGAGGCCCACGCCGAGCCATTCGGATTCCCATTCGAGCTGTTGCCCCCGACATAGACGAAGCCGTTGTGATCCACGAAGATGCCGTGCTCGGTGGCGGGCCAGACGCAGCCCTCCTCCATCTTGCACTTGCCTGGATCGGCGGGCCCGCCCCACGCGCGCAGCAGCTTGCCTGCCGAATCGAATTCCATCACCGACGGCGCCGGCACGCAGCAGTCGCCGAGCACGCCGTAGGGCCGCGGAAAGCCCATCACGTCGACCGGCTTTCCGTCCTTGTCCTTGTGGGTCGCGTCGGTCAGCGCCGCTTCGTCGTTCGTCAGCGTGCGTGGACGCTGGTAGATCCAGATGTGATCGTCGGGCGCGACGTAGAGGCCGCCGACCTGGCCGACGATCCAGTTGTTGGGCAGCTTCTGCGGCCACCCGGCGTCGGCGATGAAGCCCGGCGTCTTCGCGGCCGGCGGAACACCGTAGACACCGGTGCGCTCGGCGAGCCGCTCGAGCATGCCGGTGGCGGCGAGCGCCTTCGGATCGGGCTTCGGCGCCTGCGCATGGCCTGGCGGCGCGAAACACGCGATCATGACGGCGCCGAGAAGAGCAAACAGTTTCGGTCTCATCTCACACCCTCTCCTTCGATCGAAACCGCATCAGCTTAGCAGCACATTCAAGGTTCCGTTCATGTCGCTGACGCGCTGGCTGTGGCGGAAGCTGTAAGAAAACCCGAGACTCACGGGGATTTGGGCCCGGAATTTTTGCGGAGTACATGTCCGGACCGAGTTGAATTATTTCTCACGTCCTCTTGATCACGACCAGGCTCGCG
>Ga0070695_100002116_pt1 | contig 11363 bp, 9 predicted proteins | sample KBSK1252metaG_FD_65471 | JGI IMG/M metagenome (GOLD analysis project Ga0070695, IMG submission 65471) | Corn, switchgrass and miscanthus rhizosphere microbial communities from Kellogg Biological Station, Michigan, USA - KBS K1-25-2 metaG | ecosystem: Host-associated > Plants > Roots >...
ACAGGTCGCGTAGGCGCGGGAGTGTGGGATGCGGCGCGTGATGATCGGCGCCGACAAACAGCGGGATGTGCTTCCCCGCGGCCCGCTCTACGAGCGTGGCGCGCACTTCGGTCCAGAGGTCCGGCAGGCGCGCTCCCGCGCCGGGCAATCCGGCGCCGATTTCGTAGCCGCCTTGGGGAAGATGCCACAGCAGGATGTCCCGGCCGTCCGGCCCACGCCAGCGAAATAAGTCGCTCTCCTGTCCGGGCTCGCCGCCAAGGCCACGCCACAGGACGCCATACTTCACACCGAACTCCCGCGCGAGCGTGGGCAGCACCGCAGGATGCCCGAACGCGTCAGGGGAGTACAGCACATCGAGCCGGCCACCCAGACGCTCGGCGTCGGTCGTGCCGAGCAACAGGTTGCGGATCAGCGATTCCCCCGACGGGATCAGCTCGTCGGCGAGCACATACCACGGCCCCACCTGCAGACGTCCGCTTTTCACGAGCGTCTTGACGTCGCTCTCCCGCTCGGGACGCGCACGCAGGTAGTCCTCCACGAGCACGCTCTGGCCATCGAGCAGGAACGAGCGGAAGGCGGCGTCGGCCTGCATACGGTCGATCAACTCGTCGAACATCAGGATCAACCGCGCGTGAAATGTGGCGCGCGGGAGAAACCACTCCCGGTCCCAGTGGGTGTGCGGAATGAGATGAAAGATGAACGCCGTCACGGCTTCAGCTGCGACAGCTCCGCAGTGCTCGAGAGGTGCACGTGGGCGACGCGCCGCCCGCGCGCGAGCAGGGCCCGGACGTCGCCGCGCGCCTGCGCGCGATGCAGCTCGCCGAATGTCCACCCCATCGACGGGATCTCCAGATCCTCGCGGCCATCCGCCGTGATCACCAAGAACAGGCCGGTATTCGGTCCGCCTTTGTGCAATTGACCCGTGGAGTGGAGGTAGCGCGGGCCCATGCCGAGTGTCGTCACGCAGCCAAGTTTCTGACCCCAGTCGGCCCGCAGCTCCTGCAGCTGCGCGACGATCGCGGGGGTGGGCGGCAAATAGGCGAGAACGGCGACGTAGTCCCCCGGCCGCGAGCGTTTTTTGAGCTGCCCCGGCATCAGCGTCGGGAGGGGCGCAGCCTTCTCCGATCCACCGCCGGTCAATTCGGCGCGGGCGAGCTTCTTCGCCTCTTCCACGTCGGGCTGATCGAATGGATTGACGCCGATCGCCTCACAGAGCGCGACGGTCGCATGCTCCCAGCGCAGGAATTCCGCGCCGAGGTCGAGTGGATCGGCGGAGAAGATCTCGGGACCCGCCGTCTGCGAATCGGGTAATGCGTGGTGCGTCGGATCCTTCACGATCGGAACGATGCCACGTCCATCTTTGCCGGAGCTTTCCGCGATGAGCTGCTCGATCCAGTCCGCTAGCGCAAGGGTCGCCGGTGGTGGGTTCAGGTGCAACTTGTCGTTGCCCTGTTTCGCCCGATCGGCGATCGCGGAGCCGAGCGCGCGCGCCGCTGCGACGTCAACTCGCCGCGCCCGTTCGAGCAGCGCGCGGCCATCGAGTCCGCTGAGCGCCGCGGGGACCATCCCGACCGCCGTGAGCGCGGAATAACGGCCGCCGACGTCGGGCGGATGGGGGATGACCGCGCGGAATTTCTGCGCGCGCGCGACGTCGTGCAGCGGAGTTCCCGTCTCGGTGATCGCGATGAATTGCTCGGGCTGCGCGCGCGCCGCGAAGTAGTGATAGTAAGCGAGCGTCTCGACGGTATTGCCGGATTTGCTGGATACGACGAACAGCGTGCGGGCCAGATCGGCGGGCGTGCCGGCCCCGCGCACCGCGTCCGGATTCGTGCTGTCGAGGATGTGGAGATCGCGCCCGCCGAACGTTCGGGCGAGCACGTCGGCGACGAGGCTGGACCCGCCCATGCCGCAGACGAGCGTGCGCGTCAGCCCGTCGGCGCGGACCGCCGCGGCGAGCGCAACCCAATCGTCCCATTGCCCGAGTGATTCATCGGGCGCGCGCATCCATCCGAGCATGTTCATTGGCGGCCAAACATAATGCGGATAATTTAGGCTCGGAGTATCGAGATGATGCCGCTGAGCCGGCCCGCTCGCGTGTTGGTCAGCATCGCCGCCGTATCGCTCGTGGCGATGGTACTCCTGTACGCGTTCCCCTCCGGCGACCGGCGCACGCTCACCATCATCAGCGACGCGTGCTGGACCTGGGCGGCCGGCTTCGCCGCGTTCGCGTGCTTCGCCGCCGCCCGCCGGGTCCCGACGTCCGAGCAGCGCCGCGCATGGCACTGGATCGGCGCGGGGTGCGCGTCGTTCTTCGCCGGTCAGCTCGCGTGGAATCTCTACGATGTCGTCCGCGGCGGCGCGCCTTATCCGTCCGTCGCCGACGTGGGCTTCCTCGGACTCTATGCCTGCCTGTTCGTAGGTCTCTCGATGCTTATGCGCGGCCAACCCACGCGCCGCTCCGATCCCGAGCTGATCCTCGACACCGTGCTCGTGACGTTCACCGTGGGCGCCCTCGCGTACGAATACCTCCTCGAGCCCCTGCTGGCTGGAGGCGTGCAGGTGCCTGCCGTGGCACTCGTCACCAGCATTGCGTGGTCGATCGCCGCGATCGCGGTCTCCTGGATGATCCTGATGCAGATGCTGCGCCGCCCCGTTTCCCCGGCCGTGACGGCCGCCCTCGTACTGCCGGCCGCGATTCTGTTCGTCATCGGCGACCAGGTCTACGCCGTCGTCGCGCTCCGCGGCACGTATCAGTCGGGCGGACCGCTGGATCTCACGTGGGACGTCGGGCTGCTGCTCATCGCCGCCGCGGCCGCGGTCGCGCCTGACTACGCCCAGCACCTGCAGCGTGCCCGGCCCACGAGCGCCGAGTCAAGCACGGGGGCGCGTTTCATCGCCCTGGTCGTCGGGCTCGCCGCGATGACGAGCATGGCGATCGCCGCCGTCCTCAAGCCCATGCCGGAGCCCGACGAAGCCATCATCATCGGCATCGGGATGGCGATCATCGCGGCCCGGGTGCTGTACTCCCTGGGTATGAGTGGCCGGTATGCGCACATCCTCGAGGATGAGGTCGCCAATCAGACCCGTTCGCTGATGAGCTCACTCGGCGCGACCGCGTCGGCCGAGCGCAACCTCCGGCTGCTCATGGAGGCGGTCCCCGACGCCATCACCGTGGTGGACCGCGACGGCCACGTGCTCGATGAAAACTCTTCTGGGCGCGCCCTCGTCAACGCGTCTGCGGGCGAGACCCGCGAGAGCGGCGGCAAGCGCTCCGCGCTGGGATGGCTCGACGGACCCGGAGCGCGCATCGCGCGAGAGAATCTCGCCGCGGCATTCGATGGGGAGCTGCGGCGGTTCGAGGTACCGTTCCAGCGGCCCGACGCGAGCGAAGGCACCGGTCAGGTCCTGCTCGCCCCGGTGCGCGAAGGCGGCCGTATTCCCAAAGTGCTGGTCCTCGTCCGCGACATCACGGAGCAGCGCCGCACGCAAACACAGCTCCAGCAGGCCGAGAAGCTCGCCGCCATGGGACAGCTGGTGAGTGGCGTCGCCCACGAGATCAACAACCCCGCCGCCATCATCTCCGGCTTCGCCCAAACGCTGCTGCTCGATCAGCTTGCGCCCGATCACCGCGAGACCATCCAGATGATGTACGACGAAGCGACGCGCATCGGCCGCATTACATCGAACCTGCTGGCGTTCGCGCGTGCCGGAAGCAAGGACCGGACCCTCGTAGAGCTGAACGAAATCGTCCGCCGCACCTTCGCGCTGCGCTCGTACCATTTGACCACTCTCAACATCACCGTGAATCTCGAGCTCGACGAGGCAAACCCCAAGGCGTGGGCGAACGGCGCGGAGGTGCAACAGCTGTTGCTCAATCTGCTGATCAACGCCGAGCAGGCACTGATGACGGTGAGCGGCCGCCGGGTCATCACGATCCGGACGATGGCCGCCGGCGATGACGGCGTCGAGCTCCAGGTCGCCGACACCGGCCCGGGCATCCCGGCCGAGATCCAGGAAAAGATCTTCGATCCGTTCTTCACGACCAAGCCGGAAGGCACCGGCACGGGGCTCGGTTTGTCCATTTGCTACGGGATCGCGCACGACCACGGCGGCCGGATCTCGGTGAGCTCCCTCCCGGGCCACGGTGCGACGTTCGCGATCGCGCTCCCGCGGGACGCCCGCACCCGGCAACGGTCGACGCCGCCACCAATGGAGATCCCCGAGGAGGCACGCGAATCGGACGGGCGCGGCGGTGAGATCGGGGGCGCGCTTTCCGTGCTGCTGATCGACGACGAAGAAGGCCTGCGCCGGGCGGTGGTGAATTTCCTCAAGCGGCGCGGCATGCACATCATCGCAGTTGAAGACGGCGGCGACGCGCTCCGCGTGCTGCGGCGCGAGCGCTTCGATGTCATTGTGTCGGATGTCCGGATGCCCGGGATGAGCGGCGGCGAGTTTCTGGAACGGCTGCGGCGCGAGCATCCGGCGATGGTGCAGCGCCTCATCTTTACGACGGGAGACACGTTCGCGGCGGATACGGCGTCGCTCCTGAAGGACTCGGGCGTCCCGTCGCTCGTGAAGCCCTATGATTTCGCGAAGCTCGAGGAAACGCTCCGGCAGGTGGCCGACGCGGCTAAAACCTCGACTTGAGGCGCACCACGAGATCCGATCGCCCGATGCCGTTTGGCGTGGGTGCAAGGCTGAACCGGACCGGCTCCGCGTCCACCGCGAGCGCATCGAGCACCTGCTCGGCTACCCGCATCTCGTAGTCTCCCGGCTTCACACCCATCAGATAGAAGGCGCCGTCGTTGAACGTGACGAGGGTGCGCGCCGTGCCCGAGCGCCGATCGGTGAGGATGAGCGTGACACCACCCACCCCAGCATCATTGCGCAGCACGCGGCCCTCGATGACGCCTGCTTGCACGACCGGAATGTCGAGACTGCGAAACCGGTTGGGCCCCGGCACGATGCTCGTTCGCGCGAACAGCGGCACGAGCAGCGGCGAATCCAGCGACGTCGAGTCGAGACTCACGATGACCGGCTCGAAGGGCACCAGATCCCACACGCGGTACGCACCGCTCGCGTCGGTGTGTGCGGAAAACGAGCCGACCAGCACGCGCGCGTCCGAGACCGCGGGTTCGCCGACGTCACGAATCCCGTTGGCATTCAGATCCATGAACACGTGACCCGACAAGCCGGACCGCTCGATTGAGGGCCCGGGGGCTACACCCAGGCGATCGGTTCGGCGATCCCAGAGCACCGACCCCTGGAGGAACTGCGTGGCGCTGGCGCGCTCACCGGGAGGCGCGATCATCGACGTGACAGCGCGCAGGGCCGAGAAGTACGAGGTCACGGTGAGGGTGTAGGTGAGTCCCGCATCGCCGCGCAGCCAATTCGCGCCGACTTCGACACGCACGCCACGCGCGAGCGGGTGCGCGGCAAAGGCCGACCAGGAAACGAGTCCAGCCCGTCGTTCGATCTCCGCGTTGGTCCGCACCAACGTCTGGCTCAGAAACCTGCCCCAGCGGGCCTGCGGCATCATGAATGTCGAAAGACCCGCGTATTCCCGATTGTTCACACCGCTGGGCCCGGTTGTGGTTTGGCCATGTTCGGTTCGGACGTAGGGCAGGAGCCGCAGCTCGTTGGTCTGCAGTGAGGCGCCCAGGCGTGTGCGGGTCAGCGCGCCGGCGTCGGTGTTGATGCGCTCGAATCGTCCCTCAAAGAAGAAGAATCCCTGCGTCGTCTTGGGGCGGAAAAAGCCCGTGAAGGTCCACTGCGCGCGGCGACCGGGCACGGCAAGCACCGATTCCGAATCCCGCGCGAAGTGCACGTACTCCCCTTCGAGGCGGAGATCGACGGACGGCTCGTAGCGCAGCGCGCCACGCACGAGGCCCGCACCCACCACTTCACTCTGGATCGCCCAGGCGTTGCTCGGATTCCCGACGAGTGCCGCGTAGGGGTGCGTCCGATCGGGAAGCGAGTCGCGCCAGAACTGATCGACTCCACCCTGCACCGTCCAGCGCGCGGTGGCGCCGAACCGCAAATCGAGATTCGTGGTGGCATTGCAGATGAACGACGGCTGCGGGCAGCGGCCGGCCGACAGCCCGTACTCGAACTGGCCGGCGGGCAGCAGCTCGTTCAGCACGCGGTAGGTGCGGTTGAACTCGCGGATCTCACCGAACGGCCCGTAGGCGACGAAGTCAACCGGGTTTTCGCCGTAGCGTACCGGAAGCGCGATGGAGAAGCCGCCCGATGCGTCGGCCGAATCGTAGGCGACGAGATCGCCGCCCCGATATGCCTCCACCGACCAACCCGGCTCGAGGCTCCCGCCGTAACGCAGCGCCCCGATGAGCGACGGCCGGACGAACGGCGCGTTGGTGATGGAGAAACCCTCGAGCCCGCGCGAGCGCGGGCCCGTGGATGCCACATCGCCGAATCGCAGCTGCTTCACCCAGCGGTTCTCGCGCCACACGCCGGTCCACGAGCCATCGATGTGCAGCCGCCCCTGCTCCGCCGGACCGACACTCTGTGCCAGCATCTCGAGCGATCCGCCGCCGACGTCGGCGCCGAGTCCGAATCCGTAGGTCGATCCCGCCAGCGGGTCGCTGGACGGTGAAAAGAGCGAATAATCGACGACCACGCCGTCCCACGTCGGACGCTGCAGTCCGAGCGTCTGATCGGCGCGCAGGCCATTCGGGTGGCGGAGGTAGGCCTCGCGGGCAGCTTCGCGTCGCAGGCGCCGCGCGATCGGCAGCGTGCTCGGATCGATGACGGTGGCGGTGAGATCGGACCAATCGACGCCGAACATGACGCCGAGGAGGTCGCCGAGACGCTCGCTGCCGACGTACAGCTCCGAAGACTCGTAGCGAATGAATTCGCGTTCGATGCGCACACGGCGCTCGCCGTATTGCATCGAATCACTCCGCGGATCGATCACGAGGCGGACGTTGCCGGGATCGACCGTCGCTTCCAGCCGTCCGTCCGGGGTTAGGCGATGGCGGATCTCGACGAGCTGAAAGAACTGTGACAGCGGTAGCAACACCTCGGAGCGCACGCGGTACGCCTGCACCGTCGTGCCGGCGATGCGGCCTACGCGCAGATCGATGACGACCGGCTCAGGGACAGTATCCTGAGGCACGACGGCACCGAGGCACAGGGCCGCCACGAGGGAGAGCATGGCCTACTGGTAGACGAGGGAGACGATCACCGTCCCCTGGTAGATCCCGGGCTTTGCCGTCAGTGCGGGGCTCACGGTGCCCCCCAACCAGAGGTACATGGTCGGATTTGGAGGAGGACCGAACCGGCCAACTGCCCCAGTCGCCGGATTGAAGATCGTGCCACCGACCGGACTGTTCGTCGCGCGCCGCCAGATCGCCGAGACGCCGCCGAAGCTGATCGGCATCGCCGAGCCCGGCAGCGCCTGAATGTTGGTCAGCTGCGTCGGCAGCGTGAAGCTGACTATGACGAACGCGTTCGAGCTCCCGGTGACCTGCCATGCGCCCGCGGTGGCAGCCGTGGGAAGCACGGTCGCGGGAACGCCCTTGATGACCGTGCCGAAGTTCAAGTCCCGCAGCGTCGCGATCGTCATGCCGGCCGTCACCACGACGGCGTCGGCGGAGATGGTCGCCCCGGACTGCGCCGTGAGACGTCCGGGCAGACCAAGACACGCGACGAGCAGCAGGATCTTTTTCACGGCACCACGAGCCGGACGGAATCGCGGACCGCCGGAGCCTTCAATACGACCTTGGGATCGAGATCCTCGCGCTCAGCAACAACCTCGTAGCGCAGCCAGTAGCGGCCGCGCGGCAGTCCCGGCACCGGGATCGCGCTCGCGAGCCGCGGCTCCATTGTGAAGTAGACGCCGATCGGCGACTGGTACGACGTGATGAGCGAATCTCCCATCCGCTGCGCACGCACCGCACCGGTCGAGTCGACGATCGTCTCGCGAATCATGCCGATGAACGCCGCGTTGCCGCGGCGCTCGAGCTTCGCGCGCGTGATGACCGAGTCGCCGACGACCTGGGCACGCAGATTCGACAGCGCCACGCCCGTCATGACGGCGCCTTTGCGGTAGTTCACGCCGATGATCGTCCGAACCTCGAGCTTGAGGCCCACCTGGATCGCCGTCGTGTCCGATACGCCGGTGATCGGCACCGTGCCTGCCTGCGCGGCAATCACCAGCCGGAGCCAGTATTCGCCGTCGCCGAGGCCGACGGGCGGCCGGGCGAGCAGGCGCACGGTCTGGCGCTCCTTCGGCGCCACGGTCAAACGCCGCGGGAAGGCCTGGACCCACGCGAGCGCCGACGGCACGGTCGAGTCGGGATTCTCGATGGTGTTGAGCCTGATGTTGCCGCTCGAGTCCGTGGTGGGATAGCCGAAGATCGTCGAGATCGAGACTTCGACCGGCTCGGTGCCGGGATTGTAGAGGAGCACCGATCCGCTACCGCGGCTGTGGTCGATGAACACCGCGTGCGGGGCGACCATGACGCCCTGCGCAGCCAATGAAGCACTGGCGAACAGAACCATGCCGGCAAGCCAGAGCGCGCGCATCACAGGTACGTCACGGTGAGGGTGATCGTCGCGGTATACGCGCCGGCGCGCTGGTTCGCCGTCGGATTCGCCGTGGCCCCGACGAACACCGAGACGTTGCCGTTATTGGGAAACGTGACTGTAGTTGGCTGTCTCGGGTCGAAGCCCACTTGATTCCCAATCGACGCGGTGGACGAGAAGCCCGCGTCACTCGCCCCAAACGTGATCGGCATGAGCGCGCCACTGGGACCGGTCATCCTCAACGGCAGCACGAATGACAGCAACACGGGACCACCCTTCGGACCCTTGATGTCGAACTGGCCGCTATTCGCAGGATCGGTGCGCAGGACGACGCGCGGCACACCGGGCAGCACGGCACCGAACGTCACGCCGCGCACACCGGTGATGGTGAGCGGCTTGCCCTGCGCCAGCAGCGGCACGCCCAGCAGCATTGCTCCGATGACGACCCACGCTTGCCGTTTCATAGGTTGTGTGCGTCTCCTTGTGACAGCGCCGGCAGAGGAATCTGCATCCCCTGCCGGCGCTCCATCAGCTCGACGCCAAACTCCAGTTGCTTAGTAGACCACCGTCATGACGATGGAACCAGTATACACGCCAGCCACCTGGTTCGTCGCCGGCTGCACCTGCGCACCAACCCACACGAACAGTGCGCCAATAGCGCTGAGCGTGGGCGTCGCGCCCGCTGCGGGCGAGAACGCCACACCACCAACCTGCGTGACGAGCGGCGCATGGACACCCGTATAGCTCACGATCGGCATGGTGTTACCGCCGGACGAGAGCGTCGCGGGAAGGGTGAACGACAGGGTAACCGGGGTGCTCGCCTGGCCGGAGACATCAAACCGGCCACCGTTCGTGAGGTCGGTCGCGTTGACCGTCTTGTTCACGCCCGGGAAGACGTTCCCGAAGTTCAACTGCTGGGCGCCAACCACGTTGATCGGCGTCTGGACGCTTGCCGTCGCCGTGATGCTGGCATTGTTCGTCTGGGCCTGGATGGTCGTGCCCGTCAGGACCAGGGCCGCAACCGCCAGGGAGAGCTTCGTGATCCGCATTGCTAAACTCCTGTGTTTGGTGTCGAGCTATTAGTCAGTTGGAGTGCCATTCGGCGCCTCCTGCTTCCGAAGCGACGGTGAAAGCAAGGCTTATGCCAACCGCTAGATTCCTATGCACTGTATAGTTGTTTGACGGCAGAAGCCTGAAAACCGTAAACACCAATGCTATTTGGAGTTAGCTCACGCACCAGAACGCCGGTGTCGTGATTCTTGACAGTTTTAGAGACGGTCGTGCAACGGACGTAATCACGCAAACGGTTGTGTAATATAATATTACGTCGTTACAATTGCTGGGCACGACGCCTGCCCTAGTGAGAAGCCGAAATCCAACGGCACTCACTCAGGGGAGCAGGCAATGCGGTTCGGACTCGTAGCGGTTCTGGTGGTCGCGGCGCTGACGCTGGTGGGGCGGAATGCAGAAGCCCAAGCCCGTGGCACACTGCAAGCCACCGCGACGGTCGTGGATACGCACGAAGGCTTCCAGGCTCTGAGCGCTGTCCGCCAGGCAGTTACGAACTCCGGTGTCCAGAGTGAGCACGCTGTCGCGACGGTGGCGCAGATCTCCACCGAGCGTCCGGCATCAAAGCCGAACGCCGTGGTTGTCACGGTCGACTTCTCACGCAACTAAGCTAGACGCGCTTTCCCTAGACGTTCCGCGAGGGTGTCCCGCATCGTGTAGCATGGACAACCTCGCCCACGCGCTGGTCGGAGCGGCGCTGATGCGATCCGTCGCCGATCGTCACGTGCCCCGCGCCGCGCTGCTTGGCATCGTGGCGGCGAACACGCCCGATTTGTCCGAGTTCCTCATTGGACTCCCGAGCACCCGCGCCGATTACCTCACGCTCCATCGCGGCATCACGCACTCGCTCCTCGGCGCCGCCGTGGAAATCGTCGGTTTGACGCTGCTGATCGGCGCCGGATGGCGCGTGGCACGCTGGTACCTGGGGCGGCACGGTCGCGCCGTTGCGGTGCCGGCGTGGGGATGGCTGGCCGCCGGGATCGGCGCAGCCGTCCTGAGCCACCTCTACATGGACTGGCAGGGCTCGTACGGCTGGCGCCCGTTTCTGCCCTGGAGCGGCACGTGGTACTACCTCGATTGGGTCGCCATCGTGGACCCATTCTTCTGGCTGGTGCCGCTCGTCGCGCTCGCCTGGGGCGCGGAACGCCACTGGATACCGCTCACCGCGGCGGTCGTGGTGGGCGGCGCCATCACGTTCTTACTGGTCCGCACTCACGAGCTCGTCGCTACCTGGGTCCTGGGTGTGTACGCAATCGTGTGCGTCGTCGCGGTGGTCGGCTGGATCGGCTACTGGTTTGGTCCTGTGGGCCGGCAGCGCGCCGCGCTAGTCGCCCTAGTGCTCCTCGTCGTCTACACCGGCGCGCAGGCAGCCGTCGCAGGGACCCGAAAGCGGGAAATTCGCGACGTGGCCCAGCGGCGCTTCGGCAGCGGGGCGTCCTGGGCGGCGCTCACCAATATCGGCCGGCCGTTTACGTGGGAGGCGGTGTACGCGAGCCCCGACACGGTCGCGGGCGATGACTGGCAGCAACCGCGTCACCTGCGCGCACCCGTCGTGCAGCGCGCGATCACGCAGACGCCCGAGGGGCGCGCGATGGCGCAATTCGCCCGGTTCCTAGCGGCCGAGGTCGATACGAGCGACAAAGCGATTTATTTGTGGGATGCGCGCTATGCGCGCGGCGGCCACGACGGCTGGGCCGTCGTGAAAATCAGGATGGAGTGAGATCGTCCATCGTGAGGCCGGAGCCGCG
>Ga0070695_100002117_pt1 | contig 11360 bp, 9 predicted proteins | sample KBSK1252metaG_FD_65471 | JGI IMG/M metagenome (GOLD analysis project Ga0070695, IMG submission 65471) | Corn, switchgrass and miscanthus rhizosphere microbial communities from Kellogg Biological Station, Michigan, USA - KBS K1-25-2 metaG | ecosystem: Host-associated > Plants > Roots >...
CTCTTCATAGTCGTCGACTACTACCTGACTGCGGCGATCAGCGCGTTCTCCGGCATCGCCTACCTCGCGGTCGTCGTGCCGCCGGCCGGTTGGGGAAGCGCCGTCCCCGGGACGCTGCTCGCCCTCGCGGCGCTCGCCGCGCTGAACATCTACGGCATTCGGGAGAGCGCTGTCGTGAGCCTGGTCGCGGCGGCGGCGGCTGCCGCCGCGCAGCTTGTGGTCGTGGCGGTCGTCGCCATGCACCTCGGTCCCGAGGGGATCCTGGCGACGATCCGATCCGTCGGCGACGGACCGCCGCCGCTCACTCCCCTCGTCATCCTGACCGGATTCGGAGCGGCGTTCCTGGCCTTTTCCGGACTCGAGAGCGTCGCTCAGATCGCGCCCGCGATGCGGTCCCCGCGGCGGACGACCGCGTACCGGACCATGGCGCTGGTCATCCTGACCATGACCGTCACCAGCCCGCTGCTCACGCTGTGGCAGACGACGCTTGTGCCGGACCCCAACAGCCCCGCCAACGTGAACCAGCTTCTCTCACTGCTCGCGAGCCTGTACTCAGGCCAGACGCTGGCCTATGTCGTCGCGGTCACAGGGTCGATCCTGCTGATCTTCGCGAGCAACACGGCGATCATCGGCGGCTATCACGTGTTCCTCGCGCTCACCCGGATGGGCTTCCTCCCCCGCGTCATCGAGCGGAGGAACGCGCGGCGAGGCACGCCGCACATCGCGATCCTGGCCGCCGTCGGGCCGCCCGTGCTGCTCGTCTACGTCGCCGGGCACAGCCCGGTGGCGGCGGTCTTTCTTGGCGACCTGTACGCCTTCGGCCTGCTCGGGGCGTTCATCCTGACCAACATCTCGCTCGACGTGATCCGGTGGCGCGAGCTCCGCGCCGATCGGGCTTTGCGCCGGCGATTGGTTTTCGCGGTGGGCGTGCTGACCACCGTGCTGACGGTGATCGGCTGGAGCGTGAACCTCGTCGCGAAGCCCTACGCGACACTGTTCGGCGGCGGCCTCACGCTGGTCGGGCTGGTGGTCGGCCTGTGGACGTACAACCGCGGCCGGCAGAGGCGACCGGCCGTCTTCCCGGTGCCTTACCGTCCGGCGCTGGCGGCCGAGTCGATCTCGTCCCAGTTCCAAAGCCGCCCCGCGAACGTGCTCGTCATCCTTCCTCGCGACCAGAACGCGGCTGAAGCCGTCATCGACGAGGGGATCCAGGCGGCGAAAGGAAGCTCGATCGTCTTTCTCTATCGTGGCCAGACGCCTCCCGGTCCGCCCCAGCTGTGGGAGGTCAGCGACCCCTACCTCAAGGACTACGTCGCCCAGGACGCGTTCACCCGCGCCGAGGTCCGAGCGCGCGACCACGTGCGGAACCGCCGCTATGTCTACGTGCCTGGAAGCCTGCCGCGCGATGCCATCGGCAGGGTGTGGGCGGACCTCAGGCCGCACGAGACCGTCGTGCTGCAGGGGGAGCAGGACGCGCTGCCGCCCGTGACGCTCGACCGGATTCGACATCGCGTGCACGGGGGCGTGCCGGTCCTCCACCTGGTGAGCAGCAGGATCACGCACCACGGCGCCGCCGCCGCGGCCGGTTAGACGATGAGGTCTTTCAGCTCGCGCGGGTAGTCGGTCATGACACGGCTGCCGTCCGTCGTGATCACCACCGTGTCCGAGTGACGGAAGCCGCCCAGCTCCTTGAGATAGACGCCCGGCTCGACGGTGAAGACCATTCCCGGCTCGAGCACCGCGTCGTCCCCGCGGTCGAGGAACGGCGCCTCATGTCCCTCGAGGCCGATCGAGTGCCCGGCGTGATGCCGCAGGTTGTCCGCGACGCCCAGCTCCTCTGCCAGGCGTACGGTCGCAAGCTCGACCTCCCCGGCGGGCACCCCCGGCGCCATGACCTCGATCGCGCGCGTCTGGAGCGCCAGCATCGCGTCGAACGCGCGCCGCTGCTCGGCCGTCGGCTCGCCGACGATCATCGTGCGCTCGAGCTCGCTGCGGTAGCCGTCGATGTTCGCGCCGGCCCCGCTGACCAGCACATCGCCGCGCTGGATGCCATGACCTTTGACGAAGCCGTGGGGCATCGCCGTCGAGCGGCCGGCGACGAACATCGCGATGAACCCCGTGTCGTCGGCGCCGCGAGGGCGCCAGCCGGGCATCTCGCGCACCATCTCGAAGAGCGTCTCGTTCGCCGGAGGCGTGTAGCACTCCATCTCGGTCTTGCCGATCTCGATGGCGCCCTGCATGCGGCGGTGCCCGCGAACGGCCCAGTCGCAGCTCAGCTGGATGCACGCAAGCTCGGCCTCCGACTTCACGCGGCGCAGCGACTCGATCAGCATCTCGGAGTCCAGCGGCTCCACGCCGGTCAGGTCGCTGAGACGCGGCCCGCGGTAGCCCCAGTACGGGACGTAGCCGTCGAAGTCGGCCCCGGTGCGCTGGGGTCTGGCGCTCATCTCGGTCAGCACCTCAGCGACCGTTTCCATCGGATGCTCAGCGCCGGGGTACTCGAAGTAAACGCGCACCTGGTCGACGGTGGTGGCGGACTCGGCGTGCTCCTTTTCGACGGCCGGCACCACGAGCGACGCCTGCGCGCTGGAGCCGATGATCAGGGCGATCGGCCGCTCGGTCGGGATGTGGTGGAAGCCCGTCAGGTACGCCACCCGCGCCGGGTAGAAGACGGAAAGGGCGTCAAGACCCGCCGCCTGCATGCCGGCCGCGACGCTCTCACGTCGCAGCTGATACTCGGCCTGGGAGATCTGCGGCACCGGCCCCATCCTCGGCCGGCGGCCCGTACTTACCCGCGAGCGGGCAAGAGTCTCCCTCCCCACTCGCTGGGGAGGGCGGCCTTGCCCCGAGGGCACGGCCGGGTGGGTGGGATCGCTACTCGAAGACCGTCTAGTAGGAGGCAAGTTTCCGCATCGCCTCCGCGATCTTCGCCGGGCTTGGCATGAAGAAGTCCTCCTGCGGTGTGTTGAACGGCATCGCCGGGATGTCCGGCCCCGCCACGCGGACCACCGGTCCGTCCAGGCTGTCGAACACGTGCTCCGAGATGATGGCCGCGACCTCGGCCCCGAACCCGCCTGTGAGGTTGTCCTCGTGCACGACCATCGCCTTGCCGGTCTTGCGCACCGATTCCAGGATGGCGTCTCGGTCGAGGGGCGCCAGCGTTCGCAGGTCGACCACCTCGACGCTGACCCCGTCGGTCTCGAGCTGCTGTGCCGCCTCGAGGCAGAAGTGGGTCATCAGTCCCCAGGCGAAGCAGCTCAGGTTCTGGCCCTCGCGCCGGACGACAGCGGGTCCGATCGGGAGCACGTGATCACCGTCGGGGATCTCCTCCGAGACCAGCCGGTAGACCTTCTTGTGCTCGAGAAAGAGCACAGGGTCGGGGTCGCGGATCGCAGCCTTGAGCAGGCCGTGGGCGTCGGCCGGCGTGCTGGGCACCACGACCTTGAGGCCCGGCACATGGGCGTAAAAGGCCTCGATCGACTGCGAGTGGTAGAGGCCGCCGTGCACGCCGCCGCCAAACGGCGCCCGGATCACGATCGGCACCCCCCAATCGCCGTTCGAGCGGTAGCGGGTCCTCGCCGCTTCGCTGACGATCTGGTCGAAGGCGGTGTGGATGAAGTCGGCGAACTGGATCTCGGCGATCGGGATCATGCCGTTGAGCGCCGCACCGATCGCGACTCCGACGATGGCCGACTCCGCGAGCGGCGTGTCGAGCACGCGCGACTCGCCGAAGCGTGCGTAGAGCCCGTCGGTGGCGCCAAACACGCCGCCCTTGAGCCCGACGTCCTCGCCCAGGATCAGCACGCGGTCATCGCGCTCCATCTCCTCTGCGATGGCCGCGCGCACCGCCTCGATCATCCGCATGCCGGCCATTCGTAGATTGTGGCCCGAACAAGAATCGGATGGACTGGAGGCCGACGGTCGCGCGTTAGACTCGGTGCAAGGGGCAGAGGGGGGAGGATCGATGACCTTCCTGGAGGTAGCGCCATTTCGTTCGCGGCCGAGGTAAAAAACGAGATGGCGGGCCTTCTCGGGGCGCGGCCATGCTGCCAGCTGAGCGAGCTGCTTGGCATCTATTACGGCTCACGGGGACGCTTGCTTGGTGGTCCTCGAGGACGTTCCGCTTACTTCTCGCTGCTCCGCAACGCGGTGGCGCGGAAGGTCGTAAGGCTCGGCCGTGCGGTGGCGCGCATGGACGCCAAGTACCAGGCCGTGAAGACCCGGAAGCGGATGTCGTTCTTCATCGAGCTCTCGCTGCCGGCGGAGCTTGTTCCCGCGTTTTCGCAAGCGCCGGTGCAGGCTCGACCTGACGCCGCGTGCGACCGCAAGGCGATGCTCCGCGGCCTGTTTCTGGGCTGCGGCTCGGTCAACGCGCCGAACACCCGCTACCACCTGGAGTTTGTGGCGCCGACCGCGTCGTGGGCCTCGGTGATCGCGCGCCTGGTCGAAGAATCCGGCGTCAAGGCCGGCGTGACGGCGCGAGGCGGCCAGTCGGTCGTCTACGTCAAAGACGGCGACGGCATCGTGCGATTGCTGTCGATGATGGGCGCCAGCCGCGCGGTCATGGAATTCGAGAACGTGCGCGTGGTGCGCGAGGTGAGCGGTGAGGTGAACAGGCGGCTCAACTTCGAGACCGCCAACATAGGGAAGACGATCGGGTCCGGGCTGCGCCAGGCTGCCGCGATCGGACAGCTGGAGGCTGCCGGCAGGCTCGACCGCCTGCCGCCCGCCCTCCGCGAGATGGCGCGATGGCGAGTCGAGAACCCGGAGCTGAACCTGGGTGAGCTGGCGGGTCGCATGAACCTGTCGAAGTCCGCCGTCAACCACAGGCTGCGGCGCCTGCAAGAGCTGGCGCGGCCCAACGGCAACGACCCGGCTCCGAAGCACGAACGCCGCTCCGCCTAACATTTAGCTCCGACCCCCGCTCTTCACCTTTTTCCACACCTAGGAGCGCGCCCTCATGGGACTCAAAGTCGGAATCAACGGCTTCGGACGCATCGGCCGCAACATCTACCGCGCGGCCTGGGATCTGAAGCCGGACTTCGAGATCGTCGCCGTCAACGACATCGGCGACGCCAAGACGTTCGGCCACCTCCTCAAGCACGACACTGCCCTCGGCACGTTCGGCCCGGCCGTCAAGGTGGAGGGCGATTCCATCCAGGTGGACGGCCACACCGTGAAATTCCTGACGCACAGAGACCCCGCCGAGCTTCCGTGGCGTGACCTGGGCGTGGACCTCGTCATCGAGTCCACGGGTCTCTTCACCGACGCCAACAAGGCCCGCATCCACATCGACAAGGGCGGCGCCAAGAAGGTCATCATCTCCGCCCCCGCGACCAACCAGGACTACACGGTCGTCATGGGCGTCAACCACAAGGGATACGACGGCGCAAAGCACAACGTCATCTCGAACGCCAGCTGCACGACGAACTGCTTCGTGCCGCTCGCCAAGGTCCTGCACGACTCGTTCGGCATCGAGCGCGGAATGATGACCACGATCCATGCCTACACGGCGGACCAGAAGCTTCAGGACCTTCCGCACAAAGACCTCCGGCGGGCGCGAGCCGCCGCCGACAACATCATCCCGACGTCGACCGGCGCCAACAGAGCGGTGGCGGAGGTGCTGCCGGAGCTGGCCGGCAAGTTCGCGGGGATCTCATTCCGCGTCCCCATCCTCGACGTATCGGTCGTCGACCTGACTGTGCAGCTCGGCAAGAGCACGACCGCCGAGGAGATCAACGCCGCGTTCGAGGAGGCGGCGAGCGGCGAGCTGCGCGGGATCCTCGCGGTCAGCCACGAAGAGCTCGTCTCTTCGGACTTCAAGAACGACCCGCACTCGTCGATCGTCGACGCGCCATCGACCGCGGTGCTGACCGGAGACTGGGCGAAGGTAGTGAGCTGGTACGACAACGAGTGGGGCTTCAGCTGCCGCATGGTCGATCTCATCTCGTACATGGCTCCGCGGCTCTGAAAGCTTCGATCAAGTCCGTCGACGTCGCCGGCAAGCGCGTCCTCGTCCGTGAGGATTTGAACGTGCCGATGTCGAATGGAACGGTCGCCGACGACGCGCGGGTGAGAGCCGCGGCGCCGACGCTTCAGCACCTGGCGAAACGCGGCGCGAGGGTGATCGTGATGTCGCACCTGGGCAGGCCGAAGGACCGAGAGCCGGAGCTGTCGCTGAGGCCGATCGCGGCCGACCTTGGCCGTCAGGTCGGGCGTGAGGTTCAGTTCGCGGACGACTGCGTGGGCCAACCGGCGACGACCGCGATGGAGCGGCTGCAGTCAGGCCAGGTGCTGCTCCTCGAAAACGTCCGCTATCACAAAGAGGACGAGGCCAACGACAGCAATTTCGCCAAGAGCCTGGCGTCCCTGGGCGATGTGTTCGTGAACGACGCCTTCGCCGCGTCGCACCGCGCGCATGCTTCCGTCGTGGGTGTCGCAATGTACCTGCCGGCCTATGCCGGGGAGCTGATGGAAGCCGAGCTGGAAGCTCTGCACCGCGCGCTTGACGAGCCGCGACGTCCGATGGTGGCCCTCGTCGGCGGCGCCAAGGTGTCGACCAAGGTTGGCGTGCTGCGGAGCTTGTTGAAGAAGGTCGATGCGCTGCTCGTCGGCGGCGCGATGGCCAACACCTTCTTCAAGGCTCGTGGCTGGCCCACCGGCAGCGGGCTTGTCGAAGACTCGGCGCTCGAGGAGGCGCGCGCGGTGGCCGGTGAAGCAGGCGAGAAGCTGGTGCTGCCGGTCGACCTTGTGTGCGCCCGCAAGATGCAGGCGGGGGAGCCGCTGCGCATCTTCGAAGCCGACAAGGTCGAGCCAGGGTGGATGGCCCTCGACATCGGGCCGCGGTCTGTCGCGGTCTTCGGCGAGAAGGTTCGCGGCGCGGGGACCGTGATCTGGAACGGGCCCGTCGGAGTGGCGGAGATCAAAGACTTCAGCGACGGGACCCGCGAGGTTGGCGAGGCGATCGCCGGCTCCGGGGCATTCACCCTGGTCGGCGGCGGCGACACTGTGGCCGCGATCGATTCCCTCGGCCTCGCAGGGCGCTACTCGCATGTCTCGACCGGAGGCGGGGCGACGCTCGAGTACCTGGAAGGCAAGGAGCTGCCAGGCATCGCGATCTTGCAAGAAGCCTGATGGCGGCCCGCCCACCTGGGATGCCGCTCGTGGCGGCCAACTGGAAGATGAACCCGACCAACATCGACGACGCTCTCGACCTCGTGCGCGGTGTGATGTCCGTCGCGCGCGGACAGGCGGACAAGGTGGAGGTCGCGATCTTTCCACCGTTCGTTTGGCTGACCGCCGTCTCCGAGGTCCTTTTCGAGTCAGGGGTCAAGCTCGGAGCGCAGGACACGTTCTGGGAGATGTCCGGGGCGTACACGGGCGAGATCTCGCCGGCGATGCTCAAGACGCTGTGCCAGTGGGTCATCATCGGTCACTCCGAGCGCCGACTTTTCGTCGGCGAGACGGATGAGATGGTCGCCAAGAAAACCGCGGCCGCGCTGTCTTCGGAGCTCAGCGTGATCATGTGCGTCGGCGAGCTTGCCGATCACTATGACGCGGGCACGTCGCACCAGGTCGTGTCGGCGCAGGTCAAGGCGGGCCTCGCCAACTGCTCCGCCGACGACTCGGCGCGCCTGGTCATCGCGTACGAGCCCGTGTGGGCGATCGGCAGCGGCAAGAACGCCGACCCGGAGCACGCTTACAAAACGATGCGCTTGATCCGCAAGATCGTCGGCGAGATGATCGGTGCCGGCGCCGCCCGCAAGGTGCGCATCCTGTACGGCGGCAGCGTGAAGGCGGACAACGTGCAGCAGTACGTCGAGCTTCCGCTCTGCGATGGGGTTCTGGTGGGCGGCGCAAGCCTGGTGGCGGATGAGTTCGCGCACATCGTCAAGGTGACGGCCGAGGTCTATGGGCACCGGTAAGCAACCGAGACCGGCTCAAACTTCGGATAGTCCGGACTATCCGGGGTTTTCGACGCAGGTGGATGCGGTTAGTCCGGACTATCCGGGGGTTCGGCGCGGGCGGATGCAGCTCGTCCGGACTATGTGGGGGTTTCGATGCGGGTAGGTGCGGTTCGTCCGGACTATCCGGGAAGGGAAGGCAGGCGCGTGGGCGCCCTGGTGCTTCTCCGCCACGGCGAGAGCACGTGGAACCTCGAGAACCTGTTCACGGGGTGGCACGACGTGCCGCTCAGCGAGCGCGGCGTGGAGGAGGCCAGGGAGGCAGGTCGGCTGATGATGGCAGCCGGGCTCCGGCCGGCGGTCGTGCATGAGTCCCTGCTGCTGCGCGCCATCCAGACAACTCAGCTCGCGCTCGCGGAAATGCAGATGTCGTGGGTCCCTGTCAAGCGCACGTGGCGCTTGAACGAGCGCCACTATGGCGCGCTGCAGGGCCTCAACAAGAAAGAGACCGCGGACAAGTACGGTGAGGACAGGGTCAAGGTCTGGCGCCGCAGCTACGACGTGAGGCCGCCGGAGCTCGAGCCGTCCGACGAGCGGCACCCTTCGCACGACCCGCGCTATGCCGCGCTGCCCCCCGAGCTCCTGCCCAGCGCGGAATGCCTGAAGGACGTCGTGGACCGCATGCTCCCCTACTGGTACGACGCGATCGTGCCGGACCTTTTGACGCAACCGTGCGTGGTGGTGTCGGCGCACGGCAACAGCCTGCGCGCGCTGGTCAAGCACCTTGACGGCCTCAGCGAGGAGGAGGTGGTCGAGCTCAACATCCCTACCGGGGTGCCACGCGTGTACGAGCTGTCATCGGACCTCAGGCCGCGCTCGTGGCGATACCTCGGCGATCAGGCGGAGATCGAGAGGCGGGCGGCCGCGGTCAAAGCCCAGGCGTCGGCTCAGCCCGGCTCGAAATCTTCAAGTCCTTAGACTGGTTTCTTAACTCAAAGCGAATTCAACTCATCAAGGGGGATCGCAGCAATGCCATTTGAAGTTCCCGCGCTTGCCTACGCGTTCGATGCCCTCGAGCCTCACATCGACGCGAAGACGATGGAGATTCATCACGACAAGCACCACGCGGCCTACGTCGCGAATGCGAACAAGGCGCTGGAGGCTCACCCGGAGCTCGCCAAGAAGACCATCGAAGAGCTGCTGTGGGGCATCAACACGGTTCCCGAGGACATCCGCACCGCGATCCGCAACAACGCGGGCGGCCACGCCAACCATTCGATCTTCTGGACGATCATGGGCCCGGGCGGCGGCGGCAACCCGACCGGACGCATCGCGGACTCCATCAAGAGCACGTTCGGCGGCTACGACGCCTTCAAGGAGCAGCTGCAGAAGACGGCCGTAGGGCAGTTCGGCAGCGGCTGGGCATGGTTGGTGGCCGACCGTCAGGGCAAGCTGGCGATCAAGGGTTTTCCCAACCAGGACAGCCCCTACATGGAGGAGCTGACCCCGATCCTGGGCGTCGACGTGTGGGAGCACGCGTACTACCTGAAGTACCAGAACCGGCGCGCGGACTACGTGACTGCCTGGTTCAACACGCTGAACTGGGACGCGATCAACGCTCGCTTCGGGTCGGTCTGGGCCTAGGCCTCAGGATCGCTAGGTAGAATCTCCGGGTCCATGGGCCAGATCCGAAACGCGCTGGTCGTAGCGGAGGCGGTGCTCGCCTTGCTGCTGATGCTGGGGGTCCTCACCCAGACGCCCAAGGCCTCGGGGCTTGGCGGCACCATCGGCGGCGGCGATTCAGGGCTCGGCGGCGGATACCGGACGCGGCGCGGCCTGGAGCGGCAGATCTACTGGACCACGTGGGTCCTGGTCGCCGGCTTCCTGGTTTGCTCGGTCGCCAACGTCTGGGTGGCGGCGCATCCGGGGACGTAGCCTGGCGGCCGCCGCATTCGCGGCGGCTCTGGCCCTGGTAGGGTGCCAGCCGGTCGCCACGGTGCCGAAGCCGGCGCGTGGCGGCACTGCCGTCGAGGCGCTGGTCGGGCAGGCGAGCGTGCTCAATCCCCTGTTCGAGTCGAACGAAAGCACGCGCGACGTCGACAGCCTGATCTATCAGGGCCTGACGGCGGTCGACGCGCAGCAAAACGTGGTCGGGGTCCTCGCCCGCGACTGGGCCGTCTCGCCGGATCACCTTTCCTACACGGTCAACGTTCGCGACGGTGTGAAGTGGGGGGACGGCGAGCCGTTCGGCGTGGACGACGTGCTGTTCACGTTTCACGTCCTGCAGGACCTCGAATACCAGGAGCCGGGCGCGGAGATCTGGCGGCAGGTCGGTGTCGCGCCGGGTGGCCCGGGCCAGGTGGTGTTCACGCTGCGCGCGCCGGACGCGTCGTTCCCGCTCTCCCTGCGAGTGGGGATGATCCCGGTGCACATCTTCAAGGGCATGGCCCCGGACCAGATCCAGACCAGCCCGTACAGCGCGGTGCGCGCGTTTGGCACAGGCCCCTTCAAGGTCGGATCGATCAGCCCGCTCGCCATCACGCTGGATCGCAACCCCTACGCCGCGCCGCAGCCCTACCTGGATCACCTGGTGCTCCGCACGTACCCCGCGACCGACCCGCAGAGCGCCATCCGCGCGGTGCTGACCGGCGCCGCCGACCTCGTGGGAGGCATCCAGCCGCAAGAGGTCGACACGCTGCTGGGCAGGACCGACCTGACGGTCCAGGAGATGCGGATGTTCACGAACTCGTTCGTGAGCTTCAACGCGGAGGGCGATGGCAAGCAGTTCTTCGCCGATCCCAAGGTCCGCCTCGCACTGGTGCAGGCGATCGATCGGCAGAAGATCGTCAACCAGGTCCTGTCGGGTCGCGCGGACGCCGACGCGAACCCCATCCCGACCGCGGACTGGGCTTACTCCGCCGCCGCGGCCAACCTGCACCCGTTCGACCCGGTCGCCGCCGCGCGGGCGCTCGACACCGCGGGCTGGGTGCCGGACCCGACGTCGAAGATGCGGTCCAGGCAGGGGACGCCGTTCAAGGTCACGCTGGTCGCGGCGAACTCCTTTCCGAATCAGCAGATCGCCGATGCGATCTCGCACCAGCTGGCCGACCTCGGCGTCGAGGTCGACGTGAAATCGCTGCCCGCGTCACAGCTCTTGCAGAGCTACGTCCTCACTCACAAGTACCAGATGGCTCTGATCTCAATCGATGTGGGGCCCGACCCCGACCAGTACTCGCTGTGGCACTCGGGCATCGATCCCGGGTCGCTGAACTTCGCTTACTCGCGCGGGTGGGGTCTGATCGACCAGGACCTCGAGGCGGGTCGCGCCGCGGTGGATCCGCCGTCCCGGCTCGCCGCGTACATCGATTTCCAGATGCTGATGGCCGACGCGGCGCCGGCGATCTTTCTGTATGCGAGCCGCTACGAGTACGCGGTCTCGCAACGCGTGCACGGGGT
>Ga0070695_100002122_pt1 | contig 11352 bp, 10 predicted proteins | sample KBSK1252metaG_FD_65471 | JGI IMG/M metagenome (GOLD analysis project Ga0070695, IMG submission 65471) | Corn, switchgrass and miscanthus rhizosphere microbial communities from Kellogg Biological Station, Michigan, USA - KBS K1-25-2 metaG | ecosystem: Host-associated > Plants > Roots >...
CCCGACGACTCGCTGATCCCGTCGGAGACCGGCCGCAACAAGGAGGCCGTGCTGTACCTGATGGAGCGCGCGGCGTGCCCGCTGGCCGTCCTGGGCACGGCCGCTCGGATCGCCCGCTGCGGCGCCTTCGACGACGACCTCGAGATCAACCGGTTCTGGAAGATCAACCTGGATGGGACGGACACGGCGACGGCCGGGACGTGGCAGCGTGGCAATCCCGCGCCGACCACCACGGCTTCCGGCCGGAAGCAGCCCGATGTCACGCCGTCCGGCCGCTACGCGTTCATCACGGGAACGGCGGCGGGATCGTCGGCGGCGGCGAACGACCTGGACGGCGGGCGAACCAGCGTCACCTCGCCACTGATCACCTTGCCGGCGACGACCGGCCAGAAGCTCCAGTTCCGCTGGTTCTTCACGCACGACCGGACGTCGAGCGCGGCCGACGAGCTGCGGGTCGAGGTGATCGACGTCGCGGCGGCGACGGCGACGACCGTCCTGACCTCTGTCGGCGCGCCGACCGAGCGGAACGCCCCCGCAACCTGGCCGCGGGCATCGATCGACCTGTCGGCCTGGGCCGGACGCCAGATCCGCGTCCGGTTCAGCGCCGTCGACGCGGGCACGAACGGAATCGTCGAGGCGGGCTTCGACGACGTCCGCGTGACACAGCCGCAGTAGATCGCGACCCCGAGCCCGTTATCCTCCGGGCATGGGACTGCTCGACGGCAGGTCGGCGCTGATCTTCGGCGTCGCCAACGACCACTCGATCGCCTGGGGGATCGCTCAGGCCCTGCATGCCGAGGGCGCGGAGATCGGCTTCTCGTCGATCGAGTCGCTCATCGACAAACGCGTGCGACCGCTCGCCGAGTCCCTCGGGTCGACGTTCGTGGAGCCGTGCGACGTCCAGAAGGACGAGGACATCGAGCGGGTGTTCGCCCGATGGGGCGAGACGCACGATGGCCTCGACGTCCTCATTCACGCGCTGGCCTTCGCCAAGCGCGAGGACCTGACCGGTCGCTTCGTCGACACCTCGCGCGACGGCTTTGCCCTGGCCCAGGACGTGTCGGCATACTCGCTGGTCGGGCTGACGCGGGCAGCCCTCCCCCACCTCCGCCGCGGGTCGTCGATCCTCACGCTCACCTACTACGGCGCCGAGAAGGTGGTCGCGAACTACAACGTGATGGGCGTCGCGAAGGCGTCCCTCGAAGCGTGCGTCCGGTACCTCGCATCGGATCTCGGGCCGGACGGCATCCGCGTCAACGCGATCAGCGCCGGGCCGGTCCGAACGCTGGCGGCGGCCGGGATCGGCGGCTTCAAGAAGATGTACGGAGAGTTTGCGGACGTCGCGCCGCTCCGGGCGAACATCACGATCGAGGACGTCGGGAAGACCGCGGTCTATCTCGCCTCGGACCTGTCGTCGGCCGTGACCGGCGAGGTGCTCTACGTCGACGCGGGGTTCAACATCCTCGGGGTGCCGACCGGGGATTAGCCGAGGGCAGTCGCCGCCCGGCCTAGGTCGCGCCGGTGAAGTCCTTCGCCATCGCGGCGTGGTAGACCTTCGGCCGCTCGTCGACCGCGTCGCCGTCGTCCCCGCCCGCGGCATCGTCGAGATCGATCCACGTCGCCTGGGAGCGGTTGATCAGGATCGTCTCGAACGCTTCGGTGACGTTCTCACCGGCCTTGTCGTAGCTGATCGAGGCTTCCGTGAGCGGGACGAGGATGTCTCGCCCGGCGAGCACGACCTGCGGCTCACGCGAGTTGAGGTTGGCCGGCGATCCGGGCGGCACGTGGAGCCACCCGCTGACGATGTAGCGGACGAGGCCCAGCTTGGCCTTGTGCAGCTCCGTCCGGCGGCGCCGCGTCTCGATGCCACGCCGCCCGCTGGCGAGGACCGCCACGATCGAGCCGACCGTGACGGTCACGTCGGCGAGCTGCTGGTTGCCGCTCGCGAGGTCCTGGAGCTCGGCGCCGCGGATCACGATCCGGGGCACGGAGTTGAGCATGTCGCTCAGCCGATCGTCCGCGAGCGGGATCGAGCCGCGTATCCGGCGGTCGGCGGTGAAGACGATGAGCTCGACGGGCATGTCCGCATGCTGCCCGTGCGCTCGCGCGCGCGACAACGACCCGTTCGTCCTGTTCGTGCGAGGGACCCATCTTGAACGTGCCGGGCGGAGCGCTGTTCGGAGGCGCCTCCTGGCCCTCTACTCGGCGGATCGAACCTCATGCAGCCCGAGCCGCCACGTGGCGATGGCCATGATGACGGCGAGGGCCACCCCTGCGGCGACGAACCCCTGGCTCCCGACGACCGAGTTCAGCGTTCCCGATGGCGCGAGGGTGCTGACGATCCCGCGGACGTACTCGCGGACGCTCAGGAGCTGCGTGCCCGGCAGCGCGCCGGCGAGCAGGCCCTCCCAGAGGAGCGAGTATCCCAGCCCGATGATCAGGCCGCGACTGGTCGCCGCGCTGAGGGCGAGGAAGATCGCGACGTACACGAACGAGCCGATCAGGACGGCGATCGCGAACGCGAGCGTGATCCCGATCTCGCGGCTCCCGGTGCCGCCCAGGAACAGGCCGCACAGCAGCGTCGAGGCGACAAGGAGCGCCGCCGTCAGCGCGCCGGCGACGACCAGCTTGGGGATCACGATCGCCCAGCGAGGAATCGGCTTCGTCAGGATGTGGATCGCGGTGCCGTCGTCGAGCTCCGACCCCAGCGCCGCGGTGCCGAACACGAGGGCGACGAGCGGCATCACGGTCGTGACGAGCAAGCCCTCCAGGGTGGGCTCGAGCGATCGCGGTCGCGGGCCGCCGCTGCCGAGCCGCACGAGCAGGCCGAGGAGCACCGGCGCCCCCGCCACGAGCAGCATCAGCAGGGTCCGGCGCCGGCCGAGGAGGGCCCGGGCCGTCACCGACCCGATCGCGGTCATGGCGTTGAGCTGGCTCATCGGCGGCTCATCGGCGGCTGATCCGCGACTCACCGGCGGCTGATCGGAGGATCACCGGCGGCTCACCAGGTACTCGAAGACGCTCTCCAGCGAGTCGTCCGTCGGCGCGACTTCATGGAGCCGCACGCCGGCATCGCGGGCGACCCGAGCGACAGCCCGGGTGAACCCCGAGAACTCGGAGACGCGGACCGTCAGCCGGTCGTCGCGGAGCTCGGCCCCAAAGACCGCCGGCTCGACCATGAACGCGGCGGCGAGCCGACGATCATCGGATGAGCGGACGCGAAACGTGTGTGGCCGGTCGGTCATCAGTCGCCGGATCTCGCGGTAATCGCCGGACGCAGCGAGCCGGCCCGCATGGATCACGAGGATTCCGTCGGCGAGTCGCTCGACCTCTTCGAGGATGTGCGAGCTGAAGAGGATCGTTCGGCCGGCCGAAGCCATCGACCGCAGCAGATCCATCATGTGCAGCCGCTGCCGCGGGTCCATCCCGTTGAACGGCTCGTCGAGGAGCAGGATCGGCGGCTCGTGGACGAGCGAGGCCGCGATCTTCGTTCGCTGGCGCATCCCTTTCGAGTAGCCGCCGACCGCGCGGTCCGCCGGGCCCGTCATGTCGACGGTCGCCAGCGCCCGCGCGGCCGCGGCCCGTGGATCCGGCAGGCCCTGGAGGCGCGCGGCGAGCTCCACGAACTGGCGGCCGGTGAGGAACGCGTGAACGGCCTCGCGCTCCGGCACGAGCCCGATGCTTCGATAGATCGACGGGTCATGCCAGGCCGGCCGGCCCTCGATCAGGACGCTGCCTGATGAGGGCCTGAGAAGACCTGCCAGCAGGTGCAGCAGGGTCGACTTGCCGGCGCCGTTCGGACCGAGGAGGCCGGTGATTCCCGCCCCGATCTCGAAGGTGATGTCGTTGACCGCGACGACGTTGCCGTACCAGCGCGAGACGCGGTCGAGGACGATCGGCGGCGGTGGGGGCGCCGATGCGCGCACGGCGACTGCCTCGGCTCCCGTCGCCGGGGCGACCGTCACGCGGCGATCCTCATGAATCGGCGAACGCAGAGGCCGGCGGCGACCGCCGTGACGCCGATCGCGCTGGCGAGGAACGTCCAGCGCGGCAGGTCGAAGAAGAACAGGTCCTCCCCGAGGTCCTTGCCGAAGAACAGGGCAGCGGTCCCTTCGAGGATCGTCCCCGGGCTGAGCAGCACGAGCCACGTCCCGATCGCGCCTGACCCCAGACCGATGACGATCTGGGCGACGAGGCTCGGCACGAGGAACAGCGCGATGATCCCGGCGGTCGCGTACGCGCGGCGCGGGGTGAACGCGGAGACCGCCATGGCCAGGCTCCCGAAGAGCCCGGCGATCACGAGTGCCTGGGCGATGACGGCCGGCAGCTTCGGCAGGTCCGCGCCGAAGGCCGCCGCGACGTCCGTCGAGAGGAGCACCCGCCCGAGGAGGAGAATCACCATCGGCAGCAGGAGCACCGCGAGGAGTGCGAGCCCGAACCCCGCGAGCCGGGCCAGCGCGTAGTCCGAGCGGCGGAGGGCCCGGGCGAAGTACAGCGCCAGCACCCCGTGCCGCTGATCCCGGGCGAACAGCTCCGGCGCCTGTGCGGCACAGAACAGGGCGATGATCGCGGAGATCGAGCGGTAGTAGGTGTCATACCCGATCGGGGCCGCATTCTCGATCTGCTCGCGGGCTCCCAGCCGGGCGACGAGCGTGAGGGCGCCGACGATGACGACCGCCGGCAGGATCGCCATCGCGCCGAAGACGATCGGCGCGATCTTCGCCCGACCGCCGCGGCCGATGCCGTACGACGTCCGGAAGCTCTCGACCAGCAGGGCACGGATCGCGTGCGCGCGCCCGAGCCGCGGTCCTTCGTAGCGGCGGTAGCCGAGGTCGTAGATGCTGCCCGCGCGCGTGATGGGAGTCGTCGTCTCCGTCATGGCGCGTCCGCGGGCGGGGGACCGGACACCGTCGTCGATTCCGGGCGCGCGGCCGTCGGCGCATCCCGAAACAGGTCCTCGAGGCGGTGTCGCCGCTGCTCGAGCCGGACGAGCGGCAGGCCCAGCTCGGCGACGACGTCGCGAACGAGATCGAACGGCCGCTCGTCGACCAGGTCGATCAGGACCGCGGTCCCGTCGATGGCGGTCGTGAGCCCCGCCGCCGCCAGTCGGGTGGCGAGGGCGTCGCGACCCTCCTCGACCTCGACGGCCAGCGTCCCGGTCCGCTGCGTGAACGAGCCGAGTGGCGCTGAGCGGAGCAGCTGTCCGCCCTCGATGGCGACGAGGTGGTCGCAGACGCGCTCGATCTCGCCGAGGAGGTGCGACGCCACGATCACGGCGATCCCGAACTCGGTGCCGGTGCGCCGGATCAGCTCCAGCATCTCGTCGCGCCCGGCTGGATCGAGGCCGTTCGTCGGCTCGTCCAGGAGGAGCAGCCGGGGATCGTGCACCAGCGCCTGGGCGAGCTTCACGCGCTGCTTCATCCCCGTCGAATAGCCGCCGATCGCCCGGTAGCGCTCCTCGTACAGGCCGACATGACGGAGGACCTCGGCCGTCCGCTCCCGCGCCGCGGTCCGCGGCAGCCCCGAGATCTGGGCGAGATGGGACACGACGTCGGTTGCTGACATGTCGGGTGGCAGGCAGTCGTGCTCCGGCATGTACCCGACGAGCTCGCGGATCGCGATGCCGTGGGTCGCGATGCTCAGGTCGAAGACCGTCGCCGTGCCGCTCGTCGGGTCGGTCAGCCCGAGGAGGATCTTGAGGAGCGTGCTCTTGCCGGCGCCGTTCGATCCGACGAGGCCGACGATGCCCGGCTCGATCTCGACGGTCAGCCCGTCCAGGGCGGTGATGCCGCCGTAGCGCTTCGTCAGGGCGGTCGTCGCAACGAGGCTCACCCGGGAAGGGTAGCGTGCCGGCCCGGCCGAGCCGTCGTCAGCCTGCGACCGCGGCGCTCAGCGGAACAGCCGGCCGAGCAGGCCTCCGCCGGAGCCGGGGGCCTGACGGAACGCCGGTCCGGCGCCGGCGAAGGCTGCCGCGGCGCCCTGCCGCGACTGCAGCGCCGAGGCGATGTCGTTGCGGAACGAGCGGCCGATCGGCGTCCGCTCCAGCCAGAGGAGGTAGTCCGGGTCCGAGCGGGAGAGCTCGAGGATCGACCAGCCTGCGTAGCGCCCGAAGTCGAGGATCCGACCGGTACGGGCCGCGCTCGGGGCGGGCGGCGTCGGGATGGACCAGGACGCCTGCGCCGCGGCGGGCGGCGGTCCCGGGTTCGTGGCCGGCGCAGCCGGTGCCATGACGGCCCGGCCCAGTCGAGTGTGGCCGTTCTCGCGGTCGTAGCGGCGGCGGAGGCTCGGGTCGCCGAGGATCGCCCACGCGTCGTTGATCCCCGCCATCCGGGTGGCATCCCCACCCGCGTCCGGATGATGACGGCGAGCCAGGGTGCGGTAGGCCGACTTGATCGACTCGGCATCCGCCGACGGATCGACACCGAGGATCGAGTAGAGGTCCATCGACCCGAATGTTGCGCCGGCACGCCCGCCCGAGCACCCATGGAAACGACGAGAGCCGAGAGGCTCGATGGTCCGCGGATCGACTACGTCACTCGCATGAGACCGCGTCGCGCGTCTCGCGCCCTACAGCCGGTCGGCCTCCAGCTCGCCGGCCCGCAGCCACCGCTCGGCGCGGCCGAGGACGCTGGCGGCCACGGTCCGTGCCCGGCGGGAGACCGTTCGACGGACGCGCCGGCGGCGACCGATGCGGGCAACGCTGGGAGCGGGCTCCGTGGCCGAAGCGGTTAGTCCGGCGACGTCCCCGTCCAGGTCCTGATCGGTGATCGTGGTCGCCGAGGACACGACGGGCGTCGGATCGGCGCGGTCGCCGACCATGGCGGCCACGGCGCCCTCGTCCGATCCGGCGGCTTCCGGAGCGGGCGTCGGCGCGGCTGCGGCCGCAGGGACCGGGAGCGGGCCCGGAGCGGGAGGGTTCCCGCTGTTGACGCGGCGTCCGGCGAGGTCGATGACGTCGCCCCAGGCCCGCGGTCGCGAGCCGGCGGCTCGCCACTCGTCGGCGGCGTTCGCGACCTCGCGACGGCCGTCGAACAGCTCGTCGAAGGTCGTGCCGTCGACCCGCTCATGCTCGACGAGGTAGGCCGCGAGGCGGCGCAAGGTGTCGAGGTGGGCGACGAGCGTCCGGCTCGCTTCGGCGTAGGCGTCGTCGAGGATCTGCCGGATCGCCCGCGTCGCGGCGGCCTGGATGTCGGAGGGAAGCGAGCGGCCACCCGTCGGGACGAAGAAGGACAGCGAGCCGCGACCGGAGATACCGCCATCGGCTGCTTCGGGGTCGCGGCCCATCCCCCACTTCGTGACCATCATCGTGGCGATGCGGTTCGCGGCGTCGAAGTCGTTCGCCGCGCCGCCGGTCACCTCGTGGAAGAGCAGCTCCTCGGCCGCGCGGCCGCCCATCAGGGCGACGAGCCGCGCGCGGAGATCGGTCTCGGACGGGAGGTCGTTGTCCTCCTGGCTGCTGACGGTGACGCCGAGCGCCTCGCCATGGGCGAAGAGGGAGATCTCCTCGACCTTCCGCTTGTCGCCGTGGACTTTGCCGCAGATCGCGTGGCCGACCTCGTGGGCGGCGATGATCGACCGCTCGCGCTCGTCCATCGACCGCCGCCGCGACGTCCCGACGGCCACCTTCAGCCAGCCGGCGTGGAGGTCGTCGGGCTCGATTGCGTCACCTCCGCGCCGCGCTGCCAGGATCGCGGCCTCGTTGAGCAAGTCGGCGAGCATCGCCCCGGAGAAGCCGTAGGTCTTGCGGGCGAGCTCCTCGAGGTCGGTCGTGCCGTCGAGCGGCTTGTTCCGGGCATGGACGTCGAGGATCGCCCGTCGACCGTTCACGTCCGGCATCCCGACGTGGATCTTGCGATTGAACCGGCCCGGCCGGAGGACGGCCGAGTCGAGGATGTCGAGGCGGTTCGTCGCCGCGATCACGATCACGTCGTCGGTCGTCGCGAAGCCGTCGAGCTCGACGAGGAGCTGGTTGAGCGTCTGCTCCCGCTCCTCGTGGCTGTTCGGCCCGCCGCGGGACTTGCCGATCGCGTCGAACTCGTCGAAGAAGATCACCCCGCGGCCCAGCTTGCGGGCCTGCGCGAACAGGTCGCGGACCCGCTTGGCTCCGACGCCGACGTACTTCTCGACGAACTCGGAACCCGAGGCGTAGTGGAACGGGACGCCGGCCTCGGCGGCGACCGCGCGGGCGAGCATCGTCTTCCCGGTGCCGGGCGGGCCATAGAGCATGATCCCGCGCGGGATCCGCGCCCCGAGCCGGCGGAACCGCTCGGGCGAGCGCAGGAACTCGATCGTCTCGGTCAGCTCCAGCTTCGCCTCGTCGCAGCCGGCGACGTCGTCGAGGGTGACGCGGGCGATCGCTTGGAGACCCCCATCGACCGCAGCGGATTGCGCGGCCGCCCCGACGGTCGGGTCGGGCGGAAGGATCGTCATGAACTTCGAGGCGCCGTCGCGCGCCGGGGACGAGCGGCGCGAGACCCGCCAGATGACGATCAGGGTCAGAGTCAAGAGCGCGATCGGGAACAGGGCCGTCAGGAGGCTCGGGCCGGCGGTCGCGGTCGTCGGTCGGACGAGCCCAACGGCCTCGGTCGTCAGGAGCGCGCCGTAGCCGAGCGACGTCAGCGCCGTGACCGCATCGGAGACACCCACGGACAGGTCGACCGTGACGACCTGGCCCTCGCGGGTTCGCGCCAGCAGCTCGCCACCCGGCGCGGTCGACGACGGCGGGAGGGCGGTGATCGCGTCGATGTCGCCGGCCTCGATGTGCCGTTCGAGCTCGGCGAGCGTCCAGCCGCTGCGAATCGTGAACACCGGACCGAGCGGTTCCGCCGCGGCCGGCGTCGTCGCCAGCCTGGCGAGGCTACCGGCGACGAGCAGCCCGACGAGGAGGACGAGCAGGGCGCCTGCGGCCACCTGGCGCGGACGACGCCGGGCAGCGCTGACCCCGCGGGCCGGGAGCTGGCGAAGCGAAGCGGCGAAGCGGCGCAGACGGTTCATTGACATCCGGGGCATCGGATCGGTCGGGGACCCACCAAACGGGGTTCGCCCGAATCCTCAATGAATTTGCAATGTGAACGCATCCCCCGTATGGGGGATACGAGATGTGACGGTTGGCGATTCCAGGCCCCTCAGCCCTCAGTGCGGAAGCCTACCGGAAGGGCGTCTCCCCATGTCACATCGGTTGATGCGCGATACGCCGGACCGTTGCGGCGGCTCATGACGACGGTCTCGATCCGGCCGTCGTCACAGATCCGGAGCTCGACGACGCCGGGCCGGCGACGGGGGCGACCGAGGACGACGCGCGGCCGCGGATCGGCGAGGACCTGAGGCCGCGCGGCTACGACGTACGAGAACGGCTCGTCCTCCCAGGATCGCTCTGCGGCCTTCGCCCGGCGGTGGAGCGGGCTGCGATCGAGGCGGGCGAGGAAGTGGCACCAAGCGGTCCGGGACCCCGCGACCGGGCAGGGCTTGTCGCCCGGGCACGGAGCGGCGACGTGGGCACCGGCGTCGATCAGCCGGGAGCGGGCGCCGATGATCCTCGCGAACCCGGCCCGACTACCCGGCTCGACGATCGCGAGCACCCCGCGCGTCGCTGCCCACATCCGGTCGACGGCCGCGTCGACCGCATCCGGCGGCAGCTCGCCGAGCAGGTAGCCGGCGGTGACGAGATCGGCCTCCGACAGGCCGGCGGCCAGGACATCGCCGGTGCGCCACGACCAGGCTCGATCAGCGGCGAGCCGCCGTCCGAGATCCCCGACAACCGGCTCGCGCTCGAGCAAGGAGACGGTCTCGAGGTCCGGCCAGATCGCCGTGGCGGCCCAGGCCGCCGCGCCGCTGCCGGCCCCGACGTCGAGGAGGCTGTGGGGCTCGAATCCAGGGAGACGGTTGGCGCCCGCGGCCAGCGCCCGAGCGACCGCGGCAAACGTCGCCGGCATCCTGACGGACGCGTATGCCTGGGCCCACCGGGCGTCGGCGAGGACCGGCACTTGGCTCCCGGACCGGTACGCGCGCGACAGCGCCGCGGCGTCGGCCTCGAGGGTGGGGGTCGACCGGACCGTCCGCGCGAGCGAGGCCCGGAGACGGAGACCCACCGCGGCAACGGCATCGAGGGTGGTGGAGCGGGAGACGGGGCTCGAACCCGCGACATGCAGCTTGGAAGGCTGCCGCTCTGCCAACTGAGCTACTCCCGCTCGGCTCTGACTGGACCAGAGCCCCCAGACTGTAGCGTGGATCGGCCGCCAGATCTCCCCCGGAGCCTCTCCGGAGCTCGGCGCCGCCTCGGTTTCGAACCGCACTGAACTCGACGGCACCGTACCGCTGTCGACACGCCCTGCAACGTTCGTACCATGGCAGACCGTTCCACTCGTTCCTAGCGTGGCCGAAGGCCCCGATGTCGGTCTGCGCGTGCGTCGCGCACCCGGCCCTCGGCCGGCCCGTCACCGAGTGGAGCCACGTGCAAGACATCTTCGACTGGCCGATCTGGTATCTGGGGACGCTGGCGCTCTTCGGCCTGCTGTTGGCGGCGGTCGCGGTCTACGACGCGCGTCACCGCCGGATCCCGAACGTCGTCACCTACCCGGCCATCGTCGCGGGGACAGGGCTCGCGCTCGTGCAGCCGCTCGGCCCGTGGTGGACCTTCATCATTGCCGGCGCCGCAGCCGGCGTCTCCATCGGTGCCCTTGCGCTCCTGACCGGTGGCATGGGACTCGGCGACGCGAAGCTCGCGGTCGTCGTGGGCCTGCTGCTCGGCTGGCCCAGTGTCCTCCTTGGCCTGTTCGTGGCCTTTGCGGCTGGAGCCGTCGTCGGGGTTGCGCTCACGGTCGCGGGGCGACTCGGCCGTGGCGAGTCGCTGCCGTTCGCGCCGGCTCTCGCAGTCGGCGCCCTGGTCGGCCTGCTCGGCGGGCCGGCCGTCGCCAACCTGCTCTGGCCGGGGCTGGCGTGAGCGCCATGGCTGCCGGTGCCGCCGCTGCCGGTGCCGCCGCTGTCGTCGGGCCCGCTGTCACGTCGGCCGCCCGGCCGTCGCGTCGCCTCGGCGACATGCTGCTCGAGGCGGGCCTTGCCTCGGCGGCCCAGATCGACGCCGCTCTCGCCGCCCAGTCCACCCGTCGCCAGCGGCTGGGCGAGATCCTGCGGGAGGACGGTGTCCTCGACGACACGACCCTTGCTGCGGTTCTCTCGGTCCAGCTCGACGTTCCCTTGGTCGACCTGCGGGAGCATCCGAGCGACGACGACGCTCTCCGCGTGATCCCCGAAGCCGACGCGCGACGTCTGCGGGTCCTGCCGCTCGCGCTCCGCGGGACGCGCCTGCTGGTCGCCACCGAAGACCCCGGCGACACGAGCTCCCTGGAGCAGGCG
>Ga0070695_100002126_pt1 | contig 11348 bp, 9 predicted proteins | sample KBSK1252metaG_FD_65471 | JGI IMG/M metagenome (GOLD analysis project Ga0070695, IMG submission 65471) | Corn, switchgrass and miscanthus rhizosphere microbial communities from Kellogg Biological Station, Michigan, USA - KBS K1-25-2 metaG | ecosystem: Host-associated > Plants > Roots >...
GACAGATACAGGTGCGTCGTCGCTTCGGAAAACTCGTTGGCGATGGCGGCAGCCATCGTGTACGCGGGCTGAAACACGGAGAACCCGATGTCGTGGCGGTTTCCGATCAGCATGGTCACCGCCATCGTTTCCCCGAGCGCGCGGCCGAGTCCGAGGATGACGCCGCCGATCAGGCCGGCGCGGCCGTAGGGCAGCACCGCCGATCGCACCGCCTCCCAGCGCGTCGCGCCCATCGCGAGCGCGGCTTCGCGCTGGCTACTCGGCACGGCGAGCAGGACCTCGCGCGAGACTGCCGCGATGTAGGGCACGATCATGATCGCGAGGATGATGCCGCCGGCGAGCAGCGAGTTTCCATAGAACACACCCTGGAAGAACGGCGTCCACCCCAGGACGGCCTTGAGCGGCGGCACCACGTTGTTTCGCAGGAACGGAATCAGGACGAAGATGCCCCAGGTGCCGTAGACGACGCTGGGAATCGCGGCGAGCAGCTCGATCACGAACGCCACCGGCTGGCGCAGCCAGCGCGGTGAGAACTCCGTGAGGAAGATCGCGACGCTCAGCGCCAGCGGCACCGCGATGACCAGGGCCAGGATCGACGACGCGATGGTGCCGAAAATCATCGGCGCCGCGCCGTAGATCTCGGCCACGGGATCCCACGTCGACGTCCACAGGAACGAAGGGCCGAACCGCTTCAACGCCGGCAGCGCGCCGACGAACAGGACACCCAGGATGATCAGGATGAGCGCGGGCAGCGCGAGCGCGAGACCGGTAAGGATGCCGCGGTAGATTCGGTCGCTGCGATCGGTTCCGCGGAGGGTCAACGAGGGACGGGTCATCGCGCGGGAAAACCTACCGGCCGCTCACGGAGTGTCCGTAACAACGGTGTAACGGAATTGTCACCGCGAACAAAACACCTCCCGGCGCCCCAACTACGCACCGGGAGGTGTCCCCCTGCGACTGCGCGCTACTCAGCTTTCCAGACCGATCGCCCACCCACGGTAATGCTCTTCAAACGGGCTTCGATCCAGGGATGCAGCTCCTTGGGCAGCGGAGCGTAACCGAGGGGGTGGGCCTTGGCCTGGCCTTCGCCCTCCGCCCACGCCACGAACTGTACGAGCGCCCGCGCCTTATCGGCGTCCGCGTAGGTCTTGTGCAGCAGCAGCCAGGTGAAGCTGGAAATGGGGTACGCCTGGGCTCCGGCCGAATTCGTGATCGACACGCGGAAGTCGGTATTCGCGCCCATGTCCTTCATGGCGCCCGCCGCCGCAGCCGTCACAGCCTCGAGGCTGGGCGTGATCCAGGCGCCGGAGCTGTTGCGCAGCGTCCCGAACGGGATGTTGTTCTTCTGCGCGTAGGCCAACTCGACATACCCGATTGCGCCAGGTGTCTGACTGACTGTCGCCGAAACGCCCTCGTTCCCGCGACCACCGAGGCCCACCGGCCAGTTCACCGACGTCCCCTTGCCCACCTTCTGCTGCCACTCCGGGCTGACCTTGGAGAGGTAGTCGGTGAATACGAACGACGTGCCGGAGCCGTCGGCGCGGTGCACCACGACGATGTCGGTCGCCGGCAGCGTGACGCCGGCATTGATGCTCGTCAGCCGCGCATCGTTCCACTTCGTGATCTTGCCGAGGAAAATGTCGGCCACGACGTCGGCCGTGAATTTCACCGGCTGCGACAGACCTTGAATGTTGTAGGCCACGACGACGGCGCCCATCACCGTCGGAATGTGCAGGACATTGCCTTGAATCGCGGCGATCGCCGAATCGGACATCGGGGCATCGGTGCCGCCGAAGTCCACGGTGCCGTCGGAGAACTGACGAATGCCGCCGCCGGACCCGATCGACTGATAGTTCAGCTTCACGTCCGCATGTGACTGATTGTACGTCAGCATCCAGTCCTGATAGATGATGTTCGGGAATGTCGCCCCGGCGCCGTTGAGCTGCACCTGCGCGGCGGCCGGCATGGCGGCGCCGAGCAGCGCGGCGAGGGCGAGGAATCGAGTGTGCTTCATGAGTGAGTGTCTCCGAGTGCGTTAGAACGTGAACTGCATCTGGAAAAGGGCGCGCTGGCGGGTCGCATCCTGCGCCGCCGTCGATCCGCCTTCGAATGAGAGCAGGTCGACGTCCGCGAGCAGCCGCAGATTGGCCTGGACCTGATAAGAGAGACCGCCGATGACGCGGGTCTGCTTGTTGTTCGCGACGTTGGTGTTCGGGTCCACGACGTCGACGCGTGCGATGACCGCCGCTTTCGAGTTCGTGAACTTGTAGACGCCGAAGGCGCTGATGATGCTTCCGTCTGTTTCCGCGAGCGGGGCGGGGGTAGGGCCCGTGACGGTGTCTTTCGTGGCGACGTATTCAGCGGCGAGCAAGACCTGCTGCGTCTTATATGAGAGCATACCGAGGAAACGATTGCGCTTCCCGCCGCTCGACGGCTTCCCAATGCCGGCGTAACCGGTGAGGCGCAGACCGCCGACCCGACTATTGTCGTTCGTGGGCGAAAGGCGGACCGAAACCCGGGCCTGAATGTCCTTCCGCTTGTCACCGGTGCCGCCTGAGTAGCCTTCGCCGTTGACGATCGCGAGCTGCCCGTTCACCTGCTCCCCATTCCAGTGCCCATCGACGCCGGCACCGAAGTCCGCCGAGCTCATGTAGCCGTTGCGATCAACCGCAATCGGTCCCTGCATCCGGTACTCCCAGAGCGTCTCTTCGAAGTCGACGTGGGGCGTTTGCATCAAGCCGAACTTGTACGTGAGGCTGCTGTTGGTGGGGGTCCAGGCGAAGAATGCGTACTTGAGGCGAATCGGCTGGTTGGCTGCTGCGCCGGTGGGCGCGACGTCGAGCGTCACGCGGGTCTGCACGCCTCCACTAAACCGGCCAAGCACGTTGATGTATGCGCGCTGGATCGAGAACTGATTCTGGTCGCCTGCGCCGAGGCTGTCTTTCAGTTGGTACAGGTACTGGCCATAGACCACCCCACCCACCGTCACTTGGGGTGCCTGAGCGGCCTGAGCCTGCGCGTATAAGCCGGTTGGCAGGAACGCTGCGAGAACCAATAGTGATCGTACGTGCACGGTATTCGCTCCTCGAAAGAGGGTGAATTCTTCTGGGCACCGAAACAGTCGCAGGAGTGCATCACCGAACAGCCAGATGAATGTCACGGCTGTGTAACAGCGCAGGTAGCGGAGCCAAACTGGCCTCCGCTACCTGGGCACCCGAACGGTCGGCCGTGCAATCCGCCGCCGGGCACGTTCGGGGTGGACTAGTGCAGGATGAGCAGTGCGGCGCCGACGGCGCCGGCGAGACCGAGCAGCGCTCCGCCGATCACGTCGCCCACGTGGTGGACACGCAGGGTCACCCGCGAAGCGGCGATCAGCGCCGCCAGCGGCAATAGCACCGGGGCGAGCACCGGATGCGCGATGGCAATCGTGCCGCCAATCGCGCTCGCCGCCGCTGCATGGCCGGAGGGGAATGAGAACGGATCGGGCAGATCGATCAGGGCGAGCGGCCGGCCATTCGCATCGCACGGACGCGGCCGCGCGACGGCCCGCTTGAGCACTTGCACCGCCAGATGCGATGTCGTGAGCGCGAAGAGCGCGGCCAGTCCGAGCAGCTGCTCGCCCGCGGCTACCAGCGCGAGTCCAAAGCCGATCGTAACACGCGCGCCGCCGAGGTGCGTGACCCAGCGTATCATACCATTGCCTCGACGGGCTGCGACGTGCGCGTGAACGCCTGCGTCAGCACACGACCCTCGTAACACACCGGCACGTCGAGTCCGAACCACCAGAGCAGCGTCGGCGGGATGTCGAGCAGCGAGACCTGCCGTGTCAACTGGTGACGCCGCGTGACATCGGGACCCGCCAGAATCAGCGGAATATGATCGTTGATCGGGTGCGGCTCCGCGTGGTCATGCGTGGTGACGCCGCCGCCGCCATGATCGGCCATCACGATCAGCAGCGAATGCTCGGTGAGATCGGCCAGCACGCCGACCGCCGCATCAATTTCCACAGCCGCGGCGCGGTACTGCGGCGACATCCAGCCATGCGCGTGACCCGCCTGATCGCAGTCGTTCAGGTAAACGAAGACCAGACCAGTGGACTGGGCAAGCGCGACAGCCTGGGCCGCACGGGCGACGTCGCGGGCGCGGAGACCTGCCGACCGATACTTCCCCAGGCCCGCCGCCTTGGTCAGCGCCCAGAGCACCGCGCGCTCCGCCGGTAGCAGCTCGCTCGCCACGACCTGGCTTGCCACGCCGCCCCGCGTCAGCTCGCGCGCGAGCGGCCGCAAGCCAGGGAGCCGGGCGAGGAAGCCAAGCCCCGGCTCGATCAAGCCATGGGTCTCGGGCGCGACCCCCGTAGCCAGCGACGCCAATGCCGCGACGGTGCGACTCGGCCGCACCGTACTGGCGCGGAGCGCGGTCGTGTAGGTTCGCGCGAGCGCGTCGAGCGATGGCATGTCTGTCGGGGTGATCGCGTCGGGTCGCAGGCCGTCGGCGAGGACAAGAATTACGCGGCGCATGAAGTCGCTCCCGGCGTCGCGTGCCCGGCGGCGGCGGAATACTGTTGCAACAGGGCAAGATTCTCGGGCGCGACGTCGCGCGCGAGCGCCGCGGCACGCGCCGCCATCGCGATCTCATTGCGTCGTTGCGGCGCGATCACCAGCGACAGGATCTCGGCGGCGAATCCGGTCGCGTCTTCGGGCGCCACGAGGATCCCGCTGCTTCCATGGACGATGCTCTCGCGGAACCCGCCCGCGTCGGCGGCCACCACCGCGAGGCCGGAGGACATCGCCTCGAGCGCGACGAGACCGCACGTCTCGGTCTTGGACGGCAGCACGCAGATGTCGGCGCTGGCGTAGACGTCGGCGAGGCGGCCGCGGTCCAGGAAGCCGAGCTGCCGGACCCACGGGAGCCGCGCAAGCAGCCGCCGCGCTTCCGGTCCTTCGCCGGCCAGCACGAACGTCGCCCGCTGTCCCGCGCGCTCGCGCGCCGCGGCCCAGGACTCGGCGAGCACGTCGATGTTCTTCTCAGGAGCGAGGCGCCCGACGTGCAGCACGACCGCTGTGTCATCGCCGCCCGCGAGCCAGCGGCGCCAGCCGGCGCTGCGCCGGCCGGGATTGAAGTGCATCGTGTCGACGCCGCGGCCCCAGACGACGGGATTGCCGATGCCACGCTGTTTGAGCTCGGCCGCGACCGCTTCTCCCGGGGTCTGCGTCAGCACCGCGGGGCGGTGGAACCAGCGCAGCCACTTCCAGACCAGTGGCTCGATGATGCCCGCACCATAGTGCCGCGCGTATTGCGGGAAGTTCGTGTGATACGACGTGACCAGCGGAATGCCACGCTGAACCGCGTAACGCCGGCCGGTCAGTCCGAGCGGTCCTTCGGTGGCGACGTGTACGACGTCGGGCCTAAAGGGATCGAGGAAGCTTGCGACTTTCCGAAACTGCGGCACCGACAACCGGATCGCCGGGTACGGCGGGAACGACGCCGACGGAATGCGCAGCTCACCCGAATCCACCGGGGAGTGGCCGGGATACCGCGGTGCGACGACGACGACCTGGTGCCCGAACTCGCGCAGCACATTCGCGATGCGGGCGACCACTGTCGTGACGCCGTTGACCTGCGGCGTGTAAGTGTCTGTGACAAGCGCAATTCGCACGCGCCAATGTTGCGCGCGAGCAGTCAACGGTCGGTGACGTACTCGTTACGGCTGTGTAACGATGGCTAAGTCGGGAAGTACAAACGGATTGTGGTGCCGCGGCCCAGCTCGCTGTCGGCCTCCACGCGCCCGCCATGGGCCTCGACGAGGTGCTTCACGATCGCGAGGCCGAGCCCGGTGCCGCCCTCTTGGCGCGACCGGCCGGGGTCCACGCGATAAAAGCGCTCGAAAATGCGCGGCAAGTGCTCCGCGGGAATTCCCGACCCTGTATCGGTCACACGAACGATGGTCACGCCACCGGTGCGCTCGGTGGCGAGGCGAATGCGACCTCCCGACGGCGTGTGCCGCAGGGCGTTGTCGAACAGGTTGGTAAAGATCTGCCGCAGCGCCTCCGGATCGCTATTCACGGATGCCGAATCCGCAGCGATATCGAGCTCCACTTTTTGACCGGCGGCTCGGTCCGCGAACGGGCGCCACGCCTCGCGGGCGGCGGCATCGACGCCGATCGAGCGCGGCTCGGGTTGCCAGCCTCCGGACTCGATGCGGGACAGGTCGAGCAAGTCGTCGACGAGGCGCTGCATCCGCCGGGCGTTCTCGACGATCGTCTGCGCGAAGCCCACCGCCTGCGAGTCCAACGCTTCGGCTGCCAGCGTCTCGGCGTAGCCGGCGATCGCGGTCAACGGCGTCTTCAACTCGTGCGAAACGTTGGCGACGAAGTCACGCCGGATCGTCTCGAGCCGGCGCAGGTCGGTGACGTCGCTGAACACGAGCAGCGTGCCGCCATCTTTGAGCGGCCGCGCCGCGATCAGGACGGTGCGGTCGCCGAGGTCGAGCTCGCGCCCTTCCACGACCGCGCCGGCCAGCACCTCGCGCATCAAGGCGCGATGCGCACGGTCGTGGAACAGCTCGTCGAGTGGCGGTAGCGTTTCCGAAGGGTCGTAGCCGAGCAGACGGCGCGCGGCCGCATTGGTCGAGATCACCGTGCCGCGACTGTCCGCCGCGAGCACGCCGTCCGACAGCGCTTCGAGCAGGGTGCGCGATTCCTCGCGCTCGCGCCGCAGATCCTCGAAGCGGCGCTCGAGCTCGTGATGCATGGCGCGCAACGCGTCGACGTGGTGCGCCAGCTCGGGCACGTGCACGTCCGGAAACTCCGCCACGCGACCCGCCGCGATGTCGCGGGCGGCATCGGCAATGCCGAGCAAGGGACGCGCGAGCGCGCGTGACAGCATCCAGGCAACGACCCACGCCGCGAGCAACAGCAGCAGGCCGGCGCCGGCCACGGCGCGCTGTACCACGTGCACCTGCGTGTCCACGACGGCCAGGGTCGTGGACACCCGCACGACCGCCAGTCCGGGCGGTCCGTCCTTGATCGCGACGTAGAGCTGTGGTTCGTTCGTGGAGGCGCTCAGCCGCTCGTTCATGCCGACGCGCTGCGCCGAGTCCAGCACGGCCCGGACTTCGGGCCGGGTGCGATGATTCTCGAGATGCGCCAGCGACGCACGATCGAACTCCGTGTCGCCCCGGACATGGCCCTCGGGGTCGATCAGCGTGACGCGGCGTCCGAGGCGCGCGCCCGCGAGCGCGGCGAACTCCGGCCAGCGCGCCGAGTCGGTGGGTGCGAACGCGGCAACCAGTCGGGCCTCGCGCTCCAGCTCGGTAGCGATTTCCTGTTCGAGATGCCGGCGGAGCAGCACGTCCGCGGCGATGATCGATCCGATAACCGCCGCGGCCACGAGCAACCCAACACTCGCAAACAGCCGCGTGACGAGCTTCATGCGCGGCGGCGGCGCGTGCCCGCTGAGGGACGCGGTGGCGGCGGCGCGGGCTCCCGGAAGCGGTATCCCACCGCACGTACTGTCTCGATCCAGTCGCCTGCGGCGCCGAGCTTGGTGCGGAGTCGTTGCACGTGCATGTCGACCGTGCGGGTTTGAATGTCGGGCTGCGCCTGCCAGACCGATTCGAGCAGCTGCGAGCGCGATTGCACACGGTCGCGGCGCTCGATCAGGCGCTCCAGGAGCTTGAACTCCGTCGCCGTGAGGTCGACCTCTTTGCCGTCGGCGGTGACGCGGTGAGCCGTGCGGTCGAGTACGATCGGTCCACCGACCAGGCGGCCGCCCGCGGCCACGGGCGGCGCGGCGAGGCGCCGCAGAATCGCGCCAACGCGCAGCACCAGCTCTTTCGGCGAAAACGGCTTGGCGAGGTAATCGTCGGCGCCCAGCGACAGCCCCTTGATCCTGTCGGGCTCGTCTTTGCGCGCCGTCAGGAGCAACACGCCGACGTCACGCGTCTCGTCGCGGCGGCGCAGCTCGGCGAGGACTTCGAATCCGGAATGCCCCGGCAGCATGAGATCCAACACCACCATGTCGGGCCGTTCTTCCCGAGCCGAGCGCAGCGCATCGGCGCCGGTCCCGGCCGTCGTGACGCGGTAGCCTTCTTTTGCGAGATGGTAAGCGACGAGCGCCGTGATATCAGGCTCGTCGTCGACGACGAGAATGCGGTGTGGCTCGGCGGACTCAGGACGCATTCATGACCGCGCCGCCCCCGATCTTGCGCACCCGCGTCTCGAACCGCGAGCGCGAACGATCGAGTGCCGCCGCACGGTCGGACTGCGACGCCGGGTCCGAACGCAGGGCGTCCAGCGCCGATCGCAGTAGCCGCTCCCGGCTGCCCGGCAGCGGGCTGAGCGTATACAGGAGATACGGGACGACGGGATACGACCGCGCGATCCCCAGGGTCTCGATCTGCTCGATGTGTTCGCTCACGATCGCGTCGGGGAGATCGAGAATTGCCGCGAGGTCAGCGACGAACAGCGGCGCCGCGGAGAGACAATTCAGGATACGCAAGCGCGTAGGCTCGGCGAGCGTCACGAGTACATCGCCGACGGGGCGCGAAGTCACGGCAATCTCCTTTGACATCCAAACACATTCCGACGCGGCAAGGGCGACGCGTTGGTCGCAGAAGCTATCGACACGAAGGCCCCCCGCAATCCGTCACAGGCCCCATTAAGCCACGCAGTTACATGAATGTAGCTGGTTCGTGACAAATGGGTCGCCGACGGGATTCCGAACCCGGCGGTAGCTTTGCCTGAGATCTATGCCCGCACCTACGCGTCTTGGCGCCATCGATATCGGGACGAACTCGATCCGGCTCGTCGTGGCCGAGGTCGAGCCGGATGGCGGGTACCGCGTCCTCGACGAGGAGCGGGAGATGACCCGGCTGGGCCACGGGCTGTTCGCGCGGGGGCGGCTCCTGAGCGAGCCGATGGAGCGATCGCTCGCCGCGCTCGCGCGGATGAGCACGATCGCCAAGGGATTCGAGGTGGCGGAGCTCCGCGCCGTCGCGACGAGCGCGGTCCGCGAGGCGACCAACGGCCGCGCATTCTGTCAGGAAATCCGTCGGCGCTGCGGCATCCGCGTCGACATCATCTCCGGCGAAGAAGAAGCGCAGCTCGCGTTGCGCAGCGCGCTCGCGCATTTCGATCTCGCCGGCCGGTCGGTCGCGATCGTAGACATCGGTGGCGGCAGCATGGAAGTGACGCTCACGGCCGGCGCGGTGGTCGATGAGGTGCACACGTTGCCGCTCGGGGCCGTGCGGCTCACCGAACGCTACCGCTCCGACGGCCCGCTTTCGCCCAAGCGGTGGCGGAAGCTGCGCCGGGGCATCGATCGCGTGCTCGACCAACAGCTGCGGAAGCCGCCATTCCACCCCGAGATCATGATCGGCTCGGGGGGCACGTTCACGAACCTCGCCGCCGTGGCCCAGCTCGAGCGCGAGGGTGCGGGGCGGAGCGTGCAGGGGTACGCGATGTCACGCGCCGAAATCGTGCACCTGCTGCATCGCCTGCGGGCCACACCGCTCGCGGAGCGGCGGGAGACGCCGGGGCTCAATCCGCGGCGGGCGGATATCATCGTCGCCGGCGCGGCCGCGATCTCGCGGCTCACCAAGCGGCTGGGCACACAGCAAGTCCTCATCAACACCGGCGGGCTGCGCGACGGGTTGCTGCTGGCGATGATCGCCGACCGGTATCCGAAGGACGCCGGGAAGGCGGCGCGGCCGGTCGGCCGTCTCGATTCGGTGCGCGCGTTCGCGCGGCAATGCCGGTCGAGCGAGCGGCATTGCGAGCACGTCGCGCGGCTCGCCATGGAGTTGTTCGACGGTCTGGCCGAGCGGTTCGAGCTGCCGGCCGACGCGCGCGAGCTGCTCGAGTGCGCCGCGTTACTGCACGACATCGGGTACGTCATCAACCACGCCAAACACCACAAGCACGCGTACCACTTGATTCTCAACGGCGATCTCCAGGGCTTCACCCAGCGGGAGCTGGAGATCGTTGCGTGCGTCGCGCGCTACCATCGCAAGGCATTTCCCTCCAAGCGCCACTCCGCGTTCGCGCGGCTCGAGCGGCCGGATCGCCGGTTGGTGCGGGCCCTCGCCGGTCTCCTGCGCGTGGCCGACGGGCTCGACCGGACGCACACACAGCGCATCACCGCGGTGACCTGCGCGCCGCATCGCGGCTTCGTGGAGCTGACGCTACAGTCGCGCACCGATCCCCGGGTCGAGATCTGGGACGCCGAGCGGAAGGCGGGCCTGTTCGAGCGCGCCTTCGATCTGGAGCCGCGGTTCGTCTGGATGCGGAGTGTCGAGCGGCGCAGTCCGAGACTGCGGCTGGCGGCCGCGAGCTGACGATGGCCACGCACTATCAGCCGGCGTTTCCGGCGGATCACTATTTCAACCGCGAGTTGAGCTGGCTCGAGTTCAACGGCCGCGTGCTCGAGGAGGCGGCGGACGCGACCAATCCGCTGCTCGAACGGCTGAAGTTCGCGGCGATTTTCAGCTCGAATCTCGACGAGTTCTTCGAGGTCCGCGTCGCGGGTCTGCAGCAACAGCTCTACGCCGGGATCGAGCCGCAGGACTACGGCGCGGATGGCCTCGATCCGACGGAGCAGCTTGCGCGGATCGAAGCGCGCGTGCACGCGCTGGTGGCCGAGCAGCATCGGCTGCTGGACAGCGAAATCCTGCCCGGTCTTGCCGCCGCGGGCATTCAGCGCGTCGCGCTCGACGCGCTCGAGCCCGCGGAACGCGAGTACGTGGATCGCCTCTTCGCCCGCGAGATCTATCCGGTGCTCACGCCGCTCGCGATCGACCCCGGCCATCCGTTCCCGCACGTTCACAACAAGAGCCTGAACATCGTGCTGCTGGTCGAGAACGCCGATTCGGGCCAGCAGCTCTATGGCGTGGTGCAGGTGCCGGCGCTGCTGGACCGGGTGGTCGCGCTACCTGGCGGCGGGGGTGAACGGCTGCGCTTCGTCTTGTTGGAAGAGATCATCGCCGCTCACCTGGACGACCTGTTTGGTGGATTCAAGGTCCTCGCCCATACGGTCTTTCGCGTGACGCGCAACACCGATCTCGCGATCAACGAGGACGAGGCCGAGGATCTGTTGCAGACGATCGAAGAGACGCTGCGCCAGCGGATTCTCGGCGAGGCCGTGCGGCTCGAGATCCGCGCCTCCGGTGATGCGCGCTTTGCGCAAATGCTCATGGGGGCGCTCGACCTGCGCGAGCGCGACGTCTACCGCGTGAATGGTCCGGTCGATCTCACCGCACTGATGGCGTTGCACCGGGGCGAAGGATTCCGCACGCTGCGCGATGAGCCGCTCGTGCCGCGGCCGTCCCCGGCATTCGCGAGCGGAGAGAA
>Ga0070695_100002133_pt1 | contig 11340 bp, 12 predicted proteins | sample KBSK1252metaG_FD_65471 | JGI IMG/M metagenome (GOLD analysis project Ga0070695, IMG submission 65471) | Corn, switchgrass and miscanthus rhizosphere microbial communities from Kellogg Biological Station, Michigan, USA - KBS K1-25-2 metaG | ecosystem: Host-associated > Plants > Roots >...
CCTTCTTCGGGCGCGAGGGTGTGCGCGCGCTGGCCTTCGTCCTCCTCACCGTGCTCGGGCTCATGGGCCTCCTCCTGTCCTTCTCGCGGGCGGGGATCGCGCTCGGGCTCTTCTCGGTGGGGATCACGTGGCTGCTCACCGGGCGGGGCCGGCTGGCCCCGCGCCTGATCGTCCCCGTGCTCCTCGTGGCGCTGGCGGTGGTTCCGCTCCTGCAGATCGGAAGCGAGCGCCTGGCCACGCGCTACGCCCGGGCCGCCGCCGACTTCACCTCCGAGGGAGGCCGGGCCATGGTCTGGCGGGACACCGCGCAGATGGTGCGCGCCTTCCCCTGGACGGGGGCGGGCTTCGGCTCCTTCGCCGCCGTCTACCCGCTCTTCCGCTCCCAGGGGGTGCGCCTCCTCTACGAGCACGCCCACAACGACGCCCTGCAGCTCGCCGCCGAGGGAGGCGTCCTGGCGGCGATCCTGTGCGGCCTGCTGCTCCTCTCCCTGGCCCCGCGCCTGGCGGCGGGCGTCACGCGCCGCGCCGGTCCCCTGGCGGTGGGGGCGGCGGCGGGCCTGGCGGCCCTCCTGCTGCACGCGCTCATCGATTTCAACTTCCACATCCCCGCCAACGCCACGGTGGCGGCGGTGCTCGCGGGGCTGCTCTTCGGCGCGGCGCCTGCGCCCGCCGAGCCGACCTAGGTGGAGGAGAGGCTCCGCCTCGCCCGCCGGCCCCGCATGCAGTCGAGGACGGCGGCGCTGCTGGGTGCGGCTCTCTCCCTGGCGTCGCTCCTGGCCTTGGCCCTCGAGCGCGCCGGGCCCGGCGCCGATGCCGTGCTGCAGGAGGCGTGGGAGGTCGTGCGCACCCAGCCCGCAGACGGTCCGGTGCTCCCGGCGACGCGGGAGCGGGCCGTGCGCCTGCGGCGCCTGGTGGGCGCCTGGCCCACGGAGGCCAAGCGGCGCGTGGCCTACGCGGCCCTGCTGTTCGCGGGGTCGCGCACGGACGCCGACCGTGCCGCCCCCGCCTTCCATGCCGCCGCCGCGGCGCGCCTGGCGCCGGCCACCGCCCCCGTGCAGTCCGGTGCCGCCGTCCTGCTCGCGGGCTGCGGGGACCTCCCGGGGAGCGTGCGCTGCGTGCGGCGCCTGTTCGTCCTCTCCCCCGCCGCCGGGGCGCGCACCCTCCTGCAGCTCGAGCCGCTCCTCGATCCCTCCGTCCTCGACCTCGCCCTCCCCGACCGACCCGACGCCTATCTCGCCTGGATCGCCCTCCTGCGCCAGGAGGGAGACGGGGACGAGGCCGGGCGCCGCCTGGAGATCGCCTGGGCGCGCTGGCCGGAGGAGCCTCGGGTTCTGCGCGCGGCCGTGCTCGAAGACCGCGCGCGGGGCGACTGGAAGGCGGCGGCGGCCAAGCTCGCGGCCCGCCCCCTCGACCTCGAGCTGCGGGCGCTGCGGGCGCGCGCGCTGGCGGAGACGGGACACACCGCGCAGGCGCGGGCCGAGCTCGCCTCCGTGCAGGCCGCGGCGGGGGCGCACGTGGACCTGCTCATGCTCTGCGGGGACGCGGCCCTCGCCCTCCCCGACCCGGACCGCGCCCGCGCGCTCTTCGAGGCGGCGCTGTATCGTCTCCCCGCCGACGCGCCCGCGGAGGCCCGGATCCGGCTTCTGCGGCGCCTGGCCTCCGCCGAGGAGCGGATGGGGCATGCGGGGGCCGCGCTGCGGCACTGGCGGGAGGTGCTGGCGCTGGACGGGGCGGACGCCGCGGCGGGGGCGCGCGTCGCGGCCCTGAGCGGGCTGCGCTAGAGGGGGGACCGTTGCCGCTGCTGTCGGTCGTGATCCCGGTCTACAACGAGGAGGCCACGGTGGCCGTGCTCCTGCGCGCCGTGCTGGACGCGCCGCTCCCTCCCGGGGTCGAGCGCGAGCTGGTGGTGGTGGACGACGGCTCGCAGGACGGCACGGCGGCGGCCCTGGGCGCCTTCGCCGGCGACAGCCGCGTGCGCGTGTTCCGGCAGGAGCGGAATGCGGGGAAGGGGGCCGCGCTGCGCCGCGGCTTCGCCGAGGCCCGCGGGGACCTGGTGGTGGTGCAGGACGCCGACCTCGAGTACGACCCCCGCGAGCTCGGAAAGCTGCTCACCCCCATCCTGGCGGGGAAGGCCGACGTCGTCTTCGGATCCCGCTTCCTGGGGGGAGACGCTCACCGGGTCCTGTTCTTCTGGCACATGGTGGGGAACCGCCTCTTGACGCTCCTGTCCAACGCCACGACCAACCTGAACCTCACCGACATGGAGACGTGCTACAAGATGTTCAAGACCGATGTCCTTCGCCGGATCCCCATCGAGGAGGACCGCTTCGGCTTCGAGCCGGAGATCACGGCCAAGGTGGCCCGACTGGGCGTGCGCATCTACGAGGTGGGGATCGGCTACGCGGGTCGCACCTACGAGGAAGGCAAGAAGATCGGATGGAAGGACGGCCTGAGGGCGCTCTGGTGCATCCTCAAGTACGGGGTCAGGCGCTGAGCGTCACGAACGCCGGCGCCGGGCTTCCCGGTAGGCGCCGGCCACCACGGCGCCGCCGGCCAGGCCCAGCAGCGCGCCCAGCGCGAGCCACAGCGCGATCTCGCCGTCCAGCTCCACTCGGGACGACCCTCGCGACAGCGCCGCGGCCAGCACGAGAATCCCCAGCCCGTACCCCCCGAGGGATGCCAGGCCGAAGTACAGGTAGTGCCGCCGCGTCGCATGGCTCCCGCGCACGGGCCGCGCGCGCACAAACTCCATTCCCCGGGCGTGGCTCATCGGCTTTTCCCCCAAGCCTTGGCATGCGAGCATAAGGCCCGTCCTCGTCCGGAAACAAGGGGTCGCCATGCATCTCTCTGACTTTCGTGTCCCCCTGGCCTGGGTTCTTGCGGTCCTCCTCACCGCAGCGCCGCCGCTGCATGCCCAGACGTCCCCCGAGCCTGCGCCCTCGCCCTCACCCTCGCCGGCACCCCCCTCTCCGATCCCGACGAGCGAGGGACGGGGGATGCTCCGCGGCCGGGTGCTCGGCCACGACGGCAAGACGCCGGTGGCGGGGGCGGTGGTCCGCGTCTCCCACCTGCGCACGGCGCAGGTGCTCGCCTCCTCCCCCACGGACGCGCGCGGCGACTTCAGCCTGACCGCGGTGCCCTATGGGTATCTCGACCTCGTCGTCGAGGCGCCGGAGGGGGGGTATATCGCCAGCAAGGTGCTGAACCTCGGCCCGGAGGGACACCTCTCCGTGACGCTGGTGCTCACGCGCAACGAGGACATGCCGCAGGGCTGGTGGACGGGCCGGCAGCCGCGCACCCTTCCCGGCACCGACACACCGGCGGCGGGGGTCGCGAACGTGAGCGAGACCGGCCGATCGTTTCTCCGCGGACCCAAGGGGATCGCGCTGCTGGCCGGGGCGGGAGTTCTGGCGCTGCTCGCGCTGTCCGGAAGCAGCAACGACAGCCCGGCCAGCCCCTCCACTCCTTGACACGTGTCGGGGTGCTGCGGACAATTCGGCTTCGCCTGGGCCTTGGAGGATCGACGATGGCGCTCCGCTCGCTCCGACGCATGGTCACCGTGCTCCTGCTGTTCGCCGTCGTGTCCTCCACGCTGGCCGCCCCGCTGGGGCCGGCGCAGCTGCGCGGCCGGGTCCTGGAAGCCGACGGACGGACGCCCCGCACGGGCGTCACCGTCGTCCTCGTGGACGCAGGAGGGCAGGCGCGCTACCGCTCCGCACCCACCTCGACGCGGGGCGTGTTCCGCATCCCCGCCGCCGACGCCGGGACCTATCGGCTCCTGGCGGAGACCCCGGAGGGCGCCTTCCTGGCACCGCAGGAGGTGGAGCTGACGGCCGGGAACACCCGGGCGCTGTCCCTGTCGCTCAACCCGTCCAGCCCCGGCCAGCCCGAGCCCACGCCGCCTCCCACGCCGGAGCCGACGCCGGCTCCCAGCGAGCCCACGAACCCGCCTCCGGCCGAGCCCACGCCCCCCCCTCCCCCTCCCCCGCCTCCCGCGACCCCGGCACCGGTCACGGCGGCCCAGGGCCCCCAGTGGCGGAAGTGGATCATCGTGGGAGGGATCGGGGTGGCAGCACTCCTGGTGATCAACGAGATGAGCAGCGAGGACGAGGCCAGCCCGTTCTAGATTGAATTGAGCCTGTTCGATCCGCCCCAACCCGACGATCCCGCCCCGCCCGACACGGCACCGCTCGCGGAGCGCATGCGCCCGCGCGACCTGGACGGCTTCGTGGGGCAGGAGAGCGCGGTGGGAGCGGGCACCCCGCTCCGCGACGCCATCGAGCGCGACGCGCTCGGCTCCCTGATCCTCTGGGGCCCCCCCGGCTCCGGCAAGACCACGCTGGCCCGGATCATCGCCCGCCGCACGCGCGCGGTGTTCGTCCCCTTCTCGGCGGTGATGGCGGGGATCAAGGAGGTGCGGGAGGTGATGGAGCGGGCGGCGTCGCGCCGCCGCGCCGGAGGCGGCCGCACCATCGTCTTCATCGACGAGATCCATCGCTTCAACAAGGCGCAGCAGGACGCCTTCCTCCCCCACGTGGAGTCCGGGGCCCTGGTGCTCATCGGGGCCACCACCGAGAACCCGTCCTTCGAGGTCAACGCCGCGCTGCTCTCCCGCTCGCGGGTGGTGCGCCTGACACGCCTGTCCGAAGAGGATCTGGTCCTGCTCCTGAAGCGCGCGCTCGCCGATCGCGACCGCGGCCTGGGACAGGTGCGGATCGAGGTGCGGGAGCGGCTCCTCCAGGCGATCGCCGCCCAGGCGCAGGGGGACGCGCGCTCCGCCCTGAACGCGCTCGAGCTGCTGGCCCAGGCCACGGCACCGGGAGAGGACGGCGTGCGGCGCCCCGACGCGGCGGGGCTGGCCGCCGTGCTGCAGCGTCCCGCCCTCTACTACGACCGCGCCGGCGAGGAGCACTTCAACCAGATCAGCGCGCTGCACAAGTCCATGCGCAACTCCGACGCCGACGCCACCCTGTACTGGCTGGCGCGGATGCTGACCGCGGGAGAGGACCCCCTCTACGTGGCGCGGCGGATCGTGCGCTTCGCCAGCGAGGACGTGGGCCTGTCCGATCCCCAGGCCCTCGTCCTGGCTCTGGCGGCGAAGGAGGCCGTGCACTTCGTGGGCAGGCCCGAGGCCGATCTGGCCCTGGCGGAGGCGGCCGTGTACTGCGCCCTCGCCCCCAAGTCGAACGCGCTCTACACAGCCTGGGCGGAGGTGGCGGCCGCGATCGCGGAGGGCGCGACCGACCCCGTGCCCATGGAGATCCGGAATGCGCCCACCGGCCTGATGAAGGCGGAGGGATACGGCGCCGGGTACCAGTACGCCCACGACGACCCCGACGCCGTGACCACGCTCGAGTGCCTTCCCGAGCGGCTGCGCGGGCGGCGCTTCTACCGGCCGACCGCGCGGGGGCTGGAGGCGGAGCTGTCCCGGCGCATCGAGGCGTGGCTCGCCCTCCGGAACCGCCGCAAGAGCTAGCTCACTTCCGGCGGGGTGGGGCCGGCTTCGTCCCCTTCCCCGCCCGCGCGCGCGCCGCCGCGCCGTCGCGGGCGCGCGCCTTGAGGGCCTTCCGCCGCCGCTGACGCCGCCGCCTCAGCTCCTTCACCCGCTGGACCGCCATCGTCGTCCCTCCCGGCGGCCGATTCTAACGTGTCGAGGGCCGCCGCCTCCTCCACCCTGGCCTCCCGCCACAGGCCCAGGCGGCGCTTGCGCTCGATGGCTTCGCGCGAGTAGCGGACGGAGGAGACCAGGCGGCCCTCCGGCGAGAAGAAGTGGGTGCGGCCGCGCGCCCCCAGGACCACGAGGGCGCCGTTGCGCTCGTCCACGAGGACCGTCTCGCGCCGCGCCTCGCGCACGTCGAGCACGGCCTGCCGCGTGGGGCGGTCCCCCCCGGCGTGCCGCTCCTCCGCGTGCGCGGTGCGGCGCACGCGGGCGCGGCGGTCGCGGGCGAGGCGGCGGGCCAGTCCCTCCAGGATCCCTCGCACTCGGTCCTCGAGGAGGCCGGACCCGCTCCCCTCCTCGACGCTGGCGAGGGCCGCCTGGGCCCAGCGCACGGCCGCGCGCCAGGGGAGGTCGGGCTGGCGCTCGAAGAGCAGGCTCAGGTCCTCTCCTCCCGGCGTCCGACCGAGCACGTTCAGGCCCAGGCGGCGGCCGCCGTCCCGACGCCGGGTGGCCATCGCCTGGAAGGTGAGGGCGAGCACGCCCCGTCCCTCGCGGTCGTGCACGCGCACGGGGTAGAAGCCCGCGACCACCTGGCCCAGCAGCTCGCAGCGGGGGGCGGCGAAGGCCAGCACGAGGTCGCGGTTCAGGGTCCCTCCGCTCTCCACGAAGGTGAGAAAGGCAGGCGGATCCGCGTAGAGGCGGTCCACGTCCGGGTGATGGAGGTCGAGGCAGCGCTGGGCGAAGTCCTCGAAGCGCGGGAGACCGGTGGGTCCGTACCCCACGAAGACGTGCCGCGCCGAGGGCGGCGCCGCGTGGGGGCAGGCCGCCTTCCCGCAGCGGTGGCAGAAGGCATCGCCGGGACGGAAGGCTGCCACCTGCTCCACGGCGTCGTCCACCACCGCTTCCAGGGCCTGGCGGAGCGCGGCGGCAAAAACCTCGGCGTCCGCCTGAGGTCCCCGCAGGGCCAGGCGCAGGTGGAGATCCACGGAGGTGAGCCCCGGCTCCACGAGGTGCCCGCCGGGACGGCGGGCCAGGACCTCGCGCAGCATGCGGCGCAGGACGTCGTGCGCCACGCCCGCCAGGTCAGCCAGGGGATCCCCGGTCACGACGCGGCCTTCCGTGCCAGGAGCCACGCCGCCAGCTCCCGACGGTCGCCTTCCTTCTCCGGGTAGGCCGGCATGGGCGCGGGGAACCGGGTGGCCAGCGCGCGCACGCGGGGATCGGCTGCGCGGGCGCGCTCGGGGTCGGCCAGATGGGCGGTCAGGGTGGGGAGGTCCCAGACGCGCGCGAGCTCCGTCAGCGGCGGGCCGAACTCCGTCCCCTGCCGCGCCTCCCCGTGGCAAGCACCACAGTTCCAGGAGGCGTACAGCTCCTCACCACGCCCCCGCGCGAGGGGACGCTGCGGCGGCGCGGCGCCGCAAGCGGCGCACAGGAAGCCGAGGAGACCGCACAGGAGGGGCAGCGGGCGCACCCGCCCATGCTAGCGCCTCAACGCGGATCGCAGACGTCTCCGCGCCCGTCACGGTCCCGGTCGGACTGATCGGGATTGAAGAGGCGCGGGCAGTTGTCGCAGGCGTCTCCCCGACCGTCCCGGTCGCTGTCGAGCTGGCCGGGATTGGCGATCGTGGGGCAGTCGTCCAGGGGCGTGGTCAAGCCGTCGTGATCGGGGTCGGAGAACTCGTACGCTCCGATGTCGTGCACCGCGGTTCCGTCCCCGTCGCCGTCCACCGGGCGCGGCAAGGCGTCGCGATCGAAGGCCGCGCTCCCGTCGCCGGGGAGGCCGGCGTCGATCAGCGCCGAGGCGGCGGTGAGCCGGAAGTTCACCGGCCCGGCGAACCCCGCGGGCGCGTCGAGGTCCTCCACGCCCACCCCCGAGCCATCGAGCTGGGCGGCGTGCGCGTAGCAACTCGAAGGCCCGCAGGCGGCGGTGTCCACGCCGTCGAAGGCGTTGCGGCTGGCAGCCAGGGTCAGGGCGCCGTCCCAGCGCACCGCGATTTCTCCCACGTCGTGGAAGACGTTGCCGTCGACGCGCGCGGTCCCCGGCAGCGCGGCGGTGAGCACCACCGCATCCTCGTCCGCGCGCACCAGGGTGTTCCGCCGCACGGTGGTGGGGGCGCACTGGAAGCCGAAGACGGGCGCGCACTCGCGGACCACGTGGCTGCGGTAGCCATCGAACACGGAGTCCTCGACGCGGAGCGATCCGAACGGATAGATGTCCTGCACGACGTCCAGCGCGACGCCGCTGGCGGCCTGGAACGTGCTGCGGCGCACGGTGGCCACCACCTTGTCGGCCAGGGCCAGGTGGGCGAGGGTGGAGTCCTCGATGAGGGCAAAGGCGTCCTCGAATCCGGCCACGGCCAGGGTGCCCCGCACCCGGGAGCCGTGGACGCGCGCGTCGCCCCCCAGGCCGACGCTGGCGTCGGTGACGTCGGCTTGCTCCAGGACCAGGTGGGCATAGGTCTGCGTGAGCGAGGAGACGGGACCGGTCGCGCGCGTGCGGGTGAGGCGGACCTCCCCGTCCTCGCAGCCGGAGGGCGCCACGCGCACGCGGGCCACCGTGAGGTCGGAGAGCGCGCCCTCGAAGACATCGTCGAGGAGCGTGCAACCCTCGCGCGCCGCCACCACGACCTCGTCGTCGAGGAAGGTCTTGCTCTGCCCGGCGCCCTGCAACACCGTGTGCAGCCAGAGGCGGATCCCCCCCTCCGCGGGGCAGTGCCCCTTGGCCACCACGAGAAGGCCGTCGGTGCCGGGAGCGAGCGTGTCGAGGGCCGCGTTCAGCGTCTTCTTCGCCGTTTTCCGCGTCAGCCCATCCTGCCCGTCCCGGCCCTTTTCGCAGTCGACGTAGCGCACATCGGCGGCTTGCACGGCGCCCAAGGCGCACCCGACGACGAGCCAGGCCGCGAGCACATGGTGCGATCGCATGACGCTCCTCCCGTATTTATCATCGGCAACGGCGCGCCGAAAGCAATGGGAGTTTGGTGTTACGCTGCGGCCGTGTCGGCGGCATCGCTCCTCCTCTTGGCGGCGGCGGCGGCCACACCGGCGCCCGCGCCGGCGGTGCACACGCGCGACGTCCTCGCCGCGCGCGGCCTGGTCTGGGCCGCGCGCACCGACGGCCTGGCCGTCCTCGACCTCGGGGATCCGCCGCGCCCCAAGTCGGTCGCCCGCCTGTCGGTGAAGTCCCCGGTGCTCGCCCTCGCCGCCGACGGCGATCGCCTGGCACTCGCGGCGGGACACTTCGGCTGTCTGCTCGTGGACGCCGCGGACCCGCAGAAGCCCCGCATCCTCGGCACCTGGAACGAGACGGAGGACGTGGTGGACGTCGCGCTCGCGGGGGAGGTCGTCTTCCTGGCGGAGGGCGGCGCCGGCTGGCGCGCCGTGGACTTCAGCGACCCCACGCGGCCGCGCTCGCTGGCCTCCGTGTCCACCCGCGGGCAGGTGCGCCGCCTCGCACTCCAGGGAAACCGCCTCGCCACGGCGGAGAAGGACGGCGGCGTCCGGATCTTCGACGTGTCCTCGCCGCAAAGCCCGCGCGAGGTGCGCGCTCTCGCAGTGGAGGACGTGCAGGCGGTGGCCTGGGCCGGGGACCGGCTCCTGGTGGCGCTGGGAGGCGGCGGCCTGGGCGTCCTCGACCCCGCGCCGGACGGAGGGAGCCGCCTCGCCCTGCGCCTGGCCGGGCCCGCCTTCGAGCTTGCCGTCGCGGGCACGCTCGCGGCGGCGAGCGACGGGGGGAGCGGGGTGCGCCTGTACGATGTGACCGATCCCGCGCACCCGCGCGCGCTGGGGGCGGTCACCCTGCCCCGCGAGCTCCCGGCGGGGGCGATGAGCCTCGCCGGCAAGCGTCTCTACGTGGCCGCCGACACGGCGTCGGTCGCGGTGCTCGACGTGGCGGACGGGGACGCACCTGCGGTGCTGGCACCGGCCGAGCGCAAGCTCCAGGTCAGCTTCCCGAAGTAGCCTTGGCCGCTCGGGTCAGCCGGAGGACGATCTCCGTCTCCGTCCCCGCGCGCAACTCGACCTCCTGTCCCACCGCGTCCCGGTAGCCGGGAGCGCTCCCCCGGGGGACGACGGCCCCGGGAGAGAGGGTGGCCACCTTCAATCCGGCACCGTTCACCGGGAATGGGCCCCGCTTGCGGCCCGAGGGGGAGGCGAGCGTCAGCTCTCCCTTGGGGATCGCCTCCCCGGTGTCCGCGTCCACGAGGCGGGCCCGGAGGGCGGCCGCGCGCTCGAGGACGATGACCCCCTCCTGGTCCACCGCCGCCACGTTCTTGGGAAGGTAGCCGGCGGCGGTGATCCGGACCTTGGGGAGGCTCGTCTCGGGGAGCCGGTACCAGCCCTCGGCGTCCGTGTCCGCGCAGATCCCCTCACCCCCTTGCACCTGGATGCAGGCCCGGGCGCCGGGGAGCGGCTTTCCGTCGGGGTCGGCCACGCGCCCGCTGGTGGCCCCCGCCGGGCTCGCCGTGGAGGCCAGGATGGCAAGGAGGAGGAGGATGGCACGGCCTGGCATGCCCTCTAGCTTACCGCAAGAGGCTGAAAAACTTCGATTTGTCAGAGAAATCGGCGCCCCAAGGGCCGGTCCCGGGGTGCCACGGGTTGTGCGCCGGTGTAGCATGCGCGCGTTCTGTAGCCTCGCCTTCAGCCCGAAGGGGGGCCAGGAGGAGACGATGCGCAAGCTTCTGATTCTGTCCCTCGCACTCGGCCTCGCTGCGACGGTCGGCTGCTCGAAGCCGCCCCAGCAGGACATCGATGCCGCCAACGCCTCTCTCGAGGCGGCGCGCACCGCGGGAGCGCAGGACTACGCCCCCGAGTCGCTGCAGGCCGCCGAGCAGGCCAAGACGGATCTCGACAACGAGCTCCAGGCGCAGCAGGACAAGTTCTTCAAGTCGTACACGAAGGCCAAGGAGCTGGCTGCCGCCGAAAAGACCGCGGCGGACAAGGCCGCCGCCGACGCGAACGCCGGCAAGGACAAGATGAAGGAGGAGGTGGGCACCGCCATCCAGACGGCGCGCACCGATCTGGCGGGCGTGCGCGACCAGCTGGCCAAGGCGCCGAAGGGCAAGGGCACGGCGGCCGACCTGGCGACGCTCTCCGCCGACCTGGACGGGGTGGACGCCTCGCTGAACGAGGCCCAGGCCGCCTACGACGGGCAGCGGTACGCCGAGGCCAAGACCAAGGTCGAGGCCGCGAACCAGACCCTCTCCACCGTGAAGAACGACATCGCGGGCGCCCAGGCCGCCAAGGCCGGGAAGTAGCTCCCAAACGTCCGTCCGGGAGGGCACGGCCCGGCGTGGCCGTGCCCTCTCCCGCTTTCCCCCCGTCCGTTCCCTATACTTTGACGAGATGCACGTGACGCCTACCCTGCGCCAGGGGCTGCGCCTCACCGCCCTCGTGGCCGCCCTGGCGGCCGCGATCGCCGTGGCGTACCCGGTCTTCACGGGGCACACCGTGCCTGCACCCGGGCGTCTGTCCGCGGCCCGGGCCGCCCTGGCCTCGGCGGCGGCGGAGGGGGCACCCCAGTGGGCGCCGGAGGCCTGGAAGGCCGCGAACGCGGCCCTGGGCCAAGCCCAGCTCGAACACCGCCGGCAGGAGCTGCGCCTCCTCCCCTTCAAGGATTTCCGGGCCGCGCGGACGGCGGCGCAGCGCGCCTGGGAAGCGGCGGAAGCCGCCCAGGCGGCGTCCAT
>Ga0070695_100002136_pt1 | contig 11334 bp, 6 predicted proteins | sample KBSK1252metaG_FD_65471 | JGI IMG/M metagenome (GOLD analysis project Ga0070695, IMG submission 65471) | Corn, switchgrass and miscanthus rhizosphere microbial communities from Kellogg Biological Station, Michigan, USA - KBS K1-25-2 metaG | ecosystem: Host-associated > Plants > Roots >...
GCGCCAGCAGCAGCGCCAGCAGCGCCCCGACGCCGGCCGAGGGCAGGGTCGAGAGGATGGTGATCGGGTGGATGAAGCTCTCGTACAGCACCCCGAGCACGATGTAGACGGTGACGATGGCGGCGATGATCAGGAACAGCTCGTTGCCGAGGGTGGCCTGGAAGGCGAGCGCCGCACCCTGGAAGGTCGTCAGCACGCTCGGCGGCAGGCCGATCTCGGTCTCGGCCTTGCGGATGGCATCGACCGCGTCGCCGAGGGCGGCGCCGGCGGCGAGGTTGAAGGACACGGTGGTCGCAGGGAACTGGCCGAGGTGGTCGATCGACAGCGGTGACAGCCGGGTCGATACCTTGACCAGCGCCGACAGGGGCACCTGGCCGCCGACGGCGGTGGAGGAGGGCAGGTAGATGGTGCCGAGCGCATCGAGGGACGCCATGAGCGAGGCATCCGCCTGCAGGATGACGCGGTACTGGTTCGACTGCGTGAAGATCGTCGAGACGATGCGCTGCCCGAAGGCGTCATAGAGCGCGTTGTCGACCGTGGCGGGGGTGATGCCGAAGCGGCCGGCGGTGTCGCGGTCGATGGTGAGGTAGGCGGCCAGCCCCTGGTTCTCCTGGTCGCTGGCCACGTCCTCGAGCTGCGGCAGCTGCTGCAGGCGCTCCACCAGCTTCGGCACCCAGGTGTTGAACTCGTCCGGGTTCGCGTCCTCGAGCACGAACTGGTACTGGGTGCGGCTCACCGTGGTGTCGATCGACAGGTCCTGGACCGGCTGCATGTAGATCGAGATGCCGGTGACGCCCGCGGTCTGCTGCTGCAGCCGGCGGATGATCTGGCTGGCGGACTGCGAGCGATCGCTTACCGGTTTCAGGTTGAGCAGCATCCGGCCGCTGTTGAGCGTGATGTTCGTGCCGTCGACGCCGATGAACGAGGACAGGCTGACGATGTCCGGGTCCTTGAGGAGCGCCTGCGCCATGGACGCCTGGCGCCGTGCCATCTCGGCGTACGACACCGACTGCGGCGCCTCGGTGATGGCCTGGATGACGCCGGTGTCCTGCACCGGGAAGAAGCCCTTGGGGATGAACACGTACAGCAGGATGGTCACGATCAGGGTAGCGACCGCCACCGCGAGCGTCAGCGGCTGGCGCTCCAGCACCCACTTGAGCGCCACCCCGTAGTTGTCGATGAGCGCCTGGAATTTCTGGTTCGCCCAGCGCGCGATGCCGCTCTCCTCGCTGGCGTCGTGGTGGCGCAGCAGCTTCGCGCACAGCATCGGCACCAGGGTCAGCGACACGACGGCCGAGATGACGATCGTGACGGCGAGGGTGATGGCGAACTCGTGGAACAGGCGCCCGACCACGTCACCCATGAACAGCAGCGGTATCAGCACCGCGATCAGCGACACGGTCAGGGACACGATGGTGAAGCCGATCTCGCCGGCACCCCGGAGCGCCGCCTCGAGCGGCTTCATGCCTTCCTCGATGTAGCGCGAGATGTTCTCGATCATGACGATCGCATCGTCGACCACGAAGCCGGTGGCGATGGTGAGCGCCATCAGCGACAGGTTGTTGAGGCTGAAGCCGAGCAGATACATCGCGGCGAGCGTGCCGACCAGCGACAGCGGCACCGACAGGCTCGGGATGATGGTGGCCGGGATACTGCGCAGGAACAGGAAGATCACCAGCACCACCAGGATGACCGCCAGCGACAGTTCGAACTCGACGTCGTGGACCGAAGCACGGATGGTGTTGGTGCGGTCGGTGAGGATCGAGACGTCGACCGCCGCGGGGAGCGATGCCGACAGCGCCGGCAGCAGCTTCTTGATGCGGTCGACGACCTGGATCACGTTCGCGCCCGGCTGGCGCTGGATGTTGAGGATGATGCCGGGCGTGGTGTTCACCCAGCCGGCGAGGTAGAGGTTCTGCGCGCCGCTGACCACGTCCGCCACGTCCGAGAGGCGGATGGGGTTGCCGTTCTTGTAGGCGACGATGATGCTCTCGTAGGCATCCGGACTCTGGATCTGGTCGTTGGCGTTGATGGTCCAGGAACGCGCCGGGCCGTCCAGCGTGCCCTTGGGCGAGTTGACGTTGGCGTTGGCGATGGTGGTGCGCAGGTCATCGATGTTGAGCCCGTAGGCGGCAAGCGAGCGCACGTTGGCAACGATGCGCACCGCGGGCCGCTGGCCGCCGCTGACGCTCACCAGGCCCACGCCCTCGATCTGCGAGATCTTCTGCGCCATGCGCGTGTCGGCGAGGTCCTCGAGCTGCGTCAGCGGCAGAGTCTTCGAGACGATCCCGAGGGTGAGGATCGGCGCATCCGCCGGATTTACCTTGGCGTAGATCGGCGGAGCGGGCAGGTCGGACGGCAGCAGGTTACCGGCGGCGTTGATGGCCGCCTGCACCTCCTGCTCGGCGATGTCGAGGCTCAGCGTCAGGCTGAACTGCAGCGTGATTACCGAGGCGCCACCCGAGCTGGTCGAGGACATCTGGTTGAGGCCGGGCATCTGCCCGAACTGCACCTCGAGCGGTGCCGTCACGGCCGAGGTCATGACCTCAGGGCTCGCGCCCGGATAGAAGGTCTGGACCTGGATGGTCGGATAGTCGACCTCGGGCAGCGCCGACAGCGGCAGGAAGCCGTAGGCGACGATACCGGTGAGCAGGATCGCCACCATGAGGAGCGATGTGCCGACCGGCCGCAGGATGAATATGCGGGACGGGTTCATGTCGCTGCTTCACCGAGCGGGGCTGGGGGCCCCGCTCATCCGCCGCCCTGGCTGCTCGGCTGCTGCTGTTTGCGGTGCCCGCCCTTGCCGCGTGCCTGACCCGGATGCTGCTGCGGGTCGGCAGCCGGGGTTGAAACGGTCGGCGCGGTGCCCGGGCCAGCCTGGCGCAGCAGCACCTTGGCGCCATCCTTGAGCTTGTCGGCGCCGTCCACGACTACCGTCTCACCCGGCTTCAGCCCCTGGGTGACCACGACGTTCGTGGCGTCCCCCGCACCCAGGGTCACCTTGCGCACGCTCACGGTCTGCGCGGCGCTGTCGACGACATACACATAGGTACCCGGGGCGCCGCGCTGCACGCCCGACTGCGGGATCAGCGTGGCGCCGTGCAGCGTGTCGAGCAGCAGCACGACGTTGACGAACTGCTGCGGGAACAGGCTCTCGTCGGCGTTGGGAAACACCGCCTTGAGGCGGATGGTGCCGGTGGTGGTGTCGATCTGGCTGTCGATCGACTGCAGGGTGCCGCTGGCGAGCTGGTGGGTGTTGCTGCGGTCAAAGGCGCTCACCGGCAGTGTGGCGCCGGCGTGCACCTGCTTGAGCAGGCCGGGGATCTCGTCCTCCGGCAGCGTGAAAACCACCGTGATCGGCTGCAGCTGCGTCACGACGACCAGCCCGTTGGGCTCGGACGGCGTCACGTAGTTGCCGACGTTCACCTGCTGCAGTCCGACGCGGCCGGTAATGGGCGAGACGATATGGCAATAGGTGATGTTGAGCTTCGCCGCGTCGATCTGTCCCTGATCGGTCTTCACCGCACCCTCGTCCTGCGCCACGAGGGATCTTTGCGTGGCGAGCTGCTGCTCGGCGATGGAGTCCTGCGCGAACAGGGTCTGGTAGCGGTCGAGGTCGACGTGGGCATTGGCCAGCAGTGCCTTGTCGCGCAGCAGCGCCCCCTGGGCCTGCTCGAGGGCGACCTGGTAGGGGCGCGGGTCGATCTCGAGCAGCGGGTCGCCCGCCTTGACCGTCTGCCCCTCCCGGAAGGAGATGTGCATGATCTGCCCGGCGATCTGGCTCTGCACCGTGACCGTGGCGAGCGGGGTGACGGTGCCGAGCCCGGTGAGCGTGATCGGCATATCGCCGGCGCGCGCGGCCGCGGCCACCACCGGCATCGGACCGCTGTTGGCGAAACGGCCGGCCGGGCGCTGGGTGGCCTTGGGCGTGAGCAGCCACGCGACCAGCGCCAGGGCGATGACCAGCGCGATGATGACGAGCACCCGGCGCGTCAGCAGCCGCTCGCGCCAGCCCCGGGGGGTGTCGACCGGGGCAGCGAGATAGCGGTTCTCGTCGTTCATGAATCGGGCGCTTGCAGGGTTTTCACAGGTCGCACGGCTCCAGGGGCTACGGCCGGCAGGGCCGCGGGTAGGGTACACAATCGCCAAAAAAATGGGGCGGCATGGACCACCCTGCCGCCCCCAGGAGGAGACAGCCCAAGTTCGCATACCCGGCCCCACGGTGGTGTAACCGGGTGGCAAAGAAGTGCAAAGAAATCTGCGTTCTGCAGCGCAACGGACCGCCTGGATGGCGGAGCGTGTATCGTTCCTCCATGGAACCCCGGGACGCGGCCAACGACCCCAAGGCCAGCCTGCTGATCATCGACGACGACCAGGAGCTGTGCGCGATGTTGGTCGAATACCTGGGCCCGGAGGGCTTCGCCACGGCCACCGCGGCCACCGGGCCTGGGGGGCTGGCGCACCTGGCGCGCACCCCGGTGGACCTGGTGGTGCTCGATGTCAGCCTGCCGGAGCTGTCGGGGTTCGAGGTGCTGCGCCGCATCCGTGCCGTAAGCCGCGTGCCGGTGATCATGCTGACCGCGCGGGGCGAGGAGGTCGACCGCGTGGTCGGGCTCGAGATGGGCGCCGACGACTACCTCGCCAAGCCCTTCAGCCCGCGTGAGCTGGTGGCGCGCATCCGCGCCGTGCTGCGGCGCATGCCGGGCGAGGCGCAGGGCGCGAGCGGGCTGATCCTGTGGGGCCCGCTGCGGCTCGACCTGCGGGCCCGCCGCGCCGACGTCGGCGACCGTGACCTCGAGCTGACCTCGGCGGAGCTGCGCATCCTGGAACTGCTGGTACGTGCCGACACCCGCACCGTGACCCGCGACGATCTCATGCTGCAGGCGCTCGGCCGGCGCCTGCTGCCGACCGACCGCAGCCTCGACACGCACGTGTCGAACCTGCGCCGCAAGCTGCTGCGCTACACCGACCGCGTCAACGTGCAGAGCGTGCGCGGTACCGGCTACGCGCTCACTCTGGCACCGGCGCGCAGCGCCGAGCCGGCCGCAGGCGAGGGGCGCGCACCGGGCTAGCAATGCATTCGCTCTACTGGCGGATCTTTCTCGCGTTCTGGCTGGCGCTCGCGCTGATCCTGGTGGGCACCCTCAGTGTCGCGGTCAACGCCACCACGCACCGCACCGACCGTCCGTGGGTGGTGCGCGGTCAGCTGTTTGCGCAGGCCGCGCGCGTGTTCGAGTCCGGCGGCGCCAAGGCGCTCGAGAGCTGGCTGCAGTCACTGCCGGGTGAGGCGCGCGCGCGTACCTTCATCGTGACGCCCGAGGGGCACGAGATGCTCAGCCGGCCGCTGCCGGCCTCGCTCGCCGCGAACGACTCGAAGAGCGGCGCCGCGACCATCGCCCCGATCGGCGGAGCGCTGGTGCTGGTCGGCCCGGGCGGCAGCACCTACCACGTGGTCATCGGGCCGGTGCGCGACAGCCCGCGGCTGTTCGGCGAGCTCGAGCTGCCGGGCGTGCCGCTGTCGATCCTGGTGATCGCGCTCGGCGTCAGTGCCGCGGTGTGCTTTTTCCTGGCCCGCTACCTCGCCGCTCCCGTGGACCGGCTGCGGCTGGCGACCCGCCGCATGGCCGGCGGTGACCTCAACGTGCGCGTGCTGCCGGCACTGCGCGGCCGCCAGGACGATCTCGGGCTGCTGGCGGCGGACCTCGACGCCATGGCCGAGCGGCTGCGGCAGCTGCTCGAGGCCAAGCAGCAGCTGCTGCGCGACGTCTCGCACGAGCTGCGCTCGCCGCTGGCGCGGCTGCAGCTGGCGCTGTCGCTCGCCCGGCGCGGCGACGGCAACGCCGAGCGCCACCTCGCGCGCATCGCCTTCGAGGCCGACCGGCTCGAGCAGCTGATCGCACGCACGCTGCGGCTGGTGCGGCTGGAGCGCCCGGCCGGGGCGCTCGAGCAGGTCAGCGTCGACGTCGGCGAGGTGCTGCACACCATCACCGCCGATGTGGCCATCGAGGCGGACGCGCAGGGCTGCCTGGTAGACCTGCAGGCGTCGCCGGGTCTAACGATGTCGGGCGATCCGGAGGCGCTGCGCAGCGCGTTCGAGAACGTGATCCGCAACGCCGTGCGCTACAGCCCGGCGGGCACCCTGGTTTCGATCGCGGCGCGGCGCGTGACGCGCGCCGCACCGGGCGACAGCATCGAGGTCGCCGTCGAGGACCGCGGTCCGGGCGTGCCGGAGAAGGATCTCGGGCTCATCTTCGAGCCCTTCTACCGCGTGGAAGCGGCGCGCGAGCACCGCAGCGCGGGCGGGGAAGGCCTGGGACTGGCGATCGCGGCACGCGCCGTGGCGCTGCACGGCGGCAGCATCCAGGCGCGCAACCGCGACGGCGGCGGACTCGGGGTGACGATGGTGCTGCCCGCCAGCGCGCGCGGCCGCGCGGCGACCAGCGCCGCGGCCGCCTGAGGCCTCAGTAGGCGTTGCGGTCCTTGCGGATCAGGAGCAGCACCGTCTGCATGATGATGCGTACGTCGAGCCACACGGACCAGTTGTCCAGGTACTCGATGTCGTAGCGCACGCGCGCGCTCATCTTCTCGATGGTGTCGGTCTCGCCGCGCAGGCCGTTGACCTGCGCCCAGCCGGTGATGCCGGGGCGTACCTTGTGGCGCGTCATGTAGCCGCTGATCAGCTTGCGGTACTGCTCGTTGTGCGCCACCGCGTGCGGCCGCGGTCCCACCAGACTCATCTTGCCCTGCAGCACGTTGAGCAGCTGCGGCAGCTCATCGAGGGAGGAGCGGCGCAGGAAGCGGCCGATCCGGGTGACGCGCGTGTCGTTCTGCGTCGCCTGTGTGATCACCGCGCCGTCCTCGCACACGGTCATGCTGCGAAACTTGTAGACGTTGATGCGCTCGCCGTTGAGGCCGTAGCGGCCCTGGCGGAACAGCACCGGACCGGGCGAGGTCAGCTTCACCGCCGCGGCGATCACCGCCATCACGGGCGCGGCCGCCAGCAGCGCCAGGCCTGCGGCCACGACGTCGAAGGCGCGCTTGACGACGGCGTTCATGCCGAGCAGCGGCGTCTCGCACACCGACAGCGCCGGGATGCCGTTGATGTCGATCAGCCGTCCCTGGATCATCTCGAACGCGAACACGTCCGGCAGGAAGTAGATGGAGGCGGTGGTATCGCGCAGCTCGCGCATCATCTCGCCGATGCGCGGCACGTTGCTGAGCGGCAGCGTGACGTAGATGGTCTTGACGTTGTGGGCACGGGCGAAGTTGGCGACGTCGCGGCAGTGGCCGGCGAGCTCCTCTGCCTCCAGCAGCGGTGAGACGCGCTCGGCGCTGCGGAAGTCGAAGAAGCCGAGGAACCCGGCTTCCGGCAGGCGGCGCCGCAGCTCGAAGCCGAGGTTGTTCACGCCGATGATCAGGTAGCGCGACGCGCTCGGACTGTTGACCAGCACCCAGCGCGTGCGCAGGCGCAGCGCGTGGGCCGCGGACAGCAGGAACGGCGTGGTCACGAACCAGGTCAGCATCACCGAGCGCGGGAAGTCCGCGCTGACCTTGAAGGCGAAGCCGAGGAACAAGAGCGCCGCGACTACGGCGCTCCAGTGCAGGAAGATGCGCGAGTAGGAGCTGCGGCGCGAGTGACCGCGCAGCTGGTCGCGGCTCGAGGCGCGGGCGAAGATGGCGGTGGTGATGATGAAGGACAACAGGCCGACGCCGAGCACTTCATGGGTGAACTGTTCACCGAGCGCCCACACCCACGCCAGCAGCAGCAGCACCACGAGCGTCGGATCGAGTTGCCGCAGCAGCGCGACCACTGCCGGCTCGACGTTGCCGAAGCGCACGTGCCGGGTCGCATCGGTTGCCCGAGCGCCCTTGAGCGATCCTAGGATCGCAGCCACAGTTGGAATCCCTCCTTAAAACACGTCCGACGCTAGTTCTTTATTCGCGCGGCGGACGCAATCCTGGACTCGAAACGTTACTTCAGCACTACAGCGGGCCCGCCGCTTGGATCGACGCGAAAACTGTGACGCAAGTCCGGGCGGGAACCACTGCGATCGAACCCGCCGTCCGCCATCGTTTGGAGCCGTTTCGGCGCCTGGCCGGGGGGCGTGGCGTCGAATCAAGCACTTATACGTTGTGGGCGGACCGACCCTAACGTCGGCCAAGTATAGCCCAGACCCCGTGCCCGGAATGGGCGTTCCCGTGACTTTTCTGCGTCCGTGGCGCGGCTCGTACGTTCGCCGGCCCTCCGACCTTACAAATCGTAATCGGGCCGCCGCAACCGCCGTGCGGCGGCGGCCGGGTTAAACATAAGGTGGCGCGGCCTCGCCGGGACGGACTTGTACAATGAGGCCGGGGGGAAGCTAGCCGCGCGAATGCAAAAGTCAGACAGAAGAAAAGACCTGGATTGCGCGAAGGGTCTCGGCATCCTGCTCGTCGTCCTCGGGCACCTCGTCTCCCACAGCTCGGCTATGCCCGCCGGCAACCTCTGGTACATGTACCTGCGGGCGATGCTGTACGAGTTCCACATGCCGTTCTTCATGTACCTGTCGGGGTACGTGACCTTCCTGTCGGGCGCGGCCGCCACGGCGCCCGCGGCCTGGGCGGGGCTGGTGCGCCGGCGCGCCACGCGGCTGCTGCTGCCGTTTCTCATCTTTGGGCTGCTGATCATCGCCGGCAAATGGGCGGCGGCCCAGGTCATGCACGTCGACAACATGCCCGCTTCCGTCGGCCAGGCGCTGTTCGGCCTGGTGTGGCGCACCGATGAGAGCGCGGCGCTCTCGGTGTGGTACGTGGCGGTGCTCTTCATCCTGTGCATCGTCACGCCGCCGCTCCTGTGGCTGACGCGCGCGCGATTGTGGCCAGTGGCCGCGCTGGCACTGCTGCTGTACTTCACACCCGTGCCGCACGTCATGTACCTCGACCGGGTCGCCACCTACTACGTGTTCTTCCTGGCCGGCGGCCTGGCGGTGCGCGCCGAGGCGCGCTGGCTCGGGTTCATCGACCGCTGGCTGGTGGCGACGCTCGCGCTGTTCCTGATCGTGGTGTGGCTGTTCGTGCGGCCGCTCACCGACGGCCTCGGCGCGCCGCTCAAGATGCTGATCGCAGGGCTGCTGTCGATGGCCGCGCTGCACGGCCTGGTGCGCCGGCCTGCGTGGCTGAACTCGCGGCTGCTCCTGCAGTGCGGCGTGTTCAGTTTCGTGATCTACCTGCTCAACACGCCCTGCATCGGGCTGGTAAAAGGAGCGCTGCTCAAGTTCATTCCCTGGGACGGGCCGACGTTTATCGTCTATGCGGTATTGCTCATGCTCGGTGGTACCCTCGGGCCGATCCTCATCAAGAAGTACCTGTTCCGCCACGTTCCATTCATCGACCGGGTGACCACCTGAATCGCATGCATTCCAGGGCACGCCCGGCGCGCGCCGTGGCATCCGGCGTCGCGGGCGGCGTGCCGCCCGCCCGCGTTGCCGCACCGCCGGCCGGGCGTCGCAACATGTTCTCGTGGCTGGTGCTCGCGATGTTCGCGGTCCTGGTGGTGATGTTCATCCCGCCGGATCTGGCCGATCCCGGGGCGGCCGCGCGCGATGCCAACTTCGGCGCTCCCGATCCGCTGCAGCGCGCCATGAAGCTCGCCGTGCTGGCGATCAGCTTCGGCATCATCGCCGGCCGGATGGGGCTGATGATGAAGCTAGCGCGCACCGTGAACGGGTTCTTTGTCGTCATCCTGGTGCTGATCCCGGTCAGCATCCTGTGGTCGATCGATCCCGGCGCTACCCAGGCGCGCTTCGTCTCGCTCATGACGGGCATGCTGCTCGCGTTCGCGATCGCCGTGGCCGACTCCAATCCTCAGCGCCTGCAGGCCGCGGTGCGGCCGGTGCTCACGGCCTTCCTGCTGGGCTCCGTGATGGTTGGCATGCTGTCGCCGGACATGGTGCTGGAGAAGGGCAACGACATCTCGCTGCGCGACGCCTGGCACGGCCTGGCGTCACAGAAGAACGAGTTCGGGCAGGTCGCAAGCTTTGGCGTGATCTTCTGGTTGAACGCGTGGCTCACGCGCGAGGGCTCGCGCCTGCGCGCCCTCGCCGGTGTGGTCCTCGGCCTCACCTGCATTTACCTGTCGCGCAGCTCGACGTCGCTCCTCGCCACCGTCCTCGCTGTTGGGGTCGTGCTGCTCATGCAGCGGCCGCCGCCCGCCCTGCGCCGCTACATGCCGTACCTGATCGGAGGATTCACGGCTGTGGCGCTGCTGTACGCGCTCGCCGTGCTCAACCTCGTGCCGGGGCTCGGGTTGCTGCTCGAGCCGTTCGCGGCGCTGTCCGGCAAGGACCTGACCTTCTCCAACCGCGTCATCATCTGGGACATCATCAAGGAACACATCCAGCTGGCGCCGCTCCTTGGGACTGGCTACGGTGCGTACTGGGTCGGACCGTTTCCGACCTCCCCATCGTATGTGTTCATAGCACGCGCCGGACTGTACCCTACGCAGTCCCATAACGGCTTCCTCGAGATCACCAATGACCTGGGGTTCGTCGGGCTCGCCTGCCTCGTCGGCTATCTCATCGTCTACGTGCGCCAGTGTCTGCAGCTGGCGCGCTTCGACCGCGCGGAGGCCGCGCTCTACGTCGCCATCGTGTTTCAGCAGGTAGTGGTGAATCTGTCGGAGGCCTGCTGGATCTCCTCGCGCAGCATCAGCTCGATCGTCTTGAGCATCGCGACGGTGACGCTGGCGCGGACCCTGTACGAACACCGCAAGCAGCAGCGCCTGGCGCGCCACGCCGCGGGGGCGGCGCCGCGCGCCACGGCAGGAGGATGAGCATGAGGCGCCCCGCATCGCAGGACTGTCTGGTACTGGCTCTGGCGCTGTGCGGGGCCGTGCCGGCCCTGGCGGCGGATGCGCCGCCGGCGGGCGCGCCCTGCCAGCAGCGCGCAGATTCCTGGAGCAGCAGCGGCCCCTGGGACACCCGGAAATACGGCAACTATTTCCTCAGCAACGACAACTTCAACAACACCCCGGGGCAGAAGCTGTGGGCCAACAGCGAGAGCTGCTGGGGAGTAGTCACGAGCGCCACGGTCGAGCGCAACGGCGTCGGCTCCTACCCGCACGTGGTGCGCGGCTGGTCGCAGATGGAAGGCGACATGCGCGAGCACTCCAGTCCCGGCAGCTTCGACTGGACGCGCAAGTCGGGACTGGGAATCCCGGTCGACCAGCTGAAGAAGGCGCTGGTGCACTGGAGCTTCAGTGCGCCCACCGGTGCCGGCGCGCGCTGGCTGGCGCTGATCGATGTCTATTTCCACCGCAGCGACGAGCCCGATCCCAAGCAGTTCCCGCCCCAGGTC
>Ga0070695_100002139_pt1 | contig 11330 bp, 12 predicted proteins | sample KBSK1252metaG_FD_65471 | JGI IMG/M metagenome (GOLD analysis project Ga0070695, IMG submission 65471) | Corn, switchgrass and miscanthus rhizosphere microbial communities from Kellogg Biological Station, Michigan, USA - KBS K1-25-2 metaG | ecosystem: Host-associated > Plants > Roots >...
TTCGGCGAGGCTACTGCAAGCGGATCGTCGTAAAGCCTGCTAGGCGCAAGGGCTACCTGCCCTGCAACGTCAAGGTCAGCACGGTGAAAAGGGGTCCGGCGACGGGGCGCGCCGATCGAGGAGCAAATAGTGGCGTGGGCCGAGAGGGAGCGAGCCTAGACCCTGGGAAGCGGACTCACACGCCGGAGTTGCGAACTACGGCGCCAGGCCCAGGCTCGCCCATGTCGGCAACCTGCAAGGGGACGCGGGGTTTCATGGCGAAGCGAAAAGCAGTTGTGCCCAATACGCTCGGTGACGATATTCTCGATAGATTGAGGACTTGCACAAACAGGCCACAGCAGGTGAAGGCCGCGTAAGCGGCAGTGCTTGAAGGTCGGGTGCAATGAAAATTGATGGAAGTTGTCAAAACTGGGGAGGCCCCGCTCCCGGCAAAACTGCTCGCTCGCAAACGGCATGTTTGCCGTCCGGCAATATCTCACGAATGATGTAGCGCGGGGTTCGGCCGGTCAGACCGACAATATCACCAATTTCGATAGATGCGGGCTGTGGCACGCTGGGCATGCGCCGTGTCTTTCGTCGTTATATTGGCTTGTGAAGTGTCAACGCTAACACGTTCCCGTCGCCGGGCAATTCAAATGATGGTTCGACAGCGTACACGGGCGCGTCGCCGAAGTGACGCTTGCGAGGATGTTCGGCTGCAGTTTGTAGGAATTACCCGATTGACTTCTGTTTCAGCACTGCTCACGCTTACGCGGCTTTCTAGGTGTGGGCACTTTGCTCTTGACTGAGATGAAAACATTGTTGCGGGACGAGCCGGCACAATGGCGCGCGCAGGCCGAGGAAGCGCGTCGCGCTGCATCTCAGTCTCAAGGGGTCGATCCTTTTGCCGAGAAGACCTTGCTCGAGATCGCCGACGCCTATGAGCAGTTGGTCCGGCTCGCCGAGGCAACCCTCGCGTCTGGTAAATCATAATGGTTGTGGGGGAACTATAGGTACCGGTAGCTCCTTCACTCTCTCCAACGCAGCTGCTTTCAACACTTGCGGATCGTAGACGTCCTCTGAGGTAACCGACAGCAACGCAGTTGCCAACTCACCCGCGCAGTCTCTCTGTCGACCGCGACCCTGCTATAGTGGTCCGCAATCTCCAGCCATTTCGCCAATCGCCCTCAGGACCTCAGTCCGAACGATGCATTATCAATGAGCGGCCGAGGCTCACTAAGCTCCGCACGTAGGCAAGGCGCTTTTAGGCCTCGGCAATCGAAAGCATGATCGGCGCGCTGCGCGATCGGTCATTGCAGTCGCGCAGGGGTTTCCCTCAACCAGAGAATTGATGAGCTTTGCAGACCGGACAACCCCGACCGAGCCAAGTATGCGCAGCATGGGAGAAGGCACAACCGTCGAGGTTAGGCAAATGATGATGCTGATCGGAGAGCCGCGCGACCCACAATGAGGGTGTTGAGGTACTTCATTGCGGCTGTTGGCCATGTCGCCTTGTTGTTGTGGCAATCGAAAAGCGCAACCCGGAGGTTAAGGTTTCGCACGTAGAAGACGAGGTGAGACCAGGGGTAAGCGGCCGCCCGGATACGCCGGGTACGGGTATTGTAGTCACGCCTGTGCCACCTGCAGGCGGCAGCCCGAGTTGGACTGTTTAGGTTCGTCCGACCGTTTCCCCCAGCAATGGAATGAACTTTGCGCTCCCGACAATCCCCATCTGCGGCTTGCGGCGTAACTGGAACCCGTGACGCTGGTACTTACCGGGGCTAAAATGTGAGCCGCGCGGAGCCCAAGGAGCGAACGAATACTCCCCCAGAGTCCACTCGCGTCCATACCTGGCTCAGTGACACGCAGAGGGTACGCTGGCAGGATACCGACCTAAGATGTCCTTTTATTTCAAAGATTTAATGGGATACTCCCATCCTCATCCGCCAACCACTCCCGAGGTACCGCGATGAGCGCCGTCGTGACGGCCCTGCTCGCGGAGTTCGAATCCGCCGCCAGGGAGGCGCAAGAGGCCGAGGCCGCCCTGCGCAAGCAGATGGTGGCAGAGGTGGCGCGGCTTGAGCGCCAGCGCGCCTTTGCCTATCGCAGATTGAACCTGATGCGGCCGGTGACGGAAGCGGTGGCCGCGGCGGCCAACGAGGAGGCTGCCCTCGCCAATGGACTGGCAACGCTGCGCGCCGAGCTCGGCTGGGACAGCGAGAGCGAGACCCGCAGCGAAACGTTGGCGCGCTTTGCCGATGTCGTCAGGGCGATCTTTGCAAGCTGCGCGGAAACGGAGGAGGCGCCGGCGGCGGAGGTTTCGCGCGCGCTCGCCGCTTTCGAAAGCTGGTACGCCGCCAGATATCAACGGCCGTTTTGGACCTTGTTCGAGCAATATATTCCGGAGCTGCCGCTTGTCGAACGCTAGTGCCGCAGCCCGCCCAACTGAATTCGACGATTGGCTGGCGGCCATGGTCCTGCGCCACGGCGAGTTCACCATCCTGGTCATTCTTACCGCCATCGGTGAGGACAAGGTGACACCCTTGCGCTCGACCTTTTTGCACGTGATCGGTGACGAGGTCGACTGGGCACAGATCAAGACCATGTTCGAAAGCGCGGGACGCGACTGGGATGGCGCCGCCTTCTTTCCAACCAAGGCGAGCGAGGGCGGCCCGGTCGACAACGCCACGGCGCGCCGGCGTTTGGCGGAGCTGCAAGACAAGGTCAGAGAGGATCGAATGGTCCTCAACGAGGGGAATTTTTTCGACACGTTTGGTCGTCGCATCGAGATCGAGCCGCTCGCGGACGCATGATGACGCCGTTGCGCATTCTCGACACGGGCCTGAAATCAGCGCCCTGGAACGTTGCCATGACGGCAACGCTGGTCGAGTTGCATCGCAACCTGCGCATCCCCGATACGCTGCGCTTTCACCGTTACCCCCGTTGCGTCCTGCTTGGTCGCAGCCAAGACGCTTGCCGCGTTGCCGATGCCGACTTTTGCCGGCGCGAGAGCATTGAGATTGTGCGCCGTGTTACCGGCGGCGGTGCGGTCTTCATGAGCCCGCGCATGCTCGCTTGGGACGTGGTTGTCGATCGCAGGTCTTGCGGCGGCGCTCTTGCCGACGTCAGTCGTACAATTTGCGGCGGCATTGTTCGCGGCCTGTCGCAGCATGGTGTGGTCGGCCAATTTCATCCACCGAACGCCGTTGTCATTGGCGAGCGCAAGGTTTCCGGGTCGAGCGGATACGTTGAAGGTCGAAGCGTCGTTCTGCAGGGTACGCTGTTGATTGACGATGAGGTGGCAACGATGGCCAAGGCGTTGCGCATTCCGGAGGCGGTCTTGCGGGCGCAGACGACGTGCCTCAGCAGGGTGCTCGCCGATCCACTTTCTTTGGACGCGCTCAAGGCGGGTCTGTCCCAAGGTCTCGCGCAGGCGCTGCGGCGCGGGCCCCGCTTCGAGCGCGCGGGCCTCGAAGAGTTGCGGCACTGCGAGAAGCTGCTGCGTGCAGAGATCGCCAGCGACGAATTCGTGCCGAGGTCATCGGCGGGAGCGACCACATGACCCACAAGTTATTGATTGTTCTCGTTAATACAGATCCGCGCAATCCGGAGGAGCTGGGTGCGCCGTTCTACCACGCCGCCGTTGCCGCAGCCATGGACTACGAGGTTGACGTCATCTGCGCCGCGACGGCGGGCAAGCTCATGCGCAAGGGTGTCGCCGCCGCCATTCGCATCAAGCCGGGCCACGACAAGACCGTACTCGATTGGATTCGCGACGCCCACCAAAACGGCGCCCGTTTTTGGGCCTGCCCCGCCAATTTGGAACTGTTCGACATGAGCGAGCAGGACTTAATCCCGGAATGCCGGGGTTTGATGGGTGCGGCGGCGATGCTGCAGAACATCATGTCGGATGACTATCGCGTACTGACCTATTGAGGTGGCGATGGCGCTCGTGCAGGGTCAGGATTATCCGCAGCACCTCTACTACGATCTTGCCAACCAGATCTGGTATGAAGCCCTCCCGGATGGCAGCATCCGCACGGGCTTCACTCCGCTTGCCATCGAGCTTGCCGGGGAGGTGCTGATCTTCTCACCCAAGCGCGTCGGCAGATCTTTTGAAGCGCAGCGATCCTTTGCCATCATTGAGTGTGGCAAGTGGGTCGGTGCCGCCCGTGCCGCCTTCGACGGTAGCGTGCTGGCGGCGAACGAGGACCTGGAGCGCACGCCTCGGCTTTTGAACGAGGATGCATTTGGTCTCGGCTGGATGTTGATCGTGCGCGCGAGCGGCGCAGATTGGCACATAGGTCTCACCACCGGCGACGCGGTTGCTCCGGCATTTGCCGCCTGGATTGCCGCAGAGGGCTATAAGGCGCGCGCGGGCCCGGGCTAGACGGTGCGGACCGCTTGCGCGGATGCTGCGCCCGAATTAGGCACGCAGCAGCAGTTTGTGCGCCTGATCGATGCTTGCGTGCGCGTACTCGGCAAGCTCGGCGTCGGAGGCGCTGCTGATCGGGTGGCCGATGATCACGAATTTGTAGTCGGGCAGCCCGAGCACGCGGCTCATCAGTTCAGCCGCACTCACAAAGCGCGTGGTCATCACGCCGATCGCTGGGACGCCCAGCCGTTCCGCTACGATCGCGTCATGCAAACTGCACGACGAGCAGCTGCCTCAATCGCCGACGCCGGCAACAACGGCCTGCCATTTCCTGATTTCGTCGACAATTGCAGCCTCGGCGGGAGCGCTATAGTTGGACTTGGTGCGCCAAACCACGTCGGCGATGCCCAAGTCCTCGCGCAGCATGCGCTCAAGGTGCCTGAAATAACCCTTTGTCCCCTCCTTGCCGTTGGAAATGAACCCCACGGTTTTGCCGCGCAGGGAGACGGCTCGTTCGGCAAGTCGGGCGTGTGCGACATGCCGTTCGTTGCTGGGATCGAGCACACGTATCGTCATGGTTGTATTCCTTTGTGCCTTGGGCCTTGGTCTTTATCTCCGGGTCCGATCAGGTTTTTGGCGGCGCGCAATCAACGCAGGCGCCGATGGCTGCCGTCACGGCTTTGGTTTTGCTACCCATCCACGGCGGGATGACGGCACCGAAGCCGCCAGCGGGGCCGCCCGCAGCGACAACGAGCAGATGCTCGGGCGATGGCAGCGCGGGATGGATTCTGTCGGCGCGGTCGCGCACGACCGAACCCTTGCCGACGCCGGCCCAATCGCCCCGGCGCACGCGGGCGCGCTCATAGAGGAATTCGCCAACGTCGTGTTTTTTCCAGCCGGCGGCCTGAATAGGCTCGCGCAGCTGCTTGGGAATTATGATGGCGTAGTTCCCGCCGTAGATCGAGTAATGGAGTTGGTTGGCGCGCATCTCGGCCGCAAACGTCTCCAGAATTTCCTTCGGATCGGTGGTCCATTCGTTCATGATCTGGCGCGGCGCCATGGCCGCCATGACGGTAACGGCGGAAGCGCCAGGCGGCAGCCCGCGCGCCACCGATAGGGGCTCCCAGGTCGTGTCTTCTTCGTCCTCGGCGAGGCAGTAGGAGAATTTGCCGGGATGGCCAAGCGTAGAGCGGTCGATGCCGCCCGGGCGCACATCCATCAGATTGATCAGGGCGAGGCGGACCGCGCGACCAATAACCGATGTTGCACGGTCGCTGTTGCCCAGGGCATTGAAGGTTGCGTTTGCGCCGATCTCCAGACGTATGGGCCCGTTGATGATGATCAAGGCGGCGCAGCCACCGGTGCTCGAGCTCACGCCGTGCAGAAGGTATTCCTCCTGCAGCATGGCCTGTAAGGCGGTGGCCACCACGGGAAAGTGCATGGGCAGACAACCCGCCATGACGGCGTTGATGGCCACCTTCTCGGCGGTGATGGGCTGCCCGCGGACCGGCTCGACGCCGAACAGTTGGTCCGGCGCCATTGCCACCCATTGCAGGCAAGCTTCGACGGCCGACCGTGTGGGCGGAACCACGGGCAAACCGTCGGTCCAGCCGTTGGCATGAAACAGCTCCTGCGCCGCCGCAAAATCGGCGACGTCGTAAACCTTCGAGCTCAGGGGAGGCTTACGCGTTGGCTGCTCGTGACTCGTGACGATCTGCGGCGCCATCGCCTAAAATGGCCGCGATCTGAGGCGGCTGTCAACGGCTGCCGCCTGGCTGAGAAAACCCAAGTTCGAGGTCACCGCCTGGCTTTCGAGCAGGCGCTGGTGCCGATAAAGGCCTTAGGCCTCAAAGGTGAAGAACGCCCATCCTAGCGGCGTTCATGACAGCATCCGTGCGTGTGACGGCGTCAAGCTTATCCAACAAGGATGCGACATGGTATTTCGCCGTGTGCGTGGAAATCCCGAGCCGCCGGGCGATCAGCTTGTTGGAGGCCCCCTCCGCCAGCAGGGCGAGAACCTCCAATTCGCGGGCCGTCAGGGCTACCTCGTCGTCCACCTGGCGCGGCGCGGTGGTGGCGACGATGACGGCATCCGCTTCTAAGCCGGCACCGACCAGTTCGATCTCCTCCAGTTTGCTCAAGACCGAAGCCAGGCGATCGGCGAGCGCGGGCTTCGCCACATTGATGGCAATCCTGAGCCGGCCATTCGGGGGCGCTTCGCTCAAGCTAAGGGCCTTTCGCCGATCTGCAGTTTTGTCTGGCGCATCTCGCCACCCCGTCGCAGCTCGAGCACCAGCAGCTTGCCAACACTGTCGGGCCCCAGCGACCTCAGCAGCGGTTGCAGCCCATCAATGGGCTTGCCGTCCCACGTCACCAAGACGTCGCCTTGATGAATTTCGGCCGCCGCGCCCGGGCCCTTGGGATCGACACTCATGACCATAACGCCAGAACCGCCGCCCTCCACGTTCACGGGCTGCAAGCCAAGCCCCAAATAGCCGCGCGCGATTCGACCGTGCGTTTCGAGCCGCGCCGCAACCCGTCCCACCGTGACCGCGGGAATGACAAGAACGCGCCGACGCGGACCGAACACGGTCATGCCGAAAGCCTGTCCGGCGGCATTGAGGGCAAGGCCGCCCTCGGCGGCCCGGCGCAGGCGGGCGTCGAGCTCGATACGGGCGTCGATCGCCCCGCCGCGCATGGATTGCCACGGTCCCCGCGACAGGGATACCAAGCCCAGCGCCGCCGTCGGTGCACCGACCTCCGCGCCGACGGCAACCACCAGGGCGCCAGGCGTGGGAAGCGTGGCGGCCATGGCCACGGGTCGCAGGCCCGACCGATCGACCTTGAGCAGGGCAACGGCGGTACTGGGATCCCGTCCCACGACTTGGGCGGCAAGGGTTTCGCCGCCAGCAAGGGTTACCCGCACCTCGCCATCCTCGGCCAGGCCTTCATCCGAGGTAATGATCCGGCCTTCCCGCCAAACAAAGCCGGACGCTTGCATCCGATCCGAGGTGACCGACACCAGGCTTGCTGCCAAGCCGGCAACCATGCCTTCAAGGGCCGCGGATATGCTTTCGATTTCTGTGCGCATGGGACCTCCGTGATTTACCACACAGATGTCCCGGCATTGAGCCTTCGTCTACTAGCCACATGGGCAGGCAGTGCCGATGCCTCGGGTCGACCGGCGCTTTGCGCTGCTGCCGAGAGCAGGTTGGCGCAAAAGAGATCGGCGAGGGGTATCGGCAGCACCAAGCAAATGGTCCCCTGCACCAGGGCGATCGGCCAACTGCAAGACGCGCCAAACAGCGCCGCATGGTGATTTGCAATGTCGCGAGCGACCGTGGTCGTTGCAGAGGCTGCACGATCAACAGCCAAACGCATCGACGCCGGCAACTATCTTTGCTCGCGGTTGCGCCGCGCCCGAATTTATCTAGATTGCCAGCCGTGATACGGCTCGCACTTGCCCAGGTCCGGCTCCGTTACGTGGTCGAAGGTCGCGCCTTGGATGCCACGACGGAGGCCGCATTGAAGGCCGACCCGCGCGCGGGCGCCAAATCGATTCTGGAGGCAGTTGCCCGCCGACGCTTTGAAAACCGGTCCGAGGGCCAGCGGCTGCGTCAGTTGCTACGCTTTGAAACCGCGCTGTGGGCCAACGGCCTGCTCAGCGTCGCCGGCGTCGACGAGGCGGGCATGAGCCCACTTGCGGGTCCGGTTGCGGCCGCCGCCGTCGTGTTTGCGCCGGGAGCGCGGCTCCTCGGAGTGGACGATTCCAAGAAACTCGACGCGGCTGACCGGGATCGGCTCGCCGTCGAGATCAAGGAGAGCGCGGTCGCGTGGTGCGTCGGCTTTGCGCAAGTCGAGGAGATCGACACCATCAACATCTATTGGGCGGGACAGCTTGCCATGCGTCGGGCGCTGCAGGGACTTTCCCTGATGCCCGAACACGTGCTCATCGATGGGCGTCGATTGCGCGAGCTCATGATACCGCAGCAACCCATCATCAAAGGCGACGCCAGAAGCATGTCGATTGCCGCCGCTTCGATTCTGGCCAAGACGGCGCGCGATGCCCTGATGTGCAAGCTCGATACTGAGCATCCCGGTTATGGCTTTGCACGCCACAAGGGCTACCCAGTCCGGGAGCACTTGGCCGCGCTCAAGCGCCTCGGCGTCTCGGCGATCCATCGTCGCTCCTTCGCACCGGTCCGCGAGGTGCTCGGGCTGCCGCCGCTCCCACCTTGGCCCGACAAAAGCAAAATGGAATGATATTTCCCGCGCTGGCCCCTTGCGGCACACGAGCGCCCTCACCGCTCGTGGGCCCCCGGGGTTCGAGGGGGGTAGGCGGGGCGGCGCGGATCGACGCAGGCGCCGGTCGCGCGTCGTGTGCACGGCCCAACGTCGCGATTTTTCCCGTGGCCAAGGCTATGGCCCAACGGCACCCTCTTGGCCTATTAACAGGCCCGAGAAAGGGGCGTCGCAAGCATCAACCGGCGCGCCAAACTGGCCAAGCTGGACCATCGACGATCAGCGCGGACGAAAGCCATGAGTGGGACTGAGCCCGTCACACAGAACTTCCCCTTCCAGGCGGAGGTGGCTGAACTTTTGCACCTTATGGTGCGCTCGGTATATTCGGAGACCGACATCTTCCTGCGCGAATTGATCTCGAACGGGTCGGATGCCTGCGACAAGCTTCGTTACGAGGCGATCAGTAAGCCCGAGCTCATGGGCGACGGCGGTCGGCTGCTGATCCAGATTGCATCGGACCCGACTGCCAACACCTTGACGGTTGCCGACACCGGCATCGGCATGGATCGCCAAGAACTGGTCGACAATCTTGGCACCATCGCGCGCTCGGGAACTCGCGCCTTCATGAGCCAGCTGCGCGACGCCAAGGATGGCGCAAGCCTAATTGGGCAATTCGGCGTCGGCTTTTACTCGGCTTTCATGGTGGCCGACAAAATCGAGGTGCTCAGCCGTCGCGCCGGCGCCCCGGACGCCTGGGTTTGGCGATCTTCGGGCGGTGGTGGGTTCGATATTGCCCAAGCCAGTCCTGAGGTGACCGCTGGGCTCGTCCGCGGCACCAAAGTGGTGCTCCACCTCAAGGGCGATGCCAAGCGCTATCTCGAGAACGCCGAAATCGAACGCGTCGTTCGCACCTATTCCGACCACATCCTGTTTCCCATTGAACTCAGGGCGGGCGACGGCACGCTGCGGCAAATCAATGAGGCGAGTGCCCTATGGCAGCGCGCCAAATCGGAGGTCAAGCCAGAGGAGTACAAGAAAAGCTACCAAGTGCTCGCGGGCGCCTTCGACGAACCCGCACTGACTTTGCATTACAGAGCCGAAGGTAGGCTCAGCTATGCGGTCTTGCTGTTTGTGCCATCGAACCGCCCGTTCGACCTATTTGGGCCCGAGCGCAAGGGCCATATCAAGCTTTACGTGCGCCGCGTCTACATCACCGATGACGCCGACCTGCTCTCGCCCTATCTCCGCTTTGTGCGCGGCGTAATCGACAGCGAGGATCTGCCCCTCAACATCTCGAGAGAGATGCTGCAGAACAATCCGCAGGTCGCACAAATCCGCAAGGCCGTCTCGGGCCGCATTTTGGGCGAACTTGGCACGCTCGCCAGCAAAGATCCGGCCGCCTTCGCCAGGTTGTGGGAAGCCTTCGGCAGCGTGCTCAAAGAAGGGATCTATGAAGATTTGGAGCGCCGCGATCAGCTGCTGGCCTTGGCGCGCTTCGCCACGACGAAGGATGCGGGATTGCGTTCGCTGCAAGACTACGTTGCGGCACTGAAGCCCGCTCAATCGGAAATCTACTACCTCGTTGGCGAGAGTATCGAGCGTCTCAAGGCAAATCCAAAGTTAGAGGCGGCCCGTGCCAGGGAAATCGAAGTCCTGCTGCTGACCGATCCGGTCGATGCATTCTGGACCTCCTTGTCGCTGGCCTTTGAAGGCAAGCCGCTCAAATCGCTGAGCCAAGGTGATGTCGACTTCGGTGAGAGCGCCCCTGCCGAGGGGGCCGATAACGCGCCAACCCCGACCGCCGTCGATACGGCTGTCATCATCGCGGCCATCAAGGGGGTCCTAGGTGAGCGCGTTTCCGAGGTGCGCGCCTCAAACCGCCTGGTCGACAGCGCCGCTTGCCTTGTGGCCAGCGGTCAGGGGCCCGATCGTGAGCTGCAGCGGTTGCTGTCCCTGCAAAAGCACAAGGTCGGTGGCGCCAAACCGATACTGGAGATCAACACCAGCCATCCCCTGGTCAGGGGGATTTCCGAGGCCAAATTCAGCGCCAGTGAAGATTTGCCCGACCTCTGCGAGCTGCTGTTCGACCAGGCGCTGATCCTCGACGGCGATGTTCCAGAGGATCCAGCCTCCTTCACCAAGCGCATGAACAGATTTGTGGTGCGGGGACTTCCGCCCGCCGTCAAGGCGCCCGGCAGCACCGGTTGACGGTCAACGCTCCTTTCACCTCGGACGCCCTTCAAAGTCTCGCGAGCCGTAACCGGTCGCGTGCGCACCGCCGTTGCAGTGGAGAACGTCGCCTCGGTCCTCGAGAGCAATGGTCTGACTACGGCGGACAAGAAGGTCGGCGACATCGTCATCAGCGACGACGGCATTGGCAGCAACGCCATCACACTTTCAGGTGCCGACGCGGCGCTCTTTAAAGTGGTCGGCAGCGAGCTGTTTTTGAAGACCGGTGCATTGCTCGATACCGAGGTGACGTCGAGCTATCAGGTGCACATCGCCGTTAGCGATCCCGCCCTCCGCGGTCCTGCTGTTGACACGGACTTTACTCTAGAGATCGGCAACATCAACGAGGCGCCAACCAGCGTGACCTTGTCGGTGGGCTCGGTGAACGAAAATATGACCGTCGGCACCGTCGTCAGTACATTATCAGGCCTTGACCCGGACTTTGGCGATAAAGCCGGCTTTGAGCTCACAAACACGGCGGGCGGCGCCTTTGCCTTGATCGGCA
>Ga0070695_100002141_pt1 | contig 11316 bp, 5 predicted proteins | sample KBSK1252metaG_FD_65471 | JGI IMG/M metagenome (GOLD analysis project Ga0070695, IMG submission 65471) | Corn, switchgrass and miscanthus rhizosphere microbial communities from Kellogg Biological Station, Michigan, USA - KBS K1-25-2 metaG | ecosystem: Host-associated > Plants > Roots >...
CGTTGAACACGCCCGTCTTCGCGATGCGCGACATGTCCACGCCGACGAATGTGCGGTGCGCGCCGAAATCGCGCGACAGCTTGTCGTTGAACTGAATCCGGTTCTCGCGGATGTCCTGCGGCGATCCGTTGTTCGCCCCGAATGTCCCGAACCCGGTGTAGATGACGCGCGGGCCTGGCGCGAGATTCGTCGATTCGTTGACGAACTGCGAATACTGGAAGCGCGCTTCGTTCACCATCCTCGACGAAAGCACGCTCGTCGTCGTCCCTTGCAGCTCCCAGCTCGCGCGCTTGCTCTTGGTGCCGCCGTCGGGCAGCACGAGGCCGCCGAAGCCGCCGACGCTCTCGTTGTGATCGAGGTTGAATCGCAGTTGCGCGTTGTGGCGATCGGTCAGCCGGTGCGTCGCCTTCGAGAAGCCCTGAGTGCGGTTGCGCGTGGCCGGGAAGGCACCCGGATTGAGAACCGACGTGACGACGAGCTGCGAATCCTGATTCGTGCCCTCGTAACTGCCGATGAAGTGCGTGCGGTTCCTCACGATCGGGCCCGACAGCACGCCGCCGAATTGCTGCTGGTTGAACGGCGTGCGCGTACCGGTCAGACCGTTCTTCGCGTCGAACCGGCCGGGGCGATCGTAGACGTACGTCGTGCCGTGGAAGTCGTTGGTGCCGCTCTTGGTCACCGCCGAGACGATGCCGCCGAGCGAGTGTCCGAACTCCGCCGAGAACTGGCTGGTGATGACCTGGAACTCCTGCACGACGTCGAGCGACAAGCCGGTCTTCGACGCGTCGCCCCACTCGATCACCTTGTTCGACACGCCGTCGACGACGTAGTCGATGTTGCGGCCGAGCTGTCCGTTGATCGACAGATCGCCGCGCGTCGCGGCGCCGTGGACGCCGTTCGCGAAATTCGCGAGGTCGAGATAATTCCGCCCGTTCAACGGCATGGTCTCGATCTTCTGTTGATCGACGGTGAGACTCAGCTCCGCCTTTCGCGTCTCCAGAATCGGCGCCACGCCTTTCACCGTCGTCGCCTCGGCAACCGTCGCGAGCTTCAGCGTGACGTCGATGACCGGCTTGGTGTTCGCCTGGAAGACCAGCCCCGCGCGCTCGTCCACGGCAAATCCCGAGAGCTCGGCCTTCAGGCTGTATTCGCCGACGACCGGCAGCGCGATGAAGTGATAGCGGCCGCGCTCGTCGGTGACTTCGGTTCGGACGAGGCCCGTCTTCGTGTTCTTCAGCGAGATCGTCGCGCCCGGCAGCACGGCGCTGGACGGATCGAGCACCGTGCCGGACAGGTCGAAGGTGCTGACCTGCGCGAACGCCGGCGTGGCAAGAGCGACGGCCACGAGCGAAGCGATGAAGCGGCCGAACATGAAGTACCTCCGTGTCAATGCGGATTGAGGAATGCGGATTTATTGTTCGATTCGCAGACCGCAATGTTACGCGCGTACGGCGCGAAGCGCGGCGACGCTTTCCGAGAGCATTTCACGAAACCTGGTGACCTCGTCCAAAGAGTTGTAGTGGACGAGCGAGACGCGGACGACGCCGCCGGGCATCAGATTGAGGCGCTGCATGAGACGCGGCGCGTACATGTGCCCGCTGCGGGCGCCGACGCCCCGTTCAGCCAGGCCCGACGCGATGGCCGCTGATGACACGCCGCCGATCGTGAACGACACCGTCGGCACGCGCTCGCCCAGGTCGGCTCGAGCGGTCACGCCGTGCACCGACGCGCCATCGATCGATAACACCGCGTCGAGCAGGGCCGCCGAGAGCGTGCGCTCGTATGCGGCGACGGCGTCCATCGCCCAGCGGATCGACATCTTCCTTGGCGACGCCGGCGGCGATCCGGCACGTTGCCCGAGCTGCTCGAGGTACCGCACGACCGCTTCCATGCCGGCGACGTTTTCGTAGACGTAGGTTCCGGCCTCGAGCTTGTCCGGTGTCACATCGGGGATGAAATCCTCGCGAAACGTCGGCAGCCGATTGATCGCCTCCGTCCGGCACCACGCGAAGCCCATGTGAGGCGCGAAGATCTTGTAGCCCGAGCAGACCAGGTAATCGCAGTCGATCGCCTGCACGTCAATCGGGCCATGCGGGCCGAAATGCACGGCATCCAGAAAAATCTCCGCGCCGGCCCCGTGCGCGAGCCGCGATGCGCCGGCGACGTCGACGCGCGTGCCCGTCGCGTTGGAGGCCATGGTACACGCGACGATCCGCGTTCGATTCGAGAGCAGCGTCTGTAAATCTTCGACGTACAGCCGGCCGTCATCGCGAACCTTCCACCAGACGATGCGCGCGCCGAACCGCTCGAGCGCGATCCAGGTGGCGACGTTCGCCTCGTGATCGAGATCGGAGACGACGATTTCGGGCCGAGAGTCGAGGGTCTGACCGATCGCCAGACTGATCGATCGGATGAACGACGTCGCGTTCAGGCCGAACGCGATCTCGCTCGCGGACCGGGCGTTGACGAACGCCGCGACCGCTTCGCGGGCGCGCGCGATCATCGCGTCGACCTCCTGCGATCGCCGGTAGGGTCCCCCGCGCTGCACGTTGCGCGCGACGAGATGATCGGTCACCGCCGCGAGCACCGGCGCCGGGATTTGTGCGCCGGCGGCGTTGTCGAAGAACAGGAAGCCGTCCGCCTGCGCCAGCGCCGGAAACTCCCTGCGAAGATCGTCGACGGGAAAGACAGTCATTCGTTCCCGCTCGCGGGGCCTGCCCCCGCTCGCTGTCTCACGCGCGCGTAGAAGATCGACATGATCGCGAGGAACGGGAGAAACGACGGAACCGTGTACTCCAGGCCTTCCACGAAAAACGTCGTGATGGTGATCGCCACGAGCGAGACGATCCCGAAGACGGCCGCGACTCGATGAACCGGCAGCCGGATCGGCAGGCTCGCGACCTGCTGCGGCGACATCGCGGCGCGGAAGCGCAGATACGTGACCAGGATCACGATCCAGATGAACAGCATGCCCGCGACCGCGGTGCCGAAGAGCGCCAGGAACGCCTGGCCCGGCGAGTACACCGCCAGCAGAATCGCCACCACCATCCCGCCGCTCGCGACCGCCACGGCGCGAAGCGGTACGCCTCTGTCGCTCACGGCCGACAGCCAGGCGGGCGCGTAACCCGAGCGCGACAGCGAAAACAGCATCCGCGTCGTCAGGTACAGATTGGAGTTCGCGCTGGACAGCGCGGCTGAGATGACGACGAGATTCATCACGCTCGCGGCGTACGGGATGCCGACGGCGGCGAACGCTCGGACGAACGGGCTGCCGGTGATTCCGCGTCCGCCCTCGCCGATCTGATTCCACGGCGTCATCATCAGCATCACCCCGATCGCGAGGATGTAAAAGATGATCAGCCGCAGCACCATCCGCTTCATCGCCCGCGGAATAGACGACTCGGGATGCTCCGCCTCGCCCGCGGTGACGGCGATCACTTCGACGCCCATGTAGCTCGTGATGACGAGCGTCAGCGCGAGCCAGACGCCGCGCCATCCGTGCGGCAGGAATCCGCCCGGTCCGTCGAACAGATTCGAGAAGCCGACCGCAGGCGCCGGGCCGATTCCGGCGACAAGGGCGAGGCCCACGATGATGAACGCCACGATCGCGACGACCTTGATCAGCGCGAACCAGTACTCGAACTCGCCGAACCGTGCGACCTGCGCCGTGTTGATCGCGATGAGTCCCGCCGAAACGATCGCGACCCAGACCCACTGCGGCGCCGTTGGAAACCAGAGCCCGAAGTAGATCGCAACGGCGGTGACTTCGGCGCCGATCGCCAGAATCTGGATGAACGCGTACGTCGCCCGGACGACGAACCCGAACCACGGCGAGAGATACCGCTCGGCGTACACGCCGAAGGATCCGGCGAGCGGATGGACCACCGCCATTTCCGCCAGCGCGTACCCCATCACCAGCGCGATCGCGGCGCCGATGACGTAGGTGATGATGACGCCGGGGCCGGCCAGGCCGATCGTGACGGTGCTGCCGAGGAACAGGCCGACGCCGATCGCGCCGCCGATCGCGATCATCGTGATCTGCCGCGAGCTCAAACGCCGCTGCAGGCCTTCTTCGGTTGTCGCGGAGGTGCGAACTGTGGGCGCGGTCACAGGGTCAGGTATTGTAAGAGCACGTTGCATCACCTGCCACCTGAAGATCTCTGGCCGGCGATCGTGCGAGGTACTCCGGAGCTGCAGTATCCCGAAACGCTGAACCTGACGTCGCGGTTGCTCGACGATCATGTCGAACGCGGGGATGGCGAACGGACGGCGACCCTCGAAGCCGGGCCGCGGACGACCTATCGCGCGCTCCAACGGCTGACCAATCGAATCGGCAACGGGCTGCGCCGTCTGGGCGTGCAGCGGGGCGATCGCGTCGCGATGCGGTTCCTGAACGGTGCGCCCTTCGTCGCGACGTGGCTCGCGGTCCAGAAAATCGGCGCCGTCGGCGTCGCGACCATGCCGATGCTTCGCGCGCGCGAGCTCACGTACATCGTCAACGACTCCGAGACGAGTGTCGTCGTGTGCCAGCGCAGTCTGATCGACGAACTCGATCGCGCGCGGCCGGCGTTCGATCATGCAGTCACCGTCGTGGACGAGCACAGTCTCATCGCGGATGATGCCGATCGTCTCGACGCGGAACCGGTCGGCCGCGACGATGTTGCGCTGATCGCGTACACGTCGGGCAGCACCGGCGTGCCCAAGGGCACGACGCACACGCCGGCCGCCATCCTCGCGTCGGCGGACTGCTACGGCCGTCATGTACTCGAATCGAGACCGGACGACGTCTTTGGCGGTCATCCGACGCTGGCGTTCACGTTCGGCCTCGGCGGTCTGCTCGTCTTTCCGCTTCGCGTGGGCGCGTGCACGTCGCTCGTCGAGCGGTTTTCGCCGGAGACGCTGGTCGCACGGATCGCCGCCGATCGCATCACCGTGCTGTTCTGTGCCGCGACGACGTATCGTCTGATGCTGCAGGATCCGGATCTGGAGCGAGCGCACGATCTGAGCTCGCTGCGGCTCTGCGTCAGCGCGGGCGAGCCGCTGCCCGCGACGGTGTACGAGGAATGGCGCCGGCGAACCGGCGTCGAGATCCTGGACGGCATCGGGTCCACGGAGATGTTTCATATCTTCATCTCGGCGCGCGCGGGACTGGTCCGGCCGGGATCGACCGGCACGCCTGTGCCTGGTTACGATGCGCGAGTCGTTGACGAACAGCTCCAGGAAGTCGCGCGAGGGACGCCCGGATTGCTCGCCGTCCGCGGCCCGACCGGATGCCGGTACTGGCGGAAGCCCGATCGGCAGCGCGAATACGTGCGCGGCGGCTGGAACGTGACGGGCGACGTGTATCGGCAGGACGAGGATGGGTACTTCTGGTACCAGTGCCGGAACGACGACCTGATCATCTGCGGCGGCTACAACATCGCGGGGCCCGAGGTGGAGAATGTGCTGGTCGAGCACGACGCGGTGCTCGAAGCCGCCGTCGTCGCCTCGCCCGACGCGGTGCGTCAGCAGGTGCCGAAAGCGTTCATCGTCCTGAAGCCAGGCGTCGCGGCGTCTTCGGCGCTGGCGACCGAGCTGCAGGATCACGTGAAGCGCGAGCTCGCGCCGTACAAGTATCCGCGGGAGATCGAGTTTGTGGATGCGCTGCCGAGGACCGAGACGGGGAAGATCAGACGAGTCGAGCTGCGGGAGCGAGAGATCGAACGCAAGCTGCGGAGGCGACACTTGTGACTGCACGCGTCACGCTGCGATCGTGTCCACGGAAATGCAACCACGAAAGCACGAAGCCACGAAAAAACGTCTCTTGGACTCTGACTGCGCGTGATTGCGCGCGTCACGCTGCAATCGACTCCACGGAAGATCAGCGCAGAGGCCGCAGAAATCGCAGACCATACGCCGGCTCCGGTCGACGGGGCGCGTCTTTCGTGCGTTTTCGTGTTTTCGTGTTTTCGTGGTGAGGCTTTTGTGATCACGATTGCCGCGTGCGTATCATAGGCGCGCCATGAAATCGATTCGGCTCTTCATCCTCGCGACCTTTGCAATCGCCACCGCAGTAATCCTCGAACCGCTTGTTGCTCAGCAGCAGCGACCTGGCCTCGCCGGCGCACTTCGGTGGCGCAGCATCGGGCCGTACCGTGGCGGGCGCGTCACGGCGGTGGCCGGCGTCGCCACGCAGCCGTTCGTGTATTACATGGGCGCGACCGGCGGCGGCGTCTGGAAGACCGAAGACGCCGGCGTCACCTGGACCAACATCTCCGACGGTTTCTTCCGCACGGGATCGGTCGGCGCGGTGTCGGTCGCGGAATCGAATCCGAACATCGTGTATGTCGGCATGGGTGAAGGATGTCTGCGCGGCAACATCTCGTCGGGCGACGGCGTCTACAAGTCGACCGACGCCGGTAAGACGTGGACGCACGTCGGACTCGGCGACAGCAGCCAGATCGGGCGGATGCGAATCCATCCGGCCAATCCCGACATCGTCTACGTCGCCGCGATCGGTCATCCGTACGGACCGAACGCGGAACGCGGCGTCTTCCGGACGAAAGACGGTGGTAAAAGCTGGCAGAACGTGTTGTTCGTCGACGACAAGACGGGCGCCGCCGACATCGCGATGGATCCCTCGAATCCGCAGGTGCTCTATGCGACAACGTGGCAGGTGCTCCGCACGCCCTGGAACATCACGAGCATCGGACCTGGCAGCGCCTTGTACAAATCCACTGACGGCGGCGACACGTGGAACAAGCTGACGGCCGGTCTGCCGGCCTCGCACCTCGGGAAGATCGGCGTGGACGTGTCGCGGGTGAACCCACAGCGCGTGTGGGCCACGGTTGAAGCGGAAGACAAAGGCGGCGTCTACCGCTCAGACGATGGCGGCCGGACGTGGCAGTTGATGAACGACGGCTTCAATATGACGGCGCGGCAGTACTACTACGGCCACATCTTTGCCGATCCGATCGATGCCAACACGGTCTACACGTTCTGCGCGAAAGACTTTCTCAAGTCCACGGATGGCGGCAGGACGTACGTCGAGATTCAGACGCCACACAGCGATTATCACGATCTGTGGATCGATCCGACGAACCCGCTGCGCATGGTGAACGGCAGCGACGGCGGCGCGGCGGTGACGTTTAACGGCGGGCGCGCGTGGAGCTCGCTCGACAATCAGCCGACGGCGCAGTTCTACGCCGTGATCGCAGACAACAGCGTGCCGTATCGCATCTACGGATCGCAGCAGGACAACACGACCGTCTCGATCGCGAGCCGCACGAACGGCGCGGGAATCACCGCCAGCGACTGGCATCCGGTCGCCGGCGGCGAGAGCGGCTACCTCGCGCCGACACACACGAATCCGCCCGTGGTCTACGGCGGGAGCTACTGGGGTCACCTGACGCGCTTCGACGAGCGCACGGGTGAAGTCCGCAACATCACGGTCTGGCCCGATTACAACGGCGGCCGCACCGCGGCGGACGTCAAGTACCGCTTCCAATGGACGTTCCCGATCGTCGTCTCGCCGCACGACGGCAACACCGTCTACACCGGCGCGCAGGCGCTTCTGCGTACGACGAACGGCGGACAGAGCTGGGAGGCGATCAGTCCGGATCTCACCCGCAACGACAAGGCGAAGCAGAACGGCGGCCGGCTCGAGGAGTACTACTCGACGATCTTCACGATCGCCGAGTCGCGCGTGACGAAAGGCGTCATCTGGACCGGATCGGATGATGGCGTCGTGCACGTGACGCGCGATGGCGGACGCACCTGGCAGAACGTCACGCCGCCGGCGCTGCAGCCCTTCTCGCGGGTGAACGTGGTCGAGGCGTCGCCGCACGACGCGGGCGCGGCGTATCTCGCGGTGAACCGGTATCAGCTGGACGACTTCAGGCCCTCCATCTTCAGGACCGCCGACTACGGGAAGACGTGGCAGCCGATCGCGGCCGGCATACCCGAGCGCAGCTTCGTCCGGACCATTCGCGAGGATCCGAAGCGCAAAGGTCTGCTCTTCGCCGGAACCGAATTCGGCGTCTACTATTCGTCGAACGACGGCGCCGCGTGGCAGTCGCTGCAGCTCAATCTGCCGATCGTGCCCATCACCGATCTCACGATCAAAGGCGACGACCTCGTCGCCGCGACGCAGGGCCGGTCGTTCTGGGTGCTCGACGACATCACGCCGCTCGAAGGGATGACCGACGCGGTGACGACGTCGGCGGCGCACCTGTTCCCGCCGCGCGACGCAGTTCGGAGCCGGCGCACCGGCTTCGGCCGCGGCGCCGCCGGCATCGGTCAGAATCCACCGGCCGGCGCGATCGTGACGTACTCGCTCGGCTCGGCCCAGGACGTGACGCTCGAGTTCGTCGATCACAAGGGCGCCGTGGTCAGAAGCGTGTCGAGCCGCGATCGCAACGGACCCGCCGCGACGGCGGGCCTGCACCGCTACGCGTGGGACATGCGCTACGCCGACGCGCGCGGCATCGACGGCGGCACGTACCTCGCCGGCGGCAACCTGCGCGGGCCGGTTGCCGTGCCGGGCACCTATCAGGTGCGTCTGAAAACCGGGGGGCGAACCCTCACGCAGCCGCTGCGCATCGTTTCCGATCCGAAGAGCGAGGCGAAGGGCACCGACCTGCAGGAGCAGTTCGATCTCCTGATCGCGATCCGCGACAAGGTGTCGGCGGTGCACGATGCGGTCAACGAGATCAAACGGCTCCGCGCGAGCCTCGCGGCGCGATCGGATCGCGCGGCCGCGGCCAAACTGGATGCCGCGCTCGACGCCGTCCTCAAAGAGCTCGTGGAGCTGCGATTCACCGGCTTCGACGACCAGATGCTCGCCTTCGATTTGAAGTTGAACAATCGGATGGCGGCGCTCCAGGGCTACGTGGCGGCGGGCGACTACGCGCCGACGGAACAGCAGTATTCCGTGTTCCGGGAACTGTCGGCCGCCATCGACGGTGTTCTCGCACGCTTCGCCACGCTGAAGTCGCAGATGCCGGCGCAATGACAGCGCGGACTCGGAGAAGCGTCTGCTTCATTTCGATGGCCGCGTCACTCTTGCGATTGAGCCGCACCAACCGCCCGGCGCAGTGCGGCCCGCGCGGCAGACCATTGTTGAGACAATGTCAGGATGGCGTTTTCACCCGCGTCGCGCGCACGGCTCACCGATCGCGATCTCGGCCGCTTCCCCGGCGACACGCTCTTTCAGCGCATCGCCCGCGCGGTCTGCCATGCGGGATGTCTGCCGCGCAAAGAGTTGTACGAAGCGTGGGAGATGGCGCGCCGCGTCCGCCGCCTCTTTCGCGGCGGACGCATCGTCGACGCCGGCGGCGGACACGGCCTGCTCGCGCAGGTGATGCTGCTCCTGGATGATTCGTCGCCGGACGCGCTCGTGGTCGACAAGGCGCTGCCGCCGTCGAGCGCAAAGGTGCACGAGGCGCTGGTTCGGGCGTGGCCGAGACTCGAGGGACGCGTGGCCTTCGTCGCGGCGGTGTTGGAAGACGTCGAGATTCTGTCGGGCGACGTGGTGGTGTCGAGCCATGCGTGCGGCAGCCTGACCGACTGGATTCTCGATCGCGCCGCCGCCGCGCGCGCGCGCGTCGCGGTGCTTCCCTGTTGTCACGATCTCGCGACCTGCGATGCCGGCCAGTTGTCCGGGTGGCTAGACGCCCCGGTCGCGATCGATATCATGCGTGCGATGCGTCTCGAGCAACGGGGCTATCGCATCTGGACGCAGGCGATTCCTTCCGACATCACCCCGAAGAATCGCCTCTTGATTGGCACGCCCCAAGCGTCCGCACGGTAATGTGTCGCGCAGCCCTTCAGGGCTGCCTGGCAGTCGTTGGCAGGCCTGAAGGCCCTGCGCTACGACGTCGACTTCAAATACCGATCGAACCACTCGAGGATCCGGCGGTTGACGTCGAGAGCGTCGGCGCGCGAATGACGTGACAGGCTGTGATCGCCGTTGGCGTACGAGACGAACTCGGCCGTCTTTCCGAGCTGGCGCAGCGCGTAGAACATCATCTCGCCTTCGCCGAAGAGGATCGTCAGATCCTTCTCGCCGTGCAGGATCAGCACCGGCGTCTTCACCTTGTCCAGATGAAAGAACGCGGACTGCGAGAGGTAGCGCTCCGGCACTTCGAACGGGCTGCCGCCCATGCGCGCCTGACCGGTCTCGATGTTGCGCGAGTCGCGATCGCGGCCGCTCGCCCAGTTGCGAAACAGCTCCGGCGGCGTGGCGCCCGAGACCGCAGCGGCGAAGATGTCGGTCCGCGTGATCAGGTTCGACGTCGCATACGCGCCGAAGCTGTGGCCCCAGAGTCCGAACCTGCCGTTCGTGAATCCCATCGCGCGCACGGCGTTCACCGCCGGCACGACGCATTTCTCGAACGAGTCCGCCGTCTCTCCGACCTTCACCTTCACGTTCGGCATCAGCATCGCGTAGCCGTGGCTGATGATCATCTGATTGCGCGCGTCGAACCGGTGGATGGCCGGCGTCATCTTTTCGTAGACCCAGGTGATGACCGGCAGCTTCTCCCCCGCGGCGCCGGCAGGTTTGTAGAGCAGCGCGCCGAGCCGCTCGCCGTCCGCGTTGTGGAAGGAGATCAGCTCGGGCTTGCTCAGGCCGAAGCGCGAGAGCTGCGGATTGAGATCGGTGATCCGCGTTCGCTGTCCGCCCGCGCCGATGATCCAGAGATCGGTCGCGTGCGTGGCGTCCTCGATCGCGGATACGACACCGCCGGAGATTCCGGCGATGCGGCCGTACGATTCCTGGCCGCGGATGAGCGGCTCGAGCTTCCGATCCGCGATCGTGTAGCGATAGATCGTCTCGTCGTACGTCGTGTTGTTCACGGCCCGGAAGAACAGCGCGGCTCCGTCGGCGCTCCATGCCGGATCGGTGACGTGATCCTCGAAAGCGGTCGTGATGTTTTTCGACGAGCCGTCCGCCAGGACGAGGAAGAGGTCCATGAAGGGCTGCGCCGTGGTGTACATGCCCGGCCTGACCGGCTCGAGCTCCGGATCGCTCACCGACGGATCCGCAACGAGCGCCGCGAACCGCGATCCGTCCGGCGACCACACCGGCTCGCCGGCCGCGAGCGCGAACGATTCGCGCCACGGCTTCGCGTCGCCGCCGACGTCGGCGGGCAGCGCCATCAGGCGAGTACTCCTCGAGAACAGGATCTGTTTGCCGTCGGGCGACCAGGAGAATCTTCCGCGATCGGCGAGCTTGCGCGCGGCCGCCGGCCTGGCGCCTGCCGTCAGGTCGATCGGCAGGACGAAGGTGTCGTTCTGTTCCTTGCCGATCACGCCGAGCGTCTCCGGCACCGGCGC
>Ga0070695_100002143_pt1 | contig 11309 bp, 17 predicted proteins | sample KBSK1252metaG_FD_65471 | JGI IMG/M metagenome (GOLD analysis project Ga0070695, IMG submission 65471) | Corn, switchgrass and miscanthus rhizosphere microbial communities from Kellogg Biological Station, Michigan, USA - KBS K1-25-2 metaG | ecosystem: Host-associated > Plants > Roots >...
CCGCTGCCCAGCGGACAGTTGCAGCCCCGGGAAGCTTTGTGGTTTGGCGTTATTCTCTGTGCGGCGGGCGCGCTGGCTCTTTACTTCACCGCGGGTTTTCTTCCCTCCGCGCTTGGGATGCTCACCTGTCTGAGTTATTTGCTCGCGTACACGCCCCTTAAGAAGCGCACCGTTTGGGCAACTGCTGTCGGAGCGTTCCCAGGAGCAATCCCTCCGATGATTGGGTGGGCGGCCGCAACCGGCACTTTGGATCGCGGTGCGTGGCTTCTGTTCGCAATTCTGTTTTTGTGGCAATTTCCGCATTTCTACGCCATTGCCTGGATGTACCGGGAAGATTACGCTCGCGCTGGCATTCTGATGTTGCCAGTGGTGGACCGCACGGGCACGCGCACGTTTCGCCAGATTATTCTTACCGCGATAGCGCTCGTGGGAGCCAGCTTGTTGCCTGCTGTAACCGGATTGGCCGGCGTGCGCTACTTCTTCGGAGCGCTGGTCGTCAGCACGGCCCTCGTTCAGGTTTGCTTGTGGGCCGCCAGTTCGAAGACCAACGTGCGCGCCAAGTGGCTTATGCACGCCACCGTGCTGCACATCCCCCTTCTTCTTGGTTTGATGATTTACGACAAGATTCCGCGCTGAGCTTGGTGCCGCCGGGAAGGACACACGCCGATCCATGTTTTCACAGGCTGCGCTCAACGCCTCGCTAAACGGCACCAGTGCGATTTTGCTTGCCTGCGGTTATGCCGCCATCCGAAACGGCAAAATGAAGGTTCATAAGGGGTTCATGATTTCGGCCTTTGCTGTTTCCACGGTGTTTCTGATCTCCTATCTGATTTACCACTACCGCGTCGGGCATGTTGTTTTCCAGGGTCAGGGATGGATTCGCCCGGTCTACTTCGCCTTGCTCCTCTCGCACACAGTGCTGGCCATCGTCATCGTTCCGCTGATTTTGATTACCTTGCGCCGCGCATGGCTGGAGAAATTCGACAGACACAAGATTATCGCGCGCTGGACGCTCCCACTCTGGTTCTATGTCTCGGTCACGGGCGTAATCGTGTACATCCTTCTCTATCAGGTGTATGCGCCACGCGTGAGTTAGAAATTCGCCGACAGCGCAGGTTCATTTGGAAGCAGGGCGGAGTCCGGCGCGAGAATAGGTCAGGTTGAAGAGCAGTTCGCTAGGCTTGCGGAGGGATGTTAATTCTTTTCTCCGGAGGCACAAGGGATCCGGTCTGCGAGGAGCGGACAGCTTGCCGGGTTCCGGCCTTGGGGAAAACCACATGCCAGAAATCATTTCTCGGGACCGCGAAGCCGACTCCAACGAATCTTCGCTCTTGCTTCTCGCGGACAGAGGTCACGAAACACTCCACCGATTCAGAAGTCATTTCGTTGAAAACGCGGACCAATTGGCCGGGCAACAGGGGAGCATCCATCACGATGAGCGCTCCGTAGGCGCTAACGTGCTGCGTAAAGGCCTTTAAGTCAATGGCTTCGCCTTCGGGCATCTGACAGCGAACCTTCAATGGAATCTGAAGCGTTATGCGGACTGTGCGACGGCGTTCTGGATGTCTCGACCGATGATGCATTCATCCGCCTTGGAGAGGGGACTAACCCAGAGAGCTTGCCACGGTTGCACAAGAAAAACAAGGGTTTACGGTCGCTTGTGCCTCCAGGCTGAGTCTATCCCACAAGGGAATTAGCTTGGCCGAAGCGCGGAGATGACGGCTTCGGTGAATTCCGCAGTGCCTGCTTTGCCGCCCACGTCCTGGGTGGTGTGCTTCCCCTCGCGGTGAACTTCGTCCAATGCGTTTTCAATTCGACTTGCGGCGGTCCTTTCGCCGAGGTGAAGCAGCATCATGATGCTGCTTAGAATCAGCGCTGTCGGGTTGGCCAATCCTTTTCCGGCGATGTCGGGGGCGGTTCCGTGGACGGCCTCGAACATGGCCGCCGCATTGCCGACGTTGGCGCTGCCGACTACCCCGAGTCCGCCAACCAGCCCGGCGGCGAGGTCGCTCATCACATCGCCATAAAGATTCGGCAGCAGCAGCATGTCAAACTGCTGGGGATTGAGCACCATTTGCATGCAGGCATTATCGACGATTAGTTCTTTGTACTCGATATCAGGATATTGCGGCGCGACATTGCGGATGGACTTCAGGAAAAGCCCGTCTGAAAGCTTCATGATGTTGGCCTTGTGGATGGCATGAATTTTTTTTCGGCCTTCGCTTTTGGCGTATTTGAACGCGAAGTGGGCGATTTGCGTGGAGGCTTTTTCCGTGATGATCTTCAAGCTTTCGACAACGCCGGGGACGACTTCATGCTCGAGACCGGAATAGAGATCTTCCGTATTTTCACGGATCAAAACGACGTCTACATTTTCAAACCGCGATTTCACTCCAGGAAGATTCTTAACGGGACGGACATTCGCGTAAAGGTCCAGCCTTTTCCGCAAGCCGACGTTGATGCTGGGAGCGCCGCCCGCAATGGCTGTTCCCATGGGGCCTTTTAAGGCCACGCGGTTGCGCCGGACGGACTCTACCGCTTTCTCTGTGACGAACTGACCCGTTTCCGAGGCGCGGTCGGCACGCGCCTCAACCTCTTCCCACTCGATTTGGACGCCTGCGGCTTCCAGAATGGTTCGCGTGGCTGCCGCGACTTCAGGACCGATGCCTTCTCCTGGGATCAACGTTACTTTGTGTCTCATGGGTGCATCTTATTGTATGCGAAGGTTATAGGTTGTCGAAACACGCCCTTGTGCGGGGTTTCCAGAGAAGAAATCGAGCCACTAACCGCGGTGTGCAGTTGTGGAAGAGGTTTGCTATACTGTAATGGAAGGATGCATCGCGGGCTTGCCTGCGAGCGGAGGCCAAAGGAACTTATGATTAGTCTGACTCCTACTGCGAGCACTAAGGTTAAGGAAATCATGGGCATGCAGAATCCTGTCCCGGTGGCGTTGCGCGTTGCCGTCGTCGGCGGAGGCTGCTCCGGTTTCCAGTACCACATGGCATTTGAAAACCAGACCAATGAGACCGACCAAGTCGTGGATTTTAACGGGCTTAAGGTCGCGGTCGACCAGATGAGCTCGATGTATCTGGATGGGGTTGAGATCGATTACATCGAAACCCTGGAAGGCGCCGGCTTTAAGTTCAACAACCCGAATGTGAAGAGCACTTGCGGCTGCGGCAGCTCGTTCAGCGTTTAGCCCGGCGGCGTTTATATCTATCTGTCACAGAACGACAGAGTGAATGAAACAAATATCGCCACCTGATGCGACTGGTGATCCGAGTTCAGGGCCCTTGAACACACCGTTCGAGGGCCTTTTTTATGCCCGCTAACGTAATCGAATGGGACGCTCGGCACCGCGAGGCGGCGCAAAACCCGCCGGCGGAAGCCGCAGGCATCGTTTCGGAATGGCTGCCACTTCTGCCTCGTGGACCGGCGCTGGACCTTGCCTGCGGAACGGGGCGCCATGCTCTCTTGCTCGCAGCGCTTGGACTATCAGTAACGGCGGTCGATTGGTCAGGAACAGCGCTCGATATTCTTGAGAATCGTGCACGCAGAGCAAAACTTCCCGTGAGCCGGGCGGACGCCGCTTCCATGGCCGAGTCGGGCTCGCGCGGCATCCGCCTTATCCAGGCAAATCTTGAGGAATTAAATTTTTCAGACCATTCATTTTCCCTAATCCTGTGCTTTCATTACTTGCAGCGTTCTCTCTTCCCACAAATCGTTCGTGCGCTTCGGCCCGGCGGATTGCTGCTGTTTGAAACGTACACGCGCGCGCAACTGAATTACTCGGGCAGTCCGCGCAATCCCGCGCACCTTCTTGAAATTGGAGAGTTACGCACGGCATTTCCGGGATTGCACGCGCTCTTTTATCGTGAGCTCAATGCCGGGCAGGGAATTGCGAGCATGGTTGCTCAGAGGCCGCAACACAAAGGCTAGCGAGCGTCAGCGATGAACCCGACACATCGTAAAGCGCCGGTGTTTGCAATCTCGGGCGTGCATCCGTATTCTAAAGTGCCGGCATGAAGATAGCGCTTGCGCAGTTCAATCCCACGGTAGGCGATTTCGCTGGAAATTCGGCTCGCATCCTAATCCTGGCGGAGAAAGCCAGGCAGCGAGGGGCCGACCTCGCCGTTTTCTCCGAACTTTGCTTGTGTGGCTACCTTCCTCAAGATCTCCTGGAACGGCCTGCCTTCATCGATCGCAACCACCTTGAATTAAAGGACCTCGCATCCAAGCTTCCGCTGCCTGCCATCGTTGGATATGCCGGGCGAGTAAAAAATGGGACGGGGAAATCCATTGCCAACATGGCGGCTCTGATTTGCAGCGGCCGGGTCGTCTTCGAGCAGAGCAAAATGCTTCTGCCAACCTACGACGTGTTTGACGAATCGCGTTATTTCCAGCCTGCCAGTAAACAGTTTGCCTATGGATTTGGCAGAGAGCAGCTGGGCATTACAATTTGCGAAGATGTTTGGAACGACAAAACTTTCTGGGCCGAGTGCCGGTATGACCGCGATCCCGTAACCGAACTCATCGGGCAGGGAATTACCGTGCTTCTCAATATTTCCGCCTCTCCTTATACGATCGACAAGCGCGCGCTCCGCTTGGAGATGCTCCAGTCGATTGCTGTGAATCAGCACCGGCCCGTGGTTTACGTGAACCAGGTGGGCGGGGACGACAGCTTGATTTTCGACGGGGCCAGCATGGCACTGACCGCGGACGGAAAGGTCGCGGCGCAAGCTCTGGCTTTTGAGGAAGACTTGGTCTTCTTCGATACCGTTTCGGGAGCTGGCGAGATTCACGAGCAGCCTCACGAAGAGTTAGCCTATGCCTACCAGGCGCTTGTAACGGGTACACAGGATTACGTTCGCAAGTGCGGCTTCAAGAAAGCGCTGATTGGACTCAGCGGGGGGATCGATTCCGCGGTTGTGGCGGCCATCGCAGCAAATGCTCTGGGCGCCGGCAACGTTTTGGGCGTGTCCATGCCGGGACCGTACTCTTCGGAAGGGAGCAAGGCCGATGCCAAAGCGCTGGCTCACAGCCTGGGGATTGAATTGATCACTCTTCCGATCGGTGATGTGTTTGATGCCTATCGAAAGGCGCTGGCCCCGGCGTTTGGCGCGCGGCCGATGGACGTCACTGAGGAAAATGTTCAAGCGCGCATTCGCGGAAATTATCTGATGGCGCTTTCCAATAAATACGGGTCCATGGTTTTGAGCACCGGCAACAAGTCCGAGATGGCGGTGGGCTACTGCACGCTTTATGGCGACATGGCCGGCGGGCTCGCGGTGATTTCCGACGTGCCAAAACTCATGGTTTACGAGCTGGCGCGCTGGATCAACCGGGAAAGGGAACTCATCCCTGTTTCGAGCATCGATAAGATGCCTTCCGCAGAACTCCGGCCCAATCAGAAGGATGAAGACAGCCTGCCACCCTACGATGTCCTGGACCGCATCCTAAAAGCATATATTGAGGACTTGCACAGCCCACAGGAGATCGCGGACCACTATGGATTTGATCTGCAACTGGTACGAGACATTGCCCTGCTGGTGGACAAGAACGAATATAAGCGCAAGCAAGCCCCGCCAGGGCTCAAAATCACATCTAGGGCGTTCGGATTTGGCAGACCGTTTCCGATTGCCCAGAAATTTATTCCGTAAAAAATGAGGTCCACTGTGAAAACACCAGTCACTCTGACAGCCATCCTCTCCCTGTGCTTTTCGGTTCCAGCCGCTCGCGCTCAGCAGAAGCCAGCCGCGCCTAGCGCGCCCGCCGCAGTCGGGCAATCGCCCATCCAGAAGACCGTGGAGGCGTACTTACGCAATCTCTATGCATTTGGGTCCGATACAAGTCTCAAGGTCTCTTCGCCAAAAGATATCGGCGTCGAAGGTCTGCTGGAGGTGGAGGTCGAAGTCAAGATTGGGGAGAACCATCAGACCGGCAAGGTGTACGTCACCAAGGACGGGAAATATATGTTCCGGGGTGAATTGTCCGAGCTCTCGAAAGACCCCACGGCCGAGGCCCGAGCGCAGCTACAGACAAAGGACAGCCCTTCCATGGGTCCCGCGAATGCTTCCGTCACCTTGGTGGAGTTCTCGGACTTCGAGTGCCCGGTCTGCCGAAACCTGCATGACGCACTGCGCGGACTGCTGCCGAATTACCCTCAAGTGCGGGTGGTGTTCAAGGACTACCCGCTGGAGCAGATACATCCCTGGGCGCGAACAGCTGCCCTCGCCGGCCGGTGCGCCTACCAGCAAGACCCCAAGGCCTTCTGGAAGATGTATGACCTGATTTACGACAACCAGGACATCATCTCCGCCGAAAACGCCTGGAGCAAAATGACGGACTTTGCCAGCCAATCCGAACTGAACGCGGATAGTTTCAAGGCGTGCATGGCCAGCCCGGAGGCCGGAGCTGCCGTCGATGCGAGCCGCGCGAACGGCGTGTTGCTCGAAGTCGGGAGCACTCCGACAATCTTCGTCAATGGACGGCGGCTAGTTGGAGCCGATCCTCATCTTCTTGAACAGTACATCAAATACGAATTGGACCAACACAAGACACAGAAAGTAGCCAGCAAGAATTAGATAGCGTAGGGGAGGGTTCTGGACTGCGTCTAAGAGGGCTGGGCCGGACGCATTTCGTAGTTAACATAATATAAAGCAAAGGACTCTTATCCGTTCCCGCGAAACCGTTTGGTTGTGTTCGAGCTGCCAGCACGATGTACCCTTTTTAGTCCTCTCAGCTATCTTTGTCAATAGCCAATAGGACCACTGCCCTTAACCTGCCCGATTGGACCGTCTGGACAGGAAATAAATCACGATCCCCAATTCCACCACCACCACCACGGCCCACACCGCAACATACTGCGCAACCGCCGCCGCTTCATCCTCAGCCGCCTGAATTTGCGGTTGAGCCGCCGCGCTCACTATCGAGCCGATGGAATCGAGAATCGACACGGCTTAGTTTTCCTTTTGCGAAAATGCCCGCACAATTTGAATCAACCAAAGCATAGCGAACGCGCCGTAAACAAATCCGTTGATAAAATCGGAGCGCCTTGCCGCTTGCTTGCCGAGAGCTTCCCCGATTTGCTCCGCTACTTCGTTGCGCTTCTCTTTCGGTGCCTCTTTTTCTTTTTCCTTTTCCACGTCGCCCCCTCACTTCTTTCTGAAAGTTTGTTTCACAATCGTGCTGTACTGCCGGTAAAAATAAAATCCGCCGACCACAGCACCGACCGCAATCAAACCGTATACGAGCTTTTCGAGATTCGCCAAAAATTCAGGAGTGCCAACAACGCCAAGGACGGGGAGCCGCACACCCGCCTGATCCGGATGCGCGTCAGTTGAGCGCAAATAAGAATCTACTTCGGTTTGAGCTTGCGCCGTGGCAATGGCTATGTCTGCGTCACTGGCATCCGGCCCCAGAGCTTGCGCCGTGTCAGCCGCTACCTGCTCTTTTTCGTTCGCAAGAGTCCAAGGGTCAACGTTTCCCGTCGCAGCGCGAAAGGCCAGCCCGACCGTGTTGGACAAAACCGAATCAACAAAAGACATCGCAGCCCTCTATCTACTGAGGCAACGGATTAGCAATCACCATTTTTTCCAACTCTTCGGGAGTCGGCAACGCATCCGGCAAAGTGACGGCCAGCTTTTTGACCATCAATTCCGCTTGCTCTTGCGTCAGATTGTTCAACGTTCCTTTTTGAGCGAGATGCGCCGTCACCAACTTAAAAACTTCCGTGCCGAGAAAAATCAAAGCCTGTACGCTCTCAAGGGTAAACATTACTGGTGAACTCCTGTCTTTGCTTGCGCATTTTGCGCCGTGATTTGCGCAATATCCGCCGCAATCTTAGCGAGCAAACCGCCGATTTGCGAAGCTACGCCCGCGTCATAATTAGCGGAGTAAGTTTTCGTCAAACCGTTAGCCTCTTGGATGAGAGTTTGCAAGTGTGAGCCTATGACGTTGAGGCTCGCCACGTCCGCATCCGTCAACGTTCCCGCACGGTGCGCGTTCCCAATGTCTGTAAAAAGAGTTTTGTAGTCGGCGTTCGCCTGCGTTACCTGCGATTCGAGATTCAAAGCGAAGGCCGTTTGCGCGTTGATTTGTGGAGCCTGCGTCCGTTGCACGGCACAACCCGCGAGACACAGAGCGAAAAACAAAACGCGAAATTTTCTCAAGAGCTTTCTTCCTTTCCGTCAACTAACCCCTGTTGAATTACATGATCCGCTAGAGCCTTTTCCGCTTGCGTAGCTGCAAGCAAATTTTCAGGAGTCGGCGCGACTACCGCCAAGTTTCTCGCGGCGATTGCAGTCAGCCTTTTCTGCGTTCCCATTTGCGAGTTAACCAAGGTATGCACGTTCCGCATAGTGGTAGTGGACATCCTCGCGTAGACGGCAAATAAAATCAGGGTTAGGACTTGCACCAAAGGCCCAAACAGCGAGATCAATCGGCTAGTGGTATCCGGCACAGCGGGAGCCGTCTGCAAAATAAAAACCATCCATCCCCCCTCAGAAGAACGAGGGGAGAAAGCCGCACTTTCTCCCCCGTTCAGATTGAACTGGACTACCGGTTTACGCGCCGGAACTGCGCTTGCGCAACCCCGCCCGCAGGTTGCGGTACTTCGTCTCCGAGAAGCACGGCAAGATTCGTCGCGCCACCCGTCCCGCCGGTCCCCGCCGTGATGTCGAGCAGGAAGAAAGTGGTATCCACAACGTTGCCGTTGGAATCCAGTTCCTTGACATCAACGCGAAGGCCCGTCTGGACATTCGCCCCGCCCTTCACGTTGCCCGACGCGATGGAATTGGGCTGCGCTGCCACGTCCTGAGCTATCGACGCCCCGCCCGGATCAACGGGAACGAGTTGAATGGAATTGCCGGTCTTGAGAGGCGTCCCGTCAATATGCGTGACGAGATACGGTCTTTGCCCGGTTGAAGAAAGCTGCTGATTCATACAGTGATTCTCCTTTTCTTTTTGACTTGGTACAGCCGGTCCCAACCACACACAAAGATTTGTGCGCCGATGGCCGGGAACTCTTTCCAACTCTTCAATGACTTCTTCGGCGCGTTCCGTTATTTCGTCCAAGTCGCGCTCATCCCTTCGCAAGCGCCGAAACATGCCGCGATACTCTTCAAGCACGCCAACAGCACGCTCCGCGAGCGCCTGTTCAACGGCTTCGATCCGCTGAATTTGCGCCGGGTCAAAAGGAAAGTGGGTTGCGAGCGCCGCGCCATCAAACTCGCCGGAATTTCCATTCTTGAAATGCACGCGATACACGCACGGTGCGAACGTAAAAACATCGGGATTAAAAACCTCGTCTATTTCCGGCATCCCCGCCCGCGATCCGGGGCGCACCGCGCCGTGAAGCGCCAAACCTTTTCTCCCGCCTTGCCAACTCTGTTTTGGTGTGGACATTTTTTCCTCAATTCAGCGATTGTTCAATTATCATCGCGGAAAAACTTATAAAATCATTCGCAGAACCCCCGCCGTTCTGAGCCTGCAAAACAGCCATGCACCACTCCGGGGGAACGACAAAACGGCGAAACCTGCGAGAAATCAGATTGACGTAGCCCTTATTTCCAACGGACTCGCCGGAATTTTCAGGACTGACGGCACCGCCCACAGACACTTGCACGCCCTGCGAAACGGGCGGGCTGTTCTTGTCGCTGGAAACCAGATTCGCAAAAAAGTTATTGAGGCCCGCCGAATAGGAACTAGGCGGGGGAATCAGCAACAGCCACAGCGATTCATTGTTGGGGAAAGTATCAATGGCCGAGACTCCCAACACGATCCAGATACGCCCCTTGGGAACGGGTTCCGAAAAGGCAAACTGACGAAAAACGGAATTGGGCTGTTGCGGCCCAACCCACCGTTTGTACTCGACGTTTTGGAGAAAAGAGGCTCGCATTTAGAAATCCGGTATGCACTCGCAGGCTTCCACTTCGACAAGGGCAGCATCAATCGTGATACCGTCGCCCCCGGCAATGGCCGCTTCGTTGCTGTCGATACTGCATAAAATTTTCCAATTCTCAGGAAGATAAAACGGCGAGATCAACCCGTTGACGGACGAGCTGCTAAGAGTTTGCATATCGGGCAAGTTTGAATTTCCACCAACGGAGATGAGCACGCCCGATTTAAGCGGGGGGTTATTGACAGCCCCCAAAAAGTGCGGAGACGCAGCATCCGCTTGCGCGTTCGCCAGATTCAGCGCATCGACAGGAGGCACCGCGAAGAGATGCAAAACCCTCTGTGTCGCAGCCGCGTGAAGAGCGGAGAGCGCAAAAATCAGCCACAGATAGCCAGGGGGAACGGCATCGCTCACGGCATAGGCTTTGTTTGTGATGAACTTCTGAAAACCAACCCAACGCCTGTACTGCATTCGCGTGTAAAAATTCGCGCAAATGTTGGTATCTGGAACACTGTCCGCAGCCGCGAGGCGAGACGGCCCGCTGGACATGGAACCCCGGATTACTTCCTGAAAATTCCCCATCTAAAAATCCCCCGCGAATCGTGAGTAAAAATCCGCGACCTTGGCCTGATACGGCGCGTTGCGCACGCCACGCAGCCAGTTGAGGCCGTGGCCGACGTTGTACATATCCGCCGTGGCAACCGTCGTACCGTCCGACGAAATTAGGTATGCAGCCGCCTCAAGACAAACAGCCGGGTCAAACAAATCCCAAGGGGCAAGCTGCTGAATAAATTTTTTCGCGTTTCCAACGCGCACCTGTGCGATCCCGCACGAAGGATTGAGGCCGATACTCGCAGGGTCATTTCCCGCCTGAATCCACGCAACGAGAATCGCCTGCCCTTGCGAGTCATATTGCGCGTAGGAAACGCCGTTCAACGTGAAATCGGTTTCCGGGTTTATCGCGTTAGGATTGAAACCCGTTTCCGTCGCACAAATCGCCTTGAGCAAAACCGGGTCAATTCCCGCAACCTGAGCCGCCTGCGCAATCGCCGCGTCATACTGCGAAGCAACGCCAGAGGGGGCAGGTTTTCCCGCGCCAGAGTCCATCGAATCAGGAGACATATCCTCACCGCCGTCCTCCGCGTCACCAGACGCGGCATAAGTGGAACTCGGATTGAAGAGCTGATAGAGCACAACAGCCGCCGCAATAGCGACTAAGCCAAAGACGGCAATCAGCGAACGATTCACCCGGCCCCCTGATTACTTTTTGAGATAGTAGCCGACGAGAATCGCACCCACACCCACAGCTGCGTTTACGCCGTTATTCGCAGACGGGATGTTAGGAATTTTTGCAACAGACGTGTTCACGCTTACCGGCAGATACCCGGCAGCCATTTTCAAAACGGCAGCG
>Ga0070695_100002144_pt1 | contig 11308 bp, 9 predicted proteins | sample KBSK1252metaG_FD_65471 | JGI IMG/M metagenome (GOLD analysis project Ga0070695, IMG submission 65471) | Corn, switchgrass and miscanthus rhizosphere microbial communities from Kellogg Biological Station, Michigan, USA - KBS K1-25-2 metaG | ecosystem: Host-associated > Plants > Roots >...
CGATCTCACGACGCTCGATCCGGCGATCCACCTGGACATTCGCTATGCCACGACCAACAATTTCCTGAGCAGCGTGTTCTACTCGAGCGCGCGCGCCTTCATGCAGCGGCCGGCCGCGATGGCGGTCCTGCGCGCGCATCGCAAGCTGCGCGCGCTCGGCTACGGACTCCTGATTCACGACGCGTATCGTCCGTGGTACGTCACCAAGACGTTCTGGGACGCCACGCCCGTCGAGTCGCATTGGCTCGTCGCCGATCCTACGCGCGGCAGCCGCCACAATCGCGGCTGCGCGGTGGACCTCACGCTGTACTCGCTCGCGACCGGCAAGCCGATCGACATGGTCGGCACGTACGACGAAGCGTCGCCGCGCTCGATGCCCGATTATCCCGGCGGGACGGCGCTACAGCGGTGGCACCGCGCGCTGTTGCGGCAGGTCATGGAGGCCGAGGGTTTCACCATCAATAGTGAAGAGTGGTGGCACTTCGACTACCGCGAGTGGCGGCTCTATCCCATTCTCAATCAACGATTTGAGGACTTGAAGCACTAACGCAGAAACCCCTGCTTGACGGCTCTCGTAGTCTATGCTACTGTAATAGCAGCCTGCTACCGGAGTAGCATAGAAACCATGACGACCACACATCTCGATCTCGGCCGCCGCGAGCGGCAACTCGTCGAAGCCGTGTACCGGCTGCGGCGCGCCACCGTCAGTGAAGTCCTGGCCGAGCTCCCCGATCCACCCAGCTACTCCGCGGTCCGCGCCATGCTCGGCAAGCTCGAGGGCAAGGGCTATTTGAAGCACGTCGAGGAAGGTCCGCGGTACCTCTATATGCCCGCCGTGCCGGCCGAGAAGGCACGGCGCACGGCGTTGCAGAACCTCGTCGACACGTTCTTTTCCGGCTCCGCCGAGCAAGCGGCTGTCGCGCTGCTCAAGCTGGGCGATTCCAAGATCTCCGCCGATTCGCTGAAGTTCTTCGCGGAGCAGGTGCGTCAAGCCAAGGAAGAAGGCAGGTGACCCCCGTGATCCAGATCCTCGCTGCCGCGGCCCTCAAGGCCACCGTGATGCTCGTCCTCGTCTTCGGGCTCGCGGCGCTGTTGCGCCGCGCCTCCGCTGCCGCGCGCCATACCGTGTGGAGCTCGGGCTTCGCCGGACTGCTCGTGCTGCCGCTCCTGGCGTCGACGCTGCCCTGGCGCCTCGAGGTGCTCCCCTCGAGCGCGTCCGTGGTCGAGCCTCGCGCTCGAGTCCGCGCACCGATCGCCGAGCCCACGTTCTCATATGAGCCCGCACCCGTGGCTCCTGCGCCGTCGGCATCAACGACAACGTCGGAAACCTCGACGACCTCGACGACGTCGCCAACCTCGCTCACTTCAGGCATCAGCACGAGCACGCTTTTCATCGCGCTCTGGTTCCTCGGCGTCACGCTGGTCGTGGGTCGCGTGGTGCTGGGCGGGTTCGTGATGAGCTGGCTCGGACGCCGCAGTGAGACGATCGACGAGCCGGCGTGGGACGTCGTCATGAACGCCGCGATGCATCAGATCGGCATCACGACGCGGGTACGGCTGGTGCGGAGCGACCGTGTGCCGATGCCGATGACGTCCGGCCTGTTCCGTCCGGTGATCGTGTTGCCCATGGACAGCGAAGAGTGGAGCACCGAGCGCCGGCTGGCGGTCCTGCTCCACGAGCTGGGCCACATTCGCCGCGGCGACCTCTGGATCCACTTCCTGGTCCAGGCCGTGTGTGCCTGCTATTGGTTCCACCCGCTCGCATGGTCGGCCGCGCGGCGCCTGCGCTCCGAGAGCGAGCGCGCCTGTGACGACCTCGTGCTGAACTCGGGCACGCGCGCATCCGAATACGCGGACCATCTGCTCCAGATCGTCCGACGCGCCGGTCCCGTCCACGCGCCCGCGGTCGCGTTGCCGATGGCGCAGCGCTCGGATTTCGAGGGCCGGCTGCTGGCGATCCTCGAGCCCGATCTCGCGCGGCGTCCGCTGCGGCGGGTCGCCGCGTTCGCGACCGCGGCCGCCGTGGCGCTCATCGCGCTGCCGCTCGCGGCCATGAGTCCCACGCGGCCGGACTACGCGACGGCCGAAATGGCTCCGGCGGCGACGCAGACGCCGACCCCGACGCCGACACCTCATCCCGCGCCGAACCTCTCGGGCCGGCGCCGCGCGAACACGCTGATCGACGTCGATGCGCGCGCCGCACTCGCGGCGATCGTGAACGAGTCGGTCTCCGCGGACGCGCGCGTCCACGTCAGCATCGATCCCGACGCCATCACGGCCCTTGCGGACCACGCGCTGCGCCGCGTGACGACCGCGATCGCGCAGGCGACGCGGGACAAGCACAGCAGCAATCCCGCGGCGATCCGCGGGCTGATCGAGGCGTTGAGCGACAGCGACGTCGAGGTTCGACGGAGTGCCGCGCACGCCCTGGCGAGCACGGAGGACTCGGCCGCGGTCGGCGCATTGATGGAGGCGCTGCGCCGCGATAGCGACGCCGAGGTCCGCAAGACGTGCGCCTGGGCCTTGGGTCAGCTCGAAGATTCGCGGGCCGTGGCCGCGCTGGTCGAAGCGCTGAAGACGGACAAGGATGAAGAGGTGCGGCACCAGGCCGCCTGGGCGCTGGGGCAGATCGAGTCCCCGGCTGCCATCGACGGGCTCGGCGCCGCGCTCAATGACGCGAGTCAGGAAGTCCGTAAGACCGCGGTGTGGGCGCTCGGCCAGATCGAAGACGCCCGCGCGGTCCCCGCACTCCTGCCCTTCCTCAAGGACACGAACGTCGAGATCCGGAAGACGGCCGTCTGGGCGCTGGGCCAGATCGAAAGCTCGAGCGCCGTAACGGGTCTGACCGGTCTCGCGAAAGACCCGAGCGCCGAAGTCCGGCAGCAAGTGGCCTGGGCGCTCGGCCAGATCCAGAACGCTTCAGCTGTCGACGCGCTCGCGACGATGCTGAAGGACGAAGACTCGGAAGTGCGTGGGACCGCGGCCTGGGCGCTCGGACAGATCGAGGACAACCGGTCAGTAGCGGCGTTGGCCGCCGCGCTGAAAGACGCGAACGCCGAAGTGCGCAGCAAGGCGGCGTGGGCGCTGGGACAGATCGGCGGGCATCAGGCGCCGCAGGCGCTCATCGACGCGACCAAGGACCAGAACCACGAGGTCCGCAAGAACGTCGCCTGGGCGTTGGGCCAGATCGAAGACGCCGCGGCCGTGCCCGCGCTCATCCTGCTCCTCAAGGACTCGGATGACGAGGTGAAGAAGAACGCGATGTGGGCGCTCGGCCAGATCGACGACACTACGGCGCTCGACGCCATGGTGACGCTGCTCAAGGATCCGGATCCCCAGGTTCGCCGCGCGGCCGCACAGGCGCTCGGCCGGAATCATTAGGAGGCGCGATGACCCGCTCCACGATCTTTGCCGCGACCGCGGCAGGCGGCGCCCTCCTCACGGCCGTGACGATGGCGGTGACGCCCGACTTCTCCCTGGCTCGGGCCCAGGCGCCCGGCGGCACGAACGAACGGGCGGCGGTAACGGCCGTGATCGCCGGAGCGCGCAACGCCAACCCGCTGATGTGCGCGCTCGCCGCCCGGGCGCTCGACGCTTCGATGCACTGGGGCGACTTCCGGCCCGGGTACGATCCCCGCGGCCTTGAGAATCGTGCCGTGCGCGAAACGCTGCGCGTCACGCTCGACGTGTTGCACGACCCGGCGCTCGTCGAGACGCTGCGTCCGGCACTCGGCGATTCGGATCCGTGCGTGCGCCGGCTTGCGGCGCCGCTGTTCGGACGCGTGCGTCACCCCTCAGCGCTCCAGGCGCTGCGGCAGGCGGTGCGCGATCCCAACCCGGTCACGCGTGAGACGGCGGCGCTGGCACTCGGCTTCGCCGGCGACGCGCAGACCGTGCCGGACCTGGTGACGACGCTGCGCGACGCCACGCCCGAAGTGCGCATTGCGGCCGCGTGGGCCCTGGGAGAGATCGAGAGCAAGACCGCGGTCCAGCCACTCGTGCGGACGCTGGAAGACACGGACCCACGTGTCCGCGCGACGTCGGCGTGGGCGCTCGGCCGGATCGAAGCGCCCGAGGCCGTCGCGGACCTCGCGAAGGCCCTACGCCGCGATCAGGACGTGGACGTCAGGCGGAATGCGGCGTGGGCGCTCGGGAAGGTGAATTAGTTCACGCTGCGCAGGACCGGGTAGTTCGCCTTCGCAATCGCGTCGTCGACGATATTCCAGTCGACGATCCCATCGTCGGACCGGGGTTCGAGTAACGCGAAAATGAGCCGCGCGAGCGGCTGCTGCGTCGAGACGACGACCGTCCCGGCCGGAAGCGTCACGGTCGTCGTATCCCACCTGCCGAAGACCGTGCGTTCACGGTGACCCTGAAACTCGTTGCGTGTCTGCTGGCTCGAATCGACGGAGAAGCGCTCGACGGCGCGCTGATTCGCTTCGGCCAGACGATCGGTGCGGACGCCGTGAGCGGCGAGCAGCTGGATCACCGCGTCCTGATTGGGCGGGACGTAGTACGCCGCGGGCACGCGCGCCGTCTCCGTGGCGGCGAAGCGCTGGAACTCGCGCATCCGCTCCGGCTTTCGGACGTCCTTCCGCACCCACATGTGTTGGCCCGTGTAGGGATTCCGCTGATCGTCCACTTCGCCCATCAGGATCGTGACGGAATCGGGTGACGGCGCCAGCTCGGCCCGGACCGCGAGCTCGCCCGTGACGGGCGCCGCATCCGCGGCCGCCACGACGGCCTTGATCGCGCGCGTGTGCGCGCGGGCGTAGTCGAGCACCTCTTCGACGAACCGCTGCGTCGCGCGGATCCGCTCCTCGAACGAGGCGTAACTGTACGCCTCGGACAGAATGGCGATGCGATTGCGCAGGCCGATGTAGTTGTTGTTGAAGCGCGGCCGGTGATCGAACGAATACCACGCGCGCTCCACCGAGTCCCGGGGCGCGCCTTCACCCGGCACGTTGCCGTAGTAATAGAAGTCCTGGTGATCTTTCTCCTTGATCGCGCGGGTGACCGCCGGAAACCACTCGCGCCGCAACAGCGAGTCGATCGCGGGATAGGTGTTGGGATGAAGGGGCGGCGCATAGGTGAGGTGGTAGGCGTGCGTGGTGCCGTCGGTCGTGTGCAGGTCGATCGCCACCTGCGGGTCGTAGCGGTTGAACAACGCGACCAACGACCGCGCCTCGGGGCTTTCCAGCTTCATGTGATCGCGGTTCAAGTCGAGGTTCTGCGCGTTGGGACGCTGGCCCATGCCGCCGATCGGACCGTACTGGAGTGGGCGATTCGTGAGCCGGACGCGCTCGTTGCCGTCCGCGTTGTAGATCGGCGCGATCAGGAGCACCATCGATTCGAGCCAAGCCGCGTGCCGGCCGTTGGCGAGATCGCGCAGGATGATCTGCACCGCCTCTTTGCCCTCGACCTCGCCGGCGTGGATGTTGGCCTGGATGTAGACGCGCAGCTTTGTCGTGTCGCGAATGTTGCCGACGATGACGAGCGGCAGCGACCGGCCTTCCATCGTGTAGCCCATGCTCGTGAGGTGCAACCGGGGCGACGCCTTCGCGGCGGCGGTCACGAACGCCATCACGTCGGCGTACGTCGACGTTTCGGTATAGCTCGACCGCTCGGGTCGAGTTTGCAGGGCGAAGCGTCGCGAGGTTTGTTGGGCGCCCAGGAACGCGGGCGAGAGTGCGGTGACAGCCAGGAGGGTTCGGAGCATCGGGGAATCTCCGAACCCTCCCGCCAGAATGCTAGATGCGGCCGCGCCGCCTGATGACGAGCGGGCCGTTCGTCGTGACGACACGGACTGGTGCGCCGCCCGAGCCGAGCGTGGTGTTGAGGCGCTGGCTCAGATGACCCATGAACGTGACCGTGATCGGGAAGTCGACCGTCATCGGGCCGTTCACGGTGCCGGTCTCGAGCTTCGCCGAATACCCCGACGGGATCGCGAGCACGACCGGTCCATTCACGGTTTCCGCATCGAGGCCCGTTCCGCTCCAGTGATCGCCGCCGAGCACCACGGAGAGTGGCCCGTTGCGAACGCGGGCCTTCACGTCGCCCGCCACGCCGTGAAGCGTCAGGGGACCGTTTTGCGTCGCGAGTGACATCGAGCCGGTGATGCCCGTGACCGACAGCGGGCCATTCTCGGTCGACAGGTCGAGGTCGGTCTTCTCGGGCGCGTAGACTTCGAACGTCACGCTCCACGATTCGTCGTCTTCGTACGACCGCGGACCTTCGGCCCGGATGGTTCCGCCGGACGTCACAACGCGAATCGATTGGGCAATGCGCTCCGCGTCCGCCTCGTTGCCCGCCTGCACCTGGATCTTGGCTACGATGTGGATGCTGTCCTGGTCCCACGCGCGAATCCCGACGCCGCCGTTGCGGCCGGGATCGACCCGCAGCGTGCCGCCCGGAGCCTTGATTCCGCTTTCGCGGATCTCGCAGTGGCGGTAGCGACGATGGCGACGCCCCCAGCCGTAGTCATCGTGACGACAGTCCTGCAACCACTCGTCCTGGTCGTCCTGGTCGTTGTCCTGCGCCACGGCCGGGCTTGGGGTCAGAGCGAGCGCGGCCAGCGCCACGATGGCGCCAAGCGGGGGGGCGATCCGGTAGAGCAGGGACATGACGGGGGGACTCCGAAGGGGTCTTACGTTGGACCCGGCGAGCCGTGGGAAGGTTGCACGTCCTCGCCGAACTTCTTCCCCATGGCTTTGAGGTAGCCGTCCATGGTGCCGTGGTACCCGAAGATGAACCGGGCCATGAAGCGAAACGGGGCGGTATTGATGTAGCCGCGCTCGGTCACCGTGACGCGGCTGCCGCCGTCCGCGGCTGCAACCTCGTAGGTCCAGGTACCGCCGAACGGGGCCGTGGCCGGCGCGTCGATCGCCATGACCAAGCGTTCGGGCGGCTTATCCTCGGTGACGATGAATCGCATCACGAACCCATTCTTCATCTTCTGGTCCCAAACCTCCCGGCCGGCCGAGTCCTGGGACCGCTGCGAGCTGGCCACCGCGGTCCACCAGCTGGTGACGCCCGACAAGTCGCGCACGGCACGCCAGACAGTGTCGCGCGGTTGGCGCAGCGTGATGGAGCTCGACGCGACGTGGTCGCGCGGTATCAGCAAGCCGATGACGAAAACGACCCCCACGATGGCGAACAGCACGATCCCGACGATCAGCACGACTTTCATGCGTCCCCCCATTCTGCGATACATTCTGCCGCATGACCCCGCGCGTGGCGTTGCTGCTTCGAGTCTACGATCAGGCGTTTCAAGCTCCCTCCTGGCACGGCACTCCGCTACGGGGCGCGTTGCGCGGTGTGACACCGCGAGACGCCTTGCGGCGACCGGCCCGGGGCCGGCACAACATCTGGGAGCTCGTGCTGCACACGGCGTACTGCAAATACATCGTCCGGCGCCGGCTCACGCACGACGAAACACTCGCGTTCCCGCGCGACGGATCGAACTGGTTCCCCGCCCCGCGACGGGCGGACGCCCGAGCATGGAAAGCCGACCTGGCGCTGTTGCGTGAGGAACACCGGCTGCTGCGCGCGGTGATCGCGCGATTTCCGGCAGCGAAGCTGCAACGGCGTGCGTGGCGGTCGCGGTGGACGAACGAGGAGAACATCTACGGCGTCGCATCGCACGATTTGTATCACGCTGGGCAAGTCCAACTACTGAAGCGATTGATTTGATTTTTCCCACGCTGAAGCGTGGGCCCGACACAACACTGCGCTTATAGCGCAGTGCAACATTGGGCCCACTCTTGAGAGTGGGATCCTCGGATAGGTTATAAGCATGGGTCGTGTCCGGCTCGACCGCTGGCTCTGGGCTGCGCGCTTCTTCAAGACCCGATCGCTGGCGTCCGCGGCCATCGCCGGCGGGAAAGTTCACGTCAACCACGACCGCGCCAAAGCGGCGAAACAGATCGCGATCGGCGACCATGTGCGCGTGCGCGCGGGACCGTACGAATTCCTCGTGACCGTGACCGGCCTGTCGGAGCGGCGCGGGCGCGCGAAGGACGCAGCGGTATTGTATGAAGAGGATCCGGCGGGCCGGGCCGCGCGGGCGAAGCTGGCCGAGCAGCTACGAGTGGCGCCCCCGCCGACCTACGAAGGCAAGGGGCGCCCGACCAAACGCGACCGCCGAGAGATCGACGAGCTGACGTCAGATCTTGATTAGCCGAATACCACCCGAGCCGGTGTCGATCTTGAGCCGGCCTTTGCCGGCGCCGATCTGACCCTGCACGTGATCCGACTCGAGCTTCCGCACCTGCACCGGGAAGCCGAGATCGATGCCACCGCTGCCGGTCTCGATGTCGACCATGACGGATAGGCCTTCCGGCATCGCGAGCGTGACACCGCCCGAGCCCGTGTCGATGTCGATGTCGTCGCAGGGCGCGAGCAACCGCACGTCAACCTCACCCGAGCCGGTATCGACTTTGAGCGCGCGCGTCCGCGCGTTGCGAATCTCCACGCTCCCGGAGCCGGTGTCGATGTTCAAGTCGTCCGAGTCGATGTCCGTCGCTTTGACTTCGCCCGAGCCGGTATCGATGAGCAGGCTCGCGCCGTGGACGCGCGTCGCCTCCACGGTGCCGCTGCCGGTGTCGATGTTGATCTCGCCTTCCGCGTCCGTGACCTGCACCTCACCGCTGCCGGTATCGATGGTGAGCTGGCCTTTGGTGTGATCGGCGGTGACGTCGGCAGCCGAGACGTCGACGCGGATGCGGCCGTCCACATTCGACAGCATCGCGCGGCCCACGCCGAGATAGACCGCGATCTTCTGGCCGCGTGGGACCATAATCCGGAGATCCGCCGCGGCTTCGACGCCGTTACCGCGGCTGCGGATGCGAACCTGACGTCCCACGCGCCCGAAGCCGCGCCCGCCGTCGTTGAACGTGCCGTCGTCGCGCACGCGCAGCTCCGTATTCCACCAACCGCCGTGTCCCGGGCTGATGATGTCGTCGTCCGGATAGATCACGCGGAGCGTTTCGCGGCCGCGGATGGGGCCGGTCTCGATCCGTAACTGGCTCGCGTCGGGACCGACGCGCGTGACTTCGACCGTCACGGCGGTGCCCGTGCCGCCCTCCACGCGCATGTCGCCGACGAGATTGTAGATGGCGACGGAATCGCCGCTCACCGAATAGCGGCTCGGTTGCTGTGCATCGACCCGCGTTGCCGCGGTCAATGCGACGAACAACAGAACGCCCGGTAGACGGAATGAGGCCCGCATGACGGTCTCCTGGTTCACGATGAGGAATCCCCTGATGAGCGCTACGAGGGGTTTCGAGCAGCCGTTTCGCCACCCATCCGTGGGATAGCCCAGCCCTGTCCAAGGTTGCAGATTCTCCGAACCATGGCCTCCCCGCTGGGCACCTCTACGCCGCCCCTGACCATGCTCTCGGAAGAAGAGCAGATGTTCCGGGACGCCGTCAAAGACTTCGCGGAAAGCGAAGTGCGGCCTAGAGTTGCGGCGATGGAAAAGACCGCGACCATGGATCTGAAGCTCGTCCCCAAACTGTTCGAGCTCGGTCTCATGGGCATCGAAGTCCCCGAATCGCTGGGCGGCGCCGGGGGCGGGATGTTCATGACCACGCTGGCCGTCGAGGAGCTGTCAGCCGTCGATGCGTCGACCGCGATCCTCGTCGACGTCCAGAACACGCTCGTGATCGAGCCGCTGCTCGAGTGGGCGACGGACGAGCAGAAACGGCGCTACTTCCCGAAGCTGGCGGCCGACCTGGTCGGCGCGTACGCCTTGTCCGAGCCGGCGTCCGGCTCCGACGCCTTCGGACTCCAGACCAAGGCGAGCCGCAAAGGGGCCGGCTGGGTGCTCGATGGCCGCAAGCTCTGGATCACGAACGGGGCGGAGGCGGGCGTCTACCTCATCTTCGCGAACGCGGATTTCGCGAAAGGTTACAAGGGCATCACGGCGTTCATCGTCGAGCGCTCGTTCCCCGGCTTCGCCGTCGGCAAGAAGGAAGACAAACTCGGCATCCGCGCGTCGAGTACGACGGAGCTGATCCTCGACGGCTGTGAGGTCCCGGACAGCAACGTCCTCGGCGAAGTCGGCAGGGGCTACAAGGTCGCGATCGAGACGCTCAACACGGGACGGATCGGAATCGGCGCGCAAATGATCGGCGTGGCGCGCGGTGCGCTCGAGGCGGCGCTCAAATACGTCAAGGAACGCAAGCAATTCGGCAAACCGGTCGCCGAATTTCAGGCGGTGCAGTTCCAGCTGGCGCAGGCCGCGACCGATCTCGAGGCCGCGCGTCTCATGGTCTACAACGCCGCGCGCCAGCGCGACGCGGGCATGGAATACACGCAGGCCGCGGCGATGGCGAAGCTCTTCGCCTCACAAATCGCCGAACGCGTGACGTCGGTGTGTCTCGAGCTGTTCGGCGGCTACGGCTACACCAAGGAGTATCCGGTCGAGAAGTTCTGGCGCGACGCCAAGATCGGCGCGATCTACGAAGGCACCAGCAACATGCAGCTGCAGACGATCGCGAAACTACTGTTGAAGTAGGAAGACCCGCTTGGGCGTGGAGTTCAGATCCACGGTGAGCGTCACGAGCGGCGTGAGCTGGCCCAGGTTGTTCGTGGCGAAGTCGCCCGTGATCCCGGTCGTTGCTGTGACGATATCGTAGGTCGTGAGCCGCGCGCCGATGAAGGGGCGATTCACGACGAGCGTACCGCCGAGCGTGATGGAGCCCACGATCGCCAGCTGATCGTAGTTCGTGCCAACCAACGTCCCTTCGATGTCGATGACCAGGTTGCCGCTGCGCTGATCCCAACCCGCGGCCGGGGCCACGATCGTGAGGACGCCGGGCGAGGTCCCCGGCCGCAGCGTTCCCTGATTGACGATCTTCGTCGTCTGGAACGCGTCGAGCGTTCCGTTGCCCTGCAGCACGCCGTTCGCGAACAGGTTGAAATCGCCCGACATCTTGAGCGTCGCGCCCGCGGCGATATCCAGTGTTCCCAGGATGTCGAGGGCGGTACCCGACCCGATGCTGGTCGCGCCGCCGGTGGTGACGTTCATGTTCGCGCGATCCGCGATCTGGATCGTCCCCTGACCGGACCAGCTGCTCGGCGCCGAGACGTTGAAGACCGCACTGGTCTGAACGTCGAGCAGGGCGCTGTTCGAGCTCTGCATGCCGCCGTTGACCCAGTTCACCGTGCCCTGATCGAGCAGTGTGCGAACCGAGATCTGCTTCGTGGCCGTGCCGGAGATCGTGAGAATCACTCCCGGAGGCACGCGCAGGTGTACGCCTCCCGGCAGGCCGGTCGGCGCCGCGAGCAGGCCGCCCGTCCACGA
>Ga0070695_100002146_pt1 | contig 11306 bp, 9 predicted proteins | sample KBSK1252metaG_FD_65471 | JGI IMG/M metagenome (GOLD analysis project Ga0070695, IMG submission 65471) | Corn, switchgrass and miscanthus rhizosphere microbial communities from Kellogg Biological Station, Michigan, USA - KBS K1-25-2 metaG | ecosystem: Host-associated > Plants > Roots >...
CGGCGTCGCCGGGTTCACGGTGACGACGACGAAGGCGCCGAGCGACTCGACGGCGGCGACATTGGCGGGCAGCCGGCCGCCGCCGAACGGGTCCCCCCCGAGATAGGCGTGGAGGGTGCCGGTACGGAGCTGGGCGGCGGCGGGGCCCGGCTCCAGGGCCTCGACGCGGATCTCCTGCGGGTAGAACGAAGGATAGAACGGCAATTCGTGGCCGGCCTCGGCGGAGGCGCCGGCGAGGAGCGCGAACGCGCCAAGCAGGACGGCGAGGCGCCGGCTCACGGGGGGCATCGCAGGGAGCGCGGGGACGGAGGAGGCGGCGGGCGCCGGCACCCGCCGCCTCCCGAATTCCGGTGGAGTCCTAGACCTTGACCTGAGGCCAGGTCTTGTCGATCCAGGTGTAGGTCGAGGTCGGCTCGCCCTTGGGCCAGCCGGGAGGCGCCGTGATATTGCGGATCGGGATGGTGATGATCCGGTTGGGATCGAGGATCTGGAACGGATAGTCCGGATGATTGATGCTGAATCCGGTCATGGCGTCCTTGTAGCCCTGGTGATTGTCCGGGCGGATGTACACGTAGCCCGCCGGGCCGGGGTGCATCAGCCCCTCGAGCTGGCCGATGATGGCGTCGTCGTCGGGCCACCCGCCCGCCAGCTTGTTGGCGCGCTCCACCGCGGTCTTGAACATGTACAGCGTCGTGTACGCGCCCTCGGACTGGAAGTTCGGATACTCCTTCCAGCGGTCGTAGTACTTCTTCACGAAGGTGTCGTTGTACGGCCAGCGGCCATTGGGCGGGTAGTTGAAGTAGTAGTTGGAGTGCACGCCGGCGATGGCTCCTTCCGGGTGATCCTTGCCGATGGCGTGCGGAGCCACCCCGAAGGCGATGGTGCTGGCGAACTTCATCTTCTTGAAGAGGTCGTAACGCAGCGCCTGCTTGTACATCGCCACGTAATCGCCGCCCCACACCGACGACACCAGGAGATCCGGCTTGGCGGCGATGGTCTTGGTGATGTGAGAGGTGAAGTCGGTGGTCCCCAGCTTGGGCCAGCCTTCCGACACCACCTGGGCGCCCGGCACCATCTTCTTCATCACGATATTGAAATGGTCAAAGGCATTGCGGCCGTAGGAGTAGTCGGGATGGATATGCGCGATGCGCTTGACCTTGGGCCACGTCATCGCGGTGGCGATGGCGCAGGTCACGCCGTCCGCCGACTGCATGTTGGTGATGCGGAAGATGTAGTGGGGGTTGGGCACCGCCTTGTCGAAGAGGAAGTCGGTGCAGCCGTCCACGAAGATCGTGAGCAGCTTGAGCTCCTCGGCCACCGGCCCCAGCGCGGGCGTATTGCCGCTGGAGATGACCCCGGTGAAGAGATCCACCTTCTCGGACAGCTTCATCCGGCGCATCTCCTTCACGTTGGCGTCGGTGCCGGCGTTCTCGTCGGCCTTGAGCGTCTCGATCTTCCGCTTTCCCAGCAGGCCCCCCGTGGCATTGATCTCCTCGGCGGCGAGGATATGGCCCTTGTAGGAGGGCTCGCCCAGCACCGCCCCCGCGCCGGTGAAGAAGGTCATGTGGCCCACCTTGTACGGCGTTTCGGGGACATTGCCCTTCACCGCCCCCTGGGCATGGGCGGCCCGAGCGCCCAGCAGGGGCACGGGAATGGCGCCCACCGCGGCGGCGGTCGCGCTGACCCCGGCGGCGGCGGTGCCGACGGTGATGCCCAGCTGGGCAAGGAAATCGCGTCGATTGACTTCAGCAGCCATGGGATCCTCCTTCGTTGGGGGCGTGAATCGTCATCTGAGGGGTTAGCAGCCGTATACGCGAGCGCCGCGTATCAGTCAAGGAATATGCCGCGCGCGCTACCGCGATGCGTCAGCCCCCAATTCCCTCGGCGTGCCTCTCCCGTCCCCTTTATAATCAGTCGTGTAGCGTAGAGAGGAGCTTCCAGGATCGGATCGCCGATGGTCGCCCGGATCGCGCGTCCCTTCAGCACGACGCTCCGCGGAGTGTTCACCGCGGTCGGCCTGCGCTGGCGTCTCTTCACGGTGGTGGCCGTGAGTGTCTTTCTACTCGACATTCTGGTGCCGCCCCTGGTGCTGTCGCTGGCCCGCAAGCCGGTGGACTTCTTCACCTTCAATCCGTGGCTCAAGCGGCTCCCCGACTATTTCGCGGCGCCGCAACCGGCGCTGACCGAGAAGCTCGCGAGGCTCTCGGACCTTGCCCTCTTCTGGTTCTCCGCCGATGGAACCTTCGGTGTGGAATGGGGCTTCGCGGTCACCGTGAGCGACCTCGTCCGCTTCGCGGCCCTGGCCCTTGTCGTCGCCGCGTACTTCGCCCTCTGGACCCATCGCCGGGAGAGCGCGCCGCCGCCGGCGGTGCTCCGGCACGCGGGGACGAACGGCGGCCTGCTGGGGGCGGTATCGGGCGTGCTCGGACTCTCCACCAGCGCGTGCACCGTGATGGGCTGCGGCGCTCCCGTCATCCCCGTGGTGGGGCTGGCCTTCGTGGGGCTCTCCAGCACCACGCTCAAGTGGATGGCGGATCTCTCGTCCGTGGGGACCTCGGCGGTGCTGGCCGCGCTCGTTCTGGGCGTGGCCTATCTGGGCTGGCGCGTCGGCGCCGCGGCGAGGCCGGCGGCCCGATGACCTCGCTGGCCACCGATCGCCTGGTGCTTCGCCCCTTCGACGCCGGAGACGCCGAGGCCCACGCCCGCCTGTACGCCGACCCGGAGGTGACGCGCTGGCTGGGCGACGGGCCCTGGTACGGCGAGGCGGCGCGCGAGCGCTCCGCGCTGTCGCTCCGGCGCTTCGCCGAGCACTGGGACGCGCATGGCTGGGGCGTGTGGGCGGTCACCGACGGGAGGACCGGCGAAGTCATGGGCCAGTGCGGGCTCAAGTATCTCCAGATCGGGCCGGAGGGCACGCCGCCCGACGTCGAGGTGCTCTACGCCCTCGCGCCGCGCTTCTGGGGGCGGGGCTTTGCCTCGGAGGCGGCGGGCCGGGCGCTGAGCCACGGCTTCGAGACTCTCGCGCTGGGCCGCGTGGTGGCGGTGGCGCGGCCGGACAACCATGGCTCACGGGCGGTGATGGAGAAGATCGGGCTGGTCCACGAAGGACCCGTGGTGCTGTCCGGCATCCCCGCGGTCTGCTATGCCCAGAGCCGCGCCGGTTACCTCGCCCGCGCGGCCGGGATCAAGGCGCGGGCATGAATTTCACCCTCGGACGGAAGATCGCCGTCGGCTTCTCCATCGCGCTGGCCCTGCTCGTCCTCATCGCCTGGGCGTCCTTCAAGAGCCTCGGCGAGCTCACCCAGAACGCGCAGCGGGTGGAGGAGACCTACCAGACGCTCCAGACGCTGGAGAGCATCCTGGCGCGCATCATCGACGTGGAGACCGGCGAGCGCGGCTTTCTCATCTCGGGCGCCGACCACTACCTCGAGCCCTATCGGGCGGCGCGCGACAGCGTGCGCCAGGAGATCGCGACCGCGCGCCGCCTCACCGACGCCAATCCCGCCCAGCGGCAGCGGCTGGACCTTCTCGAGCCCCTCATCGCGCGCAAGCTGGCCCTGGTGGCCCAGAGCATCACCGAGCGGGAGCGCGACAGCAAGGGCGGGCTGGACGTGCAGGCGCTGCTCGAGCAGGGGCAGTCCACCATGGACGAGATCCGCACCCTCATCTTCCGCATGAAGGCGGAGGAGCATCGCCTCCTCGTGGAGCGCGCGGACAGCGCGGTGTCCAGCCGGCGCAATGCGCTCCTCATCGTGGGGTTGGGCTGCTTCTCCGCCATTGCCCTCATCGGCGTCGCCGGGCTTCTCATCCGGATGGACCTGGGACGCCGCCGCGCCGCCGAGTCCGAGCTCAAGGCCGCCGAGGAGCGCTACCGGATGCTCTTCGATCGCAGCCAGTCGGGAATTTTCCGCACCACCCGCGAGGGCGTGCTGCTGGAGTGCAACCAGGCCTTCGCGCGCATGCTCGGTTACCGCACTCCGGAGGACGCGCGCGGGCGCAACGCGGCGGACCTGCACAGCGACCGGGATGCGATGTCGCGCCTCCTCCAGCGGCTCCTGAGCGGCGAGGCCATCACGGACGTGGAGGTGCCGCTCAAGCGGCGGACCGGCGAGGCGGTGTGGGTCCTCATGAGCGCGGTCTACATGACGGATACCGCGGATCCGCACTTCGAGGGCACCATCATCGATATCACGGACCGCAAGCAGGCGTCCGACCGCCTGGTGACCTTGCTCCAGACCGAGCAGCAGCTCAAGGAGATGGGCGATCTCCTGGATGCCTGCCTCACCCTGCCCGAGGTGTACAGCGTGGTGCGCCGCTCGCTGGAGGCGCTGTTTCCCGGAAGCGCGGGCGCGCTGCACGTCATCAACTCCTCGCGCAACCTCGTGGAGTCGGTGGTGAACTGGGGCGAGGGCGGGGCCGGCGGCGAGACCGTCTTCGGCCCCGCCGATTGCTGGGCGCTCCGCCGCGGGCGCATCCACGTGGTGGAGGAGAGCGAGAACGCCCTCATCTGCGCCCATCTGGCCCCTCCCCTGCCCGGCTCCTACTTCTGCATCCCGCTGGTGGCGCAGAGCGAGGCGGTGGGCGTCCTCTACCTCTCCCGCGCCCAGGGGTCGCCCGCCTTCGGCACGGAAGCGCAGCGCGTGGCGGGCTCGGCCGCGGACAAGCTGGGGCTTTCGCTCGCCAACCTGGCCCTGCGCGAGCGGCTGCGCACCCAGTCGGTGCGCGACCACCTCACCAGCCTCTTCAACCGCCGCTACATGGAAGAGACCCTGGAGCGCGAGCTGCGCCGGGCCCAGCGCAACAACGTGCCGCTCTCCGTCATCACCATCGACGTGGACAACTTCAAGCGCTTCAACGACGACCAGGGACATGACGCGGGGGACGCGCTTCTCGCCGAGCTGGGGCGGCTCCTGCGCAGCCAGGTCCGCGTGGAGGACGTGCCCTGCCGGGTGGGCGGCGAGGAATTCGCCATCGTGATGCCGGGCGCCGCGGCCAAGGATGCGGTGCGCCGCGCCGAGGATCTGCGCCAGGCCGCCCATAACCTCCGCATCATTCATCGCGGAGCGCCGCTGGGTCCCGTCACCATCTCGCTGGGCGTCGCCGCTTTCCCCGAGCATGCCGGGGCGGGCGAGGCCCTCCTGCACGCTGCCGACGTCGCGCTCTACCGCGCCAAGCGCGAGGGCCGCGATCGCGTGGTGGTCTCGGAAAGCCTCCCGCCGGCCCCGCCCGCGACGCCGGGCTCAGCGCCGGCGCAGGAGTAGGTGGGGGCCTTCCTCGGCGACGATGCCGTAGCGATGGACCGGGCCCCTGCTCCCCGTCACGATCTCCACCGTGTCTCCCGACCGCGCCATGGTCACCCCGGGTAGGTTGCGCCAGGGATAGGACGCCACGTTCAGCAGCAGGTGGTCGCTCCCCTCGATTCTCACCGGAAAGACGAAGACCCGCGAGCGCAGGGCGAGGTGCGGCACATAGGGATCCTGCGCCGACACCGCCGCCTCCGCGGGGACGCGCGCGAGCACCCGATACGCGGCGCGGTCGCCGGCATCCGGCCACCAGCGGTACACGGCGAATTGGTTCACGGTCCGGGCGGACAGCACGAGGCTCGCCATCACCGCCAGCGCCAGCGCCGCCCGCGCCGGCGCCCCGGGCCGGGTCGCGCGCAGGCGCGCGTAGCCGGCGATTGCGGCCAGGACGAGGAACGGTAGCACGAAGGCCTGGTACTGCGTGCGGTGGTGGAAGAGGACGGGATCCGAGCTCAGGAGATTCTGGGTCAGCACGGGGAGCGCCCCGGACAGGGCCCCCGGCCCCAGGAGCGGAAGAAAGCCCAGCGGCGCCAGCATCGCCAGGACATACAGCGCGCGCCCGGGAGTGGCGACGCGACGGAGGGCCTGGAGCGGGTGGAAGACCAGGCCGGCCACGATCTCGGTGAGCGAGCCGCCCAGACCCGCGTAGCGCGCGAGATGCGAATAGGACTCCCCGCGGAAGGCGGGAATGATCCAGCGCAGGTCCACGTAGAGGACGGCGAAGGCGCTCGCCGCGGTCACCGCGCCCGCCCGCCACCGGCCCTGCCCCAGCGCCAGCCATATCCCCACCCCGATCACGGCCAGCGCCGCGTCCTCGCGGGTGCCCAGCGTCAGCACGACCAGCCCCACGAAGGCGAGCGTACGCCGCGCCTCCGCCGCCACGAAGGCCCAGAGCAGCAAGGGAACGGCGAGGGCGGCGGCGTGGAAGTCGCGCACGTTCATGCCGTGGAGCGAGGGATTGACGAGGTAGAGCAGCGCAAAGAGGGCCGCCAGCCGCTCGTCCCCCAGCCGGCGCCGGGCGAGCAGGAACACCGCGGGCGCTCCCGCCGCCAGCGCGATGGACTGGAAGATCAGCAGGGTGACCGCGCCCGGCGCCACCCAGAAGGCCGGCGCCAGCGCATACATGATGGGCGAGAGATGGTCGCCCCAGGCGTGCATCTCGGGCAGGCTCACCCGGGGCCCGCGGCCGCCGGCGAGGTTCCACACGAGCTGGACGTAGTAGCCCAGGTCCAGCGCATGGGTGAGAAACGTGTAGTGCCGGGTCACCGTCACGAAGGAAAAGGCGAGCGCATAGGCGAGGGCGCCGATCGCGACCACCCGGCGCGGCGCGAAGGCGGGAACGGGCAGCGGGCGGAGCAGGAGGCGGAGCCCCGCCACCAGCACCAGCGCCACGAAGAGATCCTCGGGGCGGGCCCACGGGAAAAGGAAGGCGGTGAGAATGCCGGCCGCGAGAAGGCCGGCGGCGACGTCGAGGGCGCGCGCGGCCGCGGGGCGCGCCCTCAACTGGAGCCCGCGCCCTCGGTGTCCGGGCCGAGGCGCGTGTACCGGCGGCGTATGCTCTCCAGACGCCGGGAACGCTTGAGGCCCGAGCGATGCAGCAGGTAGCGGGTGACCACCCAGAGGATCTTGGTCCCGTAGGCGCAGGAGTCCACGAAGGACGCGGAGGACGCTTCGGGAAAATACCGGACCGGAACGGCGATCTCGGCGAGCCGGAAGCCGCCCGCCACCGTCTGCGACACGATCTCCTGGTCGAAGACGAAGCCGTCGGAGTTCATCCGGAAGTTCACCGCTTCCAGGGTTTCCCGGCTGAAGGCCCGGTAGCCGGTGTGGTACTCGGACATCGAGAGCCCGAAGGCGCGGTTCTCCACCCAGGTGAGAAAGCGGTTGGCCACGTATTTCCACCACGGCATCCCCTGCTGCACGGCCGAGCCGACCTTGAGGCGCGAGCCGAGCACCAGGTCGGCGTCCCCGCGCGTGATGGGCTCGATGATCTTGGGCACCAGGGTCGGATCGTACTGGTAGTCGGGATGCACCATCACCACGATGTCGGCGCCGGCGCGCAGGGCCTCGGTGTAGCAGGTCTTCTGGTTGGCCCCATAGCCGTAGTTCCGGTCGTGCACGAAGATCTCGAGGCCCAGCTCGCGCGCGACCTCCAGCGTCTTGTCGGTGGAGCCGTCGTCCACGAGGATGACCAGGCTGACCGTGTCCTTCGGCAGCTCCTCGTAGGTGAGCCGGAGCGTCCGGCCCGCATTGTAGGCCGGCATCACCACCACGACCTTGGGCGCCTTGGGCGTCCCCTCCGGTGGGGTCATCTAGCGCTCCCTCGCCGCCCCGTCCGAGCACACCGCCACGAACTGATAGGCGAGCCCGCGCGGCCAGGCGCGCGCCGCCCCCGCCGAGAACTGGTGGAGCGCCCGCAGCCAGCGCCCGTGGAAGCGCTCCGGCACCACCAGCGGCAAGGGGGCGGGGGTCACCATCACCTCGCGCACCGTGAGGCCGGCGCGCCCGAGGAAGTCGAGGAAGGTGCGCCGGGTGAAGAACCGGAGGTGAGTGCGATCGAGGATCCCGCGATCCCCGTACTCGAAGCGGCCCAGGAGCAGCGAGAGCCGCACGGTGAGGTGCGCCACGTTGGGCACCGACACGATGACCATCGCGCCGGGCGCCAGGTGGCGGTTGAGCTCGCGCATCACCCGCAGAGGATCCGAGAGGTGCTCGATGACGTCGCCGTAGATGACGGCGTCATAGAGTCCGGTCACCGGCGGCGTCTCGCGCTCCAGATCCACCACGATGGCCTGCTCACAGCGGGTCGCCGCCAGCGCGGCCTGGGCCGGATCGCGCTCGAGCGCGGTGACCTTCCAGCCGCGCGCGGTCAGCTCGGCGGCGAGGAAGCCGTCGGCGGCGCCGACATCGAGGGCCCGGCGGCCCCGGCCGGCGCCGAGACGCGAGAGGATGAGCGAGTGGCTCGAGTACGGATCGTCCTTGAGACGGTAAGGCGCGCCGCTCACGCCTACATGGTATCGCGGTCAGGGCCGATTCGAGTAGAGTCGGCGCCCGCCCGCCTCCAGGAGCAGGTGCAGGCTATCGGGGGGAAGCGTCCGCGTCACGCTCCGCTCCGCGCTGGCGGCCGAGAGGAGGAAGATTCGCCGGTCGCCTCGCCAGGCCGCGGCCAATCGGTCCGCGTCCCAGAAGATATCCCGAGCCTCGGGGAAGCTGGCGCCGAAGGCGAGGTTGGAGACGAGCCCGTTGACGACCTTGACCGGCGCCGCCACCGGCGCTCGTCCGGGCGGGTCGAGGGTCAGGAGCCACGAGCCGCTGTTCTCCAGCGCTCCTTCGTGGGCGAGGAGATCCCCGGGCGCGGCCCGCAGGGCCACCGCGTCGCCGAGCATCCGCACCGAGCGGCTGCGGGCGAAGAGCTCGAAGCCCTCGGCGGCGAAGGGAAGGAACGCGAGCATGGCGGCCAGCAGGGCGCCGAGGCCGAGGGTCGGCCGCCGCAGCGCGAGCCCGGCGGCCGCGGCCAGCGCGCCCAGGCCGAACACGGCGGTCAGCGAGCGGAAGAGCGGCGCCAGCTGCGCGCCCGACATGAAAGGAAGGTCCGGGCCGCGGGCGGCGACGTTTCGCGCGGCGACGTCGGCGCTGGGCAGGGCGCCCGCGGGAAGGGTCAGGTATCCCCTCCAGGCCAGGAACGCGGCGCCGGCGGCGACGGCGAAGAGGAGAAGAGGCGGCGCAAGGAGCGTGCGTGGTGACGGCGCGCCCGTCGCTCCCTCCAGGACCTCGTCCCAGAGCTTGGCGACCAGGAGGGCGAGGGCGGGAAACGCGGGGAGGCCGTAGTGAGGCAGCTTGAAGGGCGACAGCGTGAAGACGGCCAGCGATCCCGCGGCCCAGATGGCGAGCAGCAGCCAGGCGCGGTCCTCCGGCGTCGGCCAGGGGCCGCGCAGCCTCCGCCAGAGCGCCCACGGCACCGCCAGGCACCAGGGCAGGAACCCGATCGCGGTCACGGCGAGAAACTCCAGCGCGGACAGCGGCACGTCCTCGTCGGGGAACACGCGGTGTCGCGCCAGGTTGAGGATGTGGTTGTCCATCACCGTGTACCAGAGGAAACCAGAATTGCGCGCCTCCACCAGGGCATACCAGGGCATGGCGATGGCGAGGAACAGGAGGACGCCCGCCCAGGGGATCCACCGGCGCGCCACGTTGCGCTCGCGGGTGACGGCGAAGAAGACCGCCACCGCGGCCAGGGGCCCCAGCGCGCCCAGGATATCCTTGGCCAGCGCGGTGGCGCCCAGCGCGGCATAGAAGATCAGGAGCGCCCAGCGACCGTCGCGCGCCTCCTCGCGTCGCAGATACGCCTCGAGCAAGCCCGTGAAGGCGACGAGGATGCAGAGCACGAGAAGGAGATCGGGCTTGACCAGGCGCGCGAAGAGGAAGAGCTCGAGATTCGCGGCCACCACCAGCCCGGCCACCAGTCCCACTCGCGCGCCGCCCAGCCGCATGCCGAGCCATGCGGTCAGCGCCGCCACGCCCAGGGCGGGCAGCGCGGACCCGAGCCGCGCCGCCGCCTCCCCCGGCCCCAGCGCGCGAAACGCGCCCGCCATCAGCCAGTAGAGAAGGGGCGGCTTGTCGAAGTACCGCACCCCGTTGATGTGGGGCGTGATCCAGTCACCGTGACGCAGCATCTCCCACGCGATCACCGCGTGAAAGCCCTCGGGCGGATCGACGAAGGGGGCGCGGCCGAGACTGGGGAGGAAGAGAGCGGCGGCGACCAGGGCCACGCCCAGCACGACCTTGGCGGTGAGGCTCACCGCGCGCTAGCGCTGCACTCTCACCACGGCCCCCGGCGGCAGCGCGGCGAGCAGCTCCTCCACGGCGCGCTCCACGAGGGTCCGGTCCTTGGACTCGAAGGTGACCTTCACCTTGTACTCGGGGTTGGAGAACTCGGGGTACGAGCCCAGGAGAAGGTCGGGATGGCGGGCGACCAGCGCGTTGAGGTGGTCGGCCAGCGTCCCCTCCCCGATATTGACGAAGACGCTGATCAGGTGGAACGGAGTTTCCCGGAACCGCTCGCGGAGCGCGTCGAACTTCTGGCGGAAGATCTCCGGCACGCCCGGGAGGATATAGATGTTGCGCACGGTGACGGCGGGGAACATCAGGGAGCCGTCGGCGACCAGCTCGGCCCCCTCCGGCACCTCGGCCAGGCGGAGCCGCGCCTCGTTGAGCTGACCCTTGTAGTAACCCTCGAGCAAGGCGACCAGGCTCGGATGGCGGATCACCCGGGTCCCCACCGCCCGCGCCACGCCCTCCATGGTCACGTCGTCGTGGGTGGGGCCCACGCCGCCCGAGGTGAACACCACGTCGTGAGCGGCGCTCTGCTCCCGCACCTCCGCGGCGATGAGGTCCACCTCGTCCGGGATCACCGAGATGCGGCGCACCTCCACGCCCAGCCCGCGCAGCTCGCGGCACAGGTACGCGGCATTGGCGTCGGCGATCTTGCCGGACAGGATTTCGTTGCCGATGAGGACGATGCCGGCGGTCTTCGCCATGGCGCCCAATGGTAGCACGGCGGCGTGTGGTGTTAGAATGGCGGCCGAGATGGCCTCTCCCACCGTCGAGCCCGTCCGGCTGTCCGGCTGGGCCCTCGTCCTCGGAGCCTCCTCCGGATTCGGCGAAGCCACCAGTCTCGCGCTGGCCCGCGCCGGCCTCAACGTCTTCGGCGTGCATCTCGACCGCCGGGCGACGCTTCCGAACGTCGAGCGAATCGTCGCCGACATCCGCGCGCTGGGGCGCGAGGCGCATTTCTTCAACGTGAACGCCGCGGACGACGAGAAGCGGGCCCACGTCTGCGATCGGGCCGCGGAGCTGCTCGGCGGCAAGCCGCTGCGCGTCCTCATGCACTCGCTCGCCTTCGGCACGCTCAAGTCGTTCGTGAGCGAGCTGCCCGGCCAGCAGACCACCAAGGCGCAGCTCGAGATGACCCTCGACGTGATGGCGCACAGCCTCGTCTACTGG
>Ga0070695_100002148_pt1 | contig 11306 bp, 7 predicted proteins | sample KBSK1252metaG_FD_65471 | JGI IMG/M metagenome (GOLD analysis project Ga0070695, IMG submission 65471) | Corn, switchgrass and miscanthus rhizosphere microbial communities from Kellogg Biological Station, Michigan, USA - KBS K1-25-2 metaG | ecosystem: Host-associated > Plants > Roots >...
AGACTGTAGGCATGAGAATTGTCGCCTCGGCGCTACTGCTGGTCCTGTTCGCGACCGCAACCGTGGCCCAGACGGTCGCCGATGAACTCGCCACCTGCAAGAGCGAGGCCGGCGATCTCAAGGCCCGGCTTCAAGCCTGTACGCGTGCGCTCGAGGGCGCCGCCGACAACGACGACCTTCGCGTCGAAGCCTTGCTGCAGCGCGGGGTGCTCTACGAGTTGTGGGGGGACCAGGAGGCCGCCATCGCCGACTACAGCGAAATCATCACGCTCGATGCCAGCAGCGCCATCGCCCATTTCAACCGTGGCAACGTACGCGACAGGCTGGGGCAGCAAGATCTCGCAGTTCAGGACTACTCGGAGGCCATCCGGCTCGATCCGACCGATCCGGACATGTTCAATAACCGCGGCCAAGTCTATGACAGCCGTGGCGAATTCGATCTGGCCATTGCCGACTACTCGGAGGCGATACGGCTCGATGCCACCAGTAGCCGGCCCTACTACAACCGTGGTCTGTCCTATTTCAGCAAGGGGGAGTTAAAATCGGCGATGGCCGATTTCGACCAGGCGCTCAGCCTGCAGCCCAACGATGCCGATGCCCTGGTGGCGCGTGCCGCCACCCACGAGGAGTTGGGCGATAAGTCAGCGGCGCTTACGGATTATCGCCGGGCGCTCGGCATCGTGCCGGAGCACGCGGAGGCGAAGGAGGCGCTGGAGCGGCTCGGCAAGTGAGCCTGCAAGCCCGCAAAAGCCCGGGCCTGTGAGGGTGTCGGGACGAGGCGGCGGCCCTGTGACCCTGACCCGGTGTTTCCTGCAAGAGTTTGCAGGAGCCTGAAACCCCCAGGCTCCTGCAAAACCCGTTCTGTCTTACTTCTTCAGCCGCGCGTCCGCGCACTTGCGGTCCTTCTTGCTGTAGTACATGTAGGCGCCGCACGCACCGGGGCCCTTGCTCTTGGCTTTCTTGGCAGATTTCTTCTTGCCCTTCTTCGCTTTCTTCGCCTTCTTGGCGGACTTCTTCGCCACCTTGACAACGGCGTTGTCAAGACCAGGGCTTGAGCCCGGCGTCAGAGTGGCTGCCTGTAGCTCCGACAGCGGCGAGAAGGCGATGGCGATCGCCAAGGCTAAGACGGCGATAAGGGTCTTGCTGATGCTCATTCCAAGTACCTCCCATTTCTATAGTCGGCAGCGCGCCGCAGGAAACGCGATTGTCACCTGCCCGTACGCGACAGCGCCGGTGAAGGCTAGAGAGCGCTAAATGAACGCACAATGAATTGTGATGCGCATTAACCTCTCGAAGTTGCGCAAAGGACACGATATTCGTTCGCAAGGTTAAAGGGCCGCCGGGTTTGTTTGTGGTCTCGCAGCTGCGAGACTGGACCGACACCGTCGCGGCTGCGTTGCATTCTTGCCATCGTGCCGTTAAAGAGCCGCCTTGGCGAAAGAAGCCACACGCCATGTCGCACAACACCTTAGGACACCTGTTTCGGGTCACGACCTGGGGCGAAAGCCACGGCCCAGCGATTGGCTGCGTCGTCGACGGCTGCCCGCCTCGGATCCCGCTCGAGGCCCACGACATCCAGCGCTTTCTCGACAAGCGAAGGCCCGGACAATCGCGCTTCACCACACAGCGCCGCGAGCCCGATAGCGTGCGCATCCTTTCGGGCATCTTTGCCGACGAGAACGGGCGCCAAGTCACGACCGGCACCCCGATCGCGCTCCTGATCGATAACGTCGATCAACGCGGCAAGGACTACGCCGATATCAAGGACAAGTTCCGGCCGGGACACGCCGACTTCACCTATTGGGCAAAGTATGGCGTGCGCGACTATCGCGGCGGCGGCCGTTCCAGCGCGCGCGAAACCGCCATGCGGGTCGCCGCCGGGGCGATCGCGCGCAAGGTCATTGCCGGCGTGACGATCCGCGCCGCCCTGGTGCAGATCGGAACCCACGCCATCGATCGGCAACGCTGGTCATGGGACGAGGTGGAGCGCAACCCGTTCTTCTCCCCCGACGCCGGTATCCTCCAGACCTGGACGCGCTACCTAGAGGAGGTGCGCAAGGCAGGCTCTTCGGTGGGCGCGATCGTCGAGGTCGTCGCCGAGGGTGTGCCGGCGGGCTGGGGCGCGCCAATCTACGGCAAGCTCGATCAGGATCTGGCCGGCGCCATGATGAGCATCAACGCCGTCAAGGGTGTGGAGATCGGGGCCGGCATGCGCGCCGCCGAACTCAGCGGCGAGGCGAATGCCGACGAAATTCGCATCGGCAACGACGGCAAGCCGGTCTTTCTTTCCAACAACGCCGGCGGCATCCTCGGCGGCATCTCGACCGGCCAAGCCGTTGTGTGCCGCTTTGCCGTCAAGCCCACCTCATCGATCCTGTCACCCCGCCGCACCATCGACCGGCTGGGACAGGAAACGGAGATCTCCACCAAGGGACGGCACGACCCCTGTGTCGGCATCCGGGCCGTGCCCGTTGCCGAGGCCATGATGGCCCTGGTTTTGGCCGACCACTGCCTTCGCCATCGCGCTCAGGTGGCGCAATAGCGCCGGCGGGGTCCGGCGGCGGCTTCTTGATCGGGTCGCTGCAGGGCCTGCATCGCGTCGCTTGTAGGGACCTGGTCGACGGTTGCATGATCGTTTGCGCCCGCCGCAGGCGCGGGTCGCAATGCCCGCTGACAATCACCCGCTGAAAGGACCGCTGATGACCGTTTCTGACGCTGTGCACGCCCTCTTGTTCGACGTCTTTGGCACCGTGGTCGACTGGCGGGCAAGCCTCATCGACGACTTGAGCGCATTTGCGGCCGGCCGCGGCCTCAACGTCGATTGGGCCGGCTTTGCCGACGACTGGCGAGCGCTCTATCAGCCGGCCATGGAGGAGGTGCGCACGGGCCGTCGGGCATGGACCGTGCTCGACGTTCTGCATCGCGAGAGCCTGGACAGGCTGATTGCCAAATACGCCATTGCCGGCCTGAGCGAGGCCGACAAGGACCACATCAACAAGGTTTGGCATCGCCTTAAGCCGTGGCCGGACGCCGTCGACGGTCTTACGCGTCTGAAGAGCCGCTACATCATCGGCACCCTGTCGAACGGCAATGTGGGCTTGCTCACCCGCATGGCCAAGTTCGCTCGCCCTCCCTGGGACGTCGTGCTCGGAGCCGAGACGGCGCGGGCCTACAAACCCCAGCCGCAGGCCTACCTCGCCAGTGCCGAGCTGCTCAATCTGCGGCCCGAACAGGTGATGCTGGTCGCCGCCCACAATGGCGATCTGGCCGCGGCGGCCAGCGTCGGCCTGCGCACGGCGTTCGTGCCGCGCCCCAACGAATGGGGAGCCGGCCAGAAGGTGGACCTCAAGGCCGAGCGCGAATGGGATGTGATCGCCGATAGCTTTGTAAGCCTCGCCAAGGCCATGAGCTGCTGATCGCTCGAGCCTGCCCCGAGCTTGCTAACGAAGCGAAAGATCGACCGAACGGCGCGCCAGCCACGCCCGGGGCGGCGGCGGGGTCAAGGGCGCCGGCATCGGCAAGGCCGCACGCCTTGAAATCTGCAAAGCGTGGCAGTTCGGGCGCGAGACTTTAAGCGCGGTCGACCTTGACGTACTCGAAGTCGCCCGGCTTGTTGTCGATACCGACCCGCGGCGGGGCGATCCAGGATGCGAATTTGCCCCGCTCCCAACACCGCGCCATCAGTCCGGCAATGAAGTCGCCGTCCGCCTTGGACGGCAGCCACCGGTCCTTTTGCCTCAGCCAGTCGTCGTCACGCAGCAGTTCACCGGCGGGGGAGGCTTGAATATTGGCGAATTCGCCGATGCCGCGGTGAAAGGCGACATGGGGAAGCTTCAGGCGGAACTCGATCCCGGCCTTTTCGATCACCTTGTTCCAACGCTGCACGCCCTTGGCGCAGTCGTTGACGTAGTCATCGCGCAGCCGCATGTTGATGGCCGTCAACGCCGGCTCGTCGACCATCTTGATATTGCCGTCGATCAGCTTGCTCACCGGATAGGTGGCCTTGGTCAGCTGGTGGTCGTCCTCGATCCGTGTTTCCTGGAAGCGGCCCTTGACGCCGGACGTGTAGTAGTTGGCGGCGTTGGTGGAGACTTCTGAGCCGAACAGGTCGAGTGACAGGGAGAAGTGCAGGTTGGCCTTCTTCTGCATGGTCGGCAGATCTATGACGCCGAGTTTGCGCACGGCGGCGATGTCATTGGCATCCTCGATCCCCGCCGCCTTCATGGCTTGGCACGTGCGCTCGATGGCCCGGCCGACACCCGTCTCGCCGACGAACATGTGGTGGGCTTCCTCGGTCAGCATGAAGCGGCAGGTGCGCGACAAAGGATCGAATCCCGATTGCGCCAGGCTTTCGAGCTGCATCTTGCCGTCGCGATCGGTGAAGAACGTGAACATGAAGAAGGAGAGCCAGTCGGGCGTCTCCTCGTTGAAGGCGCCCAGCATGCGCGGCTTGTCCTGGTCGCCCGAGCGGCGCTGCAGCAGACCTTCGGCTTCCTCGCGACCGTCCTTGCCGAAGTATTTTTGCAACAGATAGACCATCGCCCACAGGTGCCGACCTTCTTCGACGTTCACCTGGAACAGGTTGCGCATGTCGTAGAGGGAGGGCGCGGTTTTGCCGAGGTGTCGTTGCTGCTCGACGCTGGCGGGCTCCGTGTCGCCCTGGACCACGATCAGGCGACGCAGCATGGCACGGTACTCGCCGGGCACCTCCTGCCAGGCCTGCTCGCCCTGATGGGTGCCGAAGTTGACCCGGCGATCGTCCTGTCGGGGAGCCAAGAGAATGCCCCAGCGGTACTCCGGCATTTTCACGTAGTCGAACTTGGCCCACCCCTTGGGATCGATGCTGATGGCCGTGCGCAAATAGACGTCAGAGGTCTGGAAGCCCTCCGGTCCCATGGTCATCCACCAATCGATATATCCCGGATGCCATTGCTCCAGCGCCCTGAGCACGCGCTGGTCGTCCATCAGGCCAACGTTGTTGGGGATCTTGGTCGAGTAGTCGACGTTGGTTGTCTCTGCCATCGCGTGCGTCCTTGGTTTTTCGTCGAGCCGCGGCCGACTACACCCGCTCGGGATTGAAATTGGCCTTCACGCCGCTGCCGTAGCGCTTGAGCGCACCCTCCGCACCGGCGGCGTTGGGCCGCTGAAAGATCCAGTTCTGCCAGGCGGTAAGCCGGCCGAAAATCTTGCTTTCCATGGTCTCCGGGCCGGCGAAGCGCAAGTTTGCCTCCATACCGGTCAGCCCGTCGGCGGAAAAGCTCGCGCGCTCCTCCAGGAAGATGCGCACCTCGTGCTCCCAATCGATATGGTCGAGCGCGCTCGTCACCAAGCCCCTCCGCTCGCAATCCTCAGCCCTCAGCAGTTTGCCCGAGGCTGCCTTCGCCTCCTCGACGCTCGCCGGTTCGCCCAGAAACCGCGTCGTCAGCCGCGACAGGCCGTTGCTCATCGGGTAAACCCCGAAATTGAGGGGTGACAGCGCCAGGCTCGGCGGGGCGCGGTTATCGCCCTGGAAGGTGCCGATCAGCATGAAGCAGCGGTCCGCGGCGAACGCTAACTCGGCCAGCGTGCCGGCAAAGCAGCTGCCGGGCTCCACCAAGGTGACGAGGGAGCGCGAGGTCAGGTCGACGCGCTTCAGCACGCGCTTCCAATACTGCAGAATTTCGCGCGCCAACCAATGCTCCGCGTTGGCCTCCAGCAGCGCGTCGTAGCCGAGCACCTGGGCCGGCTCACCCTGGCTCTTGAAGATCAGCACGCCGATCTCGGGCTCGTTCAGGCGCAGATGCAGAACGGCATCGTCAAGTTCGCGCGCCAAGCGCAGCGGCCAGAACGCGGCGCCTTGTTGTGCCATGGCCGCTGCGGAAGCGGGTGGTGGCGAGCCTGGACCATTGAGCGTCACGGTGGCGCGACGGGTGCTTCGGTCGATCTCGAGTTTCAAGGCCGAATAGGCGATGGCATCGGGGTGAAAGGTGCGCTCGATCGGCGTCAAGCTGATGCCCGTGGCGTCGGCGGGGCGGTCCGACTGGGCGGCCAACGCCCGTGCCGCCTCGGCGACGCTGCGATCGAATTTGGAATTGGGGGTGACCTGATCGACCAGCCGCCATTTCACCGCGCGGCTGCCTTTGACGCCTTCTTCCACGGTGCAGAAGGTGTCGGCGAGGTCACGCCGCACCTTACGCTTGTCGGTCACTCGCGTCAGCCCACCGGTCCCCGGCAGCACCGCCAGCAACGGCAGCTCGGGAAGCGCGACGCTGGAATTGCCATCATCGGCAAGCACGATGTGATCGGTCGCCAGCGCCAGCTCATAGCCGCCGCCCGCAGCCGTACCCCGGATGGCACACAGATACTTTTGACCCGACTGGGCGCTGGCATCCTCCATGGCGTTGCGCGTCTCGTTGGTGAACTTGCAGAAGTTGACCTTGTGGGCGTGCGACGCGCCAGCCAACATACGAATGTTGGCGCCGGCGCAAAACACGCGGTCCTTGCCGGACTTGAGCACGATGACTTTGACTTCCGGATGCTCAAAACGCAGGCGCTGCACGGCGTCGGCAAGCTCGATGTCGACGCCCAGGTCATAGGAGTTGAGTTTCAGTTGGTAGCCTTCAAACAGGCCACCGTCCTCATCGACGTCCATGATCAACTCGGCCACCTCGCCGTCGAATTTCAGTTTCCAATGCCGGTAGCGCGCCGGCTCGGTCTGAAAATCGATGCGGGTCACCATCGTCGCCTCACTCCCTTGCTTTGTCCCGCCCGCGATCATGCCATGAAAGCAGTGCCGGGGCCCCGCGCGCCCAGACGAGGCTGGCATGCATTATTATGCCGGATAAATACCTCATTGATGCATAATAATGCAAGTGCCCCCACCGCTGCCGTTGCGGGACCGCACGGCGTTCGCCAGCCGGCGTTGACGCGCGGGCCGGCGCGGGCCGATCAAGAGAGGCCATCGGCACGGGTGGCGGCGGCGCTAGCCGCGCCAGGGAGGGAGGGCCCATGCACGCAGATGTCATCGTCGTCGGCGCCGGACTGGCGGGCCTGGTGGCGACGGCGGAGCTTGCCGCGGCGGGGCGCCGGGTGATCCTGCTCGAGCAGGAGCCCGAGGCCTCGCTCGGCGGACAGGCGTTCTGGTCCTTCGGCGGCCTGTTCTTGGTGGACTCACCCGAGCAGCGACGCTTGCGCATCCGCGATTCGCATGAACTGGCGTGGCAGGACTGGCTGGGTTCGGCCGGCTTCGACCGCCATGAGGATCACTGGCCGCGCCGCTGGGCGGAGGCCTACGTCGGCTTTGCCGCGAGCGAGAAGCGCGCCTGGCTCAGGGGGTTGGGCGTGCGCTGGTTTCCGGTCGTCGGCTGGGCCGAGCGCGGCGGCTATACGGCGATGGAACACGGCAACTCGGTGCCGCGCTTTCATGTGACCTGGGGCACCGGACCGGGCGTGATCGCCCCGTTCGTTGCACGCGTGCGCGCGGCGGCAAGCCAGGGTCTCGTGCTATTGAAATTTCGCCACCGCGTCAGCGAGCTGACGACCACCGGCGGCTCAATTGACGGCGTGCGCGGCGAGATCCTTGCGCCCAGCGCGGTGGCGCGCGGCGAGCGCAGCTCGCGTGCGGTGACGGGCGAGTTCCAACTCACGGCACAAGCCGTCATTGTTGCCTCAGGCGGGATCGGTGCGAACCAAGAGCTCGTGCGTCAGAACTGGCCCGAGCGGCTGGGCACCGCACCTGAGCGCATGATCAGCGGCGTGCCCGACCACGTCGACGGCCGCATGCTGACGATCACCCAGGCCGCCGGCGGGCGGCTCATAAATCCCGATCGCATGTGGCATTACACCGAGGGCATCCGCAACTGGCAGCCGATTTGGAGCGAACATGGGATCCGCATCCTGCCCGGTCCGTCGTCCCTCTGGCTCGACGCCCTGGGACGGCGCCTGCCCGCTCCCCTGTTTCCCGGCTTCGACACCTTGGGCACGCTTCGCCACCTGCGCCAAACCGGCCACGACTATTCCTGGTTCGTCCTGACACAGAGGATCATCGAGCGCGAGTTCGCTCTCTCTGGGTCCGAGCAGAACCCTGATCTCACAAGTGGCAGCCTGCTTCAGGTGATCCGCACCCGGCGCGGCGGTGGTGCGCCACCGCCGGTGCGCGCCTTCCTGGAAAAGGGTGCCGATTTCGTGGTCGAGCGCGAGCTGACGCGGCTGGTGGAACGCATGAATGCTTTGACGGGGGAGGGCCTGCTCTGCGCCGCGCAGGTGGAGGCGGAGATCCGCGCACGCGACCGCGAGATCGACAACCCGTTTGGCAAAGATGCGCAAATAACGGCGCTGCGTGGCGCACGCCGCTACCTCGGCGACAAGCTGATCCGGGTCGCCAAGCCGCACCGGATCCTCGCCGCGGAAAGCGGGCCGTTGATTGCGGTAAGACTTTGGATTTTGACACGCAAGACGCTGGGCGGGCTCGAAACCGATCTGTCGGCACGCGTGCTCAAGGACGACGGGGAGCCGCTCGGCAACGTTTATGCCGCCGGCGAGGTCGCCGGCTTCGGCGGCGGCGGCATGCACGGCTATCGCGCGCTCGAGGGCACCTTCCTCGGCGGCTGCCTGTTCTCAGGCCGGGTCGCCGGCCGCGCCGCGGCCCGGGCGGTGGGCGGCTAACGACCCGGCGTCGCTTGCCCGCGCAGCCGCGCCGTGCCCTCGGCGTCGACCCTACCGTTGTCGTCGAACACCACGGCGTAGTGCCGCCGGGCAAAGTCGGCGCTGATCTTGCCGTCGGCGAAATCCTCCTCAACCCTATGGGGATCGCGCGCCAGAGGAGTGCCGAAGCCGCCGCCCCCTGCCTGCTCGTGCACGATCAGCGCCGCCTGCGGCACCGTCATCGTCACCTTGCTGGGCAGCGGCTCGCGCCGGTTGCCGATCTCGATGAAGTTTTTTGACTGACCGCCCGGCGCCCCGCCTGCCAGGCCGTAGGGGCGGAAGGCGACGCGGTCCGTGCGCAGCTGTAAGAGCGCCTCCCTGGCCAGGATGCGGTAGGATCGGCGCAAGCCGACCCCACCGCGCCAACGGCCGGCCCCGCAGGTGTCGGGCACAAAGGCGTACTCCTCAACGCGTACGGGATGTTCCGCCTCCATCACCTCCACCGGCATGTTTGACAGGTTTTGCGAGGCGTTGGTGACGGCCTCCAGACCATCCTTGTCCGGCCGCCCTCCCCAGGCGCCGCAAATCATATCGACGATGATGAAGGGTTTGCGATTTTCCCTGAGACCGCTGATGCAGACCACGCTGTTGCCGCCTTCGCCCGCGGCCGGCACCCGCTCCGGCACGATTTGCGCCAGGGCGCCAAGGACGGTGTCGAACACCCGATAGCCGGTTAGCGCCCGCGCCGCACAGGGGCCCGGCAGCACGGGATTGAGCACGGAGGCTTCCGGCACCTTCACCTCGATGCAGCGGAAGACGCCGACATTGTTCGGTATCTCGCGAGCAAGCACGCAGCGCACGCTCAGGTAGGTGAGGGAGCGCGTGAAGCTCAGCGTCGAGTTGAGCGCACCTTTCACCTGCGGCGAGGAGCCGGTGTAGTCGACCAACAGACTGCCGTCCGCGCGTACTTCGACCGCGACTTTGATGGGAATCGGCTGATCTGTGAAGCCATCGCCATCGATATGATCGGTGAATTGGTAGCGCCCTTTCGCCCATTGCTTGATCTCGGCGCGGGTCAGTCGCTCGGCATAGTCGATCAGTTCCGCCATGTAGGCTTCGACCTCGTCTGCGCCGTAGCGCTGCAACAGCTTTTGCACGCCGCGCTTGCCGACCTGGGCCGCGGCGTATTGTGCGGAAAGATCACCCCACACCCGTTCGGGCACGCGCACGTTGATTTTGATCATCGCTGCCAGCGTTTCGTTGAGCGTGCCGCGATCGTAGAGCTTGAGCGGCGGAATACGCAGGCCTTCCTGGTAGATTTCCGTAGAGTCCGAGGCGTTCGATCCGGGCACCCGGCCACCGACGTCGGTGTGATGACAAATGACCACGGCAAAGGCTCGGCGGTGGCCGGCCTGAAACAACGGCACGAACATGAAAATATCGGGCAGATGCATGCCGCCGTGGTAGGGATCGTTCATGATGACGGCGTCGCCCTCATTGAGGTCCGCGCCGAACTTGGCGAGCACGGCAGCCATGGCCTCGGGTACCGCGCCGAGGTGCTGGGCGATGGTCTTGGCCTGCGCCACCATCTGACCGTCGGCGGCGCAGATCGCCGCCGAAAAATCCATCACGTCCTTGACGATTTCCGAGCGGGCGATGCGGATCACCGTATAGGCCATGTCGTCGGCAATGGCATCAAGGCCGCTCTTGATGACGGCGAACGTAATGGGATCGATCTGCATGGGCCCCTAGTTCAGCTCGAGCACGATATTGCCGATGGCATCGAGGTGTGCGGCGGCGTCCGGCGGCACCACGATGGTGGCATCGAACTCTTCGATGATGAGCGGACCGCGGCGCGACCGCGGCGTCAAGGCCGACCGCGGCACGATCTCGGTGATGGTGGCAGCGCTGCCGCGTACAAAGTGCACGTGCCGCTGCGCCGCCGCCGCGGCGGCCGGCGCCGCGATCGCCAGCTGCTTGAAGTTAAGGCGCTGCTCACTGAGGCTGCGACCAATCACGCGCAATTTCACGAGTTCGATTGGACTGTCGTCCCGATAGCCGTAGGTCTTTTCATACTCCTCGATGAAGCGGCGGCGCATTTCCACCAAATCGTCACCGTCATAGTGAATGGTGAGCTCGCTCGCCTGACCTTCGTGGCGCAGGTCGGCCTCCCAGCTGAACGCCACCTGATCTTTGCCGAAACCGTCGGCCGCGAGCCGCGCGGCAACCTCCTCGGCAAGTTCGAGCTTGGCGACCGTGAGGTCGGCGGCGCGCAGCTCGTCGAGGCCGCGGGTGACGGTCCGCAAGCCGACCTGCTCGAGATCGGCTGCCAGCATGCCGACCGCGCTGAACACACCGGCCAGCGGCGGCACGATAATACGGGCAATGCCGAGGTCGCGGGCGAGATCGGTGGCATGAATGCCGCCGTTACCGCCAAAGGCAACGAGGGTGAAATCGCGCGGATCGCGGCCGCGCTCGACCGTCACGGCGCGAACGGCGCGCGCCATGGCCGCGTTGGCGACAGCGCGGATGCCATGCGCGGCCTCCACCAGGCTGAGGCCGAGCGGCTCTGCCACGTGGCTGGCGACGGCGCGTTCGCTGAGGCTGCGCTCGATCGGCAGACGGCCGCCCGCCAGCGCCTGGGGATTGATGAAACCAAGGACCAGGTTGGCGTCGGTCACCGT
>Ga0070695_100002153_pt1 | contig 11296 bp, 7 predicted proteins | sample KBSK1252metaG_FD_65471 | JGI IMG/M metagenome (GOLD analysis project Ga0070695, IMG submission 65471) | Corn, switchgrass and miscanthus rhizosphere microbial communities from Kellogg Biological Station, Michigan, USA - KBS K1-25-2 metaG | ecosystem: Host-associated > Plants > Roots >...
CTGCTGGTCATCGGCAGCAGCGATCCAATCGCCGTCAGCGCCATCAACCCCAGTCCGACCAGCGCGGGACCGGAGGCGGTCAGCGCCGTCATCAGTTCAGGCGGTGGACCCGGGCTCGACCGTCGTCTCCGCGAGGGCCCGCGTCCGGTGCGCATGCGCGCGAAGATCGTGAAGTAGAAGTACGCGGCGCCGGCGATCGCGCCGAAGAGGTACCGCGGTTCACGCAGCCGCCGCAGGCGAACCCGAATCCGGTTCCGCGCGCTGCAGAGAATGATGTAGAGACTGGCTGTGAACATTGCAGATTGCAAATTGCAGATTGCAGATTGATTGCTGATTGCTGATTGCTGATTGTTGATTCAGTCCGTAATCAAATTGGCAATGTGCGCTGACGGACCGCATACTGACCGTCAGCGCCAATCTGCAATCCAATCTGCAATCTGCAATTTGCAATCTGCAATTTCAAGTGGCCCTCCCCGTGACTCGCATGAAGATCTGTTCGAGATTCGACCCGGCTTCGGCGAGGTCGGCGCGCGAGGCGAGCTCGGCGAACGTGCCGTCGGCGACGATGCGGCCGTGATCCATGATGATGACGCGCGTGCAGATTTCCTCGACCAGGTGCAACAGATGCGACGACAGGAGAATCGCCGCGCCCGCCTGGCCGCGCGCGACAATCGTCTCGCGCATCTTGCGGATGCCGATCGGATCCAGGCCCGTCAGCGGCTCGTCGAACAGCAGCGTCGAGGCCTGACGCACCAGCCCGCACGCGATGACGACTTTCTGCCGCATGCCGCGCGACAGCTCGCCCGGCAGCGACCGCTCCCGCCCGGCGAGCTCCAGCTCGTCGAGGAGAGAGCGCGCGCGGCTCTCGAAGTCGGCGACCGTGTAGAGCCGCGCCGTGAGGCGCAGATGCTCTTCCACCGTGAGGTACTCGAACAGGTGCGGCTCGTCGGGCATGAACGCGAGCCGCCTCTTCGCGTCGATCGCGTCGTCCACGATGTCGTGGCCCCCGTGAGGACCGACGCGAATGTGGCCGGCCGTCGGGCGCAGGATGCCGGCGAGGCAGCGCAGCGTGGTCGTCTTGCCGGCGCCGTTCGGTCCGATGAGCCCGACGATCTCGCCCGGCGCGACGCTGAACGAGACATCGTCCACGGCCGTGAAGCTGCCATAGACACGCTTGAGATGCTCGACACTGATTGCCATGGACTGATAGGATTAGGGGTTCCGGAGGGACGACATTACGTGGCTACGCACGCATCCGCGCTCAAAGCGCATCGTCAGAGTCTAAAGAACCGCGAGCACAACCGCCAGTTCCGCGCGCGCCTGCGCGGCGCGCTCAAGAGCGTGCGCGCGGCCATCGACGGCAACGATCTGCCCGGCGCGAAAACGGCGCTGCGGCAGACGATCTCGCTCATCGACAAGATGGCGAGCAAGGGCATCATTCACCGGAACGCGGCCGGACGGTACAAGGCGCGCCTCACCACGAGGCTCGCGGCCCGGAGCGCGAGGTCCTGACCGGGCGTCGGGCGCACAACTCCACGACCAGCCGCTCGAGCAGGATCCGCGCGTCGCCCGCGGACCGTTTCAGGTCGAGATCCGTGCGGAACACGGCCTCGATCGCGCGGGTCACCTCGCCCGGGGCGATCGCCGGGAACTTCGAACGGACCAGCCATCCGAGCTGACCGAGGATCATCGGCGGCTCCCCGCCGGCATCGACGAGCAGCGCGAGCTGCCGCAGCGCCTCGGCCGGCTGACCGGCTTCGATCGCATTCGTCATCGCCCAGGGATCCTGCAGCGCCCGCGGGCCTGCCACCTGCCGCGCGTCGTCGACGGTGATTTTCTTCTCGCCAAGCGCGTAGAGCAGCAGGCGATCGATCTCGCCTCGCAGCCTGGGGACGTCCCCCTTCGGGCCCCTGTCGCGCGCCTGCGCCGGAAAGCCCGCCAGCTCGGCGAGCAGCTTCGCGGCCGCCGGTTCGATCTCCATTCCCTCTTTCGCCACGCGCGCGCGCACCCACTGCTGCGCCGCGGCGAGATCCTCGATGACGCCGCACATGACGATGCTCGCCCGCCTCTGGAGCAGCTTCCACATCCTGGTGCGACCGTCGAGCGGCGCGGCCACGAACACGAGCGTCGCCTGCGCCTCCGGGTTCTGGATGAGCGCCTCGAGGTCGTCGAGCGCGCGCGCCGCCGCCTCGCTCTCGCGCTTCGGCACGAGGAGCGTCTCGGCCTGCGAGACGATGACGACGCGGCGGGGCGCCATCATCGGCAGCGTGCGGACCGCGTCGACGAGCTGCGCGACGCCGGCGGCGAGCCTGTCTCCCGTGGTCATGTCGCCTGCGTACAGCCGCTCGACGTTGAAGGCGCGCAGGCCTTCCTCGACCAGCTCGGAGAATTCAGCGGCGAGCGCCGACTTCTCGATGTCGTCTTCGCCCTGAAGCAGGTAGATCGGATCGGGCGCACCCGCGGCGATCTGTTGACGAACAGCGGATGGACTCAGGACGGCCACGGGATCTCCGGTGAGCGCAAAGGCCGCAGCGTGCGCAAGGAATCCTAAAACGCTTCCAGAATGGCGCTCACGATCGAGCGCGCGAAATCGGTGGTGATGCGGTCGAGCGCGTTGACGTCCTGTTGAAAGAAGGCGGTCGGGTCGGTGGCGTTGCGTCCGCCCGTCGCTTCGTATTCCTGACGGAACATCAGGCTCGGGTTCTCCCACAACACTTTGTTCTCGCGCACGTCCCGCAGCTCGATGCGCGCCGCCATCGTCAGGGCGTAGCGCGTCGCGATCTGCTGCGTGCTGAAGCTCGCGGGCACGATCGACACCGACGTGATTTCGCCAATCAGCACCGCGTCGACGCCGGTCTGCTGCGGCAGCACCTGATACTTGCCGCGGCCGATGAACTCGGAGCGGACCTTCTGCGTCAGCAGCGTCTCGAGATTGAAAATCGTCGTCCGGTTCGTAAACGCGGGAATGCCGATCGTCTTGATGTACTCGGGCAGGAACGAGCCGCGGCCCGCGAGGGCATATCCGCATCCATCGCTGCAGAGAACACCAAGGACACCAAGGACACAGAGCCACAAACGGGAATTCGTCCTCTCAGCAATCATCAAGGTTTTACCTTTGTGTCCTTCGTGTCCTTTGTGTTGATTCAGCGCCGCTATTGAACGACGACACTGACGAGCGGTCCCTTCGCCACGACCACCTTCCGAATCGTTTTCCCCGCGGTATGTCCCTTGACCGCGGCATCGGCGAGCGCCAGCTCGCGAAGCTCGTCCTCCGAGGCGTCCGCCCGCGCCGTCACGCGCGCGCGGACCTTGCCGTTGATTTGGACTGGCACGACCACCTCGTCGGCCTTCGCGACCGCTGGATCGAAGGTCGGCCAGGCCGCTTTCGTCAGCCCTTCGGGATGGCCGAGCATGTGCCACAGCTCTTCGGCCGTGTGCGGCGCGAACGGCGACAGCATGACGACGAGCGCGTCAATCGCTTCGCGAAGTGTGGCGATTGACTGCGTCCGCTCGACGCGGCCCACCGGCGGCTCACCGCGCTTGGGAATCCCGTGCGCGGTGCCCTCGCTGAAGTCGTAGATTTCGTTGACCAGCTCCATCAGCGCCGACACCGCGGTGTTCAGGTGCATCCGCTCTTCGATGTCGACCGTCACGCGCCGGATCGTGTCGTGCGTCTTGCGGCGCAGCTTGCGCTCGGCGTCGGAGCAATCGTCGCCGCAGGCCGGGATGCCCTCGCCGCCGATCGTCTCCGCCCAGTGATCGACGATGCGCCAGACGCGGACGAGGAACCTGAAGCTGGCCTCGAGGTTCGTGTCGCTCCACTCGACTTCCTTCTCGGGCGGCGCGACGAACATCACGTAGAGCCGCAGCGCGTCGGCGCCGTACTTCTGCACCATTTCGTCGGGGTCGACGACGTTGCCTTTCGACTTCGACATCACCGCGCCGTCCTTCAGCACCATGCCCTGTGTGAGGAGGCGCTTGAACGGCTCGCCGAACGTGACCAGGCCGATGTCCCGCAGCACGCGCGTGAAGAAGCGCGAGTACAGCAGATGCAGAATCGCGTGCTCGACGCCGCCGCTGTAGAAATCCACCGGCATCCAGTAAGCCGAGGCGGCCGGATCGAACGGCAGCTCCGTGTTGTGCGGATCGGCGAAGCGGAGGAAGTACCAGGACGAATCGACGAACGTGTCCATCGTGTCGGTCTCGCGCCGGGCGGGACCGCCGCACGTCGGGCACTTCACGTTCACCCACTCGGCCACCTGCGCCAGCGGCGAATCGCCGCGTCCGGTGAACGTCTTCACCTTCGGCAGCTCCACGGGCAGATCGGTGTACGGCACCGGGACGACGCCGTCCTTTTCACAGTGAATGACAGGAATCGGCGTGCCCCAGTAGCGCTGCCGCGAGATGCCCCAGTCCTTCAACCGGTACTGCACCTCGCCCGTGCCGATGCCGCGCTTTTCGGCGGCGGCGATCATGTCGGTCATCACGGCCGGCGCTTCCTTCCCGTTCCACTCGCCGGAATTCACCATGCGGCCGTAGTTGGTCGTCGGCTGCCGCATCTCCTCCTCCGACGCCGGCGTCTCGCCCGAACGGACGACGATGCGGATCGGGAGGTTGTACTTGCGGGCGAACTCGAAGTCGCGCTCGTCGTGCGCCGGCACCGCCATGATCGCGCCGGTGCCGTACTCCGCGAGCACGAAGTTCGCGATCCAGATCGGCACTTCCTCGCGCGTGAACGGATTGATCGCCTTGCGGCCGGTGTCGAAGCCTTCCTTTTCGATCGCGCCGGTCAGCCGCGCCTCGCGATCGAGCGCGCGGAACTTCGCCACGCGATCCTTGAACGCCCGCGGATCCGGGCTCTCGCTCGCGAACCGGTCGACCATGGGATGCTCGGGCGAGAGCAGCACGAAGGTCGCACCGTAGATGGTGTCGATGCGCGTCGTAAAGATCTCGATGATTTGATCGCTCGTCGCGACCGGGAACTTGAGGCGCGCGCCCTCGGAGCGGCCGATCCAGTTCCGCTGCATGACCACGACCTTCTCGGGCCATGCGGTCAGCGTCTCGAGATCTTTCAACAACTCGTCGGCGTACGCCGTGATGCGGAAGAACCACTGCTCGAGATCGCGCTGGACGACCGTCGTCCCGCAGCGCCAGCAGACGCCGCCTTCGACGACCTGCTCGTTCGCCAGCACGGTCTGACAGCTCGGGCACCAGTTGACGGTCGAGCGCTTGCGGTACGCCAGCCCGCGCTCGAACATCTTCAGGAAGATCCACTGGTTGAACTTGTAGTACTCGGGCAAACAGGTCGCGATCTCGCGCTGCCACGCGTAGCTGATGCCCAGCCGCTGCAGCTGCCCTTTCATGTGGGCGATGTTGTCGAGCGTCGACGTCTCGGGATGCGTGCCCGTTTTGATGGCGGCGTTCTCCGCCGGCAGGCCGAACGCGTCCCATCCGAACGGATGCAGCACGTTGAAGCCGCGCATCCGCTTCATCCGCGCCATGATGTCGCCGATGATGTAGTTGCGGACGTGCCCGACGTGCGCATGCCCCGACGGGTACGCGAACATTTCAAGGGCGTAGTACTTCGGGCGCGTCGGGTCGATCTCGGCCTCGAACGCGTGCGAGGACGCCCACTGCTGCTGCCATTTCTTGTCGAGTTGCTGGGGTTTGTAGTCGGTCATGAGGCCGTCTGGTCATTGTAGGACATTGCAGATTGCAAATTGCAGATTGCAGATTGCATTGCAGATTCAATCGAGAAGCAATCTCCAACCAATCTGCAATCTGCAATCTGCAATGCAATCTGCAATGCAATCTGCAATCTGCAATCTGCAATTTGCAATTTCAAGCGTCTACTGCGGCGAGGTGGTCTTCTTGCCGGCGGCCAGCTCCGCTTTCAGCACCTCGACGGCCTTGTCGATTTGCGCGTCGCGGCCCTTGAAGAAGTCGGCCGGTGTGTTGTCCACGAACACGTCCGGCGGCACGCCGTAGTTCTCCATGTTCTGGCTGGTCACGGTCCACACGCCGCTGGCCGGCGTTCGAATCGTCGAGCCGTCGAGCAGCGTGTACGATCCGGTCCCGATCACCGCGCCCATCGTCGGCACGCCGATCACCTTGCCGAGACCGAGCGCCTTGAAGCCCGCCGGGAACATCTCGGCGTCCGACGCCGAGCGCTCGTTCTGCATCACGACCATCGGCCCGTAGAAATTCTGCGGCCGCGGCTGCTGGAAGCCCGCATCGCGCCCGATCGTGTATTGATACTGCCGCCCCGCGAGGATGCCGAGCAGCTCCTGATCGATGCCGCCGCCGCCATTGAAGCGCTGGTCGATCACCAGGGCTTTCTTCGTGCGGTTCGCCGCGAGATCGAGCTGGAACTGGCGGAGCGACGGCGCGTCCATCGCGCGGATGTGCAGGTAGCCGATCTCGCCGTTGCTGGCCCTGGTCACCATCTCGCGCCGCTCGTCCACCCAGCGTGCGTACTGCAAATCGCCGAAGGCGCCGCCGGCGGCCGGGGTGATGGCGACGTCCCACGCGCCGTCTCTCGCCGGCTTGCCGTTGACGAGGAAGTGGAATTTGTTTCCGGCCGCGATCGTGAAGTATCGCCAGTAGTTCTCGCTCGTCTTCAGCTCGTGATCGTCGATCGCGATGATGAAGTGTCCGGGCTGGATCTCGAGGTAGTCGTGATCGGCGGGGCCGTTCTTGTAGATGTGCCCGACCTTGTAATAGCCGGACGCGTCGGCCACGACGTCGAAGCCCGGATAGCGCGTCTGCACCGCGTTGCGCATCGGATTCGGACCGCCGCTCACGCCGGTATGCGAGGCGTTCAAATGGCCGATCATCATCATCATGAGCGTGTGGAGCTCGTCGACGTCGACGAGGTTCTCGAGCAGCGGCTCGTACATCTCGCGCACCGCGTTCCAGTTCGCGCCGTGCATCTTCGCATCGTAGAAGCGGTTCTTCATGATGCGCCAGCCCTCGTTGAACACCTGCGCGCGCAGCGCCTTGCGATCGACTTCGATGTTGGCGGTGTACGTCACCTGACGCGCCGTGGCGTTGGTCGCTCCCGACTCGGGTTCCTGCGCGTCCGGCGCGGGCGCGCCGCCGCGTCCGCCCCGCCCGCGGCCGCCGCCGGCCTGCGCCCGGCCTCCTCCCTGCGCGCCGCCCGCATTGAGATTGATCGGCGCCGCGAACAACTCCGTTCCCGATCGGAAATACAACGTGCGGCCGTCGCGAGCGAACACCATCGTCGGCGCAACGGGGCCGCCGAAGCCGCCGCCGCCGCGTCCGCCGCCCGCGCCGACGCCCGCACCGCCCGGCGCCGGCGGCACGCGCGTCAACTGGCCGCTCTCGACGTCGATGATGAACAGGCCGCCGCCGGCAACGTTGTCTCCAGCGGCGGCGCCTCGACCGCCGCCTGCGGCCGGCGTTGACACCGTGAGCGCGACCGCGTGACCCTCGGGCGCCGGCGTCAGCGCGCCGATGTTCGTGCCGGGAACGGTGAGCCGCCGCGCCCGGCGCGCGAGGCCGTTCCAATCGATGCGGACGTCGGGAACCTGCGCGCCGCCGCCAGCCGCCGGCCCTGAGCCTGTCGACGGGCGGCCTTCCCGCTGCCGCGCCGCGGCTTCCGCGGCGAGACCCTGCGCCTCGTTGTCGATGTCGCGGTTCATCGGATCGCGATCCTGATCGCGCAGCGACAACACCCACAAGCTGACCGTCGCGTTGATGCCGCCTTGCGTCGCGATGCCGTTGCTGAACCCTTCGGCCGACGTGAACACCAGGTAGCGGCCGTCGGCGGTCCAGACGGCGTTGCTCTCGGCATAGAGCAGGCGATCTTCGGAGATGTGCCGTTCTTCGCCACCGCCGATCGGCGCGATGTAGACGTGCGAGCGCAGCGTGCGGTCCTGCTTGGCGAACGCCACCCATTTGCTGTCCGGCGACACGGCGACCGATCCGACGCGGTTGATGTCGCTCGAGGTCACCACCGCCGTTTTCCCGTCGCCGACCGAGTAGTTGTAGAGCCGCTTGTCGGCCGCGGTGAACAGGAGCGACGTCGAATCGGGCGTCCAGACGAGCGCGCCCTTCTCGTTGTCGGCGTCGGTGATCTTCTTCGGATTCTTCCCTTCAGGATCGCTGATCCAGATTTCGTCGCGGCCCGATCGGTCGGACACGTACGCGATGTACTTGCCGTCGGCCGACCACCGCGGGAACTGACTGCGCGACGCCATCCTGTCGGGCGCGACACGCGTGATGTCGCCGCGATCGGTGGCAATCGTCAGAATCTGCCCCTTCGCCGAGACGACCGCGCGGCGGCCCGACGGCGAGATGTCGAACGCATCGACTTCGTTGGTCACCGTCTCGATGTCGCTCTCGTTGTCCTTCTCATCGGCGGCAACCTCGATTTTGATCTCGGTCGTCTTGCCCGTCGCGACGTCGAGCTTCCAGATGCCGAACAGCTCTTCGTAGACGATCACCTTGCCGTCGCTCGACATCGACGGCCAGAACAGATTGCCGTCGACGTGCCGGGTCACCTGCGCCGGCTGGCCGCCGCCCACCGGAATCTTGTAGATGTTGTTGACGCTCCTGCGGACTTCCGGGCTGCCCGGCGCGACGGTCTTGTCGTTCGGCAGCGGATCGGCAACGAAGTAAATGGCGTTGTCCGCGCCCCACATCGGCCAGTAGCGGTTGTAGCGCTCGTCGGGCAGCAGCTTCGTATACGTCCTGGTGACGAGATCGCCAATCCACAAATCCGCGGCGTAGCTGCCGCGATAGTGCTGCCGCGTCCAGACGGCGGGATGCCGGTTGAAGGCGAGCGACTTCCCGTCGGGCGAGAAGCTGCCCCAGTAGCCCCAGTCGACCGGCAGCGGCTGCTCGCGCCCGCCGCCGACCGGAATCTGATAGAGCGTGGCGACGTTCGGAAACGCTCCGTCGCCATGCGCCGCGCGGAACACGACCTGCTGCGAATCGCGCGTCCACCCGACGACGTCGTCGGTGCCGGTGTGAAATGTCAGCCGGCGCGGCGCGCCGCCGGTCGCCGGGACGACGAACACGTCGTTGTTGCCGTAGCGGTTGGAAGAAAACGCAATCCACCGGCCGTCCGGTGAAAAGCGCGGATACAGATCGCGCCCGCGGCTGTCGGTGAGCCGCTGCGGGCCGGTGCCGTCCTCGTTGGCGACCCAGATATCGCCGAGGTAGCTGAAGGCGATTTTGCCCGCGTGGTAATCCGGATGCCGCGCCAGCTTGATGGGCGCCGACGTCCGCGGCAGGGCGCCGAACGCCAGGACGAGAAACGTTGTGACGAGTGCAGCCAGTGACGCTCTTCGATTCATTGCAATACCTCGGGAACGATTGCGCGGATCCTACCACCGCAGGTCTGGTGGGTCTGGTAGGTCTGGTGGTCTGGTAGGTTGCCGACTCCCCGACCTGCGCGACCCACCCGACCCACCCGACCTACCCGACCCACCCGACCCGCGCGACCCACCCGACCCGCGCGACCCACCCGACCTCCGCTACAATGCCCGCGAAAGGCGGTGTCACCATGGTGAAGAAAGGTCTCGCCGGACTCGCGCTGGCCGCGTTGGTGATGGCGACCGCTTCGGCGCAGGACGCGCGAACGGTCATCGGCAACGCGTCGAAGGCGATGGGCGTCGACACGTTGAAGACCGTGCAGTACTCCGCGACCGGGATGGATTTCGCGCTCGGCCAGGCGCCGAATCCGAGCTCGCCGTGGCCGAAGTTCATCAATAAGAGCTACTCGCGTTCCATCAACTTCGAGACGCCGGCCTCGCGCGTGGATCGCGTGCGGCTGCAGGGCGAAAACCCGCCGCGCGGCGGCGGCCAGCAGCCCATCGCCGGCGAGCAGCCAGTGAACCAGACGATCATCGTCGCTGCCGACACGCCGTGGGCGCAGCAGCTCGAAATCTGGATGATGCCGCACGGCTTCCTGCGCGCCGCCGCGACCAGGAACGCCACGGTCGAATCGAAGACGCTGAACGGCCGGAAATACCAGGTGGTGACGTTCCAGGGCGACAACAAGGCCAAGGTCAACGGCTACATCAACGATCAGAACCTCGTGGAGCGCGTCGAGACCTGGATCGACAACGCGTTCTTCGGCGACATGCTCTTCGAGGCGATCTACAGCGACTACAGGGACGCCGGCGGCGCGAAGTTCCCGATGCACATCGTCCAGAAACAGGGCGGGTATCCGGTCTTCGATCTGACTGTCACCGACGTGAAGGCCAACGCCGCGGTGACGATTCAGCCGCCGCAGGGAGGGCGCGGCGGCGCGGGCGGCGGCGGCGCGGCTCCGGCGACCGCGGCGCAATCAGAGAAGCTCGGCGACGGCGTCTACCTGATTACCGGCGGCTACGCCGCGATCGCGATCGACTTCAAGGATCACATCGCGATCGTCGAGACCGGACAGAGCGAGGCGCGCGGGCTCGCCGTCATCGCCGAAGCGAAGCGGCTCATCCCGAACAAGCCGGTCAAGTACGTCGTCAACACGCACAGCCACATCGATCATTCGAGCGGCCTGCGCGCGGCCGTCGCCGAAGGCGCGACGATCCTCACGCATCAACTGAACAAGGCGTACCTCGAAAAAACGCTCAGCATCCCGCACATGCTCAACCCGGACGCGGCACAGCAGAACGGCAAGAAACCGATCGTCGAAGCGGTCGGCGAAAAGAGGGTGCTGACCGACGGCACGCACGTCGTCGAGCTGCATCACATGCAAAGCTTCGGTCATCACGACGGGATGCTCCTCGCGTATCTCCCGAAGGAGAAAGTACTCGTCGAGGCCGACGCCTACAATCCGCAGCCGGCGACGGCGACGCCGCCCAATCCGCCAAGCCCCTACACGCTGAGCCTCCTCGAGAACGTTCGGCGCCTGAAGCTCGACGTGCAGCGCATCGTCCCCATTCACTATCCCGCCGACAACCGCGTGGTGACGATGGCGGAGGTGACGAAGTGGGTGGGACGCGCCGCGACCGAATGAGGGCCGCGCCGAAACTTTTTCTTCTGACACTGATTGGCTTCGGCTGCGCAACGGGCCTGGCTCGTGCGCAGCCGATCGCGTCTGCGGATTCGACCGATCATCCGAATCGGCGCAGGGATTCGAGTTCGCCTCACCGATTGGTGAGGCCGGCGGCCGATCCGCTCATTCCTGCCGCAGCGCGACGAGGGGTTCCACCGCCGCTGCGCGGCGCGCAGGCACCCACGACGCGATGAGGCCGACGAGCGACACCAGCAGCGCCGCGGCTGCGTAGAACTGCCAGTCGGACGCTGCCGATCGATAGAGCAAGTG
>Ga0070695_100002155_pt1 | contig 11282 bp, 9 predicted proteins | sample KBSK1252metaG_FD_65471 | JGI IMG/M metagenome (GOLD analysis project Ga0070695, IMG submission 65471) | Corn, switchgrass and miscanthus rhizosphere microbial communities from Kellogg Biological Station, Michigan, USA - KBS K1-25-2 metaG | ecosystem: Host-associated > Plants > Roots >...
AGGCGCAGCAGCTGGCGCAGGCGGCACAGGCGCGACGCGACGTCGCGGCGGTGACGGTGATCCCGGCCGACAAGGGGCTCGAGGACTTCCGTGCCTATTCCGGCTTCGGCGATGCGCTCAAGGCGCTCACCGACAACCCGCTGCCCAACGTGCTGCACGTGCGGCCGCGCGCCGAGGCCTCCTCCGCCGCCGCGCTCACGGCGCTGCGCGGCTACTTCGCCGCCTGGCCCGAGGTCGACTCGGTGCAGGTGGACTCGGAGTGGGTGATGCGCTTCAACGCCATCCTCGAGGTGCTGCGGCGCCTGCTCGCGATCGCGGCGGCGCTGCTCGGGATCGGCGTGGTGGCGGTGATCGGCAATACCATCCGCCTGGAGATCGCCGGCCGCCGCCAGGAGATCGAGGTCACGAAGCTGGTGGGCGGCTCGAACGCCTACGTGCGCCGGCCGTTTCTCTACACCGGCGTGCTGTACGGCCTGGGCGGGGCGCTCATCGCCTGGGGCATCGTCGCCGCCGCGATCCTGGTGCTGCAGCAGCCGGTGGCCACGCTGGCGCAGCTGTACGGCAGCCGCTACGTGCTGGACGGGCCCTCGGCCCAGGACATCGGGGTACTGCTCGGCGCCGGGGCGGCGCTCGGCTGGCTGGGGGCGTGGATCTCGGCGGCGCGCCACCTGCGCGGCATCGAGCCGCGCGCCTGAGGCGCGCTCAGCTGGTGGTGGCGAGGGTCTCGCGCGTCAGCAGCGTCGCTTCCATCCACTTGCGGATGCGGCGTGCGTCGGCGACGCGGGTACGCTTGCCGAAGGAATTGAGCAGCACGATGACGATGGTGCGGTCCTCGATCACGGTCTGCATCACCAGGCAGCGGCCGGCGCGCGAGATGTAGCCGGTCTTCTGCACCTCGATCTTCCAGTCGGGGCGCGTCACCAGCGAATCGGTGTTGCGGAAGCGGACCATGCGCCGCCCGATCTGCACCACGTAGTCGCTGTCGGTGGAGAACTCGCGGATCTCGGGGACCTTGGCCGCCGCCCGCACCAGCTTCGACAGGTCCTCGGGGCTGGCGACGTTCTCGTCGGAAAGCCCGGTGGGCTCGACGAAGTGCGCGCTGGTCATGCCGAGCTCGCGCGCCTTGGCGTTCATGGCCGCGACGAAGGCGGCCTCGCCGCCCGGGTAGCTGCGCCCGAGCGCGTGCGCGGCGCGGTTGTCGGAGGCCATGAGGGCCAGGTGCATGAGCTCGCCGCGCGTCAGGTGCGCGCCGGGCGCGAGGCGCGAGATGATGCGCTTGCCGCCGCTGCTGCGGTCCTCGGCGGTGAGGGTGACGTCCTCATCGAGCGGCAGGCCGGCGTCCATGACCACCAGCGCCGTCATCAGCTTGCTGATGGAGGCGATCGGCATGGCGATGCCGGAGCGGCGCGAATACAGCACCGAGTCGTGCGTGGTGTCGAGCACCAGCGCGGCACTCGAGCGCAGCGCGGGCTCGGCGAGCGAGGCGCGGCCGGCGTACTTGAGGTGCGTCTGCACCACCATGCCCTGCGGGACGGCGGCGAAGGCCACGGGGGCGGAAAGCACCAGGCAGGCGGTCGCCGTCAGCCTGAAAAAGCGCCCGGGATTCATCGTAGTTGGCCCCGCCCCCTGAGAATTTTCATGAGCCTATCACAGCATGCCTTATGTTCACGCATGCGTGACGGACGTCTGAGGTTTGCGACGCTCGCGGCGGCACGCCGTCCCATCGCCGCGGCGTTGCCCGCCGGCACGGTCATAACACCGGCGTCACGTGACGCACTCCACGGCTAGCGCGGCCACAGCCAGCCGAAGGTGCCGGCGGTCAATGCGGCATAGATCACACCGTCGAGGAAGCCCTTCAGGGTGAGGCTCCAGGCGCGCCGGTACCAGATCGACAGCTCGCACAGGGCCAGCGAGTAGGCGACGAAAGCGACCGTGAACACCAGCCGGAACACGCGCGGATACGGCGCGCCGGCCGGCAGGCTCATGCAGGCCACGTAGGCGGTGAACACCCCCACCACGAGCAGGAACACGAACCACTGCACCAGGCTGCGGGTCATGTTGATCACGCCGTTGGGCATGACCGTCATGACCGCCACCGGACCCTGCTTGAGCTTGTCCTGGAATGCCGGCGTACGCATGTCCTTCATGTCCCTGGCGCGCGGCAGGAAGTAGTCGCCGGGCGGGATGGCGAGCGGGCGCAGCGCCGCGAGCGCCTCGGCCTCGCGCGGCATGGCCGGGTAGTCGCTCTTGTGCCAGAGCGGGGTCATGTGGATCACCGAGCTGGCCGCGAACACGATCACGGCCGCGACCAGGATCGGCAGCCAGAGCGATGCGAGATGGACCACGGTGCACCCCCGATGTTCTTGCTACGCGCGCGCGGGGCGCACTGTAGCGCCAAATGCGCCGGTCGTTAACCTCGAGCCCTAGTGGTGGTAGCCCTCGCCGGGATGCACCCGGCCGCGGAAGGTGCGGTATACGAACACCGTGTAGCCGAGCACGACCGGGATCAGCACCGCCATGCCCGAGATGATGAAGGCCTGCGAGTGCGGCGCCGCGGCCGCCTGCCACACGGTGATCGCAGGCGGCACGAGGTACGGCACGGTCGAGACCAGGAGCCCGAGGTAGGCGACGACGAACAGGCCCACCGCGCTGTAGAAGGCGCGCGTCGGGTGGCGGGTGCTGAGTGCGCGCCAGGCGCGCAGCGCCAGCCATGCCGTCACGAGCGGCACCGGCGACAGGTACAGCAGGTTCGGCCAGCTGAACCAGCGCTGTGCCACGCGCGGCAGCTCGAGCGGCGTCCACACGCTCACCAGCGCGACACAGGCGAGGAGCGCCACGAGCAGCGGCCGCGCCAGGGCGCGCGCGCGCAGCTCCGCCTCGCCCGAGGTCTTCATGGCGAGCCAGCAGGCCCCGATCAGCGCGTAGCCGATGACCAGCGCCACCCCGCACATGAGGCTGAAGGGACTGAGCCAGTCAAACGCATGACCGGCGAACTGGTTGCCCGCCACCGGTATGCCGCGCAGCAGGCCGCCGAGGATCAGCCCCTGGGCGAAGGCGGCGGTGGTCGAGCCGGCGGCGAAGGCGAGGTCCCAGCGCCGGTGGTGCGGTTTCGCCACCCAGCGGAACTCGAACGCCACGCCGCGGAAGACCAGCGCCAGCAGCATGAGCACCACCGGCACGTAGAGCGCCGGCATGATGATCGAGTAGGCGAGCGGGAAGGCGACGAACAGCCCGGTGCCGCCCATGACCAGCCAGGTCTCGTTGCCGTCCCAGAACGGGGCGACCGAGTTCATCATCTGGTCGCGCTGGCTCTCCTGGCGGAAGTACGGGAACAGGATGCCGATGCCGAGATCGAAGCCGTCGAGCACCACGTACAGCGCCACCGCGAGCGCGATGACGGCGGCGCTGACGAGTGGCAGCCAGTAGGCGGCACCGGAAAGTCCCGCCGGATTCATGCGGGCGGCTCCCGCCCCTCATCGGCCTGCGCCCGCGCACCGAGCGACAGCGGCCGGTTGGGCAGCGCTTCCGGCAGCGGCGGTGTGGCGAGGGTGCCGGGGCTCGGCCCCTTGTCGATCAGCCGGTGGATGTACCAGATGCCCATGGAGAACACCGCGCAATACACGACTACGAACAGCGCGAGCGAGGTGGCCACCGCGGCGGCGCTGACCGGGGAGGCGGCATCGGCGGTGCGCAGGAGGCCGTACACGATCCAGGGCTGGCGCCCGGTCTCGGTAGTCTCCCACCCGGCCAAAATGGCCACGAACCCGAGCGGCCAGGCGAGCGAGCCGAGCTTCAGGTACCAGCGCGCGGTGAACAGCCGCCGGCGCCACCAGAGCCAGGCGCCGGTCAGCCCGAGGGCAATCAGGACCAGGCCGATGCCGACCATCAGCCGGAAGGCGAAGAACACCGGCGCGACCGGCGGGCGCGCGTCGCGGGGAAAGTCCTTCAGGCCCGCGACGCGCCCGTTCCAGTCATGGGTCAGCACGAGGCTCCCGAGGTGCGGGATGGCTACCGCGGCGCGGTTGGTCTCGGCGCGCTCGTCGGGCCAGCCGAACAGCACCAGGGCTGCCGGTCCGTCGTTGTCCCAGTGCGCCTCGATGGCGGCGATCTTCGCCGGCTCGTACCGCAGGGTATTGAGGCCATGCTGGTCCCCGAGCAGCAGCTGCAGCGGACCCAGGATCGCCACCATGCCGAGGCCCATGCGGATCATGGTCCGCGCCTCGGCCTGGTGCCGCCCGCCGAGCACGTAGCGGGCACCGACCGCGAGCACCACCACGGACGTCGTCAGGTAGGCGGCGCACATCATGTGCGCGAAACGGTAGGGGAAGCTCGGGTTGAAAATGACGGCCACCCAGTCGGTCGGCCAGGCGATGCCGTCGTGCAGCTCGTAGCCGGCCGGGGTGTGCATCCAGCTGTTGGCCGACAGGATCCAGAAGCCGGAGATCGCCGTCCCGAGTGCCACCAGGACCGCGGCCGTCACGTGCAGCCACGGCTGCACCCGCTGCCAGCCGAACAGCATGATCCCGAGAAACGTGGCCTCGAGGAAAAACGCCGTCAGCACTTCGTAGCCCACCAGCGGTCCAATGACGTTCCCGGCCACGAGCGAGAAGCGGCTCCAGTTGGTGCCGAACTCGTACGACAGGGGAATGCCGGAAACCACCCCCATGGCAAAGGCCACGGCAAAGATCTTGGTCCAGAACCGGGCAAGCGTGTGGAAGTGGGGCTTGCCGGTGCGCCGCCAGAGCACCAGGAGCGTGGCGATGAACGCCGAGACCCCGATGCTGAAGGCCGGGAAAATGATGTGGAAGCTGATGGTGAAGGCGAACTGCAGGCGCGCCAGCAGCAGGGCGTGAGCTTCCACTTGGGGATTTTGCACCCCCTCGGGGACGGCGGCGACCCCTCCTCCGGGGGATTCGCCCAGGCGGGGGCAGGCGCAAGCTCTTGTTTCGATGGCCCGATCGCCAGCCCCCCGGGCGGAACTTCGGGGGCCCTTAGCACTCTAACCAGGCGACTGCTAAAATGCCCATCCAAGCCACGGGAGATCGAATGACTGCAGGTACCGCATTGGTTGCCCGCATGGGCGATCAGGCACTGGCCGGTCCGCTGGGGAGTCTCGACGCCTACCTCGAGCGGGTCAGCCGTATTTCCGTTTTGACCCGCGAGGAGGAGCGCCAGCTCGCCGAGCGCTTCCGCAAGGATGACGACCTGGCTGCCGCCCGGCAGCTGGTGCTCGCCCACCTGCGCTTCGTCGTGCACATCGCACGCGGCTACTCCGGCTACGGACTGCCGGTCGGCGACCTCATCCAGGAAGGCAACGTCGGCCTGATGAAGGCCGTCAAGCGCTTCGACCCGTCGATGAACGTGCGCCTGGTGTCGTTCGCGGTGCACTGGATCCGGGCCGAGATCCACGAGTACGTGCTGCGCAACTGGCGCCTGGTGAAGATCGCCACCACCAAGGCGCAGCGCAAGCTGTTCTTCAACCTGCGACGGCTGAAGAAGAACCTCGCCTGGCTGTCGGCGGAGGAAACCGCCGCGGTGGCGCGCGACCTGGGCGTCACGCCGGCCGAAGTGACCGAGATGGAGAAGCGCCTGTCGGCGCGCGACATGTCGTTCGATCCGGCCCCGGAGGCGGACGACGAGGAGCTGTACAGCCCGGCCGCCTATCTGCCGGCTCCGGATGCCGATCCGGCCGAGCAGGTCGAGGAGGCCGAAAGCGCGGACGACTCGCACGAGCAGCTGCGCGGGGCGCTGGGACGGCTCGATGCGCGCAGCCGCGACATCGTGCAGCGGCGCTGGATGACCGACGACAAGGCGACGCTCCACGAGCTCGCCGACAAGTACGGCGTCTCGGCCGAGCGCATCCGCCAGATCGAGTCGAGCGCACTCGGCAAGCTGCGGGGCCTCATGGCCGCGGCGGCCTGAAGCAACCGGGAGCCCGGCCTCCGCCGGGCTCCCGCTTTCCTTTCCTGGGATTTGCCACCCGCGCCCGCGGACGCTAGCGTCGCGGGCATGCGCAGCGTGAGCACCTGGCTCGCCGAATACGGCGCCAGCCACCAGCACCCGACCAACAAGCTACTGCACTGGCTGTGCGTGCCGCCCATCGTGCTCTCGGTGCTGGGCCTCTTATGGTCTACGCCGGTACCGCCGGCCTGCGCCGCGCTCTCGCCGTGGCTCAACTGGGCGACGCTTGCCGCCCTCGCCGCACTTCTTTACTACCTGGCGCTCTCGGTGCGGCTCGCCCTCGGCGTGCTCGTGGCATTCGCCGCGCTGCTCGCGCTGACCAGCGCGCTCGCCCGGCTCCCCTGGCCGTTGTGGGCGACCTCGCTCGGCATTTTCGTCATCGCCTGGATCGGCCAGTTCATCGGCCACGCCATCGAAGGCGCCCGCCCGTCCTTCTTCAAGGACCTGCAGTTCCTGCTCATCGGCCCGCTGTGGCTGGTGGCCGCGGCCTACCGCCGCTTCAGCGTGCCGTACTAGGCCGGTTCGTCCGCGCCCGCGCGCGCCACCGCCGGCGTCGCCCACCCCGAGCGGTAGCCCCACAGGAAGAACACGAAGCCGACCGCGGCCACGACCACGAGGTCCCAGCCCCACGGCAGGTAGTCGCGGCCGCCGAACTTGGCGCTGCCCGCCCACGAGACCGCGGCGATGGCAGGCAGGTACACGATCATCCACCACGCGCCGCGCAGCTGCCGCGCGAAGTCATCCCAGCCCGATCGGGACTGGTAATAGAAATACACCGGCAGGGCCACGATGACGAGCAGGATGACGCCGCCCGTCAGCGGCCACTTGGCCCAGTAGAGCAGCTCGGTGGCGAACACGAAGGCGAGCGCGGCGATCCCCTGCAGCCCCGGCAGGCGCAGCGGCCGGGGCACGTTCGGCGCGGTGCGACGCAGCGTCAGCGCACTCACCGGACCGGTGAGATAGGAAATGATGGTCGCCACCGAAATCACCGCCGCCAGCTTCCCCCAGCCGCGGAAGAAGAACAGGAACAGGAACGACACCACGAGGTTCAGCCACATGGCCGGGCGCGGCACGCCCCACACCGGGTGCAGCCCCCCGAAGACCTTCGGCAGCGTGCCGTTCTTCTGCATGCCGAAGATCATGCGCGCGGTGCTCGCGGTGTAGGTGATGCCGGTGCCGCTCGGGCTCACGAAGGCGTCCGCATACAGCAGCACGGCAAGCCAGTTCAGGTTGACGAGCAGTGCGAGCTCGGCGAACGGCGAGCGGAAATCGATGCCGTGCCAGCCCGAGCGCGCCAGCAGCTCCGGCGGCACCGCGCCGAGGTACGCCACCTGCAGCAGCACGTACACCACGGCGGCGAGCGCAATGGACCCGAGCACGGCGATCGGCACGGAGCGCGCCGGATTGCGCGCCTCGCCGGCGAGGTTCACCGGGCTCTGGAAGCCGTTGAAGCTGAACACGATGCCGGCGGTCGCCACGGCGTTGAGCACCGCGGCGAAGTCGACCGCGTGCGCCTCGCCATGGATGCCGACGCTGAAGTTGTGGGCATGGAAGCCGCTGGCGATGAGCGCCACGCCGGTCGCCGCCGGCACCACCAGCTTGAACAGCGTGATGGTGGTGTTGGAGTGGGCGAAGACCTTGACGCTCCAGAAGTTGATCAGGAAGTACACGACCACCAGCGCCGCGGCGATCCACAGCCCCGCCGCCGCCAGCTCGCCGTGACCGTCGGGCATGTGCCGGTAGAGGTCGTGCGCCCACTGGTACGGCCAGGAGGCCATGTACTGCACGGAGGCCTCGGCCTCGACCGGGATCACCGAGACGATGGAGATCCAGTTGGCCCAGGCGGCGATGAAGCCGACCAGCGAGCCGTGCGAGTAGTGCCCGTAGCGCACCATGCCGCCGGTCTCGGGGAACATGGCGCCGAGCTCGGCGTAGGTGAGCGCGATGATGATGATGATCGCCGCGCCGAGCACCCAGGCCCAGACCGCGCCGGGTCCGGCCAGTCCCGCGGCGCGCCAGGCGCCGAACAGCCAGCCCGAGCCGATGATGGAACCGAGTCCGGTCAGCATGAGCGCAAAGGTGCCGACCTGCCGCCTCGCGGGGCTGTTTGAGCTCATGTGATTCCTGTCGACTGTTGTATGGGTCGCGGTGACTCGGTGCGTCGCGGCTCAGGCGGCGGGCGCTGCGGCCGCGCGCACGGCGGCCGTAACTTTTTCGTGCACCTCCTTGTCGAGCGGGTCGGGCACCAGCTCATCGCCGCTCGCGACGCCTGCGATGGCTTCCGCAGCCGCCATCAGCATGGCGTCGGTGAACGAGCGGGCCCGCGCCTCGAGCGCACCCTTGAAGAGGCCGGGGAAGGCCAGCACGTTGTTGATGCCCTTGCCGTCGGCGGCGAACGCCGCGCCCTGCTCGCGCGCCACCAGCGGTTCGATCTCCGGGTCCGGGTTCGACAGCGCCAGGATCACCTGGCCTTTGCGCACCCAGGCGGGCCTGATGAGGCCCTTGACGCCGGTGGTCGCGATCACGATGTCGGCGCGCTGCATGAGCGCCTCCAGCGTCACGCCCTCGCCGCCGCCGGCCTCCAGTCGCTGCACCGCGCCGGCGTTGCGGTCGGTGCCGAGCACGCGCTTGACGCCGTAGGCCTGCAGCAGGCGCACGATGCCGGAGCCGGCGGCACCCAGCCCGATCTGGCCGACGACGCTGGCGGCGAGGTCGATGCCGGAGCGGCGCGCGGCGTTGAGCAGCGCGGCGAGTGTCACCACCGCCGTGCCGTGCTGATCGTCGTGCAGCACCGGCTTGTCGAGGCGCGCGCGCAGCTGCGTCTCGATCTCGAAGCATTCCGGAGCTGCGAAATCCTCGAGCTGGATGGCCCCGAAGGAGGGGGCAATGCCGGCCACCAGCTCCACGACCCGGGCCGGCTCGGTGGCATCGATGAGGATCGGCACGCCGGACAGGCCGACCAGGTCGGAGAACAGCGCCGCCTTGCCTTCCATCACCGGCAGGCCCGCGAGCGCGCCGATGTTGCCGAGGCCGAGCACCGCGGTGCCGTTGGTGACGATGGCGACGGTGCTGCCGCGCGCGGTGTACTCCCACGCCGCCTGCGGGTCCTTCTGGATCGCCAGGCACACGCGCGCCACCCCCGGGGTATAGACATCACGCAGCACCTGGCGCGTGTTGATCGGCAGGCTGGCCACGGTCTTGATCTTGCCGCCGCGGTGGCGGTTGAAGACGCGGTCGGACTTGCCGACGAAGCGCGCGTTCGACAGCTGCCCGATGCGCTCGTAGAGGGAGCGGTCCGCCTCCTCGTCCATCTCCAGCGTGATCTCCCAGAGCGTCTTGCCCTGGTCGCGCCGCAGCGCGGTGAGGTGCTCGATGGCGAGTCCTGCGTCGGCGATCACCTGCAGCACCCGGGCGAGGCTCCCCGGCTGGTGCACGGTCTCGACGATGATGATCTCCGGGATCTTCATGGCCGCAAAGGGTGCCCCAACGATCGCCGCTGCGCCACCGGTCGGGCCCGGATGTCACGGGCTGCGGATACCCGCTATCATGCGCGCCCCCCGCAGGGGGCCCGATTCCCAGGAGACTGCCGTGGCCACAGCCGCCGGTACCGCCAAGCCAGCCGCCGCCAAGTCCGGCGGCGCCGCCATCGATCCGCTCGACTTCTATGCCGTGCGCGCCGCGCTCAGCGATGAGGAGCGCCTGGTGCAGGAGTCGGTGGCGCGGCTGGTCGACACCGAGGTGCTGCCGGTCATCCGGCAGTGCTTCGAGCAGCACCGCTTCCCGCACGAGCTGGTGCCGAAGCTCGCCGAGCTGGGCCTGCTCGGCTCCTCCATCCAGGGTTACGAGTGCGCCGGCCTCAACGGCGTCAGCTACGGGCTCATCTGCCAGGAACTCGAGCGCGGCGACTCGGGCATCCGCAGCTTCGTCTCGGTGCAGTCCTCGCTGTGCATGTACCCGATCTACGCGTTCGGCTCCGAGGAGCAGAAGCAGCGCTACCTGCCGCGCATGGCGCGCGGCGAGCTGATCGGCTGCTTCGGGCTCACCGAGCCGCACGGCGGCTCCGACCCGGCCAACATGAAGACGCACGCCAAGCGGCGCGGCGGCGACTGGGTGCTGAACGGCGCCAAGATGTGGATCACCAACGGCAGCATCGCCGGCCTCGCCGTGGTCTGGGCCATGACCCCGGATGGCATCCGCGGCTTCCTGGTGGAGAAGGACTCGCCGGGGTTCGCGGCACGCGAGATCGAGCACAAGTTCTCGCTGCGTGCCTCGGTCACCGCCGGGCTGTTCTTCGACAACGTCGTCGTGCCGGAGAGCCACGTGCTGCCCGGCGTGGTCGGCCTCAAGGGCCCGCTGTCGTGCCTGACGCAGGCGCGCTACGGCATTTCCTGGGGCGTGATCGGCGCGGCGCAGGCCTGCCTGCGCTCGCTGCTCGACTACAGCGCGACGCGGACGCTGTTTGGTCGGCCGCTCGCCGCCAACCAGACGATCCAGGTACGCCTCGCCGACATGGCACGACACATCACCACCGCGCAGCTGCTGGCGCTGCAGCTCGGGCGCATGAAGGACGCCGGCACCCTGCAGCCGGCGCACGTCTCGCTCGCCAAGTGGAACAACTGCCGCATGGCGCTCGACATCGCGCGCGACTGCCGCGACATGCTCGGCGGCGCCGGCATCAGCGCCGAGTACCCGCCGATCCGGCACATGCTCAACCTCGAGAGCGTGATCACGTACGAGGGCACCGAGACCATCCACCAGCTCACGATCGGGAGGGAGCTCACCGGCATCAACGCGTTCTGAAGAACGCGTTCTGAAGAACGCGTTCTGAGGTGCCCGCGCCCGCGCCGGGCGGCATACTGCGGGCATGCGACTTGCCGGCGCGCTCGCCGTGCTGCTGCTCGTGGCCGTGGTCGCGTCGCTTGAGCTGTGGCCGTCGCGTCCCGCACCACAACCTGCGATCCAGCGCCGGGCGGCTACGCCCGCCGCGACAATGCGGTGCTGCGGCAGGCGGCCGCCGCTCTGGGGAATCCGCGCGACATCACGCGCGGCGACGATGTTGATGCCGAGATCGCCTTCGACCGCAAGCTGACGGCGGCCGGCGATCCCAATGGTGTGGAGGCTCTCGCGGACGCGCTGTTGCGCAAGGACGCGCCCGCGAGCCAGGCGGAGGCCGTGACCTTATTGCGCACCGCTGCCAAGAATTCCGCCGTGGCCAAGACCCGCCTGGCGGTGTGTCTGCTCGAGGGGTGTCCCACTCCCGCCGCCGAACCCGACGAGGCGCGCCAGCTGCTGACCGCGGCGGCACCGGCCGGCGAGCTCGA
>Ga0070695_100002156_pt1 | contig 11280 bp, 12 predicted proteins | sample KBSK1252metaG_FD_65471 | JGI IMG/M metagenome (GOLD analysis project Ga0070695, IMG submission 65471) | Corn, switchgrass and miscanthus rhizosphere microbial communities from Kellogg Biological Station, Michigan, USA - KBS K1-25-2 metaG | ecosystem: Host-associated > Plants > Roots >...
GATCAAGCCGTCGCCTTCCTGGAGAAGAAGCTCGGCGAGGAGCCGAACGACCTGGACCGGCTCGCCATGCTCGCCCAGCTCCAGGCCCAGCAAGGCCACTTCGACCAGGCTCTTCGCGCGTACGAGCAGATGGCGAAGGCGCAGCCCGAGGTGAAGACCAATTGGTACACGGTGGGCGTCCTGTGCTGGGAACGCTCCAACAAGGCGCTCCTGAGGATCTCCCCCGAGGAGCGCACCGAGGTCATCGCGCAGGGCCTGGACGCCCTCGACCGGGCCCTGGCCCTCGACCCCCAGTACACGGAAGCGATCGCCTACAAGAACCTGCTCTACAGGGAGAAGGCGGATGCGCTCTCGGCGGCAGGCAAGCCCGAGGAGGCGAAGGCGGCGTTGGCCGAGGCGCTGAGGCTGCGCGAGCAGGCGATGGAGCTCATGCAGAAGAAGAAAGCCCAGGGCGACACCCCGCCGTCCGACCATTGAGCGGGACCTGGGCGCTACGGACCGAGCGGCGCACCGGCGACCTGGCATGGCTCGTCGCCGGGCACGCGGAGCTGGCGCGTGAGCAAAGCTGGGACGCGACGTTCGAGGCCTACGTGGCCGAGCCCATGGCCGCCTGCATGCTCCGGGCCGCCGTGGACGAACGGATCTGGATCGCGGAGCGCGACGGCACGCCGTGCGGCTCCATCGCCATCGTGCGCTCCGATTTCTGGAAGGACCCGGCGGTCAAGGCTGTCCGCATGGAGGACGGCGCCCCGTTGCGGGACCCGCCCCTGGAGATCGCGCAGGCGCAGCTCCGCTGGTTCCTGGTGCGCCCGGAGGCGCGCGGGCAGGGGCTGGGCCGCATCCTCCTGGAGCGCGCGCTCACCTTCTCGCGTGTGGCAGGCTACGACCGGGTCGTCCTCTGGACGGTGAGCGCGCTCTCGGCGGCGGCGCATCTCTACCGGGAGGCGGGTTTCCAGAAGGTGACCGAGGCTCCCGGCACGCACTGGGGGGCGGAAGTGGTCGAGGAGCAGTACGCGCTGTGGCTGGGGCCGCGGCGGTGGGAGTAGACATGGAGATCGCGGAGGCCCAGCGGGAGGTGCGGCAGGTCTACCGGAACGGCTCGGTGGGACAGCTCGTCTCGGGCGCACTCTGGCTCGCCTCGGCCGCCGCCGGGACGTGGGGATCGAGGAACGCCGCCGTCGCCGTGCTCATCTTCGGCGGGGTCTTCATTTACCCGCTGACGCAGCTCGCGCTGAAGGTCGCGGGTGGGCCCGCCTCGCTGCGGGCGGAGAACCCGATGCGGTTCCTGGCCATGCAGGTGGCCTTCACCGTGCCGCTGTGCATTCCTCTCGTCCTCTGGGCCACCCGCCACGAGGCCGCCTGGTTCTATCCGGGCTTCATGATCGTGGTCGGCGCGCACTATCTGCCGTTCGTCTTCCTCTACGGCATGCCCGCCTTCGCGGCGCTGGGAGGTCTGCTGGTGGCGGGGGGATGGCTGCTCGGGTTCCAGCCCCAGGGCTTCACCGCTGGAGGCTGGGCGACGGGAGCGGTCCTCCTGCTGTTCGGCCTCCTCGCCGGGCGCCTCGGCGGTTCCAGGACGGCATGAGAGGCGCCGCCCTGGGGATGGCGGTGCTGCTGGCACTCGCCGCGGCGGAGGTGCCGGGCCCTGAAGGAACCTTCATCCTGGATCGCGCCGCCAGCGACGACGTCAAGGCCGCCATCGAGCGCTCCGCCGGAGAGTTCAACTTCCTCCTGCGCCCCTTCGCGCGCAGCCGCCTCACCAAGGCCAACCCGGTTCCCCGGAAGGTGCGCATCGCCTATTCCTCGAGCGAGGTGAGCGTGCAGCTCGATGCGGCGCCGCCCGTGGTCGCCCCCCGCGACGGCCGGAAGGCGACCTGGAAGCGGGACGACGGCGCGCTGTTCGATCTCACGGCCCGCACCGAGGGCGGCGCGCTGCACCAGACCTTCAAGGGGGACGATGGGGAGCGCACCAACGTCTACCGGCTGCGGCAAGACGGAGCGCTGGCGATGGAGGTGACGCTGTCCAGCCCGCGGCTCGACAAGCCGCTCACCTACACGCTGGTGTTTCGAAGGAGCGGCGCGTGATGAAGCCGCGGCCGGCGCTCGCAGGAGGGCTGGCCCTCCTCGTGCTCGCACTGGGCGCCTCCACCTGGGCGCGCGAGGTCGAGACTCCGCTCGCCAAGGGTGCGGTGGCCGACCGCGTCCTGGTGGAGAAGGCCGAGCGGCGGCTCACGCTCTTCAACGGAGAAGCCGTCCTCAAGACCTACCGCGTGGCGCTTGGTCGCGAGCCCGTGGGACCCAAGCAGCGGGAGGGCGACGGGCGGACGCCGGAGGGGAGCTACGTGATCGCCGGGCGCAAGGCGGACAGCGCCTTCCACCGTGCGCTGCGCATCTCCTATCCCAACCAGGGGGACCTCGCCCGTGCGCGTGCCGCCGGCCAGCCGCCGGGAGGCGACATCATGATCCACGGGCTCAAGAACGGGCTGGGCTGGCTGGGCCGCCTCCACACCACCTCAGACTGGACGGAGGGCTGCGTCGCGGTGACGAACGAGGAGATCGAGGAGATCTGGGAAGCCGTGCCGGATGGGACCGCGGTGGAGATCCGGCCCTGAGCGCATCGCTGCGGAAGGTGAACCTGGCGGAGGCCTTCGCCCGCATCCCCGAGCCCTGGAAGCCGCGGATCGCCGGGGACCTGAACGGTCAGCAGGTGAAGCTGGTGAAGCTCCAGGGCCCTTTCGTCTGGCACCACCACGACGACGAGGACGAGCTGTTCCTGGTGGTGCGCGGCCGCTTCCACATGGAGCTGCGGGACGGGCGCATCGAGCTCGGTCCCGGGGAGTTCCTGATCGTGCCGCGCGGCGTCGAGCACCGTCCCGTGGCCGAGGAAGAGTGCGAGGTGCTGCTGTTCGAGCCCGCCAGCACGAGCAACACGGGCAACGTGCGCAACGAGAGGACGGTGGAGCAGCTAGACCGGATCTGATCTCAGGGGCGTGCCGGCTCCACCTTCTTGGGCCGGAACATCATGCTGATGAAGGGCGCGAGCAGCCCCCAAAGGAAGAACACCACACCGACCACCGCCCCACTCCCCAGATAAGCCGCATGAGCGCTTCCGGAATTGAAGCTGGTAGTCATCGCGGGAGGCACCGTCTTCTCCCAGATCCCGAAGAAGAATTGGCCGGCTCCCACGCCCAGGATGAGGCTCAGCCCGAGCAGCACCAGGATCCCCCACACGCGACTGGACATGCTCTCCTCCGTTCAGGGGGCCGGCGCGGGAGGCGGCGGTGGCCAGATCCCACGCTCGGCGAGGATGGCTTCCACGATCTTCTTGACCGACATCCCGTTCACGCCGATGCCGGAGGCGTTGGCGGCGAAGGCCACCTCCGCGCGCGGCCCGGTGACCGTGCCCACGAACCAGCCCAGGTTGCTGCCGGAGCCGGTCTTGCCGCGGTAGACGGTGCCGTTCTGGTCGTCGAGCACGATCACGGCGCGCCCCAGCTCCATCGTGCGCCTGGAGAAGGGGAGCTCGTCGCGCAGGAGGCGACGCAGGAAATCCACCTGCTCGTCGGCGGAGATGGTGAGCGTGCTCTCCAGCCAGAACTTGGTGAGGCCTCCGGAGAGGTCGCGGTTCCCGTAGGGGATGGAGTCCACGGCCTTCTGCATGCGCTGCGCGCCCACCCCTTCGGCCACCTTCTGGAAGTACCAGACGGCCGAATCCCTCACCGCGGAGCGCAGGGTTTGGTCCTGGTTCCAGGCCTCCCGGGAGCGGGGCTTGCCGTCCCAGCGGAAGACGTGGTCGAGGTCCTTCACCACGCCCGTCTCCAGGCCGATCATGCTGTTGGGGATCTTGAAGGTGGAGCAGGGGGAAAAGCGGATCTTGCAGCGCTCCGGCTTGTAGCGGACCGTGTCTCCCGTCTTCAGGTCCACGAGGACGATGCCTCCGCCTTGCGTCCCCGCGAAGTGCTTGGAGAGATCCACCTCCTCGCTCTTCCCGGCGGCGAGGGCGAGCCCGGCAGCGAGCAGACCGATTCCCAGGTGTATGGCGCGCATGGGACCTCCGAGGCAAGAGGGTAGCCGAAGCGAGCGCGGCGAGCCGCCTTGATCAGCGAGCGCGCCTCGTCAACAGCCCCACCACGGCCACGAACAGGGTGGCGCCGATGATGGACCAGACGATGGGGAAGCGCGTGCCTCCGATCTGCACGGCCAGGATCTCGCCCAGGCCCATCTTCCGGGAGATCCACGCCCCCAGGAGCGCGCCGATGAACCCCACGGCGATGGCGGTCAAGCAGCCGCCCCGGGAGTAGCCGGCGATGGCCTGGCCGATGCCGCCGCAGATCCCGGCGATGAGGAGCAGGATCAGGAGATCGATCCAGGTCATGACCCGATCGTACCGCAATGGTATAAACCTTGGCGTGCCCGCTCCCGTTTTCGCAAACGACCCCCAGGCGGCCGTGCGCACCTGCCCCAACTGCGGTGCCGCGCTCACCGAGCGGAAGTGCAAGCTCGTCTGCCCCACCCAGGGGTGCGGGTACTTCCTCTCCTGCGCCGACTACTACTGATCGAGGTCTCCCATGCACCAGCTCCTGCTCGCCGCCCTCCTCGCCGCCGCCGCACCCAACGCGGCCCAAGGGAAGCCGATGACCCAGGTCACCTCCCAGACCCCGCCCACCGTGGAAGAGGCCCGCACCTTCGTGGACGACGCCGAGAAGCGCCTGCTCGCGCTCTGGATCGACCGCGAGCGCGCCTCCTGGGTGCAGAGCACCTTCATCACCTCCGACACCGAGCTGATGGCGGCCAAGGCCGCCGAGAAGGTGATCAACCTCACCGTGGACCTGGCCAAGCAGGCCACCCGGTTCGACGGGTTGAAGCTCCCGGAGGACGTGTCGCGGAAGCTCTTGCTCTTGAAGACCTCGCTCACCACGGTGGGGCCCTCCGAGCCGGAGAAGCAGGCCGAGGTGGCGCGCATCGGCGCCTCTCTCGAGAGCACCTACGGCAAGGGGCAGTACTGCAAGCCCGACGGCACCTGCCGGGACCTGGAAGCGCTCTCCCGCGTTCTGGACGAGAGCAGGAACCCGGCGGAGATGCTGGACGCCTGGGTGGGCTGGCGCACCATCTCGCCGCCCATGCGCGAGCCCTACCGCCGCTTCGTCGAGCTGCAGAACGAGGGGGCGCGCGAGCTCGGGTTCGCCGACGCCGGGGCCATGTGGCGGTCGGGGTACGACATGCCGCCCGAGGCCTTCGCCGCCGAGGTGGAGCGTCTCTGGCAGCAGGTGAGGCCCCTCTACGTGGCGCTGCACTGCCACGTGCGGGCCAGGCTCACCGAGGCCTACGGCAAAGACGTGGTGCCGCAGAGCGGCCCCATGCCCGCGCACGTCCTGGGCAACATGTGGAGCCAGACCTGGGGCGGCGTGTACGACCTGGTCAAGCCGCCCGAGCCTCAGGGGAAGAAGATCGACGTCACCGCCGCCCTGCGCGCCAAGAACATCGGCCCCGTGGACATGGTGAAGATGGGCGAGCGCTTCTTCACCTCGCTGGGCTTCCCCGTGCTCCCCCAGACCTTCTGGGAGCGCTCCATGCTGGTGAAGCCCAAGGACCGCGACGTGGTCTGCCACGCCAGCGCCTGGGACATCGACTTCGAGAGCGACCTCCGCCTCAAGATGTGCATCGAGCAGACGGGGGACGACTTCAGCACCATCCACCACGAGCTGGGGCACAACTTCTACCAGCGCGCCTACTCCGGGCAGCCCGCGCTCTACCGCAACAGCGCCAACGACGGCTTCCACGAAGGGATCGGGGACACCCTGGCCCTCTCGGTCACGCCCGAGTACCTGACCCAGATCGGCCTGGCGGAGGGTCCGCCCCCCGGTGCCGAGGGAGACCTTCCCTATCTCATGCGCATGGCGCTGGACAAGGTCGCCTTCCTCCCCTTCGGCAAGCTGATCGACCAGTGGCGCTGGGAGGTCTTCTCCGGGAAGATCCCGCCCGAGCGGTACAACCAGGCCTGGTGGGACCTGGTGCGGGAGTACCAGGGGATCGTCTCGCCGGTGCCGCGGTCCGAGCAGGACTTCGACCCCGGCGCCAAGTACCACGTCCCCTCGAACGTCCCCTACACCCGGTACTTCCTGGCGGACATCCTGCAGTTCCAGTTCCACCGCGGGCTCTGCCGCATCGCCGGGCAGAACGGCCCCCTCCATCGCTGCTCCATCTACGGGAACAAGGCGGCGGGGGAGGCGCTGGCGAAGATGCTGGCCATGGGCCAGAGCCGGCCCTGGCCCGAGGCCCTGGCCGTGGTGACGGGCGGGGAAAAGAAGATGGACGCGACCGCGATCCTCGACTACTTCGCGCCCCTCAAGGCCTGGCTCGACGAGCAGAACCGCGGCCGCACCTGCGGGTGGTAGAGGGGACAGGCACCAATAAGGATTAGAACCTCAGACCGAAGGCGAACACGAGCTGGGAGTCGTCGGAGACGATGAGCTTCACCTGCCCGAACGGGCGGATGCTCCCTTCCTTGGCGCCGATCCCCGCCAGCAGATTGAGCCCGAAGTCCGTTTCGCTGTCCCCTTCTTCGGGGTCGGAGAAGAGGATCGCGGGACCACCGCCCGCCCAGATGGCGAAGGGGGCGTCCGCCTTGAAGTCGTAGTGCACGTCGCCGTTGATCGTGAAGAAGTTCCCGTTGTCCACGAGGACGTACTCGAGGTTGGGGTTGGCGAACCACCGGCCGCGCTGGCCGATGTCCCACAGGACGCCGGCGCCCAGGAAACCGTTGGACCCGTCGGTGTAGATCCCGGCGCGGACGTCCACGTCCACGTCGGCGCGCGCGGCGGGGGCGGCCGCCAGGATGAGAAAGGCCCCGGTCAGAAAGATCAACGCTCGCATCGGTCGCATGCACACTCCTTCCCGGTTCGCCTGCTGTTCCTTGGGGGTTGAGCTTGGTTGGGCGGCGTTGACGCTTCGACGCTTACAAGAACCGTGCCCCGCGCGTCCGGTTTGCGGCGCCGCGTTTTCCGCGGCGGCGATGGTGTAGTTCTTTCCCGGGTGCTAGGCTCCGGGAGCGATGCGACCCGTGCGCTGGGGATCCGTTCTGGCGCTGCTGCTGGCCGCTGCCCCTGCACCTCGCGCCCAGTCTGCCGGTCCCCTGGAGGAGGTCTCCGATCCTCTGGGCCGCCTCTCTCCCCGGGGTGCGGTGCGCGGGTTCCAGCGCGCGGCGCGCAACGAGAACTGGTCGCAGGCGGCGCAGTACCTGGATCTCGGAAGCAGGCGACAGGTGCAGGGTCTCGAGGCACCGCAGCTCGCCGCGCGCCTGAGCGAGATCCTGGAGCGGAAGCTCTGGGTACCGATCCCCGCCCTGTCCGACGTCCCGGAGGGGCGCGGCGAGGACGGGCTGCCACCGGACTACGACGCGCTGGGAACCATCCCCACCCCGGAGGGCCCGGTGGAGCTCCGGCTGCGGCGGGGATCCGGGAATTTCTGGCGCTTCTCGCCCGACACCGTCGTCCGCATCCCGGAGCTGTACGCCGTGCTGGGGACGGCGCCGGTGGAGCGGCTCCTTCCCGCGGCGTTCACGTCCACCCGGTTCCTGGGGCTCGAGCTCGCGCACTGGCTGGAGATCGCCGGGCTCCTCCTCGTCGCCGCCTTCCTGGCGTACATCGTGACCCCGCTGCTGGTGCGGTTGCTGCGCCCCCTCACCGGCTTGCGGCGGGGCGAGCACCACGTGCTGCGCGATGCGCACGGGCCGCTGCGCCTGCTCATCGGGCTCTCGCTGTTCGTCTGGGGGGCGAGCTGGCTGGGGCTCCCCGCTCGCGTGCTCTGGACCCTGCGCGCGGTGGAGATCGTGCTCTGGATCACGGGGGCGACCTGGCTCGCCCATCGCCTGCTCGACATCTGGAGCCGGCGCCTGGGGGAGCGGATGGCGCGCATGGGACGCCATGCCGCGATCACCATGCTGCCCCTGGCGCGGAAGGCGGCGAAGATCCTGGTGGTCCTCATCGCCGGCGTCACCGTCCTGCAGACCTTCGGGGTGAACGTCACCGCCGTGGTGGCGGGCCTGGGCATCGGCGGCATCGCGGTGGCGCTCGCCGCGCAGAAGACGGTGGAGAACCTCTTCGGCGGGGTGTCGCTGATCGTGGATCAGCCGATGCGCGTGGGGGACGTGGTGAAGACGGGAGACGTCACGGGCACGGTGGAGGAGATCGGGCTTCGCTCCACGCGCCTGCGCACCCCCGACCGCACGCTGGTGAGCATCCCCAACGGCCAGCTCTCCACACAGAACGTCGAGAACTTCTCCCGCCGCGACAAGATGTGGCTGCGTGCGGTGATCTCCGTGCGGCCGGACACCTCCTCCGACCAGCTGCGGGACGTCCTCACCGGGCTGCAGCGCCTCTTGGCCGCCCACCCGCGCCTGGAGCGCGGCGCGCGCGTGCGCCTGATCGGGTTCGGGGCGCAGTCCTTCGACCTCGAGCTGGTGGGGACGGTGCCCACCACGAGCTTCGACGAGCTGCTGGCGGTGCGGGAGGACCTGCTGCTGCGCGTGGCCGAGCTGCTCCGCACCGCGGGGACCGGCCTCGCCCTCCCCGCGCAGATCCAGTACGACTCCCAGACGCACGGGATCGATCCCGAGCGGCGGCGCCAGGCGGAGGAGAGGGTGGCCGCCGCCCGGGAGGCGGGGAAGCTCACCCTCCCCGACCTCCCTCCGGAGGAGCTGGCGGCCCTGGCCGGCACCCTCGACTGGCCGCCCCGCGGCACCTGGCGCACGGCGCCCAACCGCGAGCCGGACACCCCGGCCAGGTGACTACTCGAACATCTTCTCGACGGCGACGATCCTGACGTTTCCGGCGTCCAGGCTCAGCGGATAGCCGGCGATCTCCGGATCCTCCTTGGTCACCGCGTCCGGCTTGGGGGAGGCGTAGGTGATGGGCGTGGCCACGCCCGAGGTGAGCGCCGTCTTGATGGTGTCCGCCTCTCCGGTGACGATGGCGATGGTGAGGTCCTTCGCCTGCAGGTGGCGCTTGAGGGCCGCGTTCACGTCCTGCACGGTGAGCGCCTTCATGCGCTCGCGAAACCGGGCCAGGTGCCCCTCCCCCTGGATCCCGTAGAAGCGGTCGTCCACGGCGTACCCCAGGCGCTCGAAGGTGGTGGGCGCGAAGTGGAGCGCGTACTTCCCCAGGAAGTCGCGGGTGAGCGTGAACTCCTCCTCGGTCATGCCGTGGTCGATGAGGTCCTGGAGCTCGCGCAGCGCCGCCCGCAGCGCGAACACGCCCTGGGCGTTGGGGAGGGTGCGGATCCACACCTCGAAGAGCTGCCGGTGCCGCCCCACGTTCACCGGCGGCATGGTGCGCTGGCCCGCCTCCGGGAAGGCCTCGATGTACGAGTAGTCGCCGTAGTTGAGCCCCCGCGCCTCGCGGATCACCTGGTAGAGGTGGCTCGACTGGTTGCGGTGCTCTCCCAGCCAGGAGTTGGCGATCCAGAGGGCGTAGAAGTCGTCGCTTCCCCGGGGGACGTCGATGGGGAACCCGAAGCTGATGGAGGCGTCCGCACCGGGCTTGGCGACCAGCACCGCGGTCCGTCCCTGGAGCTTGGGCGCGGGAGGCAGCGGCGTATCCGCCACGGCGGCGGCGGGCAGCTCGGCCAGGCTCGCCTGCAGCCGCTGCACCAGATCGTCCGCGACCTCCCCGCCCACCGCCACCACCGCCCGGTCGCGCGTGAAGTGCGCCTTGTAGAAGCCGCGCACGTCGTCCAGCGTGAGCGACTTCAGCCCCGACACGGTCCCCTGGGGCGGGTGGGCGTAGCCGGTCCCCGCGAAGACGGCGCTCTGCAGGGTGGCCTTCCCCAGCTCCTCGTCGGAGGCGTAGCGCAGGCTCTTCTCCAGGTAGTTCAAGGCGTCGCTGCGCACCCGCTCGAGGTCCTCGGTGGTGAAGGCGGGGTGCAGGTAGGCATCGAGGAACAGGGGGAGGAAGGTCTGCAGGTTGTCCCGGTGCGTCCTCCCGGAGAGCGTGGTCATCTCCTTGTCGACGCGCACACCGTAGGAGGAGGCGATGGGGTAGAGCTTCTCCAGGATCGCCTCGTACTTGTTGGCGGTGGTGGCGCCCTGCTCCAGGAGCTGCCCGGTCACGTAGCAGAGACCCTCCTTCCCCACCGGGTCGTCGGAGGACCCCACGTCGAACCAGACCATCGTGCTGACCAGGGGGTCGCCGGGGACGCGGAGGACGACGGAAGCGTTGGCGGCCTTGGCGGAGCTGGTCTGGGGCACGGCGGTCCCTTTCTGCACGGTGGTCCCGGCGCAGCCGGGGAGCAGGAGGAGGAGCGGCAGGCAGGAGCCGGCGATCCGGCGCATCACTGGTTCCCCTTCAGCACGGCCACCGTGCGCCGCTCCGGCTTCAGGAAGCCGCGCGCGGCCGCCTGCACGTCGGCCGGGGTGAGGGAGGCGTAGGTGGCGTAGAGCCGGTCCGCCGCGTGCACGTCCCCGGTGACGGCGATCAGGCGGGACAGGTTGCTGGCCACCCCGCTGGGGGAGCCCAGGGACATCAGGAAGCCGTACTTCAGCCGCTGCTGCGTGGCCGCCAGGCGCGCGGGATCGCAGGGAGCGGCCGCGAACCCCGCGATGGTGGCGTCGATGTCCGCCTGGACCGCGTCGATCTTGGCCGGGTCCTTCACCTGCGCGATCACGTCGAAGAGGCCGGGGTCGCGGTTGACGTTGGGGCCGCCGGAGAGGCTCTGCACGCTCTGCTCGTCGAGCACCAGCTTCTTGTACAGGGCGCTGGTCTCCCCGAAGGCCAGCTCGCCCAGCGCCTCCGTGGCCGCCCAGGTGCGGTCGTCCGCGTCGAAGCGGGGAAGCTTGTAGGCGTTCCAGAGGATGGGGAGCGACCGCCCCTGGTAGGCCACGTCGATCCGCCGCTGCTCGGTCTGTTCCGGCTCCTCGGGCACGGTCGGGGTCTGATATCCGCGCTGCCAGGTGCCGTAGTACTTCTCGGCCAGGCCGAAGACGGCCTCCGGCTTCACGTCGCCGGTCACGAGGAGCGTCACGTTCTCCGGCCGGTAGTAGCGGGCGAAGAACTCCTTGGAGTACGCGTACATGTTGGGCATGGCGGCGATGTCCGCCTCGTACCCCATGGTGGTGTGTCCGTAGGTGTGGGTCTTGAACGCCGCCGCGCGCACCGCCTCGTAGACGGTGAAGAAGGGGCTCGTGCGGTTCTTCCGGTACTCGCCGTAGACGGCCCCCGCCTCGGTCTTGAAGGCGTCCTCCGCGTACTTCAAGTTCTGGAAGCGGTCGCTCTCCAGCTCCATGAC
>Ga0070695_100002164_pt1 | contig 11261 bp, 9 predicted proteins | sample KBSK1252metaG_FD_65471 | JGI IMG/M metagenome (GOLD analysis project Ga0070695, IMG submission 65471) | Corn, switchgrass and miscanthus rhizosphere microbial communities from Kellogg Biological Station, Michigan, USA - KBS K1-25-2 metaG | ecosystem: Host-associated > Plants > Roots >...
GCTCGAGGACCCGCGGGTCACGCTCGTGGTCGGCGACGCGCGCACGCATCTGGCGCACGAGACCGGCCACTACAGCCTGATCGTCTCCGAGCCCTCGAACCCCTGGATCGCCGGCGTCAACAATCTCTTCACCGTGGACTTCTACCGGCGCGTGCACGCCCGGCTCGAGCCGGGCGGCGTCTTCTGCCAGTGGATGCAGCTCTACGAGGTCTCCCCTGAGACCTTCGCCTCGATGGTGGCGTCGTTCCTCGAGGTGTTCCCCGAGGGCCGGGTCTTCGCCGTGTGGCGGGCGGTGGACGTGCTCATGGTGGCCGTGCCCGACGGGCGCCGGCTGGCGCTCGAGCGGCTGCGCTCGCCGGCCGCGCGCCGGCTGCTCGAGCGGGCGCGGATCAACTCGCCCGAGGAGGTCGCCGGCTACTACGCCGACCGGCTCTCCGCCCTGCGCGCGATGGCGCGCGGCGCGCCGCTCAACCGCGACGACCGGCCCGTCGTCGAGTACCGCGCGCCGCAGGACCTGGTGACGGTCGGACGCGGGGCGCCCGGCGGCGCGCCGCGCGTGACCGGCTCGATTCCCTTCACCACCGCCCGGCCGGAGGGCCCGATGTTCGCGGCCTGGTCCGACGACGGCTGGTTCGACGCGCGCGCCCGCCTGCTGATCGCGCGTGACGACGAGGCCCACGCCCGGGCGTCGATCGGCGGCGCGCGCGAGGCCGGGCACGTTGCGCTGGCGGACCGGCTCGACGGTGAGCTCACGGCGGGCCAGCGCCACGCGCGCAGCGCGCTCGCCATCGAGCACGCGCGCGAGCTGCTGGGCCAGGGACTCGAGCAGGAGGGGCAGGACGAGCTGCGCCGCGCCGGCGAGATGGATCCCGACAACGGGCGTGCGTGGCTGATGCTGGCGGATCGCCTCCGGCGCGGCGGGAACTTCGGCGCCGCCGAGAGCGCGATCGCGCGCGGGAGCGCCAACCCCGATCCCGAGGTCCGGGCCGAGGCGGCAGGGGTCTCGGGGATGCTCGAGCTGGATCGTCAGCGGCCGCGCGCGGCCGCGGAGCGCTTCCGCGAGGCCACGCGGCTGAGCCCGCGGCTGGCGAAGAACTTCGTGCTGGAAGCCCAGGCCTGGATCACCGCCGGCGACCGCGCGGCGGCGCGGCAGGCGGCCGAGCGCGGGCTGGCCTCGCTCCCGGGCGACCCGACGCTGACGCGCTTGAGGAACGAGCTGGGCGCGGGCGGCCCCTGAGCGAAGTCTCCGCGCGCCCCCGACGCTACTTCGCGGCGGCGGTCTGCGACAGGAAGCGCGTGACGGCCTCGACCTCGCGGTCGTGGAGCGCCGCACAGTCGCGCGTCCGCGCCATCATCTTCTCGATCTCACGGTCCGTGCCCGCGACCGCGTGGGACGGCTGCGAGTAGAAGACGCGGGCCCGCTCGGCGCTCTCCATCGAGCAGCCGGTCCCGGACCACACCAGGGAGACCACGTCCCAGTTCGGAATGCGCCGGGCGAGCGAGTCGTACTCGGCCATCGTCCACCGCTGGACCTGATCCTCGTACTCGAGGCGGCTCCCGATCCGGTCGGGGATCTCCGTGATCTCCTGCGGCCGCAGCGGGCCCTCGATCGCGTAGGCCAGCGCCCGCTTGACCATCTCCGGGTCGGCGAACGACCCGAGCCCGGCCAGGTAGCGCTGGCGCTCGTCGGGGATGGTCGCGCCCTCGAAGCGATGGCGGTATTCCTCGAACAGCGCTGCGTCGCCGTGAAGCCCGGCGAGACGGATTGCCGCGTCCGCCAGGGACGGCGGGATCGAGGCGCGGTCCTTCAGGTACGAGCGCGCCAGCGCGCGGCCACGCTCGACGATCTGCGGGTCGGCGCCCTCGTCGCCCAGCTCCTGGACGAGCCGCGGGCGCACGAGGGTGACCGAGTTCGGCTCGCGCGCGGCCGGCTCGGCACCGAAGCGATCGATGGCCGGGCGCAGCACGCGCCGCACGTACGCCTCCATGTCCCCGCGATTCCCGGGCGTGCGGAAGGTGGAGGTCAGCGTCTGGAGCCCGCGCAGCACGCCGTCGATCACCTCGGGTGCCGAGTCGTGGCCGAAGGTCTCGAGCAATCCGGCGTAGCGGTCGCCGTGCAGCCGTCCCGCGAGCAGAAGCGCCCGCGCGTTGCCGAGGAACGCGAGCCGCTCGCGCACCGAGAGTTGACCCTCCGCCTCGCGCGCCAGCGAATCGAGATCGTTGGCCGGGACCGACCAGCGGTAGTAGCCCTGCTCGTCGGCGTCGGGATGGAGCCATCGCGGAGTGACGCCGCCCTCGAGCGCCACGGTCTGCACCGTGTCCTCGAGCACGAGTCTCTGGGTGACGATCCGGCCGCGGGCCGGATAACGCAGCGCCACGGGGATACGCCACACCGCGCGGCCGGGCTCGGCGACGCCGAGGTTGAGCGAACGCTGCTGCGACAGGCGCACGCGCCCGCCCGGCAGCCGCTCGGCCGAGACCAGCGGCACTCCGGGCTGGTCGAGGAACGACCGGGCCACGCGCTTGACGTCGCGCCCCGACGCCCGGCCCAGAGCGGCCCAGAGGTCGTCCGCCGTGGCGTTGCCGAAGGCATGCGACCGGATGTAGCTCACGATGCCCTTCCGGAACGTTTCCGGCCCCAGCCACCGCTCCAGCATCTCGAGCACGGCCTGGCCCTTCAGGTAGGCGAGGTCGTCGAAGATCTGCTCGAGGTTGTCGGTGGCGAGCACGTCGGCCCGAATCGCGCGCGCGGAGAGGCGTGAGTCCGTCGTCATGGCGCCCTGCGAGCCGTTCACGTCGGTGATCGCGACATGGTACTCGGGTGCCACCTGGTTCGTGATCTTCTGTCCCATCCAGGAGGCGAACGACTCGTTGAGCCAGATGTCGTCCCACCACGCCATCGTGACCAGGTCGCCGTACCACATGTGCGCCATCTCGTGCGCCGTGAAGCTGATCAGGTTGAGGCGTTGACGCGGCGTGATCGTCGCGGGGTCCATGAGCAGGATCTCTTCGCGGAACGTGATGGCGCCCACGTTCTCCATGGCACCGGCCGCGAACTCGGGCACGCCGATCAGGTCGAGCTTGTCGTAGGGATAGGGGCGCCCGAAGTAGCGTTCGAGCGCCGCGAGGATCGCGGGCGCTTCGCGCGCCGCCTGCGTGGCGAGGCGCGCGCTGCCATGGATGGTGACGACGCGGCCCGGCACCGACATGCCGCGGATGGGCACGGTCTCGAGCGGCCCGGTGGCGAGCACGACGAGGTAGGCGGGGAGCGGCGGCGTGCGACGGAACGTGACGCGGTGGCGCTCGCCCATCACCCGGTCCTGCTCGACCAGCGAGTTGGAGATCGCGAGGTCGGCGCGCGGCACCGTCACGGTGACCTGCCACGGAATCTTGAACGACGGCTCGTCGAAGCAGGGAAACGCCCCGCGCGCGTCGTCGGCCTCGAACTGCGAGAAGACGTACGCATGGCCGCCGGACTCGACCCGGTAGAGGCTGGTGGCGCGCGTGTCGAAGTCGTTGGTGAAGTCGATCGTGAGCGTGTAGGCCCCGGGCTCGATCCGCCGCGACGGCTGGATCGTCAGCAGGCCTCTCGCACCTTCGTGCCACGTGGCCGGGATCGCGGCGTCGCCGCGCCGCAGCGTCACGTGCTCGAGCGTCATCTCGCGGGCGTGGAGCCGGAACGAGTCCGCCGGCGCTCCCGCCGTCAGATCGATCGTGACCGAGCCGGAGTAGGTCTTGAGGCGGGCGTCGACGTCGAGCCGGACCGACTCGAAGGTCGGCATCACGTCGCGCGTGAGCCGTGCGGGATCCGAAGCCCGCGCCGGTGCCGCGACGGCAAGGAGTGCCGCAGCCAGCGGCGGAACGAGACGGGTCACCCTGAACGTCATGCCGCCCTCCTGCGCTGAGACTCGGGTCCCATACCGGTGGGGAGGCCGTGAGGTTACCGCCCGCGCAAGCTCATGGGCACCGGGTTTCGCCCAGGCGCGGCGGGTCGGGCCCCGACCGCGCCCGATCGCACCCACGGGTGCCTTGGGACACGGGGCCCCGCGGGGACGTGGGGGCGCACACTTCCGGCCACGCGGCGCGTGCCGCGTGCGGAGTTCGCGGTTCGCACCGCTCGCCCCGGCTGATATCGTGCCCGCCGCATGAGGGCACTCTCGAAAGCCATCGGGCGGCGGGACCGATGATCGGTCTCGCGCTCCTCACGGCCTGCGTGATGGCGGTCGCACCACCCGCGCGGGCACCGCTCGACTCCCTCTATCGCCCGACCGCCGAGCGCCTGATCGGCGCCGCGCTCGCGAGCGACCACGCCTACCTGCGGCTCTCGCAGCTCTGCGACGGGATCGGCCACCGCCTCTCGGGGTCCCCGGAGCTCGACCGCGCCATCGCCTGGGCGGCGAACGCGATGCGCGAGGATCGCCTCGAGCGCGTGCGGCTGCAGCCGGTGATGGTACCGCGCTGGGTACGCGGCGCGGAGCACGCCGAGATGGTCGAGCCCGGACCGCAGGCGCTCGCGATGATGGGGCTGGGCCGCAGCGTGGGCACGCCTCCGGGCGGCATCACCGCCGACGTCGTCGGGGTCGGCAGCTTCGCCGAGCTCGACTCGCTGCCCGACGCGGCGGTGCGCGGCAAGATCGTGCTCTGGGACGTGCCGTTCACCAAGTACAGCGAGACCGTGCGCTATCGCACCGCGGGCACCAACCGCGCGGCAGCGCGCGGCGCGGTGGCGTCGCTCGTGCGCACCGTGGGGCCGGCGAGCTTGCGCAGTCCGCACACCGGCTCGACGGGCACGTACGTCGACAGCTTGCCGAAGATCCCGGCGGCCGCGGTGAGCATCGAGGACGCTGTGATGATGCGGCGCCTGATGGCCCGTGGTGAGCGCGTGCGCGTGCATGTCGAGATGGGCGCCTCCACGCTGCCCGACGTGCTCTCGCACAACGTGATGGGCGAGATCCGCGGGCGCGAGCGTCCCGACGAGGTCGTCGTCGTGGGCGGCCACATCGATTCATGGGACGTGGGCCGCGGCGCCCAGGACGACGGCGGCGGCTGCGTCATCAGCATGGAGGCGCTGCGCCTCATCCGGCAGCTCGGGCTGCGGCCGCGGCGCACGCTGCGCTGCGCGCTCTGGACCAACGAGGAGAACGGGGCTCGCGGCGCCCAGGCCTACGCCGAGTCGCTCGGCGCCTTCGTGGGCAGGCACGTGGCGGCCGTGGAGTCGGACGGCGGCGTCGAGCGCGCGGTCGGCTTCAACTTCGGTGCCTTCCGCCTCGGCACCGACTCGACCGACGCGCCCCGCGCGGCACGCGCAACGGCGCGCGCGCGGGAGATCGGGCGACTACTCGAGGGACTGGGCGCCGGTCAGATCGGCCTCGATGGGGGTGGCACCGACATCGCGCCGCTCATGAAGAAGGGGGTGCTCGGGGTGGAGCACCGGACCACCATGGAGCACTACTTCGACTGGCATCACTCGCAGGCCGACACGCCCGACAAGGTGGACCCGGTCGAGCTGCGCAAGAACGTCGCGGCGCTCGCGGTGATGGTCTACGTGCTCGCCGACATGCCGGAGCCGCTGGCACCGCCGCCGCCCGCGGCGACCGCGACCGCCGCGGCGCCCGCGCGGACGCGCTGACGCGCCGCGCCGACCGGAGAGGAGGAACCATGCGACACGCGATCGTGCTCCTCGTGATCCTGGCCGCGGCGCCCGCATGGGCCGGCCCGCCCGCCGAGGCGCCCGCGTCGTCCGCCGACAGCGACCACGACATCGCCGATCTGCCGCGCGACCGCCTCGGCGTGGGCGTGTTCTTCCAGGACGTCACGGCGCTCACGCCGGGCACGGGAGGTTTCATCGCGCCGGTCGAGGGCGCCGTGATCGGCGTGGCGGGCACCTACCAGCACCGGCTCTCGCTCGACACCGGATGGTTCCTGGACCTCGGCGGCGGCTACGGCACGGGCAAGCAGACCACGGAGGTGTTCCAGCCGTTCGCCTTCCGCGACGTGACGTCGTTCGCGCTCACGTTCGCCCGCGGCGGCCTTGGCTACGAGGTGCGCCTGACCCGCCGCGCCACCGCCCACGCGGGCGGCGGCCTGTTCTACTCGCGCGCCCGCGCCACCTTCGAGAACGGCGCCAGCACGACCCACGGCGAGCGGTTCACCACGATCGGCCTCGACGAGTCGATCGGCGTGCGGCTCGAGCTGGAGGGCAACCTCGGCCTCGGCGGCGAGCAATACGCGGCCTACGGCTGGGGATCGGGCCGAGGCTCCGACGCCAAGTACTCGGCGGCCGTGAAGACGAGCGGCTACCGCGCGGGCCTGATCGTCAGCTTCTAGTCTCCGCGACGCGCGGAGGTCATCTTCGCGCGCGGCCGTGCCGATAACCCGCGTCGATGCCTTGCGCGCGCGCCATCCGCCACGGCCTGCGACTGGCGGCCGCTCTGCTCCTCGCGGGCGCGGTCGCCGGCTGCGCCACGACGCGCCCGCTCGCCGGTACGGGCGAGGGCGCCGTCGGCTACGCCTCGTTCTACGCGCGCGCGCACGACGGTCACCGCACCGCCAGCGGCGAGATCTTCGACATGCAGGCGATGACCGCCGCTCACCGCACGCTGCCCTTCGGCACCCGCGTGCGCGTCAGCAACCTCGAGAACGGACGCCAGGTGGTCGTGCGCATCAATGACCGCGGCCCGTTCCGCAAGGGACGCATCATCGACCTCTCCTACGCGGCGGCCCGCGTCATCGGCATCACCGGGCGCGGCGTCGCGAAGGTTCGCGTCGACATCCTCTGAGTCGATGAGCAACACGCGGGCCGCTCCGCGCGTGTGCAGTCTGCACGGCGCGCCGCTCGGGACGCACGCACGTCGACGGATGGCAAAGTCCTTGCTCGATCCCAGCGCCTGATCTGCGTATGGGGACATCTCGAACCTGTCCCGCGGTACGCAAGTTCATGTCGCGCAAGGGACCCGTGGGGTTTTCCACGGTCCCCGGCGATGTCGGTCCATTTGCAGCGGTCGCACTGCAAGCCACACGAATTCGGAGGCTGGGTGACGTGGTCCGGAGCCGAACGAGGCACACGGTGGCCTGGGGGCTGGTTCTGGCATCCCTGTGTGCCATGCACGCGGGCTGCAGGTCGCCCGTGGCGCCGCCCGATCCTCCGGGAGGCGGACAGACGCTCATGCTGAGCTTCGCGGAGTTCGACACGCTGGTCGAGCCGGTGCTGGTGCGCCGCGGATGCGACTCGGTCGCGGGCGGCGACTGCCACGGCGGCGGCATCCAGGGCACGTTCCGGCTCTCGCCTCCGGGCGCCAAGAACGCGCAACTGGACTACGACCAGTCGTCGCTGCAGGTGTCGATCAGCCCGCGTACCGCCAGCCGGCTGCTCACCAAGCCGCTCGCCGTGGCCGCGGGTGGGACCCCGCATGGCGGCGGCGAGTTCTTCTCCACGACGTCGGATCCCGACTACCAGGCGATCCTCAAGTGGATCAACGACGGAGTCGTGCAGTGAGCCGGCCCGGACGCGCAACGCTCGCGAGCGCGTGGTGCGTGGCCCTGCTCGTCGCCGCGACGACCGCGGGCCGTGCGCGCGCGGACGACATGGCGGCGCCGACGGCCGACTCGACGGTGACCCAGCCGGCGCCGGTGAAGCTCGTGAACGGGCTCGAGGCGCTCTCGCCCGACGTGGCCGAGCATCCGTACCACCTCGCCCCGGGCGTGCGGCCCTACGCCAACCGGCTCTCGTTCAGCCCGGCGTTCGGCTACCTCGGCTCGGACAAGCTCTACAGCCTGCGCGTGGCCTACAACCCGTGCGCGTGGCTCGGCTACGAAGGCGCCATCGGCCACAACCCCGGACAATCGGTCGGCGCGGTGCTGCACACGCTCAGCGTCGTCGTCCGGCACCCGTTCGCGGGCCGGTTCCAGCCCTACCTCACGGGCGGTTACGGGATGTTGCTGGTGTCGCCCGGCCGCTCCATCAACGCCGACCCGGTCACGAAAAACGCGCTGACCCTGGGCGGCGGTCTCGAGTGCTTCATCCGTGGCGACCTGGCGGTCCGGGCCGAGATGCGCGGGGCCACGGTGTTTGGTTCGGAACGCAACCACGAGGGGGTGGTCGCCTACGACTACCTCCAGGAGACGATCGGATTCGCCTTCTACCGCTCGATCGCGCCGTGATCCAGGGACGTCAACCCGGAGAGGATCTGCATCACATGCTGACACGACTGGCGCACCGCACTCGCCGGACGATCCTCGTGTCCTTGGCCACGGGGCTCGTCTTGATGACCGGGCTCACGGGCTGTCGCGACAGCGCGCCCGATGACCTGATCCAGCAGGAATCCACCACCGACGCGCTCGTCTTCGTGAAGTCGCAGGACTCGGAGACGCTCAACCGCACGTGGGCGGCCGGCAACCTCTACAAGCTGTCGCCGATCGCTCCGGACGGCATCGTGACGCCGATCACCAACTTCACGAACACGGCGATCTCGGATCCGACCGTTTCGTTCGACGGCAAGAAGATCCTGTTCTCGATGAAGCGGCCGACCGACGCCTACCGGAACATCTACGAGATCAACGCCGACGGCACCGGACTGCGCCAGGTGACGAGCGGCGGGGGACAGGACTTCGACCCGCTCTACCTGCCCGACGACCGCATCATGTTCACCAGCACGCGGTCCGGTGAGATGGACGAATACAACCACGCGCCCTCCGCGGTGCTCTACACGTGCGACGCGGACGGCGGCAACCTCGAGCGCGTGAGCTTCAACCAGAGCGACGACTTCGACCCCGAGCTGCTGCCCGACGGCCGTGTCATGTACACGCGCTGGGAGCACTTCGGCACGATGAACCGCTTCCCGCTGTTCTTCACCAATCCGGACGGCTCGGGCACGTTCCACGAGTTCGGCCCGCACGACCGGAACTTCTTCCACCCGACGCTGACGCCCGACGGCCGCATCGTCGCGATCGAGTCGACCCGCATCGAGGGCGACAGCGGCCCGCTCGCCGTGCTCAAGCTCGAGGACGGCCCCGCGGACCCGGTGACCGGCCCGAGCTCGGATCACTGGAACGTCGTGACGCCGCAGGTGAACAACAGCGGCGAGCCCTGGCCCTACGGCGCGTTCAAATACCCGCGCTCGATCGGCGGCAACCGCTACGTGGCCTCGTACACGCTGCCGGCCGCGGTCGCGGACTCGGTGGACTACGCGCTCTACACCTTCACGCTGGATCAGACCGGGGCGGGCACGCCGTCCGACCCGGCCACCTTCACCGTCGGCAACATCACGTTCCTCTACAACGACCCGAACACGAACGAGTACGACGCCCAGCTGCTGGCGCCGCACCCGCGCCCGCCGGTCATCGCCTCGACCATCGATCGCAGCGTCGACTACGGCGTGTTCATGGCGCAGGACGTGTTCAACCGCGGCACCAACGACGGTCAGGAGCGGCCGCAGAAGGGCGTGGACGCGATCGACAGCGTCGCGGTCCTCGTGGCGCGGCCGACGATGGCCGGCGAGATGAACGACTTCTCGGCGAACGAGTTCGAGAAGCGCGCGCTGCTGGGCATCGCGCCCGTCTATCCCGACGGCTCGTTCCGCATCAAGGTGCCGGCCAACACGCCGATCAGCTTCGCGACCCTCGACAGCCACAGCCGTGGCTTCGTGGTCAAGCGCACGCACCTCGCGGTGCGGCCGGGTGAGGAGTTCAACCGCTGCGTCGGCTGCCACGAGAACCGTGCCGCCGGCGGCCCGGTGGTGACCAACACCGAGATGATCGCGGGGCGTCCGGCGATGGCGGCGACGCATCCCCCGACGGACCTCAACATCGCGCCGGCGAACCGCATGATCATCAACTACCAGTCGACCATCGGCCCGATCGTCGCCGCCAAATGCGTGAGCTGCCATTACGCCGGCGTCGACACCGTGGCCGGCGCCCCGACCACGCTCGACCTGAGTGCCGTGCCCGACACGACCGAGGAGATGCGCATCTTCCCGCGCGGCTACATCAACCTCTCGGGCATGTCGATGATGGCCAGCCAGGTCGTCGACCCGCCGTTCCCGCGCCGCTCGAAGCTGATCGACTACGTGATGGGCCTGGGCACGCACGCGGGGCTGGGCAGCCATCCGTCCGGCGTCGACTCGCTGACCGCGGTCGAGCAGCGTCAGTTCAACTTCTGGGTGCTGCTCGGCGCCCAGTACAAGTAGCCAGGGAGGCCACCATGTCGCACATGAATGGATCTGTCGTGGGATGCGCGCCCGTGAGCATGCGGGCGCGTGCCTCCCGCCTTGCGATCATCGCGGGCGCGGCCCTGCTGTGTGCCGCGTCCGCATCGGCCAGCGCCACGCACACCGCGGCGGCGCAGAGCCCGGCCGTGGACCAGGAGCGCATGCAGCGCATCCTCAGCCAGCACGCGTTCAAGACCCTGGACGGGGGCTCGCTCACGCTGGCCTCGCTGCGTGGCCACGTGGTGGTGCTCAACTTCTGGGCGAGCTGGTGCGCGCCGTGCCGCCGCGAGCTGCCGGCCCTCGACGCGCTGCAGGCGTCGATCGCGGGCCAGGGCGGCCAGGTGATCGCGGTCTCGATCGACTCCGACCTGCAGAACGTCGCGCGGTTCCGCAGGACGCACAAGCTCAAGCTGCCGATCGTCGTCGACGGACCCGACGGTCTCGCGCGCGAGCTGGATCTCAAATACATCCCCTACACGGTGGTGCTCAACCGCGAGGGCTCGGTGGTGGCGATCAGCAACGGCACCGATGACAGCGCCGTGGCGCAGGTGAGCGATCTCACCCGCAAGCTGGTGGCGTCGTCGCCTTACGTGGGCGCGAGGACGAGCGAATGAGCCCGGCGACCCCCACGCGCGTACGCGCGCTCGCGCGCCGGGCGTTGCTCGCGGGCGGCCTGCTCCTGGCGCTCGCGGCATCCGGTTGCGCGACGGTGCCCGTCTACCAGCGCGAGCACGTCACCGACCGCATCATGTCGTTCAACGCGCAGGCGCGGCTGGACATGCGTCTGATGAAGTCGTTCGACGCGCGCGAGGGGTCCACCGGCGGGACCGGCGGCGCGGGCGGAGGCTGTGCGTGCAAGTGATGCGCTGGCTCCCCCTCTCGGCCCTGGCCGGGGTCCTCGTGGCGACCTGGGCTTCGCCCTGCGTGGCCATGGATGACCCCGACGAGCCCGCGGCCGGGACGCTGGTGCGCTTCTTCACCGGCTCGGATCACGTGACCGTGCGGTCGCTGGTCGGGGATTACACCTTCGATGGCCCGCGCGACCTGTCGCTCTCG
>Ga0070695_100002165_pt1 | contig 11259 bp, 12 predicted proteins | sample KBSK1252metaG_FD_65471 | JGI IMG/M metagenome (GOLD analysis project Ga0070695, IMG submission 65471) | Corn, switchgrass and miscanthus rhizosphere microbial communities from Kellogg Biological Station, Michigan, USA - KBS K1-25-2 metaG | ecosystem: Host-associated > Plants > Roots >...
ATGGACGAGGTGACCACGGAGATGCGTCGTCGCGCGAAAGTCTTCAACTTCGGCGTTCTGTACGGGCTTAGCGAGTACGGTCTGTCGGCACGCGAGCGAATTTCGCGCGAGGACGCCGCCACCTTTATCCGCACCTATTTCGAAAAGTACCCGGGCATCCAGGAGTACGTCAGTGAGACGACGTCAAAAGTGCGGTCGAACGGCTATGCAGAGACGTTGTTCGGACGGCGCCGCTACATTCCGGAGATCAACTCGACCAACTTCAACGTCCGGAACGCGGCGGAGCGAGCCGCCATCAACATGCCGGTCCAGGGTACCGCCGCCGACATCATCAAGATTGCTATGAACCGGCTCGATGAAGAAATGGCACGCCGCGAGCTCCGCAGCTGGATGATTCTCCAGGTTCACGACGAGCTAATTTTCGAGTGCCCCGCCGACGAGCTGGAAGAGATGCGCGGTCTTTGCATCGACATCATGCCTCGCTCGCTGGAGATGCGCGTCCCCCTCAAAGTCGACACCAAAGTCGGCCGCTCCTGGGGAGAAATGCAGTACGGCGAAGCCGTGGACGTTGCGGCGTACGGCTAGCGCCGCCCTCCCGTTGTCATAAGCCGCTCTCGCTCATACGCTGACCACATGTGGGACCTCCTAATCACCGCTGGCAACCTCATCATCATTCCTGCCCTTCTCATGACCGTCCGTGATAAGCACGCCTACATCCCGCGTCTCTCCTCCGGCATCTCCCTCGTCGGCCTCGTCGCCGTAGTCATCGGCATGGTCGGTACCGGTCTCGTCCTTAGCCCCATTGTCGTCAGCATCATCGGCGTCCTCTGGGTCTACATCTTCCTCTTCCGCCACCAGCCGTCTTCGCCTGAGACTACGTCCGTCATCCCTGAGATCGGCGCCGCCGTGCACACAGAACCGGCGGAGGAGTCAGCGGTCTGAACTATGCGTCCTCTGTGGCTAGTGATCCCATTCATGCTGGCTATCGCGGTTGCTTGCGGTGGGGATGATGCTGCAACTTCGACGACCGCGGTGTCGTCGTCCGCATCGGTGGACAAGGGTGAGCCTACCACTACTGCCACCCCCGCTGATGAACTTTGTGCGCTGCTCCCCGCGGAGGACGTCGTTCGAACAACCGGCTATGAGCTGCTCGAAGCGCAGACACACAACGGCCCAGGTCCGCTCCACTTCTGCACGATCTACCTCGACATTCCGGACTGCGAGATGCAGTGCGCCCTCTCATTGGAGGACCTCCGCGATGTCGATCTAACAAACTCGAACACGCCGGATACTTTCCGGGATTCGCTCATCGCTGCCAATCCCGAGGCGGACTTCACGTTCCGGGACGGCGTGTTCGGCTCGGACTCGTGGCTGGCGACGGCGCAGGCCGGTCAGATTCCGCAGTGGAAGGTGGCCTATTTCCAGGTGAGAGACATCGCTTACGATCTTCACAGCCCCCTCGTTGCCCAATACGTTTTGACCGAGCAGCAGGTGATCGACGTAACGAACGCAGCCATCGCGAACCTCGATCAGTAGCGACGCTTACCTGGCGCCGCTACCATAGTGACGTGCCTGAACTCCCTGAAGTCGAGACGATCCGACAGGACCTGTTGCCCGTCCTCCGTGGACGAAAAATTACTAGCGCCAGCATCTCCGAGAACGCGCCGCGGCTTGTGCAGCTGATTTCAGCGGACGAATTTGAGCGCCTGCTTCCGGGCCGGCGCATCGAGGACGTCTCACGTCGGGGAAAGTACCTCATCCTCAACCTCGACCGAGGGATGATGTGGGTTATCCATCTGAGGATGACGGGCCGTCTTCAGCACAGCGACCCTGAGTGCGATCCAGGTGCCTACTTACGAGCCAAGTTCGCGCTCGATGACGGAACGTGGCTCTGCTTCAACGACCTGCGCAAGTTCGGCATGATGTGGCTCGTCGACGACTGGACCCTCGTTAACTCCGACCTTGGCCCCGAGCCGCTGAGTGACGCCTTCGAACTCGCGGCCTTCACCTCGCTCCTGAAGCGGCGCGCCGCTCCGATCAAGTCCGTGTTGCTAGACCAGACCGTCCTTGCGGGCATCGGCAACATCTACGCCGACGAAGCCCTCTACGCCGCCGGTATCGATCCGCGCAAGCCCGCCAAGAGAGTCACCAGACCAAAGGCCGCGAAGCTCCACGCAGCCATCATCGCCGTCCTACACGACGCCCTCGGCGACCGCGGCTCCAGCTTCCGCGACTACGTCGACGGTAAGGGCAACGAAGGTCGGCACCAACTCAAGGTTAAGGTCTACCGGCGGACTGACGAGCCTTGTTACGCCTGCGGTACACCGATCCGCCGTGTTGTCGTAGGCGGGCGTAGCACCCATTTCTGCCCGAAGTGTCAGCGGTAGATGAAAGACATTCGATCGACGGAAGATCTAAGGAGGATCGTTCAGGACGATCTGGCAAGAGGCCAGACGCCAACTCAGATTGCTGAAAAGCTGGCCGACTCTGGCTGGGGTTTTGGAGAGGCACTGGACTTCGCTCTAGCCGTGCAGAGGCGACGATGCAGTCGAACAAAAGGTGCGGCGACGTCATGCACTGCTCCAGCTAGCATGGGGAATCGGTGCACTCTTTTGGGGAATCGGAGTGCTCCTGCTTGGCGGCGCCGCTGGTATCACGGGGCCGTACCAGTTTGCCGGACTCGCTTTGATTGCTTTCGGTCTGTACCGGCTATACCACGCAGTGAAGGTTTGGCGCTTCTAACAACAACCGGGCGGGCCGGTCGGCCGCCCCTACGGCCATAAAGCGATCTCTGGGCTAAAGTAGTGGCGTCTCGTCTCGCTCCACATGATGGAAACGTCCGGGCGGTGACTTGAAGCCGTCGAACGGTTCTTCGCGGGGCTTCCAGCGACCGGCGTCGCGGTTCCGCCAGAGGCCCGGAAAGAGTGGTGTCCCCACTGGCCCATGCGCGCCGCCACCGTACACATCGCTGGTTTGTGCATCGTAGTCCTCGTCCGCTGTCAGAGCTTCCCGCGACTCGGCGATCATCTCGTCTCGGTAGGCTTTCGCTTCGAACGCCTCCTCGACGGCGATCGAGAAATTATTGATCCCAGTACGCACGCGGATCATTCGCTGACGCTTCAGGACGCTCATACGTGCGGCAGCGGCTTCGCAGATACCTATGCTGGCGATGCGCCAGGAGCGGATTGCGCGTGACTTCTTCTCGAGATTGTGAGCGTAGCTCGCTTCTTCCAGCGTCCAGGCCGCGTTCAGCCAGGCCTTCCGCATGCCCTCTTGCTTGCCGTAGCTCTCCTTGGCTTCGAGCCGGCGCGTCATCTCAGTCGCCTGACCGAGAGCTCGGCTGAGACGGTTCCAGGCGAGTTTGATGGCGACCTGGCGGGCGACATAAACGTCTAGCGCTTCGTCGACGGCTTGCGCAAAGTTTGACCAGGCCTTGATCGCGGCGCGGGTCGCGCGGGACTCGCCTACCTTCTGCGCAGCGGTAGCAAAGTCGATCGGGTCTGCGGCGACGGCTAACTGTCGTTTCTTCGACTTGCGGGATGACGGAGCCGGGGCTGGTAATGGAACGACGTTGCCTTTTGTCTCGGGTACGCCCGGAGCAGTGTGTGTCGCGATGTGGTTCGCGTGGAGAACTGCGTCAGCGATGTCTTCGTCTTGCAGGAAGCGTTGGCTTTCGTCGTCGATTTCCGGTCCATCAATCTGCGGTATTTCGGTCGGCGAAGAGAATGCGTCGGCTTTGCCGTGGACGTTATCCATGTCTGACGTTTGTGCTGAGAGGGCGCAGCGAGGTGCCTCCGGCGGAACTACCGACGAGCGGCCCCAGGAGTCCATTTCAGCGCGAGCGGGGACTGCCCAGTAGATCATTACCTGAAAGAGATGCAAACCTCGTTGCATCTCGCGGCGCACGAACTGAAAAGCGGACTCTACGTCAGAGAAAGAAAACGGATAGACGACGGTCTCTCCGTCGCGGATTAGTACGAGTGGCTCAGCTTCTGCGACTCCCTTCGGCTCCCAGTTGAGAGCCCAGAACATGACCGCCGTTTCGGGCATCTTCCCCCGTAGGAAAGAGTCGATGAAGAACTCGGCCGCTTTCGGCGAAGGGAATTCGCTCAGCTGGTAAGCGGCGATGCCTGCGGCATCCGGCAGCAATAGCATGAGCGGCGCCGTCGCCTCCGGCATTCTGTCTGGTGTTTTCGGTGCAATATTCGCCGCACTCCCGCGAGATTGCCGTGGCTCCTTCTTGCGAAGACCCCGAATGATCCCCATCGCTCAAACCCTCCCTTTTGGTGCTCGCCAGGGGCTTCGACGACTGGTGTTCCGGCTTGCCCAGTCCCCTGTGATGCTGCTCCCAGTGTCCGCGACACGGGTGAATAGGGCGGTCAATGCAAGGGCAATGAAGGTGAAGGTTCGGTAAAGACAGCTACGACTGGGTCAGGGTCGGAGGCTGCCCGCCCAATCCGCCGCCGAGGGAACACCTGCCACTCCTCCCGCCGTCTGCACGGCGTGGATGCAAGCTCGCTCCACCGCCAGAGCCGCCAGCGCGCCGAGCTGCAGGACGTCAGTTACGGTATCGTTCTGACCTGTTGCGAGCGCGAAGATGACATCGCCATCGACGGGTGTGTGCACCGGGCGGATCGTCCTGGCCAGCCCCGTCTGCGCGATCACGGCGAGCCGGTACGCGCCTTCCTTTGTAAGCACAGCGTCGGTTGCGACGACACCGATCGTGCTGTTTTGCGCGGCGAACGGTGACAACGGTGGTTTCTCCCGCAGGACATCGATCGACGACACGTACGTCCCCTGTCTTTCACCGCGCGGACCGGCCACCAACCGGCCCGTCTGCGGATCAACGACCTCGCCCCAGCAATTGACGACAACCAAGGCTCCGATCATGATGCCCGATGCCGTCACCTCCGCTGCCGTGCCGACGCCGCCCTTGATCGCGCGCTCCATGCCCAGCGCCTTACCGATGGTCGCACCTGCTCCCGCGCCCACGCTCCCCTCCGCGATCGCGCCGGTTGTCGCGGAATCACACGCCGCGTAGCCTGCGTCCGCGCCCGGCCGCGCGTTGCCGTCACCGATTCCGAGATCGTAGATGCACGCCGCCGGGACGATGGGCACCACGCCGGTCGTGACCGGGTAACCGTGTCCGTGCTCCTCCAACCACCTCATGACACCGGTGGCGACGTCGAGGCCGTATGCGCTTCCGCCGGACAACACGATGGCGTGGACGCGATCCACAAGGTTGCCCATGCGAAGAAGGTCCGTTTCACGGGTGGCAGGGGCGCCTCCCCGTTGATCGACAGACGCAACCGCGCCTTCAGGACAGAGCACAACGGTGCAGCCCTTAGCCGCCTCCGCGTTCGTCCAATGACCTACGGAAATTCCGGAAACCTGTGCAATTGAAACTTTTTCCGAATCCATTCGTTGAATCAATATAGATGGTTTGCGCGTCTACGTTTCTAGAGTACGGCGTTGAGTCGTTCTACAATAGATAGCAGATGAAGTTCGGAGGGGCGAGGCAACTGTGCTTGTTAACATAACGAAGAACCGTAAGTTGCTGTTCGGAGGAGGCGCCGTCGCCGGCCTTCTGGGCGTCGTTCTCATCGCGGTGGCGGCGGTCACGATGCTTGGCGGTGGGGACGACAGGACTGCACAACCGGTCGTTCAGCTCACCGTCACACCCTCTCCAACAAAAAAGCCGGTCGTTACCGCAGCTCCCACGATGTCACCGGTGAGGACGCCTCCGCTAGGCGACCATCCGTACACGATGATCATCCCGAGTATCGGAGTGAATGCTCCGGTGCAAGCCTACGGCCTGGATCAGAACCAGGTCCCGGAGGTGCCGACCGGCGACGGGGCAGCCGATATCGTCGCCTGGTACAACTTCAGCGCCAAGCCGGGCATCGGCAGCAACGCAGTCTTCGCGGGGCACGTAACCTGGTTCGGTGCGGCTGTCTTCTACAACCTGACGAGTCTGGCGAAGGGTGACGCAATCAGCCTCAAGGGAGACGATGGGACGGAACTGACATACAAAGTGGCCGACATCTTCGACGTAGACGCGACCGACCCCAACGCTGTTCAGGTTATGGCCAGCACGCCGACCGACACGCTTACGATCATCACTTGCGATGGGACGTTTACACACACCGGTGACCCGGTGTTCGGCGGCGAGTACAACAACCGCCTCGTCGTCCGGGCGAGCCTGGAGAGCACCACTCCGGCTTCGGCCGTCGCGGCTGTCGGGAGCGACGCCGGGGGCTAGAGTGAGCGCCCCCTGACATGCGAAGACGCGGACTCTTCCTGGGGGTAGGCGGGGTTGCCTTCGCATTGGGTATCGGCCTGCTGGCTTTCGGTGCCCACAACGTCTTCTTCCGTGACGATGGCCCGCCCGTGTCCGACGCGCCGCTGCTCGCCGTCAGTGACTTCCTGACGCCGACTCCAGTTTCTACACGATCGCCGTTCAGCCCGACACCTACGCCACTTCCGCCGCTCGGCGACGAACCGTACGACCTTATCATCGATAAGATCGGCGTCGATGCGCCCGTATCGGCCTATGGTCTGGACGAAAAGGCGGTGCCGGAGGTGCCGACCGGCCCGGATGCGGCGAGTGTCGTAGCGTGGTACAAGTTTACGGCCAAGCCGGGTGTCGGCAGTAACGCAGTCTTCGCGGGTCACGTTACGTGGTTTGGCGCGGCTGTCTTTTACTATCTTCCAGACGTCGACCTTGGAGATGAGATTAAACTCCGGGGCCTGGACGGCACCGAGCTTGTCTACCGCGTGTCAAATGTCTTCCGCGTGGTGGCGAACGATCCGAACTCGCGGCTCCTAATGTCGGCGACTCCGTCGGATATTCTAACGATCATCACATGTGACGGCGTCTTTACTGACACCGGCGACCCAACCTTCGGAGGCGAGTACGACCACCGTCTCGTAATACGGGCGGACCTTATGTCGGTCACGCACGGCACCGGCGCCGGCTAACCAGCCTTTGAGCCCAGCCTGTCGAGCGCCGTCCTCAGACGCTCCACCGTAGTCTCCCTGCCGAGGATTTCCATCGTTTCGAAGAGCGGCGGTGTCGCCGTCTTGCCTGTTACGGCCACGCGAATTACCCCGAACAGATCGCCCGCCTTCATCCCGAGCGTTTCCGCCAGCGGCCGCATGCCGGCCTCCAAGGCCTCGTGAGTCCACTCTGACAGGCCGTCCGCTCTTACGATCACCGCCTCCAACGCCGTAGCCGCCTTAGCCGGCTCTCCGGCGAACTTTTTGCCGAGCAGCGTATCTGCCCCGTACTCCAGCGGGCCTTGCTTGAAAAAGAAGTCCGCTATATCGACGATCTCCGAGAGTAGATGTATTCGCTCTCGCACGATCGGGATGATCCGGAGCAGCAGCTGGTTGTCGACTCGAGCTCCCAGCGCGTCCTCAAGCCACGGTCGCACCACTTTCGCGAGCTCGTCCGTGGGCATTTCACGGATATACATGCCGTTGAACCAGAGGAGCTTGTCCGCATTGAAAACGGCCGGGTTGGGTAACACCCGATCCAGATCGAAGTGCTTGATCAGCGTCTCGCGGCTCATGATCTCGGTATGATCGTCGAGCGACCATCCCAGGAGCGCCAGGAAGTTGACGACTGCGTCCGGAAGATAGCCCTGGTCGCGGTACTCCAGCACGGAGTGAGCACCGTGTCGCTTTGACAGCTTGGACTTGTCCGGGCCAAGTATGCGCGAGACGTGCGCTATCAGCGGTGGTTCCCAGCCGAATGCCTGGTACAGCAGGAAGTGTCGTGGCGCTGAGGGTAGCCATTCGTCTCCGCGGATGACGTGCGATATCTCCATCAAATGGTCATCGACGATGCTGGCGAGGTGGTACGTCGGGTAGCCGTCCGACTTCATCAGCACGAAGTCGTCTAGCGTTTCGTTTTTGAAGACGACGCTACCTCGCAAGACATCGTGCGCCTCCGTCTCACCTGTCAACGGTGTCTTGAATCGCACCACGGGCGTCACACCGCTCGCCTCCCGCTTGTCCCCTTCTTCCGGAGACAGGTCGCGACAGAGGCGGTCGTAGCGGGGCGGCTCCTTCCGCGCCTGCTGTGCCTTGCGCATCTGGTCAAGCCGTTCCGGCGAGCAGTAGCAGTAGTACGCCTTGTCCTCCGCGATCAAGCGGTCCGCATACGACTGGTACAGTTGTAGCCGCTCAGACTGGATGTACGGCCCGTAGTCACCACGTGTACCGCCGATATCTGGTCCCTCGTCCCAATCGAGCCCCAGCCACCGCAGCGCAGCGAACAGGGCTTCGACGCCACCCTCTGCGTAGCGTTGCTGGTCTGTATCCTCGATGCGGAGGATGAACTGTCCGCCGTAGTGCCTGGCGAGCAGCCAATCGTACAGGGCGGTGCGAATGTTCCCGAGATGGGGCTCGCCCGTGGGAGACGGCGCGTAGCGAGTCCGTACGGCAGCAGTCATGTTTCGATTGTACGGGCTTGGCACCTGCCTTGCTCATCAAACGAGTGACCGTTATCGTCTACGCCATGCAGGGTGTGATTGAAGTACGGCCGGACAACATCGAGACGCTGAGCACGGGCGGCCTCGATCTACCCTACATCGAGTACGGAGACATCGACCCGGCCTTGAAGCTAATCTACAACGGCGAAGATTACTGGTACTTCAAGACACTCCCGCTCAAGGGGTACGGCGCCGTCCTCCCGAAATACATCCGGGATTTGCAGAAGGACGTTCACAAGGCGCTCCTTGCCCGCTTCCAGACCCGCATCTACATCTATGCCACCGGCATCACACCCATCGGCGCTGGAAAGCCCCCCGGCGCCGGCTAGAACGCCGAGCTAAGCGGTGGGCGTGCGCAAGACGCAAGCAATGCGTCTCCTCGACTCCAAGCGCGTCCCCTACACCGCCACGACCTACGACGAGGCTGGCGAATTCCACACCGCCGAAGAAGCCGCTGAGCTGCTCGGCGTCCCCCTGAGCGCAATGTACAAGACGCTGGTCGTTCTTCGAGACACAGCGGCCAGGGCACGACCGATCGTTGTTATGGTGCCTTCAGATACGGAGCTCGACCTCAAACTCCTGGCGGGCTCCCTCGGCGAGAAGAAGCTACGGATGGCGTCGCAGAGGGAGGCCGAGCGACTCACAGGCATGCAGGTCGGCGGCATATCTGTGCTTGGCCTACGCGGAACGGCGTTCGAGCTGCTGATCGACAAGAGTGCGCGCGACCTGGAGACGATCCACATCTCGGCCGGCGAGCGAGGCACCGAAATCGCTCTGCGCACAGAAGACTTGGTCGTGCTCAGCGGTGCCAGGTATGTCGTGGCGACGGGCTAGCCCGCCCGAACTCTCTCCAGCGCTTCGCGCAAGTCCATCGGCAGAGGCGACGCAAACTCCACCTCGCGCTCGCTGAGTGGCATGCGAAAGGCCAACTTCCACGCGTGCAAAAACTGCCGAGCAAGAATCGGCGATGTTTTTCCGTACAGCGCATCGCTGAACACCGGGTGGCCGATCGCGGCGAGGTGTACCCGGATCTGGTGCGTTCGGCCGGTGATTGGCTCGACCTCCAGTAGCGTGTGACCCGGGAGTTCCTCTCGGACGCAATACCGCGTCGTCGCCTCCCGCCCGTTGTCGACGACTGCCATCTTCTTGCGGTTGCGCGGACTGCGGCCGATCGGCGCCTCGATCTGACCTTCGCGCGGCTTGGGGATGCCGGTTACCAGTGCCAGGTAAGTCTTGTGAACGGTCCGCTCCATGAGCTGCGACTGCAAAGCCCGCATTGCACGGTCGTTCTTCGCGACAACGAGCAGACCGGAAGTGTCTTTATCTAGCCGATGAACGATGCCCGGCCTCAGCGTACCCGATATGCCCTGCAGGTCCGGACAGGCGGCCAGCAGTGCGTTCACCAGCGTGCCGCTCGGATGGCCGGGCGCTGGGTGCACGGTCAGTCCCGGCGGCTTGTCGACGACGAGCAGGTCGTTGTCCTGGTAGATGATCGTCAGGGGGATGTCCTGCGCCTCGACGCGCAGTTCTTCAGGGGGCGGCACTATGACATCAATCTCGAGGCCTGTTCGCGTCCTTTCAGCTACTTTCGGCACCCTCCCCTCGATCGTCACGAGGCCTGAGTCGATCAGCCGCTTGAGGTGCGTCCGCGATAGCTCCGGCAGCCTCCTCGCAAGAAAAGCATCGAGCCGCTCGCCGTCGCGCTCAGCTGTCAGCCTGTGCGTCTTCATGCGTTTTGGGAGGCGCCGGATTCCTCTCGCCGAGCAACAAGTAACCGATGATTAGAATCGCGACGCCAAGATTTATCGACGAGTCGGCCACGTTGAAGTTGGGAAAGTGCGGGAAGTGAATGAAGTCGGTAACGCGGCCAACGCGAACCCGGTCGATCAGATTACCAAGCGCGCCGCCGAGTATCATCCCGATGGCGACTGACGCTACCCAGTGCTGGAACGGCGGATTACGGTAGTACAGATAGATCGCCGCCAACCCGATGAACGTCATGCCGATGAGTAGCGTCGTCGCGTTCTGCAGGCTTCCGAAAGCGGCGCCGGTGTTTGTTACGTACCGGGCGTACACAGGCCAGTCGTCGGACGGCCAGGCGTCGCCAATCTCCATCGTCGAACGTACGACGGCCTTCGTCGCTTGATCGAGAGCAACGACGGCCGCAGCGGACAGCCAGAAGGCAAATCGCCCGAGTGCGAGGCGACGCTGAGGCTGGGCGGGCGCCTCAGCAGCATCAATCGTTTGCATCTCTTCGATGATACGGGATGGACCGCATCTGAGGCCCGAACGACTGAACCGCTCGTATCTGGCTATAACGCCCGCAAACCGCGTGCTATTCTCGATTCAAGGAGCCCCAACGAATGGTTTTCGATATCCTCTCCCGGCGCGACAAGGACCGTGAACAGTGGGGCGACCGCCTGCCTCCCGGCCAGAAGGTCGCCAAGGACTGGCCTGTCCTCACTTACGGCGGCACGCCGCGTGTGAAATTGGAGGACTGGCGTTTCCGCGTCTTCGGCCTAGTCGAGGAAGAACTGGAGTGGAACTGGGAGCAATTCACCGCTCTGCCCCGCACGAAGGTTCACACTGATATCCACTGCGTGACGACGTGGAGCAAAATGGACACAAACTTCGAAGGACTTTCCATCAAAGACCTGATGACGCATATCCAGCCGAAGCCTGAAGCCCAGGCGGTCATGGCTCATTGTTACGGCGGCTACACGACAAACCTCACCCTTGATGACTTTCTTCATGAAGATAA
>Ga0070695_100002167_pt1 | contig 11251 bp, 7 predicted proteins | sample KBSK1252metaG_FD_65471 | JGI IMG/M metagenome (GOLD analysis project Ga0070695, IMG submission 65471) | Corn, switchgrass and miscanthus rhizosphere microbial communities from Kellogg Biological Station, Michigan, USA - KBS K1-25-2 metaG | ecosystem: Host-associated > Plants > Roots >...
GACGCGCTGGTGGTCGAGCGCTCGAAGGGCGGCGTGATGCTGCACCCGATCCACGCGGGCGCCGTGCTCGACGACGAGGTTCGCGAGGTGCCGGACGAGGATCTCGAGCGCGCGCTCGCGCAGCTGCGCTTCGCGCCCGGGAAAGGCGGCGGCTCGGACGCGCCGTGGATCCTGCAGTGGCTGCGCGGCAAGCGCCGCGCCGCGGCCTACCTGGTCGTCGACGGCAGCGCGAAGCGCTCGCCCTCGGCTCTCGCGAACGCGGTCAGGTCGGCCCTGGCGGCCGCCGAGCGCGTGTCTCCCGCGGCTTCGTAGCAGGCCAGCCGGCGCTCCAGGAACGGCCGGCGCCAGGGCACGTGGGGCTCGAAGGCCCCGGTCGCGCGCGCACACTCGGGCAACAGCGGGGCAGCGACGTCGAACGCGAAGAGCTGGCGCTCCTCGTCGACCGCGTGCGCGGCGAACGGCCGCGACAGCAGCTCGTAGAGCGCAGGCGCGAGGCGCGGGTTCTGATACGCGAGCTCGCGGACGCCCGACAGCGCGCGCAGCATGAGCTCGTAGCGGGGCCACGGATCCGTGCGGTAGCCGGCGAAAGCGGACTGGAACGCCAGCAGCGCCTCGTCCGGCCGGCCCTGCCGCAGCCGCAGCTGTCCGAGCACCGCGTCCGCCTCCAGCCGCTGCTGCGCGCGCAGCGCTTCGACGAACGGCAGCGCCGCCTCGTCGCCGGACGCCGCCAATCCCTCCGCCATCAGCCCGAGCTCGGTGGGCGACACGGCCGGGCGCGCCTGCGTGCGCCACGCCGCGGCGGCCGCCTGGAGCTCCGAGTTCTGATAATGAAGATAGGCGGCCGCCCGCGCGCGTTCGTCGTCGTCCCGCGTCTCTCCGGCGTTCGCGAAGTACAGGCGGCGGCGCTCGTCGCGCACGCGCTGCTCGTCGATCGCCGCGCCCACGAGCTCGGGCTGGTCCAGCCCGCGCGTTCGGGACAGCTCGAAGATGTCGGCCAGCTCGAACAGCCCGCGCGTCCCCACCGCGCGCGCGAAGCCGAACTCCAGCGCGTTCGCGTCGTCCGTGTTCAAGCGCCCCTGGAACGCCCGTGCGATCTCGCGCGCGAGCGCGGGCCGCGCCACGAAGTGCGCCAGGAAGCCTTCCACGTCGGTGACGCGCCAGGACGCCAGCAGCCCCGTGCGGAACGGCTCCTGCGCGATCCGCTCGCGCAGCGCGGGCACGGAGTGGCCGAGCGGCCGGCGCGTCGCCAGCAGCAGCAGGTCGCGGTGGGTGCGCCAGGTCTCGATCTCGGGGAACACGGTCTGCAGCGTCGCGAAGACCGCGCGCACGGTGTCGGCGCTGACCTCGTAGGACTGCACCCATTGCACGAAGATGCCGTCGTCGTTCAGCCGCTCCGCGACCGCGCGGTAGAACTCCTGCGTGAACAGGCTGGCGATCCCCGCGCGGTACGGGTTCGAGGGCTCGGAGAAGATCACGTCGTAGCGCTGACGCGTGGTCAGCAGCACCTCGCGCGCGTCGCCGATGTGGATGCGCACCTTGGGGTTCTCGAGCACGGCCTGGTTGACCGCGCTCGCGTGGCGCGCGACCTGCAGCGTGCCGCGCTCGAGCTCGACCACGTCGACGCGCTCGAGCTGCGGGATCGCTCCCAGCCAGCCCGCCGTGCTGCCGGTGCCGAGCCCGATCACGAGCGCGCTCTTCGGCTGCTCGTGCAGCAGCGCGGCCAGCAGGCCGCTCATCACCTGCGTCGGCGCGTCGATCGTGAAGTGCCCGTCGATCTTGCCGTTGACCGCGAACGCCATGCCCAGCCGCCGCAGCAGCGCCACGCTGCTCTCCACGCCTTCGGTCTCCCAGAAGCGCACGCGGCGCTCCTGGTTCAGGAAGTCGCGCAGCCCGTTCTGCGAGCCGAGCCCGGCGGCGCTGGCCCGCCCCGCGCCGATGCCGCTGTGGCGCCAGGCCGAGCTCGGCCCGTCCGACTGCGCGAGCTGCAGCGCGGCGAGCGCCAGCACCGCCTGGGGCACGAGACCGAGCGCGTTGCCGTCGCGGCGCAGCGAGAGCGCGGCGGCGATCAGCCCCAGCGCGAGCAGCAGGAACAGCGCCAGCAGCCAGCAGCCGGGCGCCCCCAGGAGCGGGAGCAGCCCGAAGCCGCCGGCGAGCGAGCCGAGGATCGCGCCCGCGGTGTTCCACGCGTAGGCGAGGCCGATCTGCCGGCCGAGCGCCGTGCGCCCGCGGCCCAGCAGGGCCACGAGCAGCGGGAACTGCACGCCCGCCACGAACGCCGCGGGGACCACCACGATGCCGCACACGACCGACCAGGCCGCGACGTGGCCCCAGAAGCTGAGGCCGCCCAGCGGCCGCAGCAGCAGCGCCAGCACGGCGATCCGATCGCCGAGCGCGTACGCGGCGCCGAGGCAGGCCGCTTCCAGCAGACAGGTCGCCGCGAAGCCGCGCAGCGTCGCGGGCCGGCTCTCGCGGAAGAACGCGTGGAAGAGGCCGCCCAGCCCGATGCCGAGGAGCGCCGTCGACAGGATCAGCCCGAACGTGAACACGCTGCCGCCGAGCAGCGGACCGAGCATGCGGTACCAAACCATCTCCATCAGGAAGAACACGAAGCCGACCAGGAACGCTGCCGCGAGCACGAGGCCGGGCGGCGCCTGCACGGTCCGGTCCTCCGCGGCGGCGTCGGCCGGCGGCGCCGCGGCGGCCGGCAGCGCCTGGCGCGCGGTGGCGCGCGCGAGCAGCGCCACCGCCAGGTTCAGCGCGCACGCGAGCCACAGCGTCGCGCGGTTGCCGAGGCGCTCCAGCAGCACGAACGTCGCGAGGAACGACCCGAGCACCGCGCCGAGCGTGTTCGCGCCGTAGAGGATCGCGACCGCGCGACGGCGCGTGTCGAGGTCGCTCTGCACCGCCCGCGCCGCGGCGGGCAGCGTGCCGCCCATCAACAGCGTCGGCAGCGCGAGCACGAGCGCGGAGAGCAGCAGCCGGAGCGCGGTGCCGCCGGCGAGGCCGAGGACGGGCGTGCCGCCGAGTGCGATGTACGCGGCGCGAACCAGCGCCAGCAGCAGCGGCGTGGCCGCAGTGGCGAGGGCGATCAGCGTCTCGAGTCGTGCGTAGAACAGCAAGGGTGCCCGGCGTGTGTCGGCGCGCGCGCCCAGCAGCAGCCCGCCGACGCCGAGGCCCCCGATGAAGATCGCGAGCACGGCCGCGCTGGCGGCGGTGGAGGCGCCGAAGACGAGCCGGAACTCGCGCAGCCACACGACCTGGTACACGAGCGCGCACGCGCCCGAGCCGAACAGCAGCAGCGCGACGCGAGGCAGAGAGGCCGTCACGAGCGGGCAAGTCTCGCCGCTCAGCGTGGTAACGTAAAGCGCTAGCCGAATGAGGGAGTACTCGCCTAAGCGCCGCACGGCGCTGGTCTTCACCGGCAGCGGGTCGACGGGCGCATATCACGCCGGCGCGCTCAAGGCGCTCGACGAGAGCGGCGTCAAGCTCGACCTCGTGGTCGGCTCCGGAGCCGGGACGCTCGCGGCCGCGTTCGCAGCGGTGGCGGGCGGCGCGCGGCTGTGGGGCGACGGCGGCTTCTGGCACGGCATCAGCTTCGCTGCGCTCTACCGGCTGCGCGCCCCGCTGCGCGTGGCCGCCGTGCTGCTGCTGGCGGCGTTCGTGGTGTTCCTGCTGCCGCTGGTGCTGGCGGTGCTCGCCGGGGTGCTGTTCCCGCTGCTGCTGATCGTCGACCTGCTCGCGCCGGGCTGGCCGGCCGGGGCGCTCTCGGGCTTCGAGGCGGCGCCGGCGGCGCTGCGTGCGCCGTACCTGGCGGCGCTGGCCGCGCCGGTTTTCGCGCTCTCGGTGTTCGCGGTGGGGGCGCTCGCGCGCGGGTATCTCGGCGAGCGGCGGCGGCTGCCCGAGCGCTTCGAGACGCTGCTCGAGAGCGAGCGCGGCGACAAGCGGCTGCGCAAGAGCCTGTGGGAAGTCGCGCGCGGCACCGCGCTCTCCGGCCCCGCGCCCCCGCCGGCCGAGCTGTCGCACAAGTACGTGGCGCTGCTGCTCGAGAACCTCGGCCAGCCCGGCTTCCGCGAGCTGATCCTGCGGGCCGGCGACCTCGAGACCGGCCGCGCGCTTCCGTTCGTGCTGCTGCAGGACGCCGGGCGCGCCAGCTTCGCCGCCGCGCGGGCGCGCGAGCGCCGCTCGAAGCTCGACGGGCTGACGGATGCGGTCGATCTCAGGAGCGGCGAGCACGCCACGCTGCTGTTCGACGCCGTGCGCACCGGGCTGCTGCCGCCTCTGGTCGCGCCGCCGCTGCGCATGGCGTTCCCGCGCGGCGGGATCTTCTCGGGCGAGACGCACCGGTTCACGGACGCGAGCCTGGTCTCGGGGTCGGGGTTGCAGGAGGCGATCGACGCCGGCGCGGAGCAGGTGATCCTCGTCTCGGGCAGTCCCGAGCAGGCCGGGCTGCGCCCGCGCCGCCGCGGTCCGCTGGCGCTGGCGGATGCGGTGCTGGCCGCGCTCGAGCGGCAGGCGCTGGAGCGCGACCTGGAAGCGGCGGAGCGCGTGAACCGCATGGTGCAGACGCTCGGCCACGTCGCCGAGGACGGCACGCGCGCGTGGGAGGATCCCGCGAACGGCAGGCTGCACCGCGAGTTCACGCTGTACGTGATCCGGCCCGCGGCGCGCGCGCTCGGGCCGCTCGAGCTGGACGGCGCGCTCGACCCGACGACCGAGGTGGAGCAGGCGCTGTCCGACCTGGTCGAGCAGGGCTACCGCGATGCGTACCGCCAGTTCGTCGAGCCGGTGGTCGGCGCGCTGCCCGAGCCGGCCCGCGCGGCGGAGCCGTCGGTCGTGCCCGAAGGCCAGCCGGTCGGTCTCTGATGCCCGAGCGCGGCAAGGGCACCACCGCGGTCCACGGCGCCGGCAGTCCCCGGCGCGGCTCGCTCACGACGCCGATCGCCCAGACCTCCACGTTCGTCTTCGACTCGTCCGCGGAGATGCGCCGCTACCTCGAGGGCGATCCGAGCCTGCACCTCTACACGCGCTACGAGAACCCCACGCTCTCCGCGCTCCAAGAGGCGCTCGCCGCGCTCGAGGGCGGCGAGGCCGCGCTGGTGTTCGCGTCGGGCATGGCCGCCTCCACGACGGCGCTCTTGTCGCTCGTGAAACCGGGCGACGAGATCCTGGCCAGCGCCTCGCTCTACGGCGGCACCACCAAGCTGATCCGCGACGTGCTGTCGGGTCTCGGCATCGCGTACCGGCTGATCCCGCCGCGCGAGCTGACGCGGGTGGCGGAGCTCGCGAGCGACAAGAGCCGCATCGTCGTGTTCGAGACGCCCACCAACCCCGCGGTCGAGATCGTCGACATCGAGGCCGTCACGCGCGCGGCGCACGCGCGCGGCTTGTCGGTCATGATCGACAACACCTTCGCGTCCCCGATCCTGCAGCGGCCTCTGTCGCTCGGCGCCGACCTCGTGATGCACAGCCTGACCAAGTCGCTCTCCGGCCACAGCGACATCATCGGCGGGGCTCTCGTCGGGCCGCGCCAGGCGATCGACAAGGCGCACGGCCTGCTCAAGGTCCTGGGCGGCTGCATGGACCCCCACGCTGCGTTCCTCGCGCTGCGCGGCTTGAAGACGGTGCACCTGCGCGTGCCGCGGCAGTGCGAGAACGCGCTCGCGCTGGCGCAGAGGCTCGAAGAGCATCCCAAGGTCGCGAGCGTGTTCTACCCGGGCCTGCCGGGGCATCCGGGACACGCGATCGCAAAGCGCCAGATGTCCGCGTTCGGCGGCGTGCTCGCCTTCGTCGTCAAGGGCGGGCTTCCCGCGGCCGAGCGCTTCTACGACGGGCTCACCCTGATCGCGCGCGCCGCCAGCCTGGGCGGCGTGGAATCGCTGGTCAGCCTGCCGGTGCACACTTCGCATGCCGGATACACGGACGAGCAGTTGAAAGCCGCGGGCGTCGATCCCGGGATGGTGCGCGTGGCGACAGGCGTCGAGGACGCGACGGACCTGATCGCCGACGTGGAGCGCGCGCTCGGGGCGGCGTGACCGAGAGGAGACGACGATGGCCAAGTTGTTCGCAAACGTGACCATTTCGCGGTCGCGCGGCCGCGAGATGCAGGACACCGAGGTCAAGGCGAAGGATCTCGACGAGCTGTACCTGGTGTGCCGCGACGCGCCGCCCTCGAAGGTGACGCGCATCTCGCTCAGGGGACCCGAAGGCGAAGTCCGCCTGAACTTCGCCAGCTTCATAAAGTAGGCCGTCATAGCGGGCCGGCCGCACCGGGCCGCCTGCTAAACTCGCCAGGCTGAAGTGAGCACGAAGGCGCAATCCGCGGCCGTCAAGCCGTTCCTGGAGCGGCTCGCCGAAGGCGTCGTCGTGGGCGACGGCGCGATGGGGACGATGCTGTACGCGCGCGGCGTGTTCATCAACCGCTGCTTCGACGAGCTGAACCTCTCGAACGGCGCGCTGGTCAAGAGCGTCCACGACGACTACCTGGACGCGGGCGCCGACATGATCGAGACCAACACCTTCGGCGCGCACCGCTTCAAGCTCGCGCCGCACGGGCTCGAGAGCCAGGTGGTCAAGATCAACCGCGAGGGCGCGCGGATCGCGCGCGAGGCTGCGCACGGCCGCGCGCTCGTCGCCGGCTCGATCGGGCCGATCGGCAAGCCGCTGCAGCCGTTCGGCAACATCGCCGCCGAGGAGGCGCTCGCCGCGTACCAGGAGCAGGTGCAGGGGCTGGTCGAGGGCGGCGTCGACCTGTTCATCCTGGAGACGATGCCGTCGCTGGACCAGGCCAAGGCCGCGCTGCAGGCGGTGCGCTCGCTCTCGCCGCTGCCCGTGATCGTCTCGTTGACCTTCAACGAGGACGGCACGACGTTCTACGGCGACCGGCCCGAAGACGTGGTGCGCGAGCTGGAGGCGCTCTCGGTGCCGGTGATCGGCGCGAACTGCAGCCAGGGGCCGCAGCCGATGCTGGAGACGGTCCAGCGCATGGTCGCGGTCGCGAAGAGCGCGCGCATCTCGGCGATGCCCAACGCGGGCGCTCCCTCGTTCGTCGACGGCCGCTACGTCTACCTGTGCACGCCCGAGTACATGGCCTCGTACGCGCGGCGCTTCATCGCCGCGGGCGTCGCCCTGGTGGGCGGCTGCTGCGGCACCACGCCGGCGCACATCAAGAACCTGGTGCGTTCCGTGCGCATGCGCCAGACCGAGCGCGTCGAGATCGAGCCCGTCACGCCGTTCTGGCCGAAGGAGGCGCCGCAGCCGATCGCCCGCGAGGCCAAGAGCGCCCTCGCGCGCAAGCTGCAGCAGAAGTTCGTGGTCTCGGTCGAGATCGACCCTCCGAAAGGCGCGGAACCGGGCGCGATCTTCGACCGCGCCCAGTACTGCAAGGAGTACGAGGTCGACTGCATCAACGTCGGCGACGGCCCGCGCGCCTCGGCCCGCATGAGCGCGCAGGCGTTCTGCCTGCTGCTCGAGGAGAAGATCGGGATCGACACGATCCTGCACTACACCTGCCGCGACCGGAACCTGCTCGGGATCCAGTCCGACCTGCTGGGCGCGTATGCGCTGGGGCTGCGCAACATCCTGGCGATCACCGGCGACCCGCCGAAGCTCGGCGACTACCCGGACGCGACGGCCGTCTACGACGTCGATTCGATCGGGCTGATCCGGATCATGAGCCAGCTCAACCATGGCTGCGACCTGGCCGGCAAGGTGATCGGCCCGGCGCTCGGCATCCACATCGGCTGCGGCGCCGACCCGAGCAAGCCCGACCGCGAGAAGGAGCTGCGCCGGCTCGAGGAGAAGGTGCGCGCGGGGGCCGAGTACATCATGACGCAGCCGGTCTACGACCCGAAGACGCTCGAGACGTTCATCAAGAGCGTGAAGCACCTGCAGACGCCGATCCTGGTCGGGATCCTGCCGCTGTACTCGCACAAGAACGCCGAGTTCCTGCACAACGAAGTGCCGGGGATGTCGATCCCCGACGACATCCGCGAGCGCATGCGCAAGGCCGGTTCGGGCGACCAGGCGCGCGACGTCGGCGTGAAGATCGCGCAGGAGGCGCTCTTGGCTTCGAAGGAGCTGGCGCAGGGGACGTACGTGATGCCGCCGTTCAACAAGGTCGAGCTGGCCGTGCGCGTGATCGAGATCCTTCACGGCGGCTCATAGCCCGAGCCCCACGCTCCACGTCACCACGTGCGTCTTGTCGCCCGGTCCCGCGACGCGCCACAGCACGCCGACCGAGCCCTTCACGATCCACGCGACGTGCAGCTCGGCCCCGGCGTAAGTCGCGCCGGCCGGAAGTGCTTTGCCCGGCGTGCCCCACGTCCGCAGCAGCGTGCCCTTGAGCGCGGCGCCGCCGAACGCGAAGCCGCGCGTCTTGAGCGCGAGCGGCGCGAAGCCGACGTGCAGCGAGCCGCCGCCCAGGCCCGGGCGCAGCTCGACGAGCGCGGCGCGGGTGGCGAACTGCAGCTGCTCGCCGCTGACGCGGCCGATCAGGAGCCCGACGCCGGCCGACGCCTTCTGAGGCTCCACCCACTGCGCGTTCCAGTAAGGACGCGCCTCGGCGGCGTGGCTGCGGGATGCCGACAGCAAGAGGAACGCCGTCGCCGCCGCTCTCGCGCGCATGGGCGCGCCGATGTTACTCCGAGGTCCGAGGCGTAAGATCGAGACCGGTGCGAATCGCCGCCGCCCTCGTGCTCGCGACGCTGCCGTGCGCGGCCGACGACCGGCCGAAGCCCGATCCCACCCAGAAGCCGCCGGTCTTCACGTCGCAGTCCGAGGTCGTGAACCTCACGGTGACGGTGCTCGACAAGTCGGGCAACCTGGTCACCGACCTCGAGGCGCAGGACTTCCAGATCTTCGAGGACGGCCGGCCGCAGAAGATCGAGCTGTTCGGACGCGCGCAGGACGGCGGGCTGCCGCTTGACCCGCGCACCAACGAGGCGCTCGTGCTGGACCTCGGCCTGCTGCTGGACACCAGCGAGAGCATGCTCAAGGAGCTGAAGCTGTCGCAGGAGGCCGCGGTCCGCTTCCTGGAGGCGGTGCCGCGCGCGCGCGACCTGGTCACGATCTTCTTCGACCAGGACATCCAGCTCTCGCGCTTCGACGGCGAGCAGCAGCAGGGGCTGGTCGAGCGCATCCAGGCGATCAAGGGCGGCGGCTGGACCGCCCTCTACGACTCGATCGCCGTGTATCTCTCACGCGTGGAGGACTCCGGCCCGGGCCGCAAGGTGCTGGTGCTGTTCACCGACGGGGACGACTCCCGCAGCGCCACCACGCTCAGCGAGTCGATCAAGCTGATCCGCAGCAGCTCCGTCACCATCTACGCGATCGCCTTCAGCCAGAGCCTGCCCCAGACGCGACGCCTCACGGCCAAGGCGGTGCTGCAGAACTACGCTCAAATGACCGGCGGCGAGGTGTTCAGCCCGAGCTCGTTCAAGGACCTGCCCGCGATCTACGACAAGATCCTGAAGCAGCTCTCGGCGCAGTACGTGATCGGCTACGTCTCCGACAACCCCAGGCGCGACGGCAAGTACCGGCGCATCAAGGTCGAGCTGTCCGAGCCCACGCTGCAGGTACGGCACCGCGAGGGCTACCTGGTGGCCGGCCCTCCCAAGGCACGTCGCACGCGCTAGCCGGTTTCCGCACCGCGCCACCCTACAATCCGGTCGACCGCAACCGGCCCATGTCGATCGATCCCGGCGACGCCCTCACCCGTGTCCGCGAGAGCCCGGAGGCGTCCGGCAAGCGGCAGCGCACGCACCCGCCCGGAGCGGTCGCGTGGGGCGTGGAGCCGGCGGCGCTGTCGCCGGGCGCGGCACTGCGCTGGTTCAGCGTGGCGATCGTCTTCGCGCTGGTGGCGTACGCGATCGCGTTCCAGCTGAAGCCGCACGTCGTCCAGCGCGTCCCGAGCGAACTGTCGCCGGAGGCGCTCGAGGCGCGCGCCCACGAGAGCCTGCGCTATCTGGGCATCGGCGTGGGAGCGCACTCCGCGCGCGGACTGGACTACGACCGCGCGATCCTGCGCCACGTGATCCAGCGCGAGAGCGGCCGTGAGCGCTGGGAGAACGTGCGCGCCGGGCAGCCCGCGGCGGTCTTCTTCTGGCATCGCGAGAGCGCGCAGCCGCTGCTCGCGACGACGCGGCAGGGCGTGGTGACCGAGAGCGATCCGCCGCTCACCGAGCCGGACGCGGTGACGCTGCGCCTCGACACCGCCGGGCGCCTGGTGTTCCTGCAGCGCATCGGGCCTCGCGACATGCTGCCGCTGCTGGCGCAGCGCGAGCCCGACTGGTCTCGGCTGTTCCGGGAGGCGGGCCTCGAGCCGAGCCGCTTCCGCAGGATCGAGGCGCTCTTCGTGCCCCCCGTCTTCGCCGACAGCCGCGCATCGTGGATGGGCTATTACGCGGCGCGGCCCGAGATCCAGGTCCGCATCGACGCCGCCGCGCTCCACGGGCGCCCGGTGTACTTCGAGATCGTCGGTCCCTGGACGCTCGAGCCGCTGCGCGGCTTCGACCTGATCGGTTGGGAGCTGGCCGCCATGCTGCTGCTCGTGGCCGGGCTGGTGCTGGCGCGGCGGAACCTGCGGCTCGGGCGCGGCGACCGACGCGGCGCGCTGCGCCTGGGCGGCGCCTGCTTCGTGCTGGCGATGCTGCAGTGGTTGCTGCAGGCGGACCACGTCTCCGAGCCGCTCATGGAATGGAGCCTGCTCCAGCACGGCGCCGCGTGGGCGCTGTTCTGGAGCGGCAGCGTCGCGCTCGGCTACGTCGCGATCGAGCCGTACCTCCGCGGTTACTGGCCGCGCGCGCTGGACTCCTGGGCCCGCCTGCTCGCGGACGGTCCGCGCCGGCCCGAGGTCGCGCGGGACGTCCTGATCGGACTGGCGGCGGGCTATGTGCTGCTCGTGCTCGCGCTGCTGGTGCTCGTCGCCCCGACCACGTTCGGCGCGGACACGCTGCGCCTCGCGAGCGCGGCCGAGCCGCCCGCGTTCGTCGGCTGGCGCCGGCCGCTCGCGGCGATGTGCGAGACCGCGCGCCTCGCGCTCCACGGCGGGCTGGCGGCGATGACGCTGCTGCTGTTGCTGCGCTTCGCGCTGCGGCGCACGCTGATGCTGGCATTGGCGTTCGTCGTGCTGACTACACTCCTGGGCACTGTATTGCTCCAGCTCTGGCTCGGCGACGGCCATCGGCTCGACCCGTTGCTGATCGGCGCCGCTCAGCTGCTCCTGTTCGTGCTGATGACGCGAGTAGGCCTCCTG
>Ga0070695_100002172_pt1 | contig 11236 bp, 12 predicted proteins | sample KBSK1252metaG_FD_65471 | JGI IMG/M metagenome (GOLD analysis project Ga0070695, IMG submission 65471) | Corn, switchgrass and miscanthus rhizosphere microbial communities from Kellogg Biological Station, Michigan, USA - KBS K1-25-2 metaG | ecosystem: Host-associated > Plants > Roots >...
GCGCCGCTGATTCTCAACGGGCCGCCAAGTGTGACCGGTTTCGCCGGCGGGCGGCCGAAGCCCGAGGAGATCGTGGCGTATTGGCCCGCCCTGATCGACAAGCGCATGGTCGAGCCGAAGGTGGAGCTGATACAGGCATGAACAAACGGCGGTCGGGCGGTCGACGGTCGGGCGGTCAAAAGCCAAAGGCGGCGGTCGGTCGGTCACGGACCCTGCGGCTTGTCGAATTGGCCCACGCTCGGTCCGGGGACAAGGGCGACACCGCAAATATCGGTTTGATAGCACTAAGTCCTAGAGACTACCCGCTGCTGGTGGAGCAGGTGACAGCAGCGCGGGTGGCTCGGCATTTTAAGGGCATGATCACCGGCAAGGTCGAGCGCTTTGAGCTGCCCAACCTGAACGCGCTGAACTTCCTGCTCCACGGCGCACTCGACGGCGGCGGCACGATTTCATTGAAAACCGACGCGCAGGGCAAGGTCTTCTCCACCGCGCTGCTGCGAATGGAGATCGAGGTACGCAAGTGAGCGACCGCCTCGACGTCCAGATCGCAGGGGGCGTTCTCACCGCGACGCTCAACCGGCCTGACAAGCGCAACGCGATCGACACCGCGATGATCGACGCGCTCCTGGCGGCGCTCGAACAGGCCGATCTCGAGGCGGGCGTCCGCGTGGTTGCGATCCGCGGCGCCGGGCGCGACTTCTGCGCCGGCATGGACTTGAACGAGCTGCTCGCCTCGGCCGACCATACGCTCGAGCAGAATCGTCAGGCGGCACTGCATTTCGCGCAGGTGTTCGTTCGCATGCGGAAGCTGCCGAAGCCGATCGTCGCGCTGGTGCACGGCCGAGCGCTCGCGGGCGGGTGTGGGCTGGCCACGGCCTGCGACCTGATCCTCGCGGCGGAATCGGCACAGTTCGGTTACCCCGAGGTGCAGCGCGGTTTCGTGCCCGCGATCGTCATGACGATGCTGCGGCGCGCCGTGGGCGAGAAAATCGCCTTCGACCTCGCCACGACCGGTCGCCTGCTCGACGGCACGGAGGCCGCGGCGGCCGGACTCGTGTCGCGGGTGTATGAGGACACGGACTTCGAGGAGCAAGCCGGCGAGATTCTGCGCGTGCTCGCGGAGGCGAGCCCCTCGGCCCTCGCGTTCACCAAGCAGCAGTTCTACCAACTCGATGGGCTCAGCTTCGATGACGGTTTGCGGCTCGGCGCCGACGTGAATGCCGTCAGTCGCAGCACGCCCGATTTTCGCGCCGCCTTGGGCGCGTTCTTGAAGAAGTGAGGAGCATATGCGGAATCTGAATGTGCCGATGTACGATCCCGAGATGGTGCGCCCGATGCGCGAGGAGCTGACCAGCCTGGGCTTTGAGGAGCTGCGAACGCCCGACGAGGTCGACGCGGTGCTCACCACCGAGCGCGCGCCGACACTCGTCGTCGTGAACTCGGTGTGCGGCTGTGCCGCACGCAATGCCCGCCCGGCCGCCGCGCTGGCGATTCAACACGCCCGCAGGCCCGCGCGCCTGTTGACCGTATTCGCAGGCCAGGACGCGGACGCCACCGCACGCGCGCGCAGTTATTTCACGGGCTATCCGCCGTCGTCGCCGCAGATCGCCCTGTTCAAGGATCGGCAGCTCGTCTTCATGCTGGAACGGCGCAACATCGAAGGCCGGAACGCGCGCGATATCGCGGCTGACCTGACGGCGGCGTTCGACCAGCACTGCTGACGACCCCGCCACCGGATCTCGCAACCGCGATCGACGAGGCGTGGGCGCGCGTCCGCGCCACGCCCGGGTTCCTGACCGAACGTGAGGCGCGCTTTCTGGCGCTCATCGCGGCGTGCGCGCCGGCCGACGGCGTGATCCTCGAGGTCGGCAGCTTCATGGGAAAATCGACGGTGGGCCTGGCATCTGTGGCGCTGCGCTACGGGTTGGGGCCTGTCGTGGCGGTCGACCCGCACTCGTCACCGTCGGTCACCGATCCCGGCGTCGGTGCAGCCGGCACATCCTGGGATGACTTCCAAGGGTCGTTGCGCGCGGCGGGCGTCGCGAGCGCGGTCGAAGCACATCGCGCCTACTCGCGTGACCTCGCGCGCGGGTGGAATCGTCCGATTCGGTTTCTCTGGATCGACGGCGATCACACCTATCGCGGCGCTAAAGCAGATCTCGATCTCTTCGCCAGATTCCTCGTTCCCGGCGCGATCGTCGCGCTCCACGATGTCCTGCACATGTTCGAAGGGCCGGACCGCGTGTTCACGGAAGACATCCTCGCATCCGATCAGTTCGGGCCCACCGGGCTCTGCGGGTCGATCGGTTGGGCGCAGTATCGGCCGAGCGATGGAGCGCGGTGGCGCGCGGAGCGGGTATCGCTCGGGCGCCGAGTGGCGAGGCTGATTCCGTTCGTGCGCGACGGCCAGGAGCCGAAAGGTCTCAGGAAGCTGTGCTACAAGCTGTGGCGGGGGCTCGTCCCCCACGCGGCTCCGGATGCAGCCGCGTGGGTACGAGCTGTGAGCTAGAGGATTTTGCCGCGGCGGACGCGGAAGTCGACGATCTGCTGGGTCCAGCTCCAGAGCGAGTCCTGCTGCTCCATGGCGACGCCGGCCACTTCGTGGCGGTGCCAGCCGGTCATGACGTTCTGATCCTGCGTCCAGATCTTCACGCGGTTGCGCGGGACGAGCTTTTCCCAGTTCTGCGCCACGGTGGGCTGTGCGTAGAGCAACCGGATCGTGACGTTGCGGGACAGGTATTCGATCGGGCTGACGTCGATCTTGGCGTAGAGCTGTGGGGCCGGAAGGCGTCCCGCTCCCGGGAAATCGGGCACCCCGTCGGAGAACAGCACGATGTTGAGCGGGGCGAGCACCAGGTTCTGGCGCTTGATGTGCACCGCCGTGCGCTGGAAGAACGCGTTGAAATCGGTGATCGGATCGTCTTCGGGAAACCAGGCGCGCAAATCGGCTTCGATCTGTGCCGGCGTTTTCCCCGAGAGATCCTGAACGGGGTGGAAGCTCTTCGGCTGGCCGACGTGCTCGCCGCCGAGCGATCCGACGAACACATCAGTGGTCACCTTGAGTCCACCGAGACCGTTCACGTGACCGTAGATGTACAGTGCGGCGTATCGCATCGCCTCGTCGAAGTAGCCGCTCTTCCGGAATGACCCGGAGATGTCGAGACCGACCACAAGCGTGTTCCGCGGCGGTGGCGCGTTCGCCGGCGGTTTGCAGCCGGCGAGAGCGAGGGCGAGCAGCCCGACTACCGCGCGCTTCACCGCGCCACCTCGCCGCTCACGCGAGCGGGGAAGTGGGTCGCCGCCAGGACTTCGTCGATCGACTTGAACGGCAGCGTGAAATGCCCGCGGCCCGTGAAAACGACGAACAGGAAGTTCAGCCCCGCCGCGACGACCTGCAGCACCGGCAGCGACACCAGCTCGAAGAACTCGCGCGCTTCCTTGCGGAACCACTCGCGCTCGGCCTTCAGCGCCGCGATCGGGCCCTTCCAGTAGTCCGCCATTTGCGGGGCGGCGCCATGGGCCTTCTCACCCTCGATCACCATCGGTTGCCGGCCGAGCACCGCGATCAGCGCGGGCGCGCCGAAGCGCCCGAACAAGAACCACGTCATGCCCCGTACGCCGACCCAGCCGAAGAACGCCAGGCCGATCGTGCCGAAGATGCCCAGCTGAATGCCTTGCTGCGCGAGCCACGGCGTCATCGCGTCGACCAGCTCGCGATACAGGAACAGCACTTCGAACATCGCCACGGAGATTTCGACGAGGATCATGAAAATGATGTTGCCGGTCTGGCGCTCTTTGATGGCGTCGTTGAGCACCTGAATGCACGCGAAGCTGCCGGCGATGATGATCGAGAGGAAAATCCACAGGATCAGCACGAGCGCGAAGCCATTGACTTCATAGCCCGTGAGGTCCGCCAGCAGCTCGCTCATCGTGGGCCGCAGCGTGAATGTGAAGATCGTCGCTTCGACCGCCGACCAGACGATCAGCAGGAAGAACGCGGGCCACGGCACGCCGGGACGGCGGGACGTCGCGTCGAGCACGGCGAGCGGCGAGGTGATCGCGCCCTTGATGGTACCGACGATGAGCTGCAGGCCCACCTTCAGGATGCCCCAGACCCAGCCGACGGCGACGATCAGGAAGCGCACCAAGCCCGCCCAGTAGAACCAGGTCATGCGCAGCACGTCCCACCACGCCAGCGCGACCGACTGCAGGAGCGTCACGGACCGACCGAGCCGGAACGGGATCGTGTACACCGCGGCCATCGTCATCCACAGTCCGCTGATGAGCGCCATGGCGGGCAGGAACAGCAGCACCGAGGTGGCTGCGAGAGCCCAGAACGAGTCACCCCGCAGCACGAAATCGAAGATTCGCGTCTGGATCGGGATGATCCACGTAAACCCCGCGACAACCCACGCCACCAGTTGCTGGAGCACAAAGCTCCACTGCTGGGTCTGCCCGGCGTTCGTAACATCTTGCATTCAGTGCTCCGGAGAGGGAGGTCGGCGGGCACATTGTTATAAAACGGACCCCTCAAGTCAAGAAACAACGAGCGTGATGGACGTCACGGGAAGGCTGCGACTTGCGCAAAATGCCGGTAGATGGCTAATCATCTGGCGTGTCGGAGGACCCGAAGCGTCTGATCGTCGTCGGCGATCGCGTGCTGATCACTCCCGAAGAAGGGGAGGAGCGCACGAACGTTGGTCTCTACCTACCGCCGTCCGCGATCGAGGGCCGGCAGGTGCAGGGCGGAAGGATCGTCGCCACCGGTCCCGGTACGCCGATGGCCGAGCCCGCGAGCATGGACGACGAGCCGTGGAAGACGCACGCCGGCGGCGCCGACGTGAAGTACCTGCCGATGCAAGCGGAAGTCGGTGACTACGCGCTGTTCTTCCGCAAGGCAGCGGTCGAAATCACATTCGAGGGCAAGACGTATCTGGTCGTGCCGCAGGCCGCGATTCTCGTACTCGTACGGGGGAAGCATGGCTGATATCGGGTGGGCACGCAGTCGGGGCGATCGCGCCGAAGGACAGGGGCTCCGCCGCGGGGCGTGGTATCGCGTCGTCGAGAATCCACCGAAAGACTTCGTCGTGCTCGACGTGCATCAGGTGGAAGTCCGGATTCCCAAAGGCGATGTCGAGATTCGCGGCGAGCGCCCCGGCGCGTGGAGTGTCGTGCGCGAGCCGCATCTGGTGTGCCCAGGCTGCCATGCGCGTTCTGTCATCCCGGAAGGACAGAAGAACGCGAAGTGCAGCGAGTGCGGGCGGACCTACCCGATCGACTGGAAGGACGACGGCTGAGAAGCGACGGTAAGAGAAGGTAAAGGACGGTAAGGGTATGCAAAGGCTACACCCTCCCGATGCTGATATCGATGAACCGCCGAAACTCCGTTGCGCCGCGTTTTGCGGAGCCCTCGGCAATGTTTCCAGCAGCCGAAAACGCCGCTCGTCGAGCCTGGGACGTCAAACCGTACAGTTCGTGTTTTGGAAACGTTTTGGTTGCGTCGTAGACAGCCAGGACTAGTTCATGGCAGAGCTTCCAAGCGTGTAGCCTTTCATGCGCGAGCATGAACGAATGTTGAGGAATGTTGTCAACACGAACTCAAAACGATGTGCCTACCCTTACCGTCCTTTACCGTCTGTTACCGTCCCTTACCGTCATAACTCAGGAGGGACGTACGGACTCGGCGGGGGCGCCGTCGATTCCGGGTTCGCATCGCGCGCACACAAGTGTTCCAGCAACTCGATCTGCCGTTTCTGAATATGCCAGAGCTCGTGCCATTGCTTGAATCGTAGGGAATCCAGTTTGTCGTGCAGGTCCCGGATCTCAATCTCCGCCATCAAGTTGATTTCGTAATCCTGATTCGCCTGGATGCGGTCTTTGTGCGCCTGCCGGTTCTGGCTCATCATGATGACCGGCGCCTGCAGCGCGGCGAGCGTCGAGAGCACGAGGTTCAAAAGAATGAAAGGGTAGGGATCGAACGGGTGACTCGCCAGCACCCAGGCGTTCACGATCATCCAGACAACGAGAATCCCGCCGAACAGGCCGATGAACCCCCAGCTGCCGCCAAACTGCGCGACCTTGTCGGCGACGTGCTCGCCGAACGTCATCGACGTATCCATATCCTGATGCACCAGCTTGCTCACGCGGCCGCGTCGCGTGACTTTCGAAACGACGGCGTGCTCGAGCTCCGATAGCTTCTGGTACTCGGCCTCGAGATACCCGATGAACTTCTTGGCGCGATAGGTCTCCAGGCAGTTGGCGCAGATGCCCCGCTTTGCTTCCCACTCCGGCCGATCCTTCTTGATGAGATCGAGGATCCGGTTCTCGAGCTTCTGCGGGGATGCCAGCGTGCGACCCTCTACCGTGGCGTCGCACAGCGAACAGTTCACCTTGGGCATGCGGTCAGCTCCTAAGGCCTCGGCGCCGTCGCGGCGTCCGCCGGCAGTTGCATGTGCAGGTTGTGAACGAGGAACGCCCAGCGATCGGTCTGCTCCTCGATGACCTTCGCGGTTGGTTTGCCCGCGCCGTGTCCCGCTTTGGTCTCGATGCGAATCAGCACCGGCGCGGGACCGCCCTGCGCGGCCTGCAACGTCGCCGCGTACTTGAACGAGTGGCCCGGCACGACGCGGTCATCGTGATCGGCGGTCGTGATGAACGTCGGGGGATAGTGCGTGCCCGGTCTGACGTTGTGGATCGGCGAGTAGTGGTAGAGGAACGGAAACTGTCCGACGCTATCGGCGGACCCATACTCCGTGACCCAGGCCCAGCCGATGGTGAATTTGTGAAAGCGCAGCATATCCATCACGCCGACCGCGGGCAGCACCGCGCCGAAGAGCTCGGGCCGCTGATTGACGACGGCACCGACGAGTAACCCGCCGTTCGAGCCGCCGCCGATTGCCAGCTTCGCGGGTGAGGTATAGCGCTCCGCGACCACATACTCGGCGGCTGCCAAAAAATCGTCGAACACGTTCTGCTTGCGCTCCAGCATGCCGGCCTGGTGCCACTCCTCGCCGTATTCGGAGCCGCCGCGCAGCACCGCCTGGGCGTACACCCCACCCATTTCCAGCCACGCGAGGACGCCGATCGAAAACCCCGGCGTCATGTTGACGTTGAAGCCGCCGTAACCGTAGAGGTACGTCGCGTTCGAGCCGTCTTTGCGCAGGCCCTTCTTGTACGTCAGGAACATCGGCGCGCGCGTCCCGTCCTTGCTCGTGTAGAACACCTGAATCGTTTCGTACTTCGTCGGATCGAAGGAGATCTCGGGCGCCTTGAACACGGTCGATTTGCCGGTCGTGAAATCGTGCCGGAAAATCGTCGTCGGATACAGGAACGACGTGAACGCGTAGAACATCTCCGTATCGCGTGGCTCACCGGTCACCTGGACGATCGAGCCGAGCGTCGGGAGCGGGACCTCGCCGCGCGGTGTGCCGTCGAGCGCGAACGTGCGGATCTGCGAATACGCGTCATGGAGGTAGCGGATGACGAAGGTGTTGTGGACGATCTGCGATCCCTCGATCACATCGAGGGCCTGCGGGACCAGCTCGCGCCACGCGCTCGGCGTTGGATCGGTCGTACGCACCGCGATGACCCGGCCTCGCGGCGCGTTGCTATCGGTCTGGAAGAAGAACGTCGGGCCGTCATTGCCGACAAATCCGTACGACGCGTCGAAATCGTCGAGCAAGCGGATGACCGGCGCCTCGACCCGCGGATGCTGGGGATCGCCGAGGTCTTGATAGTAGATCCGATTGCGCCGGTCGGTTCCCAGCCAAACGCTGTACACGGCGTACCGCCCGTCGGCGCTCACTTCGACCGAAAAGCCCCAGTCGGGATGATCCGGTCGCTCGTAGATCATCCGGTCGGCCGCCTGTTCGGTGCCGAGCCGGTGGTAATAGACCTTCTGGTTGTGGTTGACCTGAAGCAGCGGATCGGCGCCGGCTGCGGGCTCCGGATAACGACTATAGAAGAAGCCGGCCCCGTCGTGCGTCCACGCCGCGCTCGAGAACTTGATCCATTTCAGGTGATCGCTGCGATCCAGCCGTGTCGCGATGTCGCGGACCCGAAACTCCTGCCAGTCCGATCCGCTCCCCGACGTGCCATAGACCATGGTGCGCCCGTCTTCCGTGAAGGCGAGGATCGAGAGCGCGACGGTGCCGTCGGGCGACAGCGTGTTCGGGTCGAGCAACACCTCGGCCTGCGCGGTCAGTGAACTTTGGGAGAACAGGACCGACTGGTTCTGAAGCCCCGAGTTCTTGAAGAAGAAGTAACGGCCGCCCTTTTTGAACGGCGCTCCGTACTTGGGATAGTCCCACAGCTCCGTCAACCGCCGGCGGATCCGCTCACGCTCCGGAATCTGCTCCAGGTACGCGAACGTCACGCGATTCTCCGCCTCCACCCACGCGCGTGTCTCGGGCGAGTCCACATCCTCGAGCCAACGGTAGGGATCAGCGACGGTCGTGCCGTGGTAGTCGTCGGCGACGTCGCTTTTGCGGGTGACAGGATATGTGATGGACTGCGCGTCGAGTGTCGAAGTCATCAGTACAGTCAGGAAAAGGATGAATCTGATAGCCTGCATGGCGCGTAAACGTGCCCCGGCCTGCGGTTTTGGGATAGGGGGGATCGAGCCCTGACCGCGTATTTCGTGCGTCGTGCCGACGTGCACCGTGGGACTCGCCGACGCACGCCGGATCCTCGAGGAGCGATTCGGTCACCCCGCATTCCGGATCCACCAGCTCAGAGTGCTGGGCCCGCTGCTCGCCGGCCGCAACGTGCTCGCGGTGCTGCCGACCGGCGCCGGCAAGTCGCTCTGCTACCAGGTCCCCGCGCTGCTGAGCACGGGGCTGACTCTCGTGGTCTCACCACTCATTTCGCTCATGCAGGATCAGGTGGGCGCATTGCGACGCCGCGGGATTGCAGCGGCGTACGTGAACAGCCAGCTCGACGCCGCGCAGCGGCGCGTTGTCCTCGACGCCGCTACCAATGGGCGCCTGGCTTTGCTTTACTGCGCTCCCGAGCGGCTGGGATCGCTGACACGCCGGCTGAGCGCTGGAGCCAAGCGCGTGAGCCTGCTCGCGATCGACGAAGCGCACTGCATCACGGAGTGGGGCAGCGAATTCCGACCGGTCTACCGGCGCCTCGGGATGTTTCGATCGCTCCTGGGCCGCCCGCCCACGATTGCGCTCACCGGTAGCGCGACGCCGGCCGCCCGCGCCGACATCCTAAAAGTGCTGCGGATGCCCGACGCCGAGGTCGTCGTGACGTCGTTTGATCGGCCGAACCTCGCATTCGCGGTTCGCCGTGTGCGGGACGATCGCGAGCGCTTCGCCGTGATTCGAGAACGGGTCCGCGATGGGCCCGGCGCTGCGTTGATCTACACCCCGACGCGGCGGCTCACGGAGCTCGTCACCCGCGCGCTGCTCCGCACAAGTATCCGCGCCGCGCCGTATCACGCAGGACTCAGCGCCGACATCCGGCGCCGGGTGTTGCGCGCGTTTCTCGCCGACCGGGTGCACGTCATCGTCGCGACCAGCGCGTTCGGCATGGGGATCGACAAGCCAGACGTCCGGCAGGTCCTGCACTGGGGGCCGCCGCCGACGCTCGAGGCCTACTATCAGGAGGCGGGTAGGGCGGGACGGGATGGGAAGGCTTCGGAGTGTTTGGTGCTATGGCGGCCCGCTGACCTGGCATGGGGCAACATCGGTCCGGTCATGAAACGCTATGTCGAGTCCCGGACAAACCATCGCGAAACGATACTGGAGTACTTCGGGGAGCCGTGAGCATATTTCGGTATGCACGACAGCCTCTACTTCAGCGACCACCACCTCCAAGTCCGCGAGATGGTGCGCGACTTCGCGAAGTCCGTCGTCAAACCCAGCGCTCGCCAGTACGACCTCGACAGCCGTTTCCCCTGGGACAACGTCAAGCAGATGGCGGAGCTGGGGTTGTTCGGAATCCCCTGGCCCGAAGAGCTGGGCGGGTCGGGCATGGACTATCTCTCGTACATCATCGTCATCCACGAGCTCGCCAAGATCGACGCGAGCCACGCCATCACCGTCAGCGCCCATACCACGCTCGGCACTTCACCGATCATGGATTTCGGCACGGACGAGCAGAGACGCCGCTTCGTGCCGCTGCTCGCAACCGGAAAGGTCCTCGGCGGGTTTGGCCTGACGGAGCCGGGCGCCGGATCGGACGCGGGTGGCACCAAGACCTCGGCGGTCGACAAAGGTGATCATTACGTCCTGAACGGCTCGAAGATCTTCATCACGCACGCCGGCGTGGGTGAGATCTTCTGCGTCACCGCCCGCACCGACCCGAACGCGAAGCGCACCCACGGCATCACCGCCTTCATCGTCACCAAAGACACAACCGATCTCGAGGAGGCGAAGCGCGTCGGCATCGGACATGCGCCGGAGCTACCCAAGAACCGCGGCGTGCTCGCGGGGAAGAAAGAGGACAAGCTCGGCTGGCGCGCGTCCGACACGCGCGAATTGATCTTCCAGGACGCGGTCGTGCCCAAGGAGAACGTGCTGGGGCCGGTGAACAACGGCTTCCGCCAGTTCCTGCACACGCTCGATGGAGGCCGGATCGGCATCGCCGCGCTCTCGCTCGGACTCGCCGAGGGGGCGTTGGAGGAGTGCCTGACCTATACGTCGACGCGGAAGCAATTCGGCCGGCCGATCGCGAGCTTCCAGGGTGTGCATTTCGCGCTCGCCGACATGGCGACGGAGATCGAAGCTGCCAAGCAGCTCGTCTACCATGCCGCCTGGCTCAAGCAGCACGGCCACCCGTTCAAACGAGAGGCGGCGATGGCCAAGCTGTACGCCTCCGAGCTGTGCATGCGCGCGACGACCAAGGCGGTCCAGCTCCACGGCGGGTACGGCTACACGACCGAATACCCGGTCGAGCGGATGATGCGGGACGCCAAGATCTGCGAAATCGGCGAGGGAACGAGCGAAATCCAGCGTGTGGTGATCGCCCGGCAGTTGCTCGGCGGCCTGATCGATTGACCTAAGTTCCCGCTCATCTTACGTTTACCTCCATGCATTGGTCTCTGGCGTCTCTCAGCCGCCTTTCCAATCGATTGATCTCCCTGCCGGTGCCACCGCAAATGCGCGTGCCCGGCGAGTTGGACTATTGCTGGGATAACCACGGGCTCCCGGGTGGCGGATGCTTCCCCCCCGGGCGCGAGGGTAACTGCTTTGAAGCGCGAAATCTTGATTTCAGGAAGCCCGCGGGA